>Ga0079224_100002178_pt1 | contig 23499 bp, 21 predicted proteins | sample Stecom2015_FD_80414 | JGI IMG/M metagenome (GOLD analysis project Ga0079224, IMG submission 80414) | Agricultural soil microbial communities from Utah to study Nitrogen management - Steer compost 2015 | ecosystem: Environmental > Terrestrial > Soil > Agricultural land | place: USA: Utah... | reverse complement strand
CGTGCGCGACATCGCCCTGCGCGGCTGGAAACTGAGTCTGAAGCGCGGTCTGGACTTTTTTGGCGCGCTGGTGGGACTGGTGTTTTTCTCCCCGCTGATGCTGCTGACTGCCGCGCTCATCCGCCTGGAGTCTGATGGCCCAGTATTCTACATTCAGGAACGTATGGGGCTGGATGGCCGGCCTTTCCCGATGATTAAGTTTCGCTCCATGCGGGTTGATGCCGAAACGAACGGGCCGGGCTGGACCGTTGCTGATGACCCACGCCGCACCCGGCTGGGGCGCATTATGCGCCGCACCAACTGGGACGAAATGCCGCAGTTGATTAATGTCTTGCTGGGGCACATGAGTCTGGTGGGGCCGCGCCCGGAACGCCCGGTGTACGTCCGCGAATTCCGCGAACAGATTCCCCGCTATATGGAGCGCCACCGCGAAAAAGCCGGCATGACCGGCTGGGCGCAGGTCAACGGCCTGCGCGGCGACACCTCGATTGCTGAACGCACCGCCTATGACCTCTGGTATATTGAACATTGGTCACTTTGGTTGGATATTAAGATCATCCTGCGCACCCTGATGATGATTATTCTGCGCAAGGACAGGAATGCGTATTAGCAGTCAGTCAGCATGTTAGCAACCAATCAGCCAGTGTGCTGAATGGACGGGCTGAAGTGCTGAAATACTAGGCAGCTTATGGACCTGAAAACACTCGAAGACGCCATGTACGCCTTTGTCGAAAGCAAAGGCTGGACCAAACCCGATTCGCCTCGTCCGCAGACTTCGCGCAATCTGGCGATCTCGCTGGTGCTGGAAGCCAGTGAAGTGCTGGAGCATTTCCAATGGTCGGAAAATCCTAACGATCCGGCGGAACTCGCCGATGAGCTGGCTGATGTAATGCTATACTTACTGCAACTCGCCAGCCTCAACAACATTGATCTTGGTCAGGCGGTGCTGGACAAGCTGGATAAAAATCACCGGAGAAGCTGGGAATAATTCTATGGCCGATGTCGCTCTGGAATGGGACTGGCCGTTTTCCCGCCCGGAACTAATGGCGGGTCTGCGCCGCTATCTGGCAGCCAGTTCGCTGCGGCTGCTGGAAATTCATCCCATCCCGCTGCCGGATACCATGCCGGGCGTGCAGTCGATGCCCGATTCCGGCACGCGTTTGAGCGCGATGGCGGTGGGCGTGCGCATCGATGGCGATGACTATGACCTGCCGCTGATGCTCAAGGAGCCGCCTGTCAGCAGTAATGGGCGCGTGCTGCGAGCCATCGGCCAGCGCGAATACGGGGTCTATCGCTGGCTGGCCCCGCATCTGCCGCTGCTGGTTCCCGGTCTGGTGGCCGGGGACGAGGTCGAGGGCTGGCTGATCCTCGAAGTGCTGACCGGCCTGCGTCCTGCGCCGGAATGGACCGCCGAGGATTATGAAGAGGCGCTGCTCAATCTGGTGCAGATGCATGACCGCTTCTGGGACCTTTCGGATGTCCTGGTGACTTACCCCTGGCTGGCGCGCCCGCTGGAAGCCGACTTCAAGGAAACGGTAGCGGCTGTGGAGGACGCCGTGCGCACCCTGCGCAGCGAAGCTCACCGGCTGCCACTGGCGCCTTATATCACCCTGTTTCACCGCCTCGTCCATGCGGCGGAGGCTATCGCTGCGCCGCTGCGGCTGGAAACCGCCACGCTGATTCACGGCGATTACTGGCCCGGCAATATCGCCCGCCCGATTGATGGCCGCCAGATCGTATTTGACTGGCAGCTTGCAGGTATCGGCCCGGCCATTCTCGATCTGGTCAACTTCGTTCAATCGACCTCGCTGCGGCTGGAACCCCCTATCCCCACGCAGCAGATGATCGCCTATTATCGCACACACGCGGCGCAGTTGTTCAAGCCATCCTGGTCGGATGACTGCTTCGCCCGCCTGTGGGATCATGCGCTGATGTGGCTGCTGATGGCGCGCTGGCTGCCTCGGCTGGCGACCATGCCGCCGGAAACCTACACCCGGCTGCACCCCCGTTTCCGTGATGTGTGGCTGGAACCGGTTGCTCGCGCGGCTGCTCACCGGCTGGCCGGAATCGCATGATGCTTTGCCCTACCTGATGGTGTGAGGGAATATCTTTCGCTTTAGCCACCGGCGAAAATGCCGCTCAGATCGACTGTTTTGCCTAGCACAGGCGACTAAAAGCCGTCTTCTGGCCCGTAAGCGCCCTGCCTGGCAATGGCGTTATGGGGGAGGGGGTGTTCTATTATCGATGGGTTCTACTCTGGCGCGGGCGTCTCTGTCTCATCTGTGGTGTTTCCGCTTAAGATGCGTTCCAACTCGGCAATGAGGGATGGCAGATTCTGGGTCAATACTTCCCAGACAATATCGTTATCGACGTTCAGGTAATCATGAACGACCCGATTACGCATCCCGATAATGTTGTGCCAGGGGATACTGGTCAGTTGATCGCGAGTCGGCTGAGAAATATGGGCAGCGGCTTCACCCACGATCTCGATAGCCCGCACGGCTGCATAGGCAAACATCAGGTCGGCATCGAGAGTTTCACGCGTGCGGCCAGCGGCGAACGATACCGCCGCGCGCTGCATCCAGCATATCGCCGAGTAGAGCTTTATCCCGTTCGTTCATAAATCACCTGGGCGCTGTCGAGTACGCGCTAACGAAAGTGACGGCTGAGAAAACCCGGCGTGTTGAGATCAACGGAACGACCCAAAATCTCGCTGAGTTCGTCCTGTATGGCAATAAATTCCCACCCCGGTGCGTGCCCCGCTTCAAATTCGACCAGCACATCGACATCGCTGTCGGGCGTGAAATCGTCACGCAGCACCGAGCCGAACAGCGCCAGCCGGCGGATGTGATGCCGCTGGCAAAACGCAGCGATGGCGTCATGGGGGAGGGCGATGTTTGGATTGGTCATGTGCATTGTCCCCGCTGGTGTCCTGTCGGATTTTGCGTATCGTACCATAATCGGACCTCAGCGTAATCGCTAATCCCACTCGGCCAGCAAGGCGTTGCATTGTGCCTCAGACAGAGGTTTCCACGCTTGGCCCGGATGAGGGAATTTTTCATCACATGTCCTCGCCTCCATGATAACTAAAATATCTGAGACATAATAGACACTGTAGAAAGAGATGGTGCAGCAGCAAAATCGGGCCAGTCGTCACCGCCCCGCCACACCCATCTGTGATACAATCTCTCCGCAATCGTTCCACCACGCACGTCAAGGGAAACCACCATGCGCATGAGCAAGCTGTTCAGCCAGACCCTGCGGGACGCCCCCGCCGAGGCCGAGATCGCCAGCCATCAACTGCTGCTGCGTGCCGGGTTCATCCGGCAGTTAGCCGCCGGGGTGTTCAGCTATCTGCCGCTGGGCTGGCGGGCGCTGCGTCGCGTCGAGGCGATCATCCGTGCCGAGATGGACGCCATCGGTGGGCAGGAAATCTCCATGCCGGTGGTGCACCCCGCCGACCTGTGGAAAGAATCCAACCGCTGGTACGAAATCGACGAATCGCTGACGCGCTTTCAGGATCGCGGCGGGCGCGATATGGTGCTGGCGATGACTCACGAAGAGGTGATCGCCGATCTGGTCCGCAAGGAGATTCGTTCCTACCGCCAGCTTCCGGCGCTGCTGTACCAGATTCAGACCAAGTGGCGCGACGAAGCCCGCCCGCGCGCCGGGCTGATCCGCGTGCGCGAGTTCATCATGAAGGACAGCTACAGCCTCGATCTGGATGACGCCGGTCTGGACGCGCAGTACCGGGCGCATTATCAGGCGTACTTCAATATCTACCATCGCTGCGGCCTGCCGGTGATCGCTGTCGCGTCGGATACGGGCATGATGGGCGGCAAGCTGGCGCATGAATTTATGTACCTCACGCCCATCGGCGAGGATACGCTGCTGGTCTGCGATCACTGCGGCCATGCTGCCAACCGCGAAGTTGCTCGCTTCCAGAAACCTGCCGCCCCCGAAGAAACGCCCATGCCGCTGGAAAAGATCGCCACGCCGGACACGACCACCATCGACGCGCTGGCAAAGCTGCTGGATATTCCCCCAGCAAAGACGGCCAAAGCCATCTTCATGGTGGCGACGCTGATGGAGGGGCAGGAGCGGGTCGAGAAGTTCGTGTTTGTCGTGGTGCGCGGCGACATGGAACTCAACGAAATCAAGCTGGCGAACGCGGTGCAGGCCAAGGCGCTGCGCCCGGCCACCGAAGCCGAAATCCGCGCCATCGGGGCTGCGCCGGGGTATGGATCGCCAGTGGGGGTGCGCGACTGTCTGATCGTGGTGGACGACGCGATTCCGCAGTCGGCTAATCTGGTCGCCGGGGCGAATGAGGACGGCTACCACCTGCTCAACGTCAATTACGGGCGCGATTACGAAGCGGACATCATCGCAGACCTGGCCGTCGCCCGCGCCGGGGATGCCTGCCCCAACTGCGGACACCCCTTCGGGACGATGCGCGGGGTCGAGGTGGGCAATATCTTCAAGCTGGGCACACGCTATACCGAGAAGCTGGGCGCGACCTTTCTCGATGCTGAAGGCAACGCCCGGCCCGTGGTGATGGGGTCGTATGGCATCGGGGTGGGGCGGCTGCTGGCCTGCATTGCTGAGGCTCATCACGACGAGGACGGGCTGGTGTGGCCGGTGAGCATCGCGCCCTATCCCGTGCATCTGGTGGCGCTGCCTGGTGGGGAAAATGTGGCCGAACAGTTGTACGTGCAGCTTCAGCGTGTCGGGCTGGAGGCGCTGTTCGATGACCGCGACGAGCGCGCCGGTGTCAAGTTCAAGGATGCCGACCTGATCGGCCTGCCCGTGCGCCTGACCGTCGGCGAACGTTCGCTGCAAAACGGCGGCGTCGAACTCAAGCGCCGCGATCTCGATTCGCGCTCCATCGTGCGGCCTGACGCAGTGGTCAGCACCGTGCAGGCGGAACTGGCTGCGCTTCAGGCGATGCTGGATGCAGCGGTGGTCGAAGTACCCTATAAGGTCTGACAATCAGCCATAGCAGACTTCCAGCCCGGCTCAACTGCCCCCAAATGATTGTTGATGAGGCGCTGCAACTGTGGCAGCTTTTTGCGATTGAATGATTCGATGCGCACTGAAATGCCCCTTTCAATTTTCAGTGGTCTGTGGCTGCAAATTCACATGGGCCGTGTTCTCATGTATAATATCCCGCATTACAGGGTTTTAGATTTGCAGCAGGGGAACATATCCGTATGGTGTCGCAGGCTGTCACGCCGCAGAGTGTCGATTTTTCCAGATGGTACAACGAGATTGTTTACAAGGCTGATCTGGCGGCACAGTCGCCGGTGCGTGGCTCCATTATCATCAAGCCGTATGGCTACGAAATCTGGGATGGCCTCAAGAATGCGCTCGACAGACGCTTTAAGGCCACCGGTCACCAGAACGCCTATTTCCCGCTGTTTATTCCTGAAAGCTACCTGCGCCGCGAAGCCGAACACGTCGAAGGTTTTAGCCCGGAACTGGCTGTGGTCACCCACGCCGGCGGCAAGCAGTTGGAAGAACCACTGGTCGTGCGCCCGACATCAGAGACCATCATCGGCGAGGCGTTCAGTGAATGGATTCAGTCCTACCGCGATCTACCGCTGCTGATTAACCAGTGGGCCAACGTGGTGCGCTGGGAACTGCGCACCCGTCCATTCCTGCGCACCTCTGAATTTCTGTGGCAGGAAGGCCACACCGCCCACGCCACCGAAGCCGACGCCGAGGCCGAAACGCTGCAAATGCTTGATATTTACGCGGACGTGGCGATCAATGAGGCGGCGATCCCCGTTATCAAGGGGCAGAAAAGCAATATCGAACGCTTTGCTGGGGCGCTGCGCACCTACACCATCGAGGCCATGATGCGCGACAAACGCGCCCTGCAATCCGCCACCAGCCACAACCTCGGCCAGAACTTTGCGAAAGCCTTCAACATCCAGTATCTGGATGAGAACAACGAACAGAAATACTGCTGGACGACCTCATGGGGCTTCAGCACGCGCATGGTCGGCGCGGTGGTCATGGCACACGGCGATGATATTGGCCTGCGTCTGCCGCCCCGGCTCGCCCCGATTCAGGTGGTGATTGTGCCCATCTTCCGCAGCGACGACGAACGCGGCCCGGTGATGGCGGCGGCCAGCAGTCTGAAGGCGGCGCTGGCCGATGCGGGCATTCGCGTGCATCTCGATGACCGTGACGGCGTGCGGCCCGGCTTTAAGTTCAACGATTGGGAAATGCGCGGCGTGCCGGTGCGCGTCGAGATTGGCCCGAAAGATGTCGAAAACGAGGTGGTGGTGCTGGCGCGGCGCGATCTGCCCGGCAGGGATGGCAAACAGACCGTCGGACAGGCCGGTTTGACCACAGTGGTCAGCAGCCTGCTGGACGATATTCAGGCGAATCTGCTGCGGCAGGCGGCTGAATTCCGCGACTCGAATATTCATCACGTGCGTAACTACGATGAACTCAGGCAGGTGATTGAGGCTGGCGACTGGGCCGAAGGCTGGTGGTGCGGATCGGACGATGACGAGCGCCGCCTGAAGGATGAAACAGGCGCGACTATTCGCTGCTTCCCGCTCGACCAGCCGGGTGGTGAAGGCCCATGTCTGATGAGTGGCAAACCAGCGCAGCGAATTGCCCTGTTTGCCCGCGCCTACTAGACGGACATCAGGTGACAGGGATTGAGTGCCGCTCCGGGTGGGGCACTCCGATGTGCCACATGGGTTGCCGGGATGAAGCCGTTGGAACAGACGGCACGTTTCCGGCACTCAGGCACAGCAGGGAGGGTGGTTAATAGAATTACTACAAAGAAAAAATAAAGTTTTTACACAGCGCAACTAACATAGAGATTGATCGTGTAGGGATGCGTTCTATATTTCTGTATCACTAAAATTCTGGGTTGCACGTAGCGAGTCCGGAAATGCCTGTGAAATTGGGCAAAACCAACAAAAAAGGTGCAAAGATTTTCTCTTTGCGCTAGTCGGATGACAGAATAAAGATGATCTATTTATTGTATAATAGGGAGAAATCCTTATTCTGGACACATCCACAGTTGCTTTGCTCAGGGCTGTTTGTTACACTTGGCACAAATAGAATGTGCAGTCCAGATTGCAGCTAGCATTTTTGCAACCGTTTTTTTCAACCAACGTACTGGAATACAGAACGCACAAGTCCCGTTTCACTACCAGTTTGCTGTGATGTTTAGATACCGCCGCTTCGGTTTGGAACGGTGGTGGATGTTTATTGGGATAGATAATGGCAGCTTATTTGATTGTGGATGTAGATGACCTGCTCCAGCAGTTTCTGGAGCGCGGTATCGCGGTCGATATACAGGAAATGGCAGTCGGTCTGCGCGGGAGTGCTGCGCTGGCTGCTGGCCTGATTGGTCCGGATCGGCTCAAAGCCGTTGCCGTGGCTGATTGGAGCCGGTATCGCGGCCAGAATTCGAGCTTTTCGCCCAACACGCGGCGCATCTTTCAGACAGCCGGCTACGAACTGTTTGATATGCCGCACCGCGATAGCCTGGCCGATTCGCTGATTATGCATTACTTCTCGTTCGACCCGGAACCGGTGGACGAGTTGATTCTGGCGACTGCCAGCACCGATCTGATTCCGCTGGTACAGCGTGTGAAAACCACCCGCAGCGCCCGTATTCGGGTGTGGGGGTCAGAAAACATGCTGGATGGCACGCCCTGGGCCGGCGAAATCATCTTCCAGCCGCTGGTATCGCTGCTCGGTATTCAGACCAAGAACGTCGCTGTTTATATTGACTTCGAGAATATCGCCATCAGTCTGACCGAGCAGGGTTATACAGTCAACCTCGATCATCTGATTGAACGCTTCGTGGTGCAGGCCAAAGCGCATGGGCAGGTGGTGAAGATGGCCGCCTATGCACCCTGGGGACAGCGCGGCAGCCTGCCCCCGCTGGTCGATTCTGCCGGGCGCGAAGTGGCCGATGAAGCCCCCAGCCGCCTGATGCTGGCGAATATCGACCCGGTGTTCAACCTGCCGGGCAAGAACAGCGCCGATATGCGGATTGCGCGTGATGTGATTACCGACGCCGGGCATGTCGATGCCGCCGATGTCTATATTATGGCGACCGGTGACCGCGACTTCAATCAGGTGTTGAACTCGCTGCGGGCGCGGGGCAAACAGGTTATCGTCTGGAGCGTGCGCGGCAGCACCAGCCGCCAGATCGAAAACAATCCCGGCGTGACGGTGGAATACATCGAGGATTTCACCAACCTGCAAACGCACCAGTCGTGGAGCGCCGCCTCGGCAATCGCTTCTGATACCGACACGGCAGCCTTTACCCCGTCGCAGTGGTCGAGCGTCATCATCCAGATGGATCGACTGGCGGCGCAGCATGGGACGGAGGCCATTCCCAGCGACGAACTGGTAGCCCAGTTGCAGAAAGTCGGCGCGGTTGTTTCGCAGGCACGCGGCGAAGACCTGGTGCTGCAGGCGATTTCGCTCGGCATTCTCAAAGCGATACCGGGCGGCAGTGGTCAGGTGCGGCTCGACAGTCTGCATCCGATTGTGGAAAAAACCCGCCTCATCGCGTCCCGAATCGTGCTTCGTGTGCAGCGCACCCTTCAGGTACGCGGCTGGGAATACGTCAATTATGGATTTCTGCTGAAGGGCCTGGCGATGGATCGGGAACTGGACCGGCCTGGCTGCAATTACAGCGACCAGTGGCGTTCGGACTGGATCGATTGTCTGGTGCGCGAGCAGGTGCTGGTGCGCGAATTGATCCCGCACCGGCATAACCCCGACGATCTGGTTCCGGTTATCAAGATGAACCCAAATTTTGAAGTGCGGGTGCTGGATGAAGGCCGCGTCGAAGAGGTAGAAAGCCTCGATTGGGAGGGGATGAGTCTTCAGGCGCTGGAACGCACCGAGCCGGACACCGCCGAAATGGCGCGGCGCATTGTCGTCAGCGTCGAGCAGTTCACCAGTTTTCGCGGATTTAGCTGGTGTCCGCTGGGCAGCCTGCATAAACGGCTGCTGCCGCACGACAGCGGGGTTGCTTTCCAGCGGGCAGTGGAATATCTGGTTGCCAACGACGCAGCCAGTGTCAACGAATATCCCAACCCGCAGAGCGACTTCTTCACCAAAGGGATTTCGCTCAACCTGGCATCGCCCATCTGCCGCCAGATACTCAACGAGCGCGATATGTTTATCCGGCTGCTGCTGACGCTGTACGAGCGCAATCTGGTTATTTCCGAGCAGTCGGTGCGCCAGTTGGATACCGCCCGCGAATGGGACCTTGGCCTGTGGTTCTCAATCATGGAGTCCGAGAATGTCCTGAATACCGTTCCGGGCCGGCCGGGGCAGTACAGTCTGTTCCGCACCCATCACACGGTTAATCTGGTGGCCGATACCCGGCGGGAACGCCCCGGGTCGCCGCGCTAAGTCGCAATGCTCTGGCGGCGGCGCGGGTTTTTTCGCCATTGGCACGGGTCCGGGGCGTCTGTTATAATGCTAGCAGTGATTCTGACCGGCAGGTCACTTGTCCGACCTGCCTGGTGACTCAAACCCTGATAGAGAGAGCGGACATGGCATTATCGAAAGAAGTAAAAGAATCGATCATCCAGGATTTTGGTCGTCACGAAGGCGATACCGGGTCACCCGAAGTTCAAATAGCCCTGCTCACGACCCGGATTAACGAGCTTACGGAGCATCTGCGGACTCATAAGCACGATCAGCATTCGCGGCGCGGTCTGTTAAAGCTGGTCGGTCAGCGGCGGCGTCATCTTAAATATCTGAGCAGAACAAATCCCGAAAGCTACCGCGAAATGCTCCAGCGGCTGGGACTGCGCCGATAAGGCGGGGTTACAGGATTGTGATGTGTGTGACGGGTGATCGCTTCCGATCATCCTTTCATTCTAGCGCGCCTGGTTGAACAGGAATTGGAGTGTGATGCCAAACCAGCCGTTTGGCGTCACTAGCCAGTCCCTGACCTCCAGGCGCGTTTGCGGTTACAGGAGGTCAAATGATAACCGAACAGGCAGTAACACAAGTTCATACTTATTCGACGGAGTTAGCGGGCCAGCCGCTGACCATTGAGGCCGGACGACTGGCGGAACAGGCCGGGGGGGCGGTCACTGTGCGCATGGGCGACACGATGGTATTCGCTGCCGCCACCATGAGCAAGACCGCGCGCGAAGGCATCGACTTCTTTCCATTGAGTGTGGATTACGAAGAGAAGCTCTACGCCGCCGGGCGTATCCCCGGCAGTTACTTCCGGCGCGAAGGCCGGCCGGCGGACAGCGCCATTCTGGTGGCCCGCGTGTGTGATCGCACGCTGCGCCCGCTGTTCCCCAAGAACATGCGCAACGAAGTGCAGGTCATCCTCACGGCGCTCAGCCACGATCAGGAACATCACATCGACATGCTGGGCATCGTTGCCGCCAGCGCCGCCCTGATGATTTCCAACATCCCCTGGGCTGCCCCGGTGGCCGGTGTGCGCATCGGCCTGATCGACGGCGAACTGGTCGTCAACCCCACGATTCCACAGATGGAGGACAGCACGCTCAACCTGCGCGTCTCCGGTACGGAGGACGCGATCAATATGGTTGAATGCAGCGCGGCGGAAGTGCCGGAAGAAACCGTGCTTCAGGCGCTTCGGCTGGCGCACGAAGCCATCCAGCCGGTGCTGGCTATCCAGAAACAGATGCAGGTGGAAATCGGCAAGCCGAAATCCGAATACATCGCCAAGCAGGAGGATGAAGCGGTGATCGCCGAAGTCGCCGCAAAGGTGCGCGACGAGGTGCGCCAGATTCTGACCAGCACCGTTGACCGCGAGGAACGCAACGCGGCGCTGGACGCGATCAAGGAACGGCTGACGGCGGAGTACGAAGCCCGCAATCTCGAAATTGCCGACCCGGCCCATCAGATCAGGCTGAGCGATGTGTACGAAGGGCTGGAAAAAGCCCTGAAGGAAGAAGTTCGCCGCCGGATTGTGGACGAAGGCATTCGCCCGGATGGCCGCGACGCACGCACCATCCGGCCCCTGAGCGCCGAAGTCGGGTTGATTCCGCGCGTGCATGGTTCCGGCCTGTTTAAGCGTGGGCAAACTCAGGTGCTGACCATCGCCACGCTGGGCACGCCGCGCGATTCGCAGGAACTGGATGATCTGGGCGCGGAGGACAGCAAACGTTATCTGCATCACTACAACTTTCCGCCCTATTCCACCGGCGAGACTCGCCCGCTGCGGGGCACCAGCCGCCGCGAAGTCGGTCATGGCGCGCTGGCGGAAGCGGCGCTGCGCCCGATGATCCCGCCAGAGGATGAGTTTCCGTATACCATCCGCCTTGTCAGTGAAGTGCTGAGTTCCAACGGCAGCACATCGATGGCGAGTGTCTGCGGCAGCACCCTGGCGCTGATGGATGCCGGCGTGCCTATCAAGCGTCCCGTTGCCGGGATTGCGATGGGCCTCATCAAAGAGGGCGACAAGGTCGCTGTGCTGACCGATATTCAGGGGATAGAAGATCATCTCGGTGATATGGACTTTAAGGTCGCCGGGACTGAATTGGGCATCACCGCCCTGCAAATGGACATCAAGATCAGCGGCGTTTCCGAAGAAGTGATGGCGCGCGCGCTGGAACAGGCCCGCGAAGCCCGGCTGCAAATTCTTGAGGTGATGAAGGGGGCTATTGCCGAACCACGCCCGGAACTGAGCGACTATGCGCCGCGCATGACCGTCATCAAGATCGACCCGGAGAAAATCGGCATGGTGATCGGGCCGGGCGGCAAGACAGTGCGCAGCATTCAGGACAGCACCGGCGTCAAGATCGACATTCAGGAAGACGGTACGGTCTTTGTGGCCGGTACGGATGGCCCATCGGCGGCGCGCGCGGTTGAGAAAATTCTCGGCCTGACCGAAGAAGCCGAAATCGGGCGCATCTACACCGGCAAGGTGGTGCGCATCGAACCTTACGGCGCGTTTGTCGAGTTCCTGCCCGGCAAAGAGGGCATGGTACATATCTCGCAGCTTGCTGATTACCGCGTCAATGCTGTCGAGGATGAGGTGGCGCTGGGCGACGAAATCATGGTCATGGTCACCGATGTGAACGAAGGCAAGGTGCGCCTCAGCCGGCAGGCGGTGCTGGAAGGCTGGACGGCAGAAGAAGCCCGCGCGCATGATCGCCCGGCGGGTGGCCGCAGCGGTGGTCGTGGAGAACGGGATCGTCGCGGCGGTGGCCGGGATCGTCGCTAAGGCGAAAGTCCTGAGTGACGGGTATGTTCATAGAATAGCTGTACCAGATAATCTGGCCTCACCCCCAACCCCCTCTCTGTTGCGATGGAGAGGGGGAGTCGAGCATAGCGAGACGGGGGTGAGGTGTATCACGACGGAACAATTTCTCTACGTCCATCGCAGCGAGAGGCGAACTCAATGCCCGATGACAACATCCCCACCGACACACTGGCCGAAACCGGGAATTATGTGGCCTGGGTTTCTCAGGAGCCGGATGGCGAAACGGTCTACCATCTCGAACTGGGCGCGGTGACGCTGCACTTCTTCCAGGAAGAATGGGACGAGGTGGTATCGCTGGTGCAGCAGGCCAGCAAGGCGGCTCGTGGTCGCTGAGTGGATCAACGTCGCGCGCAGGCATCTGCCGCCCAGTGGAGCCAGCCTAAAATTGCTGGACATTGGCGGGGTGGCTGGCGCACAACTGGCGCAGCAGCGCGGCGACCTGCAAATCACAACCATCACCGGGGCGGCTGCAAACTGGCAGTTGGCCCCGGATTCGTTTGACGCGGTTATCGCTGTCGATCACGAACCTGATACGGATTTTCTGGCGGCCAGTCTGCACGCGCTGCGGCCCGGCGGGCGGCTGATCGTCGTGCTGGCCGAAGCTGAAGTCAGCGCGGGCTGGGTGCGGCGGCTGGAAAGTGCCGGTTATACACGCATTCTGGTCGAACCGGCGCTGGATGACGAGCGCGGTCTGCTGCTGCGCGGCGAGAAGCCCCACACTGCCCAGCGCACCATTGACCGCATCGCGCAGGTGGCCGGGCGGGACGCAGCCGTTGATCTGGAACGCTATACCGGGCGCTATGTGCATCTGCTCATCCGGCAGACGCCCAACAAACCGGTCTGGGCCATGCAGCCGGAGGACGTGATCGAATGGCAGGCTGCCGCCATCACCGGCGCGGACGGCCCGGCGCTGCTGGCCTTCAGCAGTTTGCCGAAAGCGGTGGCTTTCATGCAGCCCGCTGTGGTGCAGGGCCTGATTCGCGATGTGAACAAGGTCGGCAAGTTCAGCCGTGAGGTTGCTCGGTCATGGACTGTACCGCTGCTGTTCGACCCATCGCCGGAATCGTTGGGCGAGCGTGAGATTGTGTTCTGCCCGGTTGACCCCGATGCTGCCGAAGCGCCTGATGAGTAACGACACCCTGTTATCCGCTGACATGCTGAACTGGATTACGGCTGCTCTCGGCGCTGGCGCGACGGTCCGATCTGCGCATCAGATGGCAGGCAGTTCGTCCACGACGCTGTATGGCATTGATGCCCAGCAGGCCGGGCGTGAGCTGAAGCTGGTGCTGCGGCTGTACGATAACGCCGAATGGCTGGCGGAAGAACCCGATGTAGCCGCGCACGAAGCCGCCGCGCTGGGGTTGGCCGGACAGACCGGCCTGCCCGTGCCGGAATGTATCGCCTTTGATGCACAGGGGGCAGTCTGTGGCGTGCCCGCCCTGCTGATGACGCGTGTTCCCGGCGCGATCAACATCACCCCGGCGGATTTTGCGGACTGGCTGCGGCAGTTGGCAGCGCCGCTGGCGCGTATCCATGCCCTGCCCACGCGCGATTTCCCCTGGAATTTCTTCCCCTATTACGATCTCCAGCAGCCGACGATTCCGGCGTGGTCCGGCGTGCCCGCTGCCTGGGAGCAGGCGTTTGCCGTGCTGCAGGGGCCGCCGCCGGAGGAACATTACTGCTTTATCCACCGCGATTATCACCCGATGAACGTGCTGTGGCAGGATGACACCCTGTGCGGCATTGTCGATTGGCCCAACGCCTGTTACGGCCCAGCGGGGTTCGATGCTGCCTACTGCCGCCTTGATCTGGTCGCCATGTACGGGCTAGCGGTGGCGGATCAGTTCCTGCGCATTTACGAAGCGCAGACCGGGGCCAGCTTGCATCCATACTGGGACTTGCTGGCGCTGGCGGACTGGCTGCCGCAGCCGGAAGTCTATTCACCCTGGCAGGTGTTCGGCCTGCCGCACGTGGATACCCCGCTGCTGCGCCAGCGGTTAGACGAGCATTTAGTCAGCACGCTGGCGCGGTTGAGATGAACCTGGGCGACCTCGACTTTCTGACATCAGACGCGGGTATTCGCCTGCTGCAACGGCTGGCGGAGGAAGATTTATCGGACGCCAGTACCCTGCCGCTGCTCACCCGGCTGCGCCGCGATTACACCGCCGATCAGGCCCGCGCCGCGCTGACTCTGGCGCTGCTCCGGCGCAAAGCCGAGGCGAAATTTGGCGCGGATGCCGGCCGCATGTTCTTCACGGCGGAGGCGCTGGAACAGGCCAGCGACCCACAGATCAGCCGCTACCGGGCACAGGCTGCCGCCGGACTGCGCGTGGTGGATGCCGGCTGCGGTATCGGGGCTGATTCGCTGGCGCTGGCCCGGGCGGGCGGCGATGTGCTGGGGCTGGATAACGACGCGCTGCGGGTGGCACTTGCCCGGCTGAACGCGGCGGCGCTGGAGGTAGCGGTGCGTTTTGAGGTTGCTGATGTGCGCGACAGCCTGCCGGATGCCGATTTTGCCTTTTTCGATCCGGCTCGCCGTGATGTTCAGGGGCGGCGTCTGCATCATGTTGAGCAGTACCAGCCGCCGCTGTCGATCATCCACCGCTGGAGCGTGCCGCGCATTGCCGTGAAACTGTCGCCGGGGGTCGATCTGGCGGAACTGGCAGGCTATCCCGGCGGGGTGGAGTTTATTTCCGTCGCGGGTGATCTGAAAGAAGCGGTGCTGTGGCTGGGGCTGGATCGCCCAATCCGCCAGGCAGCCCTGATCGCCGGGGGCACGGTTCATACGTGGCCGGAACCGGAAATCATGCCCGATGTGCCCCTCGCGGAGCCGCGCGGCTGGCTGGTCGAACCGGACCCCGGGCTGCTGCGGGCCGGTCTGGTGCAGGCAGCGGCGCAGGTATGGGACGGGGCGCTGCTCGACGAAACGATTGCTTATTTCACCACCGAAACCAGACCGGACTCCCCCTGGCTGCGGGCGTGGGAAATAGTCGACTGGATGCCGTTCAACCTGAAGCGGCTGCGGGCTTACCTGCGCCAGCGCGGTATTGGGCAGGTGACGGTCAAGAAACGCGGCGTGGCGATCTCACCGGAGGAACTGTCCGCCCGGCTAAAGCTCAAAGGGGATGGCTCGTGTACGCTGGTGCTGACGCGCTATCAGGCACAGCCTATCGCCATCGTCTGCGCCGATTTCACCGCCGGCACGTAACCGGGGCAGAGATCGCAGCCGGGCATGGTGTTGTTGTACTTGTTCTTGCGCGCATCACGGTGGAAGGCACGTTCATTACGGTAGAGGGTAATCACATAATGACCGCATTTGCACAGGACCACCGTCGTCCCGGCAAGCTGCCGGTGGCGGTGATTGCCGGGTGTATCCGGCGGGATGTCCTTTTGCCGAAGCTGACAGAAAATGACCCCTGTGCGGTGGACGCGACTGCCATGCTGGATAATGAAGGCGATGTCGTCGTAGGAAAGGTTTCGTTGGGCAGACCGCAGGAACGCATGGGTACTGAGTGAATACTGTAACATACCAGCAACCCTGTTTCAGCCTGTTTTTCCTAATCCTATAGGAAATGCTGATACCGGGCAAGCCAGCCGCGTGAAAAATATCTGAATACTGCGCTGCTGCTGTAAGCATGTCCTCAAAATGGTACAATCCGTCTGATTATGTGCGATGCGGCGTAAGGAGAACAAAAATGCTGCCTCCATTTCAGAATGAGCCTTTGACGGATTTTTCGATTCCCGACAATGAAGCGGCATTTCAGGACGCGCTGAACCGGGTGAAATCCGCGATTGGTCAGACTTACCCGCTGGTGATCGGCGGTGAGGCGATCTATCTCGATGATGTTTTCCCCTCGGTCAATCCATCCCGGCCTGATGAGGTGGTGGGGTATTTCGCCAATGCCACTGCCGCGCATGTCGATCAGGCGGTAGCTGCTGCAACCGAAGCCTTCCGCCAGTGGCAGCATATCGACGTGAGCGAACGGGCGCGCTATCTGCTGCGGGCGGCTGCGGAAATGCGCCGGCGCAAACACGAGTTCAGCGCCATGATGGTGCTGGAGGTGGGCAAAACGTGGGTCGAGGCGGATGCGGATACGGCGGAAGCCATCGACTTTCTGGAATACTATGCCCGGCAGATGATGGCGCTGGCCGACAGCAGCGACAAGCTGGCTTCGTATGGGCCGGAACAACTCTCGCTGCGTTATATTCCGCTGGGCGTGGGGGCGATCATTCCACCCTGGAACTTCCCGACAGCGATTCCCACCGGCATGACCGGGGCGACTCTGGTGGCCGGCAATACGGCGGTGTTCAAGCCGGCGGAACAAAGCCCCTGGGTGGCGTACAGGATGTGTCAGTTGTTCTGGGAGCAGGGCCTGCCGCCCGGTGTCCTCAACTACCTGACCGGGCCAGGTGAAATCGTTGGCGGGCGCATGGTTGACCACCCCGGCACGCGCTTCGTCAACTTCACCGGCTCGCGCGAAGTCGGTACGCTGATCTACGAAAAAGCGGCGAAGGTTCACCCCGGCCAGAAGTGGCTCAAGCGGGCCATTCTCGAAATGGGCGGGAAGAATGCCGTGATCGTGGACGAAACGGCTGATCTTGAAGCGGCGGCAGCGGGTATCATCGCCAGCGCCTTTGGTTTTCAGGGGCAGAAATGTTCGGCAGGTTCGCGGGCGGTGATTGTCCGCGCGGCCTACAGCGAAGTCGCTGACCGGGTGGTTGATCTGGCGGAGAAACTGGTGGTGGGCGCGCCAGACGCCGGCCGGCATATCGACATGGGGCCGGTGATCGACCCGGATGCCATGCGCAAGATCATGAATTACATCGAAATCGGCACACAGGAAGGGGTGCTGCGGCTCGGCGGTCAGCCGCTGCAAACGCCGGAGAAAGGCTACTTTGTTCCGCCCACGATCTTCGCTGACGTAGCCAGCGATGCGCGTATCGCGCAGGAAGAAATTTTCGGGCCGGTGCTGGCGCTGCTGCCGGCGCGGGATTACGAGGACGCGCTGGCGATTGCCAACAGCACCGAATACGGTCTGACCGGCGCGGTCTTCAGTCAGGATACGGCCCGGCTGGAACGGGCGCGGCGCGAATTCCACGTCGGCAATCTGTATTTCAACCGCAAATGCACCGGGGCGCTGGTGGGCGTGCATCCGTTCGGCGGGTTCAACATGAGTGGTACGGACAGCAAGGCCGGCGGGCCAGATTATCTGCTGCTGTTCACGCAGGCCAAAAGCGTAGCCGAGCGGTTGTAGTGCTGCTGCCAACTGCTAACTGCCAAGTGGTTCACTTCCATGTATAATAGATCGTTCAGCGTCGTGGCAGGTGGGGGGAAACTTTGTGAGAGAGTCAATGCGACGAGAAATGCTGACATGGGCCGATGTTGATAAGCTGATTGACACCTTGATACCGCAGATACAGACCGTGAGGCCGCTGGATTCGATTCTGATGATTACGCGTGGCGGCCTGATACCAGGCGGCCTGCTGGCAGAGGCGCTGAATATCGAGCATGTGCTGACTGCGGCAGTGGATTTTCCATCAACGGAATCGGCTGGCCTGCTGGCGTGGCCGAGCTTTTTGCAGTTTCCCAGTTCGTCGCTGCTGGTCGGGCGGCGCACGCTGATCGTGGACGATGTCTGGGGCAGCGGGCGTACCAGTTCTGCCGTGCGTGGGCGGGCCGAAAGCGCCGGGGCCACCCCTTTTACCTGTGTGCTGCACTTCAACCCCTATCGCTCGCTGTTCAACAAGACGGAACCAGACTTCTACGGCGCAATCACCGATGCCTACATCGTCTATCCCTGGGAACTGGACCGGGGGCTGCGGAATATACCTGTTGGCGACCCGCAGTCCAATTAACCGTCGTTTCTTAGCGAACTTTCATATAATCGGTTCGGCATGTGAACGGTTGATTATACAGAATTTATATTTGTCTGATATAATCAGTGGGTATGGCGCGGCATACCGGACAGGACTCGTGTTTCGGCGTTGACAGATTCAAACAGGATGATACCAGTTTCTGGTTGTCAGTCCCTATCTTGAAGCGATACCCTGCCAATAGTCCCTTATCAGGTTTGTTCTTCGAGTCAGGTTACGGCGCCGTCTGATTCCGGGGCTGCGGTCAATCTGCCGATGTCCGGGCACGATGCAGGCCGGTATGTGCAGCACAAGCTGGCGCGTCGCTGCGGATAGCAGATTGGTCTGAGGGGACCTGTTTCCCATGCGTCATGGGACTGTGATTTCTTCCATAAGGTGGTATATATTCGATGGCTTTTGCAAATTCGGGCGATAAAGAGCAAGACTACGGCGCAGAATTCCGTGAATTACTGGAATCGTCGTTTGCGTATGCGCCGCCCCGACGCGGCGAGATTCGCAATGCCGTCATTCTGGAGATTGACGAGCGCGAAATCATCGTCGATCTGGGAGCCAAGCGGGATGGGATCGTCCCTTATCAGGATATTGAACGGCTCGACCCCAAATTTCGGGACAGCCTGAAAGTTGGCGGCGAAGTTCCGGTTTATGTCATGAACCCCCGCGATCAGGACGACAATCTGATCGTATCGATCAATATGGGGTTGCAGCAGTACGATTGGGAACGGGCGCGTCAACTGCTGGACAGCGACGATGTGGTCGAAGTAACTGTGACCGGCCATAATCGCGGTGGTATTCTGGTGCGCTGGAACCGGCTGGAAGGGTTTATCCCCAGTTCGCATCTGGTGTCGATGAATCTATCCGGCGAACGGCGCGAGGCCTGGGACGAACTGCGCGATCAGACGCTGGTGGTCAAGGTGATCGAGGTCGATCAGGATCGCCGCCGGTTGATCTTCAGCGAACGCGAGGCGCAGAAGGAATGGCGCGCTCAGCAGAAAGCGCGCCTGCTGGCTGAACTGAAAGAGGGTGATCGGGTCCGTGGCACGGTTACGGGCCTGCGCGACTTTGGCGCGTTTGTCAACCTCGGCGGCGCTGATGGGCTGATCCACGTCAGCGAACTGGCGTGGCATCGGGTCGATCACCCGCGTGATGTGCTGCGGGTCGGTGAAGAAATTGAGGTCTACGTCCTCAACCTTGACCGCGAATCAAACCGCATCGCCCTCAGCCGCAAGCGCCTGCTCAACGATCCCTGGGACACGGCTGCCGAACGGTATCATGAAGGGCAGCTTGTCGAAGGTGTGGTGACCAATGTGGTCGATTTTGGCGCATTTGTGGCGCTGGATGACGGCCTGGAAGGGCTGCTGCATCTCAGCGAAATGGGCGATGGCTCGCTCAAGGAACCGCATTCGTATGTGAAGAAAGGTGACCGGCTCAGTCTGCGCATCAGCCATCTCGAACCGGAGAAGCGCCGTGTCGGTTTCACCCAGCGATGGGGTACGGACACGGCTGCCGAAGGCGAGGCCGGTGACGACGAGACCGCCGAAAGCGAAGCGGAAGCCGCCGAAGCTGAGATCGAGGCTGATGACACAGCAGTCGAAATGGAGGCTGCTGTTGATGAAGTTGAGGTCGAAGCCGAAAGTGCCGAGGCTGAGGTTGAGACCGAAGCTGCTGGAACCGAAGTTGAGACTCCTGAAGCGACGCTGGAAGCCTCCGAAACCCAGTTGGCCGATGACCTTGAAGAAGCTGCTGACGACGCCGGTGTTCCTGAGGCAGAGGTTGCCGAGGCAGCCGACGATGAGGATGACGAAGGCGATTGAGGCATCATCGGATAAAATAGACGCATCAGGTGGCACAGGCAGCGGGTTTAAGCCCGCTGTTTGCATTTCTGACCGTAGAATCAAGACAATTTTTTGTCAATCGGTTGCGTTGACAAACATATTCTTAACCTGTATAATCTACCCCGGTCTCGAAGGATTGAGGGGGGACCCACTTTCCCGCGACAGGCCGGCTGAGGTTGATTAACATCCGCATAGCCCTCGACGCGCGGTGACAGTTTGTAACCGTGCTTTTGTATGTCCTGTTGCCGAGATCAAAAATCTTACCCTTGGGGGCAAATAGACAATGCAGTTAGACAGTTCGTTGGACATGCTGGCCGACGATATGGATTTTGCCGCGCTTCTTGAGGCCTCATTTGCACGTGCGGAGCCGCAGCGTGGCGACATCGTCACCGGCACAATTCTCGCAGTCGATAATCAGGGTTTGATTGTCGATATCGGCCTGGGGCGCGACGGGGTGGTCGAGCGCCGGGATTTGGAGCGTATTCAGAGTGATGGTATCGAGTTCCGGGTTGGCGACACGATTGATGTGATGGTCGTCCGCTCTGAAGACGAAGATGGTAATCTGGTGCTTTCGGTTTCGCAGGCCCGCCAGAGTGAGGACTGGCAGGAGGCCGAGCGGCTGATGAATGCCGACGAAGTGTGGCAGGGGGTGGTCTACGAGGCCAACCGGGGCGGCCTGATCGTACCCTTCGGCAACCTGCGCGGCTTCGTGCCGGCCAGTCATGTCGTCGGTTTGTCGCGCGGCCTGAGCGAAGAGGAGCGCAAAGAGCAGATGCAGGCGATGGTCAATACGACCATTACGGTCAAGATCATCGAAGTCAACTGGAAGCGCCGCCGTCTGGTATTCAGCCAGCGCGAAGCCCAGCGCGAACGCCGCGAAGCCCGCAAAGAAGTTCTGCTTGAGAAACTTCAGGAAGGCGACGTGCATCGCGGGGTGGTCAGCGGCCTGCGCGACTTTGGCGCGTTTGTCGATCTGGGCGGCGCGGACGGCCTGATTCATATTTCGGAGCTGGCCTGGCATCGGGTGAAACACCCGCGCGAGATTCTCAACGTCGGTGATGAAGTTGAGGTGTACGTGCTGCGGCTGGATGAAGAAGGCAAGCGCATCGGCCTCAGCCTCAAGCGGCTCCAGCAGAATCCCTGGGAACTGATCGAGCAGATGTACCATGTCGGCCAGTTGGTCGAGGGCACAGTTTCCCGCGTGACGCAGTTTGGCGCTTTCATCAGCATGGAGCCGGGTATCGAGGCGCTGCTGCACATCAGCCAGATGGCCGACCCGCAGCCAGAGCATCCGTCGCTGCTGGTGCATGAAGGCCAGGACCTGCTGATGCGCGTTATCAGTGTCGAACCGGACAAGCAGCGGCTGGGTCTCAGTCTGAAGGAAGTAACCCCCGAAGAGCAGGCCCGCTGGCAAGAAAAGCGCGATGCTGGTCAGGACGGTTCAGATACTGTAGAATTGCAGGAAACTGAACTGGAAACCAGCCCGTAATCAAGCGGTTTATTGTAAAATCCCATACGGAAGGGGGTGAGGACGAACTATATGGCAACGGTCAGACTGAAACCGAACGAGTCGCAGGAATCGCTGCTGCGGCGGTTTCGCAAGCGCGTGACCAACAGCGGCATTCTGAGCACGGTACGCCGCAAACGCTGGCATATTTCCAAGAGCGAGCTGCGCCGCATCGAAAAGAAGAAGGCGATTCGCCGTGCACGCCGCCGCCAGCGCAAAGCTCAGACTCGCTAGTGGTGACTGAGTTCGTTGACAAATCGGAATCCGCCGACCGCTGCCTGACGCAGGCAGCGGCTTTCTATCTTGTGTGAGAGTTGCAAGGAAGTGTATGGCTAAGAAAGAACAGAAGAAGCAAGAAGATAAAATCGAGGTCGAAGGTACAGTTGTCGAGGCACTGCCCAACACCCAGTTCATGGTCGAACTGGACAACGGCCACCGAATTCTGGCCTATCTATCTGGCAAGATGCGCAAATACTATATCCGTATCCTGCTCGGTGATCGGGTGAAGGTTGAGATGAGCGTTTACGACCCGACACGCGGGCGCATCACCTATCGTTACCGCGATCCCAGCCACGCCGGTGGCAGCGAGTAGCGGCAGTGGCGCGCACGATCAGCGTGCGGCTTTTTCTCCCCAATGCACGGCCATTGTGCCGAACATGAAGGTTTGATACTGTACGTTCTGCACCCCGGCTTCGCGCATGATCGCCGCCAGTTCTGCCGGCGTCTTGAACGACTGCGTCGAACTGGGCAGGTAGCGGTAGGCATCCGCGCCGTTTGGTCCGGCCACGATGCGCCCCAGCGTAGGGATAACCCAGCGCAGATGAATTTCGATCAGCGGGCGCAGCGGGGATGGCGGCGGCGGCGAACTATCCAGAATAACGAGACGCCCGCCGGGTTTGAGCACCCGAAGCTGTTCTTTCAGGGTGGCGGCAATATCGATCACGTTGCGCACCAGATAGCCCGATGTCACCGCGTCAAAGACAGCATCCGGGAAGGGCAGTTGCAGCGCGTCCCCGCCAACCCATCCCACCTGATCGCCCATTGGCAGCGCCTTTCCCACCTGCATCATTCCCAGCGAAAAATCAGCCCCGATCACCTGCGCGTCAGGCACAGCACGCAGCGCCTCGAAGGCGATGTCGCCGGTTCCGGTCGCCAGATCGAGCAGCCTGCCGCCGGGGGGAAGCTGGGCCTTTGCCACGACGAACCGCCGCCAGCGCATATCCTGCCGTCCGGTCATCAATCGATTCATGAGGTTGTAGCGGCCCGCGATGCGGTCAAACATATCCTGCACGTAGGCCGCGCGTTCCTTGCCCTGTAGGTGTGTCATCATTCAGCCGATGGTCACATCCACCATCAGTATCTCATGGATAATCTTAAGTAGCGTAGTATAGCATGAGATACGGGCCGGATGTGATATGTGATAAAATGCAGCTTTCTTGAGGGGAAGGAAGTGGGCCATGTCCTTACGCTTTTACGAAATTGCCGAAGCCAACCATCGCATTCTGAACCCGTTTACCGAAGATCAGTTGCTGCTGCTGGGCGATATTTGCCGGCTGGATGCGAGCAAGCACCAGCTTGATCTGTGCTGTGGCAAGGCGGAGATGCTCTGCCGCTGGGCGCAGCGGTACGGTATCCGGGGCACAGGGGTGGACATCAGCGCGGTGTTTCTGGCTGCTGCCCGACAGCGCGTCGCTGAACTGAATGTCGAGGCGCAGGTCACGTTGATCGAAGCGGACGCCAGCAAGTATCCGATCCCTGCCGGAACCTACGATATTATAAGCTGCATCGGAGCAACCTGGATCGGGAATGGGCTGGTGGGCACGCTCGAACTGATGAAACCCGGCCTGAAAGATCGCGACAGCCTGATCCTGGTGGGCGAACCATTCTGGCTGGAAGAACCGCCCGCCGAAGCGGTTAGGGAAGTGGCCGGCGGCGACCCGATGTTGTTTACAAGCCTGGCCGGCACGCTGGATCGCATCGAATCCACCGGCCTCGAACTGATCGAGATGGTGCTGGCCGATCATCATGGCTGG
>Ga0079224_100002177_pt1 | contig 23500 bp, 20 predicted proteins | sample Stecom2015_FD_80414 | JGI IMG/M metagenome (GOLD analysis project Ga0079224, IMG submission 80414) | Agricultural soil microbial communities from Utah to study Nitrogen management - Steer compost 2015 | ecosystem: Environmental > Terrestrial > Soil > Agricultural land | place: USA: Utah... | reverse complement strand
GCGGGTCACCGGCCTCCCCCTCGACGACCTGTCGGCCATGACGGGCAGGCAGGTTCCCGTGCTGGCGCTGATTGTGCCGTTGGTACTGGTCGTGGTGCTGGATGGGAAGCGTGGTCTGCGCGAGGCGTGGCCTGCGGCGTTGGTGTGCGGTGCAACGTTCGCGGTCGCGCAGTACCTCATGGCGAACTTCGGCGCTGTGCAGCTGACCGACATCGTGGCGGCGCTCGCCTCGGCGGCGGCGGTGCTGCTATTGGTGCGCCTGCGTGGGACGCGCCGTACCGAGCCAGGACCAGAGCCAGGGGGAGAGCCAGAGTCAGCACCGGTGTCGAAGGCCGGCGCCGGGACCGGGCACGGCACGTCGCCCGTTCCCGCGAACGGCGGTGGTGCGACGGCGACCCTGGCTGCCACCGAGCAGGTCGTCGACGCGCCGGCCGAACGCGTCCGTTCGTTCGCGCCGTACGCGACGATCATCGTGTTGTTCTCGGTCGTCGCGATCCCGGCGGTCGCCGATGTGCTCGACGCCACGACCCTGACGTTCGCATGGCCCGGGCTGAATGTCGTCGACGCGGCGGGAGAACCGCTGAGCCTGGCCGAGTACAAGTTCGACTGGCTGGCCAGCAGCGGAACGGTGCTGTTCGTGGCCGGGTTGCTGACCATTCCGGTGCTGCGGGTGCCGTTGCGGGACGCGGTGCGTGCCTACGGCGAGACCGTCGGCCAGTTGCGGACGGCGGGTATCACGGTCATGGCGGTGCTCGGGCTGGCGTACGTCATGAACATGTCGGGCCAGACGGCGACGCTCGGGCTCCTGTTGGCCGGTGCGGGTGGTGCGTTCGCGTTCCTGTCGCCTTTGCTCGGCTGGTTCGGGACGGCCGTGACGGGGTCGGACACGTCGGCCAACTCGTTGTTCGGTGCACTGCAGGTGAGCGCTGCGCACGGCGCCGGTCTCGATCCGATCCTGACCGCATCGGCCAACACGAGCGGTGGCGTGCTCGGCAAGATGATCAGTCCGCAGAACCTGGCCATCGGGGCGAGTGCGGTTGGCCTCGCAGGCAGGGAAGGCGTGCTGTTCCGGAAGGTGTTGGCAGCGTCCGCGCTGTTCGTGCCGTTGATGTGCATCCTCGTCTATCTGCAGTCCACGCCGGTACTGTCGTGGATGGTGCCCTGATGTCGGCCCAGCGGGATGCGATCGACGAGGCGAACGCGGCCATCGGCGCGGCGGTGTCCACGCTCGGTCTACCGCAACGGCTCGACGCCCTTCTGGGTGAGGTGCAGCGGGAACTGTTGGACCTTGCCGACGCGGTCGAGGCGGGCCGCGCTCCATCGCATCTGTCGGCGGTGGACCGATTGGTGGCCGAATGGCCTCCGCCCGCGGTGCTGACACCGTGGGCGGCGGTGTCGGCGGGCTTCAGCTCGGGTGCGGGCCTGCTCAAGTTGGCCCGCATGATCACGGTCCGGGCGTCACGATCGGTGACCGGGGACGCGGCCGCGTCGCTGTCGAGTCTGGCCGAGGGGTTGCTCGGAGCTGCCGTCCATGTGGAACGCCGTGAGCGGGACCTTGTGCCGCTCGGGCTCTGCCCAGACGGCCACTGACGTGGGGCGCGCAGCCCGGTGTCGCCAAGGCATGTGTGTGGTCGGACCAACAGAGAGGTCACATTGACAGACCCTGGGGCTTCTGATTACCTGGCGTGACAAGATCGCGGAGACGAGGAATTCCGGTGAGAATCCGGACCGGTCGCGCCACTGTGATCGAGGCGGCGGGCGTGGAAACTCGCTCACCGGCCTCGTAGGCAGACCCTCCCTCCGTGTCCATCCTCAAGCGGGTCGCTCGAGCCCGAGGGAGAGGCGAGGACGATGTTCAGTGCGGGGAGCCGATCGTGAGCAGCGATGCGGCCTGGGAACCGGTCCGTCGTGTCCGAACCCACGAACAGGTGCTGGCTCAGATCCAGCAGAAGATCCTCGACGGTAGTCTGCGTGCGGGCGAACGGTTGCCCAGTGAGCGGGAACTCGTAGGTGCGCTCGGGGTCAGCCGCACGAGCGTGCGGGAAGCGCTCCGGGCGCTCGAGGCGATGGGGATCGTCGAGGCCCGAACCGGGTCGGGGCAGGACGCCGGTTCGGTGATCACCGGCGCGTCGACACCGGCGATGACGAACCTGCTGCGGTTGCACATCGCGCTGGCCAGGATCAGCCTGTCCGACCTGGTCGAGACGCGGGTCGAACTCGAACGGTCCGCCGCGCGCGGCGCCGCGGACGCGCGCACCGACGAGGACGTTCGCCACCTGACGGGACTGATCGAGCAGATGCGCTCGGCCGATTCGGACCACGAGTCGTTCAACGCCCTCGACACCGAGTTCCACGTCTCCATCGCGCGGATTTCCGGCAATGCCCTCGCGGTCGACCTGATGCAGGCGTTGCGCGGCGCGGTCGAACACGAGATGGCTCAAGCGTTCGCCGAGTTCGACGACTGGCGCGCAGTTGCGAGCGGGCTCGTCGACGAGCACGAAGCGATCGTGCGTGCGATCGAGGACGGCCGCGGTGATGTGGCCGCCGATCTCGTCGCCGACCACATCACGTCCTTCTACCGCGGCCGCGTCTCCGGCGACGATCAGAGTCGATAGAACGACACCGCATTGTTGTGGAACAGGGCCATCCGCTCGCTCCACGAGTAGTCGCGGGTGATCTCGCGGAAGGCGTCGAAGATGCGGCCGAAGTCGGAGAACAGGCTGTCCACGGGGAAGTTCAGGCGACCATGCAGCGTTCGGCCCCGAAACACTCGAGCGCCGTCTCCACGTAGGGCCGGACCGACTCGGTGGTCCAGTGGTGATCGCCCATGCCGAGGCCAGAGATCTTGCACGCGACGTTCGGTGCCTGTGCGAGTAGCCGCATGCCCTCGCGCCACCGTCCGAAGTGGTCGGGACCGTCGACCTGCATGCCCGTGTGGTTGAGGATGATCTGCACGTCGGGAAACTCCCGCGCCAGGTCGTAAAACTCTGCCATCTGCGGGTAGTACAGCTGCAGATCGAACGACAGTCCCCGATTGCGCAGTTCGCGGAAGCCGCGTCGCCACTCCGGGGTGCGACTGACTTCGGGCCGGCTCTGGTAGGTCTTCGCCTCGTCGGGGTGGTAGTTCATCGACTGGCGGATACCGCGGAAGTTGGCGTGTTCGGCGTGGGCGTCAAGCACCTCGGCCACGTCGGGCATCGACAGGTCGGCGTAACCGACGATGCCGTGCGGGAAGCCGTGCTGGTCGGCGATCTGCTGGAGCCATCGGGTCTCGCCCACCGGATCACGCGGATCCCAGCCGACGTCGAGGTGGACCGACTTGACGAGGTTCTGCCCGTCGGCGTCGCGCAGGTAGTCGTCGATCGTGTAGTTGCGCAGGAGCGCGTCGTAGCTTCCCCACGCCGCAGGCGCGACCTTGTCGCTCAGCCAGGGGTAGTAGTTCTCGTCGAGGTTCCACAGATGCTGGTGGGCGTCGACGAGCGGCAGGTCGCTGTCGGTCATCGCAGGCTCCTCGCCCGAGTCGGCCGCTGGATCGCGACACACTATGCGGCGTCGGTGGTTGACTGTCAACACTCGACCATCAGTGGTCGTGAGGTTCCACGCGATGCCGAAGGTCGGCAGTCGACAGTCGATTAGGATCACCGGCGTGACGGAAGAGGCCCTACGCAGTCTGGATCGCACGACCCTCCGGGAGCGGGCGCTGGTCGCCATCCGCTCGGCGATCGTGTCGGGTGGCTATGCCCCCGGCGATCATCTGGGGGAGGTCGAGATCGCCTCCCGGCTGCACATCAGCAGGGGGACGGTCCGGGAGGCGCTCCGTCACCTGCAGCAGGAGGGCCTCGTGACGGCAGGTGTGCGCGGCATGCTGCGCGTGCGCACGCTGTCGCAGGACGAGGTGTACGAGTTGTTCCGCGTGCGCGGCGCGCTGGAGGGGCTCGCCGCGGCCGAGCTGATCCAGCGCGGCGACATCTCCTCCGCGGTGAGTGAGCTGAACGGCTTACTGGACGCGCTCGCTGCGGAACAGGGCGAGCTTGCCGACCAGTTCGAAGCCGACCTCGCCTTCCACGAGAGGCTGTGCGAGCTGTCCGGCAACTCGATCCTGCTCAGCACGTGGCGGCAGCTGGAAGGCCCGATGCGCATCGTCGTGATGAGCGCGGGGCGGGAGCAACGCCGCGTGTCGATGTCGGCCACCCAGCACAGGCCGATCGTCGAGGCCGTCGAGAAGGCTGATGTCGACGCTGCCGTCAAAATTGTTCAGGAGCACATGGAAGCCGCATTCGCGCTGCTCACCGGCGAGAACTGACGAACCAGACGGCGGGGGAGCGACTTCCGTCGCGTCCTTGATGCCGATTCCCGACTGTTGACAAGCGCCACTCTCGGCCTCCAGTATCCCTGTCGACATCGACTGTTAACACTCAACACGTCGCGGTTCCGCGAAGGCTGTCCCCGCGCCCGCTCGCCGGGCACGCGGGGCTGCCGCGGCGGCGACCGCACAGCCGGAACGCCGATCAAGGAGGATCGAGATGGCTGGCTCCACACCACCGGTCACCACCGGGCCGCGTCCCGAGGGCAGCCAGGACAAACTCAAGGTCGCTCTCGGTTGCGGGGTCGGTGCGACCATCGAGACCTACGACTTCATCGGCTTCGGTACGGCCGCCGCGCTCTACTTCGGCTCGGCGTTCTTCCCCGGGTCGGACCCGCTCTCGGCGACCCTGATGTCGTTCGCGACCCTGGGCGTCGGATTCGCGGCGCGGCCGCTCGGCGGCGTGATCGCCGGTCACCTCGGTGATCGGATCGGACGTAAACCCGTCCTCGTCGGGTCGTTGCTGATCATGGGTATCGCGACCGTCCTCATCGGACTCCTGCCGACCTATCAGCAGGTGGGTATCTGGGCGCCAGTCCTGCTCGTCGTGATTCGCATCGTGCAGGGGTTGGCGTTCGGCGCCGAGTGGGGCGGCGCGATCCTGATGACGTTCGAACACGCACCGTGGCATCGACGTGGCCTGTACACGGGCATCACCCAGGCGGGCTTTCCCGTCGGTCTGTTGTTGGCGAACATTGCCTTCCTGTTCAGTGCCGACCTCGACGGAACCTGGGCGTGGCGGCTCCCGTTCCTGTTGTCGGCCGTGCTGATCGTCGTCGGCATCCTGGTCCGCCTCAAGGTCGACGAATCCCCCGAGTTCGAGGAGCTCACGAGCTCCGGCGAGGTGTCGAAGAACCCGCTGGTCGAGGTGCTGCGCGACGACTGGCGCAACGTGCTGCGGGCGTTGTGTCTCCGGGTCGTCGAGACCGGCGGCTACGCACTGTCGGTGACCTTCCTGATGTCCTATTTGGAATCCAATGGGACACCGGAGTCGGTGACACTGTTCGCTCTCAGCTTCGCGGCCGCGTTGGGAATCGCGGCCACGACCCTGTGGGGCCGCGCGTCCGACACGTTCGGCAGGCGCGCGGTGTACCTCGTGGGGTGCACGGTGTCCCTGGTGTGGGGCATCCCGATGTTCCTGCTGGCCGACACCGGCTCCGCAGTCGTGATCACGATCGTGTTCGTGATCAGCTATGCCGTCTGCCAGAACTCGCTTGCCGGGGTGCAGGGGGCGTGGTTCTCGGAGCTGTTCAACGCCAAGACCCGCACGGCGGGGACGTCGCTGTCGTACCAGATCTCCGCCGTTGTCTCCGGCTTCACGCCGTTCGTGGCGACCGCGCTGTACGCACAGGCCGGGTGGCTGGGGCCGGCTGTGCTGTTCAGCGCCTACGGCCTGCTCGGCCTGATCGCCGCGCTCATCACCTCGGAGACCTGGCGGCCGGTATCCGTGGCCGCTGCATCCGCAGAGAAGGAGAAGACCGTTGTCGGTACAGCCTCACGCTGAGCGCGTGGGCGGAAGCGCTTCACGATCCGAACGGATCGCCCGCATCACCGAATCCGCCCGCCGCATCCGCAAGAACGCACTGGACATGGGGGAGGTGCAGGGACAGGGCTACATCGCCCAGGCGCTCGGGGTGGCCGACATCCTGGCCGTGGCCTACACCGACCGCCTCCGCTACCGCGCCGAAGATCCGGAGTGGGAAGGCCGCGACCGATTCCTGCTGTCCATCGGGCACTATGCGATCGCGCTCTACGCCGCGCTGGCCGAAGCCGGCATCCTCGACGTCGCCGAACTCGAGACGTACGGCGCCGACGAGTCGCGGCTGCCGATGTCGGGGATGGCCAGTTACACGCCGGGAATGGAGATCTCGGGCGGGTCGCTGGGGCACGGTCTGACCGTGGCGGTCGGAATGGCGCTCGGCTTGCGCCACCGGGGCAACGGCGCGCGGGTGTACAACCTGCTCTCCGACGGCGAGCTCGACGAGGGCTCGACGTGGGAGGCGGCGCTGGCTGCCTCGCACCACGAACTCGGCAATCTGACCGCGATCGTCGACGTCAACCACCTGCAGGCCGACGGGCCCACCGACGGTGTGCTGCGTACCGAGCCCGTCGTGGACAAGTGGCGGGCGTTCGGCTGGCACGCGGTCCGTGTGGACGGCAACGACGTGGACGCGTTGATCAGCGCCTTCGACGAACTGGACGAGGCGGCAGGTCCCTCGGTCCTCGTGTGCGACACCCGGGTGGGCCGGGGCGTGCCGTTCCTCGAACAGCGGGAGAAGGCGCACTTCATGCGCGTGGAGGAACACGAATGGCAACTGGCGCGCGACTACGTCGAAGGGACACGGGTATGACGGCGACGGGTGCGACGGGCAGGAAGCGGCTCACGACGTCGGCGATGATCGCGTCGTTCGCCGATCCGGGACAGCGGACGACACCGGCGCCGTTCGGGCATGCGCTCAACCGGCTCGCCGAGCAACGGCCTGAGATCGTGGGCCTGTCGGCGGATCTGGCTAAGTACACCGACATGCACATCTTCCGGGACGCCCATCCCGAGCGGTTCTTCCAGATGGGCATGGCCGAGCAGTCGATGCTCGGTGCCGCCGCGGGTATGGCCGAGGTCGGCCTGACACCGTTCGCGTCGACGTACTGCGTGTTCGCCAGCAGGCGTGCCTACGACTTCTTCTGCCTCGACATCGCCGAGCCGGGGCTGAACGTCAACGTCGTGGGCGGCCTTCCCGGGCTCACCACGGGATACGGCCCGAGTCACCAGGCGACCGAGGACATGGCGATCCTGCGCGGGATGCCGGGTCTGACCATCGTGGACCCCTGCGATTCGGTGGACATCGAGCAGGCGGTGCCGCAGCTCGCCGACACGCCAGGGCCGACGTACCTGCGACTGCTGCGCGGCAAGGTGCCGACGGTGCTCGACGAGTACGACTACCGGTTCGAACTCGGCAAGGCCGCCGAACTGCGCACCGGCCGGGACGTCCTGTTGATCTCGACGGGCCTGATGACGATGCGCGCGCTGACCGCCGCACAGGAACTGGGCAAGCACCACGTCGACGCGGCGGTGTTGCACGTCCCGACCGTGAAGCCGCTCGACACCGAGCGCATAGTCGCCGAGGCGGCGACCGATCGGCTCGTCGTGACGCTCGAGAACCACAGCGTGGTCGGTGGCCTGGCGGAATCGGTCGCCTCGAGCCTGGCCTTCGCGGGGCAGTGCGCGCGCATCGTGCCCATTGCCCTGCCCGACGAGTTCCTGGCAGCGGGTGCGCTGCCGACCTTGCACGACCGTTACGGCCTGTCCTCCGACGGCGTCGTCCGGCGTGTGCTGGCCGAGATGAAGTAGGAGCGGAGAAGATGACACAGACGCATACGGCCGTGATCACCGGAGCCGGGTCCCGGCGCGGCATCGGCCAGGGCGTGGCGCACGCGCTCGCCGCGCAGGGCTGGGACATCGCGGTGCTCGACCTCGACGAGGCCGCCGCGAAGGAGATCGCCGACCAGGTCGCTCAGCGACACGGCGTCACCGCGCTGGGCATTCGATGCGACGTGACCGACCGCGACGACGTCGATCAGGCGGTCGCGACGGTGGAGGGGAATCTGACGGAGATCGGAGCGTTGGTGAACAACGCCGGCATCACGTCTCCGACGACGTTCCTGGACGTGGCAGACGACGAATGGGAACGCATCTTCGCCGTCAACGTGCGGGGCAGCTACCTGATGACCAAACGCATCGCGCCGGGCATGACCGAACGTGGTTTCGGCAGGATCGTCAACATGTCGTCGGTGTCGGCCGAACGCGGCGGAGGCGTGTTCGGCGGGGTGGCCTACTCGTCGGCCAAGGCGGCACTGCTCGGGTTCTCCCGTTCGCTGGCACGTGAGCTCGGCCCGTCGGGCGTGACGGTCAACTCGGTGGCACCGGGGCTGATCGACACCGACATCACCGCGGGCAAGCTGCCGGACGACCGCAAAGCGGCGATGGTGGCCGACATCCCCATGCGCCGCACGGGTGCCGTGTCCGACGTCGCCGACATGGTGGCGTTCCTGTGCCGCCCCGAGTCCGGCTACCTCACCGGGGCGACCTACGACGTCAACGGCGGGTCCCACATCCACTGACGAGACCACCGCGAACGCAGTTGGGCCCTCCGGCACCCACAGGCACCGGAGGACCCAACCGCGTCGCACGTCGGACATCCGGTGGTGTCAGTTCCGGACCGGGTCCAGGACGAAGCCGTAGTCGACGGTGGCCGTGCCGTCGCCTGCGGGCTTCGGATCGAGGATGAGCTCCGGCTTGACGGCCGAGGCGATGTCGTCGTCGTTGTGCTCGTCGCCGGGGAAGTACAGCTGCACGGTGAGCAGCTCGTAGCCGGGGGCCGACACCTTCACGTGGATGTGGGCCGGGCGCCAGGCGTGCCAGCCCGCCGCGGCGATCAGTTTGCCGCACGCGCCGTCGGTCGGGATCTGGTACGGAGCCGGCTGGATGGTGTGGATCTCGAAGCGGCCACCCTCACCGACGGAGAACGTGCCGCGCAGGTTCCACTGCGGCTGGCTCGGTTCGAACTGGCTGTAGTAACCGTCGTTGTCGGCGTGCCACACCTCGACCTTGGCGTTCTCCAACGGAGTGCCGTCGGTCGCGGTGACCGTGCCCGTCCAGGTCAGTTTGGTGCCCGCCTCGTCCTCGCGCATCGGGATCGTGCCGACGCCGTTCTCCGCGCACTCCGGCGCGTTCGGCACGTAGTACGGTCCCTCGATCGTCCCCTTGCTGCCCTCGCGGTGCTCGGTGGCGACCTCCTCGACCACGTGCTCGACCCAGACGTCGAGGAACAGCGGCCACTCACCGTCCTTGCCGACCTGGATCAGCCACGCCTTCAGCGCGTTGTACTCGTCGTAGGTGACCTTCTCCTCGCGGATCGTGTCGTGAACGGCCGCCAGCACCCGCCTCGCAAGCTTGTCGACGCGTGCCGGCGGGACGTCCTTCACAGCCGCGTACGGGTCCTTGTCGCTGGCGAAGTGCGCCGTCGCGTTGGCGCCGGCCGCGGCGGCCGTCGCCTCGGTGGGGATGGTGGTCATGGGATCCTCCTTGATTCCTCGGTCAGTTCGCCAAAGCGCGTACGCGCGTCACACGTCCTGGCGGTAGTGCGCCAACTTGTCGGGATCGATCTCGACACCGATGCCCGCGCCCGGCCGGATGGTCAACTCGCCACCGGTGATCTGCAGCGGCTCGGTCAGCAGGTCGTCGGTCATGTCGAGGAAGTTCGACAACTCGCCCGCGCGGCGCGAGGTGAGCGCGAACGCCGAACCGAACACGACCGTGCACATCGAACCGAGCTGACCGTCGACCTGATTGCCCATCACGGCCTCCAGGCCCAGCCCCTCGGCGAGATGGTGCGCCCGCTGGGCGAGGGTGAACCCGCTGCGCGCCACCTTGATGTTGATGGCCGTCGCCGAACCGCCCAGGATCTCCCTGGTCACGTCGGCGGCCGTCACCGCGGACTCGTCGGCGATGAACGGAACGTCCAATTGCGACACCAGCCACCGGCGGCCCAGTACGTCGTCGGCCGGACACAGCTCCTCGGCGAACAGCAGGCCCAGGTCGGCCATCTGCCGCATCGCCGCGGCCGACTCGGCAGGCGTCCAGCCGCGGTTGCCGTCCACGTACAACTCGACGTCGTCGCCGAGCTCCTCACGAAGCGCCCGCACCACGGCGGTGTCCAGCGACACCGGACGCCTGCCGACCTTCACCTTGAACGTCGTGATGCCGTAGCGGTCCCGCATGCGTTCGGCCTCGGCCACCATCGCCGCGGGCTCGTCGAAGCCCAGCATGTGCGAGACCCGCATGCGGTCGGTGTAGCCGCCGAGCAACTCGGTGACCCCGGTGTCCAGCGTGCGGCCCAACGCGTCCCACACCGCCATGTCGACCGCCGCCTTCGCGGCCGGATTGCCGACCGTGCGGTGCATCCGCGCGTGCATCGTCTCGCGTTCGAGCAGGCTCAACCCGGTCAGCTGCGGCGCGAAGATCCGGTCGATCACGGTGATGATGCCGGTCTGGGTCTCCCCGTAGGTGAACGGCCGGGGCGGCGCCTCGGCCACACCGACGACACCGTCGTCGGTGTGCACCCGCACCAGCACGTGCTCGGCCGCGTGCACCTCACCCGAGGCGAACTTCAGCGGCTTGCGATACGGGATGGCGAACGGGATCGCCTCGATCCGCGTGATCTTCATGGACTCACCTCGGGGGTCGATGCGGCCGGGTCGGCACGGCCGGTCAGGGCGGGTTCCAGCACGTCGACGACCGACCGCACCAACGGCGAATCGGTGCTCGCGTGCCAGGCCAGCGCGAGTTCGACGCTGCCCGCGTCGGTCAGGTCGCGGAACACCACGCCCTCCAACGGCAGCGCCCTCGCCGACGTCGGCACCATGGCGACGCCGAGACCGCCCGCGACCAGCGACAACAACACGGCCGTCCCGGCTGCCTGATGGTCGCGCTGCGGAGTGAAGCCCGCGGCCTCGCAACTGCGGGTCACCGCGTCGTTGACCACGGAGTCCTTGCTGGCGTAGCCGATGAACGACTCCGCCCGCAGGTCACCCATCGACACGACCGGCTCGGTGGCCAACCGATGATCGGCGGGCACCGCGAGGATGAGCGGCTCGGTCTCGACGATCCGCAGCTCGATGTCCTCACCGCGGGCGGGCGGGCGCAGCACCCCGACGTCGAGGTCGCCCGAACGCAACAGATCGCACTGCGCCGGCGTCAGCAGATCGGCGTTGACGTCGAGAGCCACCTCGGGCAGGTCCCGCTTCAGCGCGCGGGCGATCCGGGGCAGGTGGGAGAACGCTGCGGTACCGGTGAAACCGATGCGCAACAGGCCGAGCCTGCCGCCCGCGATCTGGCGGACCCCGTGTACCCCGTCGGCGAGCGTGTCGAGCACCCGATGCGCTTCGGTCAGGAAGAACTCACCTGCGGGTGTCAGGCTGACCTGGCGCGTCGTGCGGGCGAACAGCGTCGCTCCCAACTCGGACTCGAGCTGGCGGATGGCGTGCGAGAGCGCGGGCTGGGCCAGGCGCAGACGCTCCGCGGCACGGCCGAAGTGGCACGTCTCGGCCACCGCCACGAAGTAGCGAAGGTGCCGCAGCTCCATCCGCGCACCTCCTTCCTGCTCCGCGCTGGGCCGATTCTTCACGGTAGGTACCTGCATTGATCCATGACAAGGACTTCTTACCGCAGGATTGATAAACAACAACGATCAAAGGCCCCCTGGGTCAGGACTGGGCATTTACCCGGTTTGCGTCGTTAACCGCGCTGTCACAGTCGGTGCACCCGCCGATCAGAGCCGATCAGAACGGCCGCAGGAGGACTCAATGACCGAGACCCTTGACCACGTGTCGGCCGTCCTCGCCGACGCCGTCGTCGAAGACCGGGAAGCCGGTGTCTACCGCGCCAACCGTCGGATCTTCACCGACGAGGAGATCTTCGAACTCGAGATGAAGCACATCTTCGAGGGCAACTGGATCTACCTGGCCCACGAGAGCCAGGTCCCGAACCCAGGGGACTACTTCACGACCTACATCGGCCGCCAGCCGGTCGTGATCACCCGCGACAAGCAGGGGCAGCTGCACTGCCTCATCAACGCGTGCGCCCACCGCGGAGCCATGCTCTGCCGCCGCAAGACGGACAACCGCCCCACGCTCACGTGCCCGTTCCACGGCTGGACGTTCCGCAACGACGGCAAGCTGCTCAAGGTCAAGGACCCCGACGGTGCGGGCTACCCGGACTCGTTCGACACCGACGGCTCCCACGACCTCACCAAGGTCGCCCGGTTCGACTCCTACCGTGGATTCCTGTTCGGCAGCCTCAATCCCGACGTGCTGCCGCTGTCGGAACACCTCGGCGACACCACCAAGGTCATCGACATGCTCGTCGACCAGTCGCCCGAAGGCCTCGAGGTGCTGCGCGGCTCCTCCACCTACACCTTCGACGGCAACTGGAAGGTGCAGGCCGAGAACGGGGCCGACGGCTACCACGTCACCGCGACGCACTGGAACTACGCCGCCACCACCTCCCGCAGGGGCACCGGCGAGTCCAAGAACGACACCAAGACCCTCGACGCGGGCAGCTGGGGCAAGTCCGGAGGCGGCTACTGGTCGTACCCCAACGGGCACCTGTGCCTGTGGACATGGGCGGGCAACCCCCAGGACCGTCCACTGTGGCCGCGCATGGAGGAGCTCAAGAAGGAGTTCGGCGACGCCAAGGGCGAGTTCATGGTCAAGGGCTCGCGCAACCTGTGCCTGTACCCGAACGTCTACCTGATGGACCAGTTCTCCACCCAGATCAGGCACTTCCGCCCCATCGCGCCCGACAAGACCGAGGTCACCATCTACTGCATCGCCCCGAAGGGCGAAAGCGACGAATCGCGGGCCTGGCGCATCCGCCAGTACGAGGACTTCTTCAACGCCTCCGGCATGGCCACCCCGGACGACCTCGAAGAGTTCCGCTCCTGCCAGCTCACCTTCCGCGCTACAGCCGCGCCGTGGAACGACATGAGCCGAGGCGCCGAACACTGGCTGAGCGGCCCCGACGAGGTCGCCACCGCACTCGGCATGGACGGCGTCATCTCCGCAGGTCAGCGCAACGAGGACGAAGGGCTCTATCCCGTGCAGCACGGCTACTGGACCCAGACCATGCGCGCCGCCGTCGCCAAGGAAGCCCTGGAGCAGGAAGCCGCCAGGAAGGCCGCGGCCGACAGCGCCGGCGCCTGATCGGCCCGCCCGCACCACCGACAAGGAGGCTTTCCCGACATGACTGTCACCGCCGACAACACCACCACGAACGGGACGGGCACGGCCGCCGACACCCCCGCCCCGACCAAGCACATCACCCAGAACGACCTCGAACAATTCCTCTACCGCGAGGCCCGCTACCTCGACGACCGGGAATTCGAGAAATGGCTCGAATGCTACGCCGACGACGTCGTATTCTGGATGCCCTGCTGGGACGACAACGACCGCCTCACCGAAGACCCGCAGCGGGAGATGTCGCTGATTTACTACCCCAACAAGGGTGGCCTGGAGGACCGCGTCTTCCGCATCCGCACCGAACGCTCCAGCGCCACCTCCATCCCCGAACCGCGGACCAGCCACAACATCAACAACGTCGAGGTCATCGCACGCCGAGGCGACCTCCTCGACGTGCGGTTCAACTGGCACACCATGTACTTTCGCTACAACACGGTGGACCCCTACTACGGAACCTCGTTCTACACCATCGACTTCTCCGGCGAATCACCACTCATCCGCCGCAAGACGGTCATTCTCAAGAATGACTACATCCACCACGTTGTGGACATCTACCACATCTAGAACCCGCCAACTTCTTTTGCTGGTCGGTGCCAATGTCGGTGCCAATGGCCGTGCCGGGTCGGGCCCGTGAATAGCGCGTGGGCGGGTCGTATCCGTAGGCGAGTTGGATCGCTGGGTTTTCGTGGCGGTTTCGGGTCTCATATTTGCTAGGAGCTGTTGTGAGTTATCAGGTCGCGCTGTCCTTCGAGGACGGAGTCACACGTTTCATCGAGTGCGATCCCGACCAGACCGTCGCCGACGCCTCCTACCGGCAGCGGATCAACATCCCACTCGACTGCCGCGACGGCGCGTGCGGCACGTGCAAAGCGTTCTGCGAATCCGGTGACTACGACGGCGGCACCTACATCGACGACGCCCTCACCGACGACGAAGCCGCCAGCGGCTACGTGCTGCCGTGCAGCATGACCCCGAAATCCGACCTCGTCCTGCAGATCGCCACCACCTCCGAGGCCGCCAAGACCCAGGCGGGCGAGTTCACCGCCACGATCACCGCACTCGACCGGCTCTCGCCGACCACCGTCGCGCTCACCATCGACACCCCGCAGCGCGCCGACCTGGCCTTCCTGCCGGGGCAGTACGTCAATATCGCCGTGCCCGGAACCGACGAGACCCGCTCGTACTCGTTCAGCAACGGGCCCGACGAGAAGTCCCTGACCTTCCTGATGAAGCTGTCTCCCGGCGGCGTCATGTCGGACTACCTCACCGACCGTGCCGCCGTCGGCGACGAACTCACTTTCACCGGCCCGCACGGCAGCTTCTTCCTGCGCGAGACCGACCGCCCCGTGCTGCTGCTGGCAGGCGGCACCGGCCTGGCACCGATCCTGTCGATCCTGCGCACCAAGGTCGCCACCGGCTCGCGCAGGCCGGTGCACCTGGTGTACGGCGTCAGCACCGACGACGACGTCGTCGAACTCGACACCATCGCCAAACTCGCCACCGAACTTCCCCAGCTGACCTGGGACTACGTCGTTTCCGATCCCGCCAGCACCGCGCCCAACACCGGCTACGTGATGAGCCTGATCCGCGACGAACACCTGCACGGCGGGGACGTCGCCGTCTACCTGTGCGGGCCACCGCCGATGGTCGAAGCGGTCCGCACCCACTTCGCCGAACGCGGCATCGAACCCACCGGCATCTACTACGAGAAGTTCGCCCTCGCCGCCGCCCCCGGAACCGAGGCCGACAGCGCGGCCGAGCCCGAGGACGCCCCGCAGCCCGACACACCGTCGGAGGACACCGTGGACACCATGCAGGAGACCGCATTCGGCGCCGTCTCACCCGCATCCCGCGACCGGCAGCAGCTCCTCGAACTCACCTCCGTCGCGGCGGGGGAGGGGCGTGAGCTCGCAGGCCAGCCGATGTTCGCCGCCACCACGGCCGCACCCGTGGGACCTGGCGCGGCGCGCGATGGGAACAATAGTCGCGTTCAACGCGACTATGGGGCCCTCGGGAGCACCAGGGCCGGCGTCGACGAGGTCGACACCCTCCGCTCCGTCGCGGGCCAGGGCATCTGGCCTGCGGGTACGGGGACCACCCGCGCCCTCGACGCGGGTGAGGACCTCGTGCCGGCCGGCGCCGCACGGGCGATCGCGGGACAGGAGATGCTCGCCGAGAACACCGGCATCCGTCCCCTCGGCGGTCCGGCACCGGCACCCGCCGAGCACGAGTCCGAGCCCCAGTCCGAGCCGAACGCAGTGCAACCGAACCAGGCGGCTGCCGGGGTGACCGCGACGCCCGACGGTTACGAGATCGGTGAACAGCACCCGTCGATCTACGAGTCGGACGCGGTGTTCGACGCACGCCAAGCCCTCGAGCTCGGCGCCGTGGAGATCACGATCGGCAGGCTCAGCTCGCAACAGCTGGCCGGCTTCCGGCGCCTCGCCGAGGCCACAGTGCCCTATGTGGACGGTGACCGGTTCGTCGACGCCGCCGCCTACACCGAGGCCAACGCGGCGTTCCACGACTACCTGTTCACCCTCACCGGCAACGAACACCTCCTCCACGCCTACCGTGCCCTCGGCGTGAAGGGACACATGGACGAGACGTTGCGCGAGGCCACGTGGTGCGATCCGCGCTGTACCCAGGACCACCTCGACATCGTGTCCGCGTTCGAGGCAGGCGACCGCAAGGCCGCTCGCGCCCTCGTCGCCGAACACGCGGAACGCTCCAAGGCGACGACCCGGCGCGCGATGAAGGAGGCGCGCGAGGCGACCAGGCCCGCGTTCGTCTCCTCGGGGCGCTTCGCGGGCAAGGTGGTCGTGGTCACCGGATCGGCGCAGGGCATCGGCGAACGCGCCGCCAGGCGGATCGGAGCCGAGGGCGGCGCGCTCGTGCTCGCCGACCGGTCCGACCTGGTGCAGGGCGTGGCCGACGACGTCACCTCCGAGGGCGGCCGGGCGCGGGCCGTACTCGCCGACCTGGAGACCTACGAGGGCGCGCAGGCCGTGATCGACGAGGCGCTCGAGGTGTTCGGCCGCATCGACGTGCTGATCAACAACGTCGGCGGCGCCATGTGGTTCAAGCCCTACACCGAGTTCACCGCCGACCAGATCCAGGCGGAGATCAACCGTTCGCTGATGACGACGCTGTGGTCGTGCCGCGCGGCGTTGCCCGCGCTGGTGCGGCAGGGAAGCGGCACGATCGTGAACGTCTCGTCGGTGGCGACGCGCGGCATCCACCGCATTCCGTACTCGGCGGCCAAAGGCGGCATCAACGCCATCACCGAGTCGCTGGCGATGGAGTACGCGGGCTCGGGCATCCGGGTCGTCGCGACGGCACCCGGTGGCACCGACGCCCCGCCGCGGCGGATTCCGCGCGGCGGGGACGCCCCGCAGACCGAGCAGGAGAAGGCCTGGTTCCAGGCGCACATCGACCAGACCGTCGAGTCGTCGCTGATGAAGCGCTACGGCACGCTCGACGAGCAGGCCGCCGTGATCGCCTTCCTCGCCTCCGACGAGGCCGCCTACGTGACCGGCACCGTCGTCCCCGTGGGCGGCGGCGACCAGGGGTAGCCGGGCGCCCACCCGGCGACTCCCGTCCCGGCGGCCGGCACGCCGGCACGACACCGAACCGTTCCTGGATCGCTCGACGGCGATCGCGTGGCGGCGCAGGCGGCTCAGGCCGCTCACGCGCGCTGGACCGCGCACCGGCCGGTGTGCGGAGAACCCGTCCCTTCACCCCGGGAGTCCGTCATGTCCGAGCTCGACGCAACGAAGCGCCGACGTACCGTGTTCTGGGTGGTCGCCCTGTCGGCGATCGCCCTCGTCTTCGACGGGTACGACCTCGTCATCTACGGCACCATCCTTCCGATCCTCCTCGACGACCCGAGTCAGCTCGGTGCGCTCAGCCCCGAACAGGGCGGCGCGCTGGGCAGCTACGCGCTGGTGGGCGTGCTCGTCGGTGCGCTGGCCGCAGGCACGTTCGGCGACGTCGTGGGCCGTCGCCGCGTCATGCTGTTCAACCTCGCCTGGTTCTCGCTGGGCATGGGATTCACGGCGATGGCACCGAATGTCACCGTGTTCGGCCTCGGCCGGTTCCTCACGGGTATCGGTGTCGGCGCGCTCGTGGGCACGGTGGGCGCCATCGTCGCCGAGTTCGCCCCGCCTCAGCAACGGAACCGCCTCAACGCGATCGTCTACAGTGGAATCCCGGCGGGCGGTGTGCTGGCCTCGTTACTGGCACTCGGCCTGACCGACCTCATCGGGTGGCGCGGGCTGTTCTGGATCGGCGCGCTGCCGATCGTGCTGGTCCTGCCGCTCGCCATGGTGAAACTGCCCGAGTCGGCGCAGTGGCTCGCCTCGCGCGGGCGGCACGACGAGGCACGGATCGTCGCCGAACGCACGGGCGTCACCGTGGCCCCGGAGACCGAACCGCCGGGAGGGCGCGTCGGATTCCCCGCGCTGGCCACGAAAGCCCTGGCCTGGCCCACGTTCCTGTTGGGCACCATGAGCTTCGCCGGACTGCTGCTGACCTACGGCCTCAACACGTGGCTGCCGCAGATCATGGTCGACAACGGATACGGCGAGAGCTACTCGTTGACGTTCCTGCTCGTGCTCAACGGCGGCGCCATCGTCGGCGGACTGCTCGCCTCCGCGTGGGCCGACCGGATCGGAGCGAAACCGGTGGTCGCGACGACGTTCGTGCTCGCGGCGATCACCCTGGCGCTGCTGCCGCTCAACCTACCGCTCGTGGTGCTGCTCGCGGCCGTGGCGGTCGCCGGCGTGGGCACGATCGGCAACCAGGTGCTGATCTACGGACTGGTGTCGAACTACTACCCGACGCGGGCACGCGGGGCAGGCGTGGCGTGGTGTGCCGGGTTCGGCAGGCTGGGCGGCATCGTCGGGCCGGTCGTGGGCGGCGTACTCGTCGGAGCCGGCCTCGGCGGTCTCACGGCGTTCTACATCTTCGCCGGGGTCGCGTTGCTGGCGGCGCTGGTCACGATGCTGGTGCCGCGCCGGTCCGACGCCGCGGCACCGCGGGTCGGGACTTCCGCCGTGCAGCCGGAACCGGCCACCTGACCGGCGTCCGTGGCAGCGTCCCCACGTGAGCGTCCGGGCCCGCCGGTGGTTGCCGCCGGCGGGCCCGGCTCTGGGTCCGTCGTCCTTGGCTCGGTCGTCTCCGGGCCCGCCGCCGGGGCCCGGGCGGATCGACAGGCCCGCTCGCGGCGGCGCGGGCGGTACGGTGCGGGCGTGAGCGACAGCGTGGACGTGCTCGGGACGGCGGGGCAGGGCGATGGTGCTCTCGCTCCGGCCGGTCAGGGCCGCGCGCTGGCGGCACTCCAGCGAGCACGGGACCGGGTCGCCGAGCACGGACCGGGATTCGCCCTCGTCACGGGGGAGCGGGGGATCGGCAAGACCGCACTGGTGGAGGCCTTCGCCGCCCGCCACGCGGGGCCGGTGCACCGGGCCGCGGGCGCCGAATGGGAGGTCGAGCTCGCGTTCGGGGTCGCGGGCCAGCTGCTGCGCAGGACGCCCTCCGCGGTGTCCGAACTCGGCGTCGAGGAGGTCGCCGCCCGGATCGCCGCCGCCTCGCAGGCCGAGGCGGACGCCGTGACGCTGATGGTCGTCGACGACGCCCAGTGGGCCGACGAGGAGTCGCTGCGCGCACTCGTGTCGGCGGTGCGGCACCACCCCGCCGCGCGCCTACTGGTGGTCGCGGTTGCGCGGAGCATGGGCCGGGACGTCCTGCGGCACGCCGCCACGACGGTCGCGGCGCTGCGGCCGCTCGGCGTCCGGGACGTCGCGGCACTCGCCGAGGCCCACGGCACACCGCTGTCGCGGGCGATGGCCGAGCAGCTGACCCGGCACACGTCGGGCATTCCGCTGCACGTGGTGGACCTGCTGGCCGAGGTGCCCGCCGAGACCTGGCGGCGTTTCGACCCGCGGCTGCCCGCGCCCGCGGCGGTCGCCGAGCGGGTGCGGGCAGCGAGGGCCGGGTGCTCGGACGACGCACGGCGGCTCGTCGACGCGGCCGCGGTCCTCGGCCCCGGCACCGCGGTGCGCGACGTGGCGATGTTGGCCGGGTTCACGTCGAGCACGGCGACGCTGCTCGACGTGGCCGACGAGGCGTGTGCGAGCGGACTGGTCCGCACCGGCCCCCGTGGACTCACCGAACTGAGCCCGGCCGACCCGATGGTGCGCGAGGCCGTCCTCGACGAACTCGGCCATGCCTCGGCCGCCGAGCTGCGCAGGCGGGCCGCGGATCTCGTCGACGACCCGGTGCGCAGGGCACGGCTGCTGGTCGCGGCGACCCCGGTTCCGGATGCCGAGTTGGCTGACCGGCTCGACGCGCTGGCAGGTGAGCACGCCGAGGAGGGCGCGTGGAGTGTCGCGGCCTCGCTGCTCAGCGATGCGGGCAGATTGACCGAGGATCGACCGCTGCGGGAGCGGCGCATGACCAGAGCCGTCGACGCGCTCATCGGCGCGGGCGATGCGCTGGGGGCGGGTGCGCTGGTCCCGGAGATCGAGGGCCTGCGGGAGACCCCGTTGCGCAACGCGGTGCTGGGCTATCTCGCCGTCCTGCGCGGCCGTCCCGCCGAGGCCGAGGCGCGCCTGGCGCGTGCGTGGCGGCTTGTCAACGCCGACCGCGAACCGGAGGTCGCGGCGGTGATCTGCCAGCGGTACGTCCTGCACTGCCTGTGCCGGTGCCGTCCCGACGAACTGGTGGAGTGGGCCGACCGCGCGCTGCACCTGGCCGGGGAGCACGACCCGGCTTCGGTGGAGGCGGCGGCCATCCGCGGCCTGGGCGTCGCCGGAACGGGCCGGGTGGAGGAAGCGGCCAGGGAGTACGCCGAGCTGGCCGAACGGGTGCCGTCGGGGGCGCAGTGGCAGCGGATCGTCATGGGCCGCGGCTGGTTGGACCTGGGCAGGGACGCGCTCGAGGACGCGCGGGCCGATCTCGAACTGGGGGTGCCCACGACGGTGCTCGGCGGATCGACCCGCGTGTCGTTGTGGGCGCGCGGCTGGCTGGCCAGAGCGCAGTTCCTGGCCGGTGACTGGGACGAGGCACTGCGCACGGTGCACGCCGCGCAGGATGTGCTCGACCGCAGTGGGATCGCCGTCACCGGGCCGCTGCTGCACTGGTCGGCGGTTGCGGTGCATGCGTTGCGCGGGGAGTGGGACGCCGCGCGGGAGGCGCTGCTGCGTGTCGACGCGGGGCCACGGGACTACGAGATCATGCAGGTTCCGTCGTGCCTGGCGCACGCGCTCGTCGCGGAGGTGCAGGCCGACGCGGCGGGCGTGCTGCGTGCGCTGCGCCCGTTGACCCGACCGTGGGCACGGTCGTCGATCGTGGCCGAGCCGGGCCGCTGGCCCTGGGCCGACACCTACGCCCACGCACTGGTGGCCTCCGGAAAGCTCGACGAGGCCGATGGGTTCCTCCGTCCACACGAGACGCTCGCCGACGAGCGGGGTTCGGCGTCGGCTCGCGCCAGGCTGCGTGCGGCACGGGGCAGGTTGGAGGCCGCCCGCGGCGACCTCGAGGCGGCACGCATGGCGTTCGGCGAGGCGCTCGAACTGCTGGAAGGGTTGCCGCTTCGCTACGACCGGGCGCGTATCGAGTTCGTGCACGGCCAGGTGCTGCGCAGGGCGGGCAAACGCAAGGAGGCCGACGAGGTGTTCCGCAGCGCGCGGGAGACGTTCGCCGCGCTCGGCGCGGCCACCTACGTCGAGCGGTGCGACCGCGAGACCAAGGCGGGCGGCGTGCGGGCTCCGCGGGCGGATCGCGACCCGGGCGAGCTCACACCGCAGGAACAGGCCGTGTCCAGGCTCGTCGCGCAGGGCATGACGAACCGTGAGGTGGCGGCCGAGCTGTATCTGTCGACCAAGACGGTCCAGTTTCACCTGACCCGCGTCTACGGCAAGCTCGGCGTCCGCTCACGGGCCGAACTGGCCGCCTGGCTGGGCGGTGCGGAATGACCGCCCAGCCGGACGCGGCGGGTCAGGGCGAGACGAACCGCTCGTGGATCCAGCCGTCGGCCGGTCCCGTGTGGCCGTCACCGGTGAAGTGCAGGTACACCCCCGTCGGGGCCGTTCGCCCGGTTGTAGTCGGTGCAGACCTGGCCACCGGGCGGCACGGACATGAACGCCTCGCCGGTGCCGGGGAACTCGAAGACCGGGGCGGTCTCGGCCGTGCGGTTCCACGCGGCCGCGCTGCCCGGCGCGCAGGCGAGCTGCTGGGGCGCGGGCGTGGTGCCGGCCGAGGTGTCGGCCGCGAAGGCGGTGCCGGACAGGGTGGCGGTCAGCCCCGCCGTCACGGCGGCCGCCGCGGCGAAACGTTTGACACTGGAGCGCATGTGATTCCTTTCCGAAAACGTCGATCACTGCGTATTCAGTGGTACTGCTCGCCTTTCCGTGGCGACAACAAATACTGGGTTAACGGGGTTGAAATGAACCGAGCTCGCGAATTTTTCGGGTGGCTTTGTGGGTAGAACTGCCCTCATCATCGGTGCTTCTGAGGTGGCATGATGCGGCCTTTGGTCGAGTTCTGGTGGGTACGGGAATTATTCGACCGCCGGGGAAACGGATACTTGAAGCGGTTTTATCCGGACGTGTTCCGCCGGGTCAGTTGGTGGAATTCAGTGCCGTTTCCAGTGCGCGAATGACCTGGGTGACGTGTCGGCGGGTGGCGTGTTCCGCGGCCGCCGTGTCACCCGCCTCGAGCGCGTCGAGGATCTCCGCGTGCTCGTCGAGGCTCGCTTCGGGTCGTCCTGGCACCGTGATCGTGACGTTCCGGCCGAGGCGTAGTTGCGCGCCGAGCTGGTCGGCGATGCCGAGCAGGCGGCGGTTGGGCGAGCCCTCCCAGATGGACTGGTGGAAGGCGCGGTCGAGGTCGGCGTAGCGGTCGATGTCGCCGTCGGCGAGGGCGGCGCGCTGGCTGGCCAGCAGCTCGTGGAGCCGGGCGAGCAACTCCGGTGACCTGGCCCGTGCGACGTCGCGGGCGGCCAGCGCGTCGACGGCCGAGCGCAGGTCGTAGATGTCGCGCATGTCGGCGGCGGTCAGCTCGGCGACGAAGTATCCGGCGTGCGGGCGCGAGACGAGGAACCCTTCGCGTTCCAGCACGGCCAGCGCGGCCTTGACCGGGGTCGGGGAGATGCCGAGACGTTCGGCGAACGGGCGCACCGTCACCCGCTGACCGGGACGCAGCTCACGCCTCAGCACGGCCTCGCGCACGGCGTCGTATGCCGTCCGGACGAGACTGCCCGCCGCATCGCTCACCTGCCGGGATCCCCTGCGGTTTTGGATTCGATTCGTCGGCTCATCGAGCGGGGATCGGCTCGGTCTTGCCGAGCAGGGGAGCGTCGAGCTCCACCGTCTCCGGGTACTTGATCCCCGCGCCGGTGTTGAGGACGACGACCTCCTCGTTCTCACCGACCCAGCCCGACTCCCGCAGCTGCTCCAGCGCGGCGAAGCAGGCGGCGCCCTCGGGGCAGATGAACGTGCCGTCCAGTTCGGTCAGCGTGCGCTGCGCGGCCAGGAGCTGCTGGTCGCTGACCGCGACGGCGGTGCCGCCGGTGGCGTAGACCGCGTCGAGCACGAGGAAGTCGCCGAGCGCCTTCGGCACGGTGATCCCGAAGGCGATCGTGAGTGCCTCGGCAGGCGGTTCGCTCTCCCTGGCGCCGCGGGCGAACGCGTCGACGATCGGGGCGCAGCCCTCCGCCTGGACCGCGACGAGGCGGGGCAGCTTGTCGCCGATCCAGCCCAGCTGCTGCATCTCCAGGATCGCCTTGTAGATGCCGATGATCCCGACGCCGCCGCCGGTGGGGTAGAGGATCACGTCCGGCACGCGCCAGCCGAGCTGCTCGGCGATCTCGTACCCCATCGTCTTCTTGCCTTCGAGCCGGTACGGCTCCTTGAGTGTCGAGGTCTCCTGGTAGCCGCCGCGTTCGGCCACCGCGGCGCCGACGAGCTTGCCCGCGTCGCCGATCAGACCGTCCACTCGATACAGTTCGGCGCCCGCCGACTGGCACTCCTTCATCGTGATCGACGGTGCGTCGTCCGGCATCGCGATGAGACTCTTCATGCCCGCCCGCGCGGCGTAGAGCGCCCATGCGGCACCTGCGTTGCCGTTCGTCGGCATCGCGACGCCCCGCACGCCCAGCTCGGCCGCCCGCGAGACCCCGACGGCCGCGCCGCGGGCCTTGAACGAGCCCGTCGGCACGAGCCCTTCGTCCTTCATCAACAGGTTCGGCACGCCGGCGTGCTTGCCGAAGTTCGGCGTCGGCAGTAGTGGCGTCATGCCCTCGCCCAGCGTCACGACGTGCTCGGGCGAACGGACGGG
>Ga0079224_100002176_pt1 | contig 23500 bp, 18 predicted proteins | sample Stecom2015_FD_80414 | JGI IMG/M metagenome (GOLD analysis project Ga0079224, IMG submission 80414) | Agricultural soil microbial communities from Utah to study Nitrogen management - Steer compost 2015 | ecosystem: Environmental > Terrestrial > Soil > Agricultural land | place: USA: Utah... | reverse complement strand
GTCATCTCGAAGCCAGCGAGCTTGCGCTTGACGCCCGCTGCCTTCACGGCGAGCAGCGCCGCACGGCCCAAAAACTCGCCCTTCTCGAGCTTCACCACCCAGCCGAGCCCTGCCTCGAAGGGAGTCGTCGTCTCGTCGAGCTCGTTGCCGTAGAGCAGCAAACGGGCTTCGAGACGCAGCGTGTCCCGTGCGCCGAGCCCCGCGGGCGCGAGGCCGAACGGTTCACCGGCCGCGAGCAGCTTGCGGAAGAGCGGTGCCGCGTCGTTCGGCGCGACGAACAGCTCGAGCCCGTCTTCGCCCGTGTACCCCGTGCGCGCCGCGGTGACGGCGACGCCCTCCACGGTCGTGTCGCGGAAATGGAACGAGGGCAGGGCTCTGCGGAGCCCCGGATCGCCCCCGGCTGCTTCGAAGACGTCGAACGCGCGGGGACCCTGGAGCGCGAGCAGGGCGTAGTCGTCGCTCGCGTCGCGGATGAGCGCGCGTTCCGTCGCGTGCGCCATGAAATGCCCGGCGATCTTCGCCCGGTTCGAGGCGTTGCACACGACGAGCACCGAGCTCGCGCTGCGTCGGTACACGATGAGGTCGTCGAGGATCGTGCCGCGCTCGTTGCACGCGACCGTGTACAGCGCGCGGCCGTCCGCGAGGCGGCCGAGGTCGTTCGTGATCAGCCGATCGACGGCCGCGACGGCATCGGGACCGGTCACCTCGAGCTCGCCCATGTGCGAGACGTCGAACAAACCCGCGCGGGTGCGCACGGCCTGGTGCTCGACGCCGATCCCGGCGTACTGGATCGGCATGTCGTAGCCGGCGAAGGGCACGAGCTTCGCGCCGAGGCGCCGGTGTTCCTCGTAAAGGGGCGTGGTTCGGAGCGAGGGGCTCACGGAGCGGGTGGTAGCCCGACCCGAGGAACGGGACAATCCCCGCCGCGCGCCGCGTTCTTTTACTCGAGCGCTTTCGGGTCGAGCGGCTTCCCGTCGGGCGAGAATCCCGCGCGCCGCCAGCGTTCGGCCTCGCTCAGGCCCTTGACGACCGGCGGTGGGGTGATGTCCTCGATCGAGAGCTTGGTGCGGGCGCCATCCGGCGCGACGACGAAGCGGTAGATTCGGTCGCGGGCGCCCTTCTTGATCCGGGCCTTCGGGAAGACCAGGCGCGAGCCCGCGACCTCGAGGTGGCTCACGTCGACGTGGGTGCGGACGTAGCGGGAGACCGCGTCGGGGGTTGCTTCACCGATGAGCAGCGCCGCGTCGCGCGTGCGCGAGACGACGGCGAGCTCGCGCGGAACGGGAAATCCGAAGACGTCCACGGTTCCTGGCGCGAGCTCTCCCGGGGCGAGCCGATCCACGGGGGGCGCCGGGCGGGCCTTCGCGGAGGCGCTCGGGGCGGCCGGCGGCGGGTCGTCCGTTCGGCACGCGAGGGCGAACACGGCGGCGGCCACGGGGAGGGCCAATCGGAGTGGCACGGAGGAGAAGCGCTTCATTCGACCAGGGCCGCCCAGCCCTCCACGCGCGCGGCGCTCGCGGGCGGGCGCAGCTCGAGCGTCCGCACGTTGCTGGAGCCGCCCTCGACCTTGCTGCCGCCGGAACCCGTGTGCATGACGAGCTCGAACTTACCGGGTGTCACGTTCGTGATCTGCCGGTGGATGCCGTAGCCCAAGAAGTCGCGCGCGGTTTCCTGGGATCGCGCGCTGCAAGTCGGCTGCTGCGCGACGGTCACCCCGAACACCACCGAATCCGCGTCGCCGGTGATGTCGGCCGAAGAGCGGGATTGCACGAGACTGTTGTCCGCTCCCGGCAGCCGCGCCTCGCCGCCCTGATTCAGCGGACGCGTGCTCGTGGTGCCGGGCACGGGGAGCGTGTAGTGCATGCCGAAGACGCGGCCGGAGCCGTTGCTGCACACCGAGGCGTTCGTGCCGGGCGGGGTGTAGCTCGCGAAGTAGAGCGCCGAGTTGAACAGCACCATCGGTCCGACCACGCGCTCGCCGCCGGTGAGCGGCAAGAACCAGTTCACCTCGGTGGTCGTCTGCGTCCGATCGGCGTTCGCCTTCTCGGTCAGCGACCAGACGAAATTCTTCATGCCGGAGGAGGCGCCGAGCGTGTCCTGGTCGCCGGTCGCGAGGTTCAGGGTCACGTCGCCCGTGGCGGTCACGCTGACGACCGGGGGCAGGAGAATGGGTTGCCCGTCGTCGGCGTCGTTCGGGAAATTCGGATCGCCGGAGTACGTCGCCGGATACGCGTCGAAGAACAGACCCATGCTCCAGTCGTGCGGCGACTCGGAGCCGAGGTTGATGCGCCAGATGCGCCCGTCCTGATCGCCGACGTACACGCGATCGGCCACCGCGCCCGTCTCGGCAGGGAACGCGACCGGCTGGCCCGTGATCGGCGAGTCGAGGGGTGCTTCCGTCACCAGTCGCCGCAGCGCGACCTCCGCGTTGCTGTCGGGCAGGTCGATCTCTTCCTCGTCCCGGCGGAAGATGCGGACGATCTCGCCGGTATCCAGGCGGACGATCGTCACCGAGTGCGCGCCGGAGGCGGCTGCGGCGTAGCAGCGCACGCGCCCGCGCGGAGGGAAGCGGGTGTCGATTCCCGTGAACGTGCGCGCGGTGCTCGGGCATTCGGTCCCGACGCCATCGACCTCGCCGCGCCCGCCGGGCAGCACCGCGACGGCGATCTCGCGGGCGCCGCCGCCGTCCCCGGGATCGAAATAGAGGGTCGTGATGAGCGGGGTCGCGCCGCCGCGACCGAAGAGCGGCACCGTGCCGGACTCGTCGGTCGTGAGCTGCCAGAGAAAGCGAGGGCCGTGCGGCGTCGAGCTCGTATAGTCCTCCTCCGGGTCCGGATCCGTCACGTCGATCGCGAAGTAACCGCCGCGACTCGGGCCGAAGCCTTGAACCAGGATCGTGCGGTAGGTGCCTTCGCCCGCGGCTGCCTGGCTCCGCGTTCGCTCGAGCTTGATGGTGGCGCTCGAGCCTTCGCCCGTGATGGTGGCGACGACGTCGCGCACCACGGGCACGCCGTCGAGCAACACCTGGTGCGTGAACGGATATTGGGAGCGCACCTCGGGCAGGATTGCCGGCGGGACGAAGGCCCAGAGCTCGTTGTTCGCTCGAGTCAGGACCTTCGCGGCGGCGTCCGAGCTCTCGAGATCCTCGTTGGTTCCGGTGACCTTGAAGGCGTGCAAGAACCCGTCGTTCGTCGACGTATAGAGCACGACGGGCCGCCCGCTCTTGGTCCTTCGGAAGGTCTCGTACGTCTCGTCGCGAACGAACTCCGAAGGCGGACCGACCACGCGCGGCGTCGAGTGCAAGATGTCCCCGAGCAAGTAGCACTCGCTCGTGTTCAACGCCTTGCAGCGGGTGAAGCTCGTGCCGTTGTCGAGGCCGACGAGCCATTTCAGATACCGATCGCGGCAGGCGCTGTCGCTCACGTCCGTGCACACGCCGGTGAGCTCCATCGCCTCCGGTCGCGTGCTCGCGACGAAGCTCGCGGCCTCGCCCGCGTACTGCGTGCCCCGGTAGTCGCCCGCGCCGTCGGGATCGCCCCCGGTCAGGGGCAGGTACGGGCGGATCGTGCGGCGCGAATGCACATCGCCTTCGCCCGACCCGCCCTCGACGCTCACGAACAGCCGCGGGCGTCCGATGCCGGAGTTGACGTTCGCGGCGAAGTCGTCGCCCTTGTCGCGGTCGATGGGCTGCGCCTGGGCGAAGTAGCGCGTCGAGCCATCCGACGCGGTCTCCGACTCACACGTGTACCGCTGGCGCTCGAGCACGCCGACCCAGGGCTGGAACGAGACGGGGCGGACCGACGAGTAGAAGCGGAACCCGGAGCTGCCCCCGGCCGCGCCGGAGACCACGGGCTGCGTGCGGCTGGTGACGGGGGTGATTTCGGTGAGGATTTGGCTGAGCGCGGAGGAGAGCTCCTCGGCGTTGGCGGCGAAGAAAGCGCGTCGCCGCGTCGCGGTGCCGCCGTTGATGGCGATGCGGTTCAGGGCGCAGCAGGCCTGGAGCGCGGTGTTGCCGTAGTGGGCCGGATCGTTGCACAGGCCCGTGGCATCCGTGAAATCGCCGTCGGCGAGGTCGTTGCACGTCCGCTGGGTGCCTGCGACGTCGAACTCGGGCAGCGCGAACCCGACGACGAACGTGTGCACGGGGGGCGTCTGCGCTGCGAGGTCGAACGCGATCTGCTCGGGCTTCCGGAACGGACAGGTCTGCGGCGAGTCCGTGCAGAACACGCCCGGGTCCTCGCCAGGCTGCGCCCGGAGATCCATGTTCGGCTGGCCGTCGCTCAGCAGGATGATGAACTGATCGCGGCAGCCGCCGGCGACGTAGGGGTCCGAGCGCGGGCCGAAGTCGTTGCTTGCGTTGAACGGATCGGCGCTGGTGTCCTTCAGGAAGAAATCGGCCGCGTCCTCGAGCATGCCGGCGATCGGCGTCGCGCCGTACGGGCGGGTCGCGAGCAGGACCTGCTCGATTTGCGACTTCTTCGTCAGAAACTCGAGGCTGCCGGTGCTCGGGTCGCCGAAGGCGATCATGCGGCCTTCCCAGGGCGGGGCGGCCGCGTTGCGCGCGCCGACCTCGAACACTTGATCGGTGAGGCAGCCGGCGGGGCGGCCTGCCCGGGGCGAGCCCCACACGTAGCTCCACGTGCCGAGAACGCCGCTCGCCATGTCGGGCGCGCTGCCGCTCACGCCCGTTCCTGGGTGCGGCAGGGGATCGAAGGTCATGAGCCCGAAGCGCACCGCGCGCTCGAAGGAGTCCAGGATGCCGTCGGTGGACTGGTTGAAGACGCACGTGTTGGTCGGCGACGAGTAGTGGTGAAACTTGATGGCACCGGCGGGCCAGGCGTACGCGTTCGTCGTGTCGAGCGCGCCGGGCGCGGGCGCGCAGGTGCCGCTCAGCGGCCGATGGTAGGGGTTCTGATAGAGGTAGTCGTACGGCGCGCGGTTGAGCGGCCCGCCGGAGCCGTACTCGCCGAGCGCGAAGCTCTGAGCGGTCCGATCCACCCGTTGGCAGCGATAGTCGGAGATCGTTCCCGTGAGCACTTCGAGCAGCTCGATCCAACGGCTCTTCTCCGTGCTCGACTGGCCGCCCGTGGGCGAGCACACCGGGAACTCCGTGCTGCCGATCTTGTATTCCATCGAGCCCGACGTATCGACGAGCAACATCACGTTCGGGAGCGGCGGATTCACGTCCGCCTGGGCCCAGGCGCTGGCGGGGGTGCCCACGATTCCGAGCGCTCCGGCGAGCACGGCGAGAGCGCCGATCCGTTTGGCGGCTCGGCGCTCTCGCCTCGCTTCGCAGGGGCGGCTCGCGCCGCGCCTCCCCGCCGACGTGAATTCGGCGGGGCTCCTCCTCACGCGGGCACTCTGCTCGGCGTCGTGTTCCTCGTGCTTCGGCGCGTTCCCCACCGTTCGTCGCTCTCGGCGCAGAGCCCAGGGTACGAGCGTTCGCGTCGGCGTGCTGGCGTTCTTGGGGTCGTCTCGACGGCTCATGGCAAAAGCGGTCCGATCAGGAGCTGCGCGCGCAGCGCCTGCTCCGAAGTCATGCTGGCGACGCCGTCCGTGCACGCGTCGCCCGTGCGCACCTGTGCCGTCGTGGTCGCGGTGACCTTCAGGTAGCGAAACGCAGTTCCGGTGCCGCCGGCGTCGGTGCCGGCGACCGGTCTGCCCGTGGGACCCGGATCGGTGAGCTCGACGACGAAATCGCCGATGAGCGCGTCGTTCATTCCGAGGCTGCCGGGCGTGCCGTCGCTCGCCGTGGGCTCGAGCAGGGACGCCTCGGTGAGCGCCTGGGTCCTGCCGTTGAGCTGATCCAGGAACAGCTTGTAGCAAGGGGGGTTTTCGGTGAGGCGCCCCGCGTTGGCGCGGCATTGCTCCGTGCGGGCGGAGAGCTCGGCCACGTAGGCATCCGCGGTTCCCGAGCCGAGCTCGGCGGCCGCGGCCAGGGTGCCGTATTCTGCGAGATACTGAGTTTGCCGGGCGAGGCGCGCGTGACCCGACGCCTGGTCCACCAGCGTGGCCGAGTGCGCGGCGAAGAGACCGACCGCCGTGAGCAGCGTGATCGCCATCACGACCACGAACACCGCGGCACCTCGCTCACCACGGCGTGCGGCCCGCATCGAGCGCGGCGAGCGGCTCACCACGTCACCCCCGCTTGGTTCATCAGGAGGACGTCCGCCGACAGCGTTCGCACCCGCGCGTAGTCGGGATTGCTCTCCCCGATACGGAACCGGTAGAGCCCCGGCGCAACTCCCGGGAGCGTGCCGATCGGCTCGTCGCGGTCGGCCTCGCGCGAGCGAACGCCGAGGCGCACGCGGATCGTGCGCGCGCGGTGTGGCAGGGTGCCGGTTCCGGTGAAGCTCGCGAACGCCGTGTCGCTCGCCGTGAGGTGCGTGATGTCGGGTTCCTCCGTCGGGCCGTTGGTGACGGCCCCGATTTCGAAATCGAGGTCGACCGCGTACTCGGCCACGAGCTCCTCGAGCGGCACTTCGCCGATGGTGAGCACGTCGTCCCCCTCGGCGTCGGACGGGTCGAGCTCCGACCGCACGAGCTCCGTGCGATCGGCTTCCCCCGGGAGTCCGGCGCGCGCGGAGTAGAGCGCCGCGTAGTTGTCGTTGCTCGACAGGCTCCGAATCTCGTAGCGGATGAAATTGACGACGTTGATCGTCGCGCCCGTCTCGAGCCCCTTGAGCCCGCAGTACCGATCGGCGGAATCACGCCGGAACACGAGCGGGACCGTGCTCGAGAGCACGATGCGCGGGTCCGCGCCGCCGCTGCCGACGGCGACGCTGCCGACGAGCCCGTAGTGCTGCCGGCCCTCGTTGTCGAGGATGCGGACCGCGCGCCCGGCAGCGAACACCGACGTGAGCAGCGCGGCCGGGTCGGTGGCCGCGGCGTAGCCGAGCCGGGCCATGGCCCCGGAGTCCTCCTGCAGGTAGACGGTGTACGTGTCGTCGGTGTTGCGGAACACCGTGCGCACCGGGAACTCGTCGGCGGACGAATAGGCGCCCGCGAGCAGGATGCTGTCCGGGTCGAGCGAGTTTGCCTCGAGGGCGTCGTTGTCGGGCGACCCGCCGTCGGTGATGCGCACGGCCGCAAGGGTGCGGAGGAGAGCGGGGGCGCTCGAGCCCGGACGGCTGCACACGTACGGGTCGCTCTGCACGTTGGGCGAGGCGAGGAACCCGGCGCGCGCGATGTCGGCGCGCAGCCGTTCGAAGCCCGAGAGCGCGGCGAGCGTGGTGCTCGCCATTCGCCCCTCACGCTGGTAGAAGCGGCTCGCGTCGCGCGCCAGGGTGAACACCACGATCGAGACGAAGAGCCCGCCGGTCAACGCCACGAGCAGCTCGACCAAGGTGAAGCCATGCCGGCCCGACCGAGGTCGCGGCGCACGCAGCGTGGGGGTCGAGCGAGCTCTCATGGCGCCGTGTTCTGCCGGACGGCAGAGACCTTGTAGACGAAGTGGTAGCGATCGGTGGCCTCGCCGATCGCGTCGGGCGTCCCGCCGCAGACGTTGCCCCCGTCGAGCGGCGCCGCACCGTCGCGCGGCCAGAAGACGCGAACCTCGACGCGGATGAGCCCGTTGCCGAGCACGGGCTCCGTCTCCGGATACAGCCAGGAGAGCCGGATGTGCGTGCAGAAGCGCGCGAGCGGCACGTTGTCCGCGTCGGAGACGTCGACCGGCTTGCCCTGCACGTCGAACGCGGGCCCGAACTTGCGCGTGGCGTTCCACGCGGGCAGGGCGAAGTCGGTCGAGTCGTTGCCGACGAGGGCGGCGAGCCAGATCGTCTGACCGAGGTCGCTCGCGGCCTGGCGCGCCGAGGGGTGATTCCAGGCGAGGGCGTCCGTGCGCAGCTGGTCGATCCACGCCTGGGCGATTTGCGTCGCGATCGCGAGATCGCGCGCGTGCTGGCCGGAAGAGATCGTCACCTTCTGCATCGCCACCACCCCGGTCACGCCGATGGTGAGGATGGCGAGCGACATCAAGAGCTCGATGAAGGTGTATCCGGCGCGGCCTTTGCGACGGCCGAGGCGCGGCGAGCGGAACACGCCCTTCACGGCGCCTCCGCGGAGACGGAGGCGATGCCGTTCGGCAGCACGGTGACCCGATGGATCAGACCGTGGCTCCCGCGTTGGACCGTCGCGGTGAGCACCGAGGTGAGCGGCGTGAGCGTGTTCGTCGGAGCCGAGCGGGAGTAGGCGCGCCCCATCGGCGTGAAACAGACGTCGAGCGCCGTCGCGCCCCCGTTCACCGAAACGGAGAGGTCCTCGGCGAGCTTGCCCGGCGAGTAGCGGGTCACCTCGTGACGCCGGTTTGCCGTGTTGGCCCAATCGGGCGAGAGGCAGCTCGCCGAGGGGAGCAACGCGCAGTCCTCGTTGGTCGCGGACGGACCCTGGATCGCCTCGTAGACGGTGAACTGGTTCGAGCCGAAGCGGACGAGCACCGCCGCGCCCCGGCCGAGCGCGCGCATGCGGGCCGAGCGATACAAGGCCGCGATGCGCTGGGCGGCCTCCGACGAGCGGCGCTCGCGGAAGCGCTCGACGACCCCGGGGACCGCGATGGTCGCGAGGATCGCGACCAGCACCACCACCACGAGGAGCTCGATCAACGTGAAGCCGCGGCGAGAGCGGGAGAAGCGGAGCCGCGGGGCGAGCTGAGGTGGAAGGTCGGACACGGGGCTGGCCCCCGAAGAGCAAGGGATGTGCCCGGTCGGTGCAGGAGCGGGCGGCGCCAAATCGCGGGAGATCCGGGCTGCTTTGGTTCCCGCGTCGGTAACCGTTGCAGGGCTCCGCAACCGTTGCAGAGTCCGAGCCCGCCGGCTTTGCCCGGCGGCCGCGTGCGGCTATGGTGCGCGAAGCGCGGGGAGGGGAGGCAGAAGACTCACATGATGCGTCATCGACAAAGCCTGCTCCTGTTGGTCGCCTTCGTCGCGTGCAAGAAGAGCCCGGACCCGAGCGAAGGCGCCGCGCCGCCGCCTCCGGTCGAAAGCTCGCAGCCGGGAGCGTGCGCCTCGGGAGGCGGCACCGTGAAGGACGCGGTGAGCGAGCCGCACCTCCCGCGGCTCGCCGGCGACTACTGCATCGATCCGCACGGCGAGGCGAAGACCTTCGGTGAGCAGGCCGGCGCGCCCCTCGACGCAGTGTGCGACCTCTTCGACGGCGAGTGCGAAGTGTACAAGCGCTTCGGTCTCGAGCGCGTGGTCACGGTGCAGTACATCGACGGGAAGGGGTCGCCGGGGACCGTGACCGTGACGCTCTCTCGCTTCGATTCGCCCGAGGCGGCCTACGGCTTCTTCACGAAGCGCGTGGTCGCAGACGGCGATCCGCTGGAGGTCGCTCCCGCGCCGCTCGACGCCGGCGCTGCCGGCGCCCTCGGGACGGGCATGGCCTACGTCTATCGCGGCGAGATGGTGGCCGAGCTCCGCTACGTCCACGAGCTCGAGTCGCCCGAGCAGATCAAGGCGAGCAGCGCGCGCGTCCTGCCCGTCGTCGCCAAGGCGCTCGGGGATCGGTTGCCGGGAGAAAAGACGGTGCCGGTTGCCGCCGTCCGCTTGCCGGAGGCGAACCGAATTCCCTCGGGGGTCCACTACGAGTACCGCGATCTGTTCGGGGTCTCGGGAGCGGGACGAGGAGCGGTCGGCTTCTACCAGGATGGCAAGCAGCGGTATCGCGTGCTCATGGGCGTTCGAGCGGACGAGGAGGCGGCGAAGGACACCCTCCGAACCCTGAGCCGCCTCGAAGGAGCGCATCGCATCAAGGGCGCCGCGTACGAGGCGCACGTCGTGCCGGTGCGCGAGAGCGACGGCGCGCCGAAGGCCGAGTGGGTGGTGGGACGGATGGGAAGCTTGGTCGCCGGTGTAGGAGACGACGCGTTCCAGCTCGCGAAAGAGGGGGTGGATGCCCCGCGCCTCACCGACTCGCAGAAGCTCCTGAAGCTTCAGGCACTGCTCGCCTCCGGCGGCTCCGCTCCCGCCTCCGCGCGGTGAGCGGCGGTCCATCGTTTCCCGTTTTGCGCGCGGGCGTCGGCTCCGCTACATCAAGGGAGGCCTTGGACTTCGATCTACCCGAGCCGCACCGGCTCCTCCGAGACACGGTCCGTGAGTTCGCCGCGCGGGAAATCGCCCCGCGCGCGCGCGAGTGGGATCGGGAGGAGCGTTTTCCACACGAGATCGTGCCCCGCCTCGCCGAGCTCGGCCTGCTCGGGATTCGTATCCCCGAGGCGTTCGGCGGCGCCGGGCTCGACATGCTCGCCTACGCCCTGTGCGTCGAGGAGATCGCCCGGGTGGACGGCTCGCTCGCGCTCACGGTCGCGAGCCACAACGGCCTCGGCACGGGTCACGTGCTCGCCGTCGGCACCGAGGCGCAGAAGCAGAAGTACTTGCCGCGCGCCGCGAAGGGCGAATGGCTCGCCGCGTGGGCGCTCACCGAGCCCGGGTCCGGTTCCGACAGCGCCGCGCTGAAGACCACGGCGCGGCGCGAAGGCGACGAGTGGGTGATCCGCGGCACCAAGATGTTCATCACGCAGGGCTCCGTCGGCGGGTTTTGCGTCGTGCTCGCGCGCACCAACTTCGAGGTTCCGGCGCAGCGCGGGATCACCGCGTTCATCGTCGAGACCAACGCTTCCGGCTACTCCGTCGGCAAGAAGCTCGAGAAGTACGGCTGCCGCTCGAGCGATACGGTGGAAGTGCGCCTCGACGACGTGCGCGTACCGGACACGGCGCGCCTCGGCGAGGTGGATCAGGGGTTCCGAGACACGATGCGCATCCTCGACTCGGGGCGCGTCTCGATCGCCGCGATGGCGCTCGGCCTCGGCCGCGGCGCGCTCGACATGGCCCTCCGCTACTCGAAGGAGCGGAGCGCGTTCGGCCACCCCATCTCGGATTTCCAGGCCATTCAGTGGCTGCTCGCCGACGCGCGCACGGATCTCGATGCGGCTGCGCTGCTCACGTATCGCGCTGCCTGGCTCGCCGATCAGGGCCGCCGCTACACCGCCGAGGCCTCCATGGCGAAGCTCTTCGCGAGCGAGGTCGCGACGCGCGTGTGCAACGACTCCATGCAGATCCACGGGGGCTACGGCTACACGCGCGAGTTCGACATCGAGCGGCACCTGCGCGACGCCAAGCTCTGCGAAATCGGCGAGGGCACGAGCCAGGTGCAACGCATGGTGATCGCGAAACACCTGCTCCGCGAGTGAACGCGAGCGCCCCCGCGGGGCGCGCGCTCACTCGGTGCGCTGGATCACGTGAAACCCGAAGGGCGTCTCGACCACGTCGGAGATCTGCCCCGGTTCGAGCGCGAAGGCGGCATCGGCGAACGGCTTGACCATCTGCCGCCGCTCGAACCGACCGAGATCGCCGCCGCGCTCCGCCGCGCCCGGCTCGTCGGAGTACTCGGCCACGAGCTTCGTGAAATCTTCGCCGGCCTTGGCGCGTCCGAGCGCTTCCTCGGCCCGCGCGCGCGCCTCTTCCTTCGTGCGCGTCACCTCGGGCGCCGCTCGGAGGGCGCCGCGATACGAGACGAGGAGGTGGCGCGCGCTCGCGGTCTCCGGCGGTTCCGGAGCGCGGGTCTCCTCCTCGAGCGTCGCGGCGCGGCTCGGTTTGCCCGGAGGCGGGGCGATGCGCGGCGGATCACCGGGGCCTTCGAAGGTGGTCACCACGCACGCTGGGGCCCACGCGAAGAGCGCGAGGAGCGGTATCGAGCGGTTCACTTCGTGCGCAGGATGACATGGAAGCCGAACGGCGTCTCGACGACGTCGGACAGCTCACCCGGCTTGAGCGCGAAGGCGGCGTCGGAGAACTGCTTCACCATCCGCCGTCGGGTGAAGGCACCCAGCTTGCCACCTCGTTGTGCCGCGTTCGGCTCGTCCGAGTACTCGGCGACGAGCTTCTCGAAGTCGACGCCCTTCTTCGCCTTGGCGAGGGCTTCCTAGGCCCGCTTCTGCGCTTCCTCCTTCGTGCGCGTGACGGTCGCCCGAGCACGGCGCGCTCCCTTGTACGCGACGAGCAGGTGCGAGGCCTCGACCTTTGCCTCGTTCGCCGCGGCGGCAGCGCGGGCCGAGGCAGCCGGGCGCGGCGTGCGGGGCCGGCGGGCCGTCGCTTCCGTGTTCGCCGCGGGTTGGGCCGGCTGCACGGCGGCCTTCACCTCGGGTTCTGCGGGGCGGCGCTCCTCGAGTCGGATGATGCCGTTCAAGCCGCCGAGGCCGCCCACGAGACCGAGCAGGACCAAGCCGCCGAGGGTCGCCCACGGCGCCCAATCCGGGAAGAAATCTCCCGAGCCCTCCTTGTTGGAGGCTTCGGGGCGGGAACGACGGCGGTCGTGCGCTTCGTCCTCGTCCTCGTCCTCCTCGTCTTCGTCTTCGTCTTCGTCTTCGTCGCGATCCTCGTCCTCGTCGTCGTCCTCGTCGCGGTCGGCTGCCTCCTCGGCTGCGCTCTCCGCGCGGGGCGGTCGCGAAACGGGGTCGCTCGCCTTCGCGGCAGGCGCGCTGCCGGAGGGCGTCGTGGATTCGTTCCACTCGGCATCGAGCTCGTCCGTAGCGGGGGCGGGATCCGACAGGGGCTTCTTCGACTCAGTTTCGGACATGGCTCTCCAGATTGGTAGCGGGTGTCCTCGGCGCTGCTCGCGCGAGCGCGCCGGAGCACGCAGAAATCAAGAACTCGATCCGACGCTCGCCCACGCGTTCGTGATGACGGGGTCGGGGCGCTCGGCGGCGAAGACCTCGAGCGCGAAGCGGCCCTCGCCGAGGGCGAAGCCCGTCGTGCGCAGCGTTTCTCCTGGCCAAACCGGGCGTCGGAACTGAGCGCCGAGCCCGGTGACTCGCAGCGGCGCTTTGCCGAGGTGCTTGAGGAGCGCCCGGGTCATCACTCCGAAGGTGGCCAGGCCGTGCAGGATCGGCCCTTCCGCGAAGCCGGCACGCGCCGCGAACTCGGGGTCGGCGTGCAGCGGGTTGTAGTCGCCCGAGAGCCGGTAGAGCAGCGCCTGCTCACGCGTCGTCGGCAACGCGATGTCGAACGCGGGCGTCGCCCCCTCGGGGATCTTCGGCTGCTCGGTGCGCGGCGGTCGCGGGCCGTCGAAGCCGCCGGCGTCGCGGATCAGCATCGACCACTCGGTCTCGGCGAGGAGCTCGCCGGCCAGCGTGGTGCGGGTCTCGAACACGACGAGCGCCAGGCGCTTCATGTCGTAGATGCCCTGCACGCGCCCGACCGTCTCCACCAGGGCGGAGGGCGGGAAGGGGCGGTGGACCCGCACGGTCTGCGTGTGGTGCACGAGTCGCGTCAGGTCACAGCGCGTCTTCTCGAACAAGTGGACGACCGGTGCGTACGCCGGGACGACCGCGAACGACGGCAGCACGCGGGGGCCGCGCCCCTCGTACAAGTAGTCGAGCTCGTCCGCGAGCGCGCCGACGCCGAGCGCATAGAGGATCGTATCGCGGAAGCCATATTCGAAACGGAAGGCTTCCGTCTGATGGCCGACTGTGGAAAGGTCCGGACGCATCGGGCAACCCCTGTTGGGCGAGGCGACACCGTTAGCGCGCCCCCCTTGGTAGAGTCAACCTGAGGTTCGGACGGGAGCATGGGATCGGGCCTCTTCGAGCTCCTCGACACGGTGCTTTCCGCGGCCGGGCTCGATCTCGCGAGCTGGCTCCGTGCGTGGGCGCGACTCCTACCTGCGCTCCTCTTGGTGCCCGCCTTTGGCGGTGCCGCGCTGCCGGGTCCGGCGCGCGCGGGCCTCGCTGTCGCGCTCGCGGTCTCCGCCGCTCCGGCGCTCGGCCCCGGCATCCCCGCGAACGGTCCGCTCGCGGTGCAGCTCCTCTCGGAGCTCGCCATCGGCACCCCTCCGGCGCTCGGTGCCGCCGCGCTCGTCTACGCCGCCGTCATGGCCGGCGGGGCGATCGATGATTTGCGCGCCGCGCGAGAGAGCGGCACGCTGCCGCCGCTCTCCGGTCAAACATCGCCGCTCGGCGCGTTGCTCGGCCTATTGGTCGTGGTCGTGTTCCTCCAGACCGGCGGGGCCGCGCGCATCGTGCAGGCGCTCGTGACGCTCGATCCCAACGCACCGTTGGCAGCGAGCGCGGCGGCCGCGGTCCTTTCCTCCGTTTCGATCGCCGTCGCCGTCGCCGCTCCGGTCGCCGTCGCGGCCATCGTCCTCAGCGTCGCCGAGGGGCTCATCGCCCGCGCCGCGCTCCCCGCGCACGTCACGACGCTCCTCGCTCCGCTGCGCGGCGTCGCCCTGCTCGCCGTCACCGCGCTGATCCTCGATCGCCTCGTCGAGGTCCTCGCGCAGGGCCTGCCCTGAGCCTCGATTTCTGGCTGACGCCGGAGGGGATGGCCGATCCCTCGCGTCTTTCCGCCGCCTTCGCGCCCGTCGTGCTCGCGATAGCGCTGCTATCGCTGCGCGCGACGAACGCGAATTCGGCTGGAAATCCGCTTCATTGCGCGAACTGGGGCGACTTGGACACGCCGTTCACCTCGAACGTGATGTTCTTCAGGGTCACCGTGCCGGCCGTGTTGTCGTCGATTTCGGTGCCGACCTCGAGACGGGTGACCCAGAGATCTCTCGAGAGATTGTAGTTGTTGACCAACCAATCGATGAAGGCCTTGACGTCGACTCTTCCCGAGAACCCGTTGGACGGCCCTCCATTCGCCCGGAACTGGAAGTAGCGCCACTGACCGTTGGCCCACTGATCGTCCTGGTGGCACAGGTTGTAGCTCTTGTCGCCCGCGTTCGCGCTTCCGCTCTTGTCGCAGGCCCAATCGTCCTGCCAACCCCAGAAGGCGATGAGCTCCGCGTACACTCCCGGGTTCGCGGACTCGACCGGATGTTCGCGGCTCAGCCAGAACTCGAAGTTCACGTTCCACGTCGTCGCTCGCTGGATGTTCACGTTCAGCGAGTCGATGGTCACGCTGGCGCTCGTGATGTCCTTGATCTGGAGCGGCAACACGGTCGTCGACGGAAACGACGGCGTGGTCGCGAGGTTGCTCCCCGCGCCGAAGGGGTGAATCCCGAACTCGATCTCCGGATAGTCGGGCTTGCTCTTGTTGCCACCACAGCCGCCGCGATCGAACGACCAACCGAAGCTCTTGTCCTCGTTCACGAAGACTCGCATCATCGTGTTGCAGCCGAGCTCGTCGGAGCCCCACTTGTTGTTGATGAGGCGGATTTCACCGAGGTTCAGATACTCCCTGGACCCGCTCTTCGAATCGCCCGGCTTGGCCAGTGGAACCCCGTTCTGATCCACGACGGGACCGCTGCCGCCGCTCGAATCCTCGCCCCCGCTCGAGTCCATACCTCCGCTCGAGTCCATGCCGCCCTGAGGGGCTCCGCCCGTCGCGCCGGGCTCGCCTCCCGAGGCTGAAGCTCCGCCGCCGCCCGAGGACGCGCCGCCAGCGGGCTCTGCGCCGCTGCCCGAAGCGCCCCCGAGCGCCGTCGTCCCGGCTGCTGCGCCCGCGCCGCCGCTCGTCGTCGCGCCGCCCGACGAGGGCGTTCCGGCCACCGAGGTTTCGCCGCTCGAGCCGCCGCTCGTCGTGGCGCCACCTGCCGAATCCATTCCTCCGGTGGTGGACACCCCGCCGCCCGAACCGCCGCTTCCTCCCGTGGTGCTCGTCGAAGTCAGCCCGCCGCTCGCAACGCTGGTGGAGCCGCCGCTCTCCGCGCAGGCGGCTGCACCCGATTCACACGACGGCGGTTCGGCGCTCGAAGCGCAGTGTGCGAGCACGAGCGTGGTCGCGATGCAGGTCCCGAGACGAATCAGGGTCGATCCAAACATGGAGCTCTTTCCGTGGCGGGGACGCGCGCCGGGTCGCCACCGACTGCGCGCATCGTACGATCGGTCACGTCGAAGTCAGCCTCGATCCGCGCGCGAATCGACACCGAGCGACCACCAACGTTCGAATGTTCCACTCTCGGTGCTCGGATCGGGCGCAGTCACCCACGAGGGGAGAGCGAGCCCGAATCCCGCGTCGAACTGCCCGCATTCGGCGCCGACAGGGTGACGTCGTTCGCTTCGCGCTTGGCTTTTCGCGTCGTGGGGCGCGGTCCGTTCTCGCGCGCCTTGCTACAACTCGGTGCGAAACGCGAGGCTCACGCCGAGTGAGAACATCGTATTCCGACCCGTCAGCGAGGCTTCGCTGCCGAGCGGATCGCGCGCGGGTTGGTGGGGCAGAAACCAGTGACCGTATCGAAGCGTGAGCCCCGCGCTCCAGTTGGGAGAGAGGGCTACCACGGGACCGCCGGCGAGGCCGAGCGTCCCGCCTTCGGTGCGGATGGTGACGCCGCGTGGGCCGAGCAGCGCGCGGTTGTCGTCGCGGCTCTGCTCGACGATGAAGCTGTCGCTCACGACCACCAGGCCGCCCGTGACGCCCACCCACCACTCGACGCTGTCGCCGACGTACGGGTAGTAGCGAAGCATGCCTTCGACGGTGAAGTAGCGCCGACTGTGATCGCGCTCGACGCCTTCCGGATCGCGGGGAGCGTCCGTCGTCGGGATCAGGGCGAGCAGGATGCCGGCTCCGAAGGCGAACCGCAGACTGCCGCGATAGAGCTGCCACACTTCGATCTCGAGGCTCGTGTCGCCGTGCGAGCAGCCGGTCGCGCGCTCGATGCACACTTCGGCGCCCGGCAGGGTCAGCCACCCGACGCCGGCCTCGGCGATGCCCGCGGGGCGATCGAGCGCCGCGAAGCTGAACCCGGGTCGCGCCCCGAGCGGGTCGAGGTCGCGAGCCGACTCCTCGGCGCGCGCTCTCGGTGAAGCGAAGACCGCCGCGACGAGCATCGCGAGACCGACTCTCCGGGTCACGGCGCGGCCTCCACGCGCGGCTCCGGCTCGAGCAACCCGAGCCCCTGCGCGACGAGCAACGCCGCCAGCGCCCCCACGACGAAGTAGAGGCAGAAGGCGGCGACGCGGCGCGCGCGGGCTCGCCGAGCGGCGACAGTGGGCGATCGCTCGGCGGTGCGCTCGTCATTCGCGGAGGCGGCGCTCGCTGCGGGCGGTTTCTGCGAGGGCCTCCGGGCGGCGCTCGCCGCGCCGAGCGCCGGCGTGAGCGTGTTCTTCGAACCGAGGAGCGTCGAGGAGAGCCCGATTTGTTCGGGCTCGAGCTGCGCACGGCGCGCGGCCTCGACGAGCGCGCGTCCGAGAGCGCGCGCTTCCGGCGCCCGCGCTTTTGGGTCCTTTGCGAGGTTCTGCATCACGACGCGCGCGATCGGCTCGGGCACCTCGCGAGCACGCTCGAGCTCCGTGAGCTCCGGGGGCGGCGCGGTCGCGTGCTGCAGCAACACCTGGAGCGCGTCGTCCCCGTCGAACGGGGTGCGTCCCGCCAGGCATTGATACAGCAGCGTCGCGAGCGCGTAGCAGTCGGCGGCCGGTCCGACGTCGCGTCCTTGTGCCCCCTCGGGGGACACGTACCGAGGCGTGCCGAGCACCGCGCCCGCACGCGTCTGCACGTCGGCGCTTCCCGGCATCCTGGCGAGACCGAAGTCGAGGAGCTTCACGAAATCCGTGTCGTCGCCGCGATGTACCAGAATCACGTTCTCGGGCTTGAGGTCGCGGTGAACGATGCCGCGCGCGTGGGCTTCGCCGAGCGCGTCGCACAACGCGAGGACGACGTGGAGCGCGCGCCCGAGCGGGAGCGCGCCGCCTTCGCGCTCGAGCACGTGCGCGAGCGAGGGCCCGTCCAGGAACTCGAGCGCGAGATACGGCTCGCCGCCTGGCTGCCCGCCCATGCTCGGCACCGTGCCCGTCGCGTGCACGACCGCGACGTGGGGGTGCTCGAGACGCGCTGCGATCGCGGCCTCGCGCCGAAACCGAGCGAGCACGTCCGCGCGCCCGAGGAGCTCCGTGCGCAGGATCTTGATCGCGACGTTGCGTTCGACGACGAGCTGGCGCGCGCGGTAAACGTGCGCCATCGCGCCGGAGCCGATCAGCGCGTCGAGCCGGAACTGCCCGTCGAGCACGAGCCCCGCATACGGGCCGCGCGCGCCGGAAGCCTCGGCAGGCATCGAGCTCACGGTAGCATTGTGCCCTGGGCACACCGCGGAGGACGAGGATTCGTGTGCTCGGGCGCGAGAGCGTGCCCGCGCTCCATTCCGGAGACCTACATGGAACGGACCTTGCAGTTCCGCTGCGACGCGATGCCGTCCGTTCGCGGTCCAAAGGGTCGCCGCGTTCCATCGGTTCGCACCCTGAAGTCTTGTATAAGAGCGCGTCGTCATGAAGCGGCTCTTTCGGCTTCGCGGTGTGCTGGTCGCAACGGCTCTCCTCGCGGTCTTTGGCTGCGACCAGCAGGAGCCGCCCGCGGACATCCGAATCGAGCTCCCTGCTCAGGTGCTGTCTCGGGATCCCGTTCGGGCGGCCGTGTGGCTTCGGGACCGAGCCGGGCGCAAACAGCTCGGCACCGACGACTACGACTTCGCGGTGGCGCCGGAGACGCTCGCTCGCATCGATCGCCGCGGCAACCTCACTTGCGAGCGCTCGGGAGACGGGCAGGTCGAGGTGACGATCGCGGGGGTGCGCGGGAGCGCTCCGCTCGCCTGCCGGCTCGTCGAGCGGATCGAGGCACGCGACGCGGGGCGCGTCGAGCTTCGGGCTGGGCCGTTCTCACCGGCGCTTCGCGTGCTCGGCAAGGGTGGCGTGGAGCTCGAAGGCGTCGAGCCGACGTTGAGCTCGAAGAACTCCGGAGTGCTCTTCCCGCGTGACAACCGTCTGGTGCCCAAGAGCGTGGGCAGCGCGCTGGTGCTGGCGCGTGCGGGGCAGGCCACGGCCGAGTTCAAGGTCGATGTCGTGCGGCGTGTGACCTCCGAGGTGTTGCCCATCGACGGCGACAAACGGCTGCACGTCTCGCTCGAGCCGGGAAAATACGAGCTGACGGTGAAGCTTCCCGTCGAAAAACGCCTGCGCATCGAGTGGCGGGGCGCCCCGTACTGCGACTACTCGGGCACGGCCCTCGAGCACGTGAGCACGTGTGTGCTGCGGACCAAGGGCGGCGTCGCGTTCGACAACCCTGCGGCGCTGACCAGCGAGACGGGGGCCTCGACCGAGGGCGTCACCCTGCTCGAGGTGCCGTGACGGCCGGGAAACCGAGGTCTCAGGCCGCGGCGCTTGCGAAACGCGCCCCGGCATATAGGCTGCGGCCCCTCCCATGACCGAGCCCACGCCCAAAGCCGACGCGGCCCAGCCATCCGACGGGTCGGACGCCGGTACGGTCGCACCGGAGGCGGCGGCGAATGGGAGCTACCGGGTCCAACTCCCGGTCTTCGAGGGCCCGCTCGACCTTTTGCTGCACCTCATCGAGGAGCACGAGCTCGACATCCGGGACATCCCGATTGCGTTCGTCGCGCAAAAATACGTCGAGTACATCACGTTGATGCAGGAGCTGAACATCGACCTCGCGAGCGAGTACCTCGTGATGGCGGCGACGCTCGCGCACATCAAATCGAAGATGCTCCTGCCGACGCCGCCGCAGGACCAGGAAGAGGGCGACGAGGCCGAGGTAGACCCCCGGGCCGAGCTCGTGCGGCGCCTCCTCGAGTACCAAAAGTACAAGCACGCCGCCGAGCAGCTCGCCGACCAGCCCCTGCTCGGCCGAGACGTTTTCGGGCGCGGCATTTCGGCGCCGGAGGCGGAGGGGCCCGCGCCGTTCGCCGGCCTCAGCCTGTTCAAGCTGCTCGATGCTTTCCAGGGAGTGCTCCGCCGCGCGGCGGTGGTCGTCGATCATCAGATCGATGTCGAGCGCTTCTCGATCACGGATCGCATCAACGAAATTTCGGAGCTCCTGCGCGTCCGCCCCAAGGTCGTCTTCGAGGATCTTTTCCAGGGGGACCGCAGCCGTATCGAGCTGATCATCACCTTCTTGGCCCTGCTCGAGATGACGCGGCTCCGCCTGACGCGCCTCTTTCAGGAAGGGCCCTACGAGACCATCTACGTGGAGCTCTCGGTCACGGATCCCGAGGGAGGCCCGGAAGCCCTCGACGAGTCGGAGTTTTCGGGATCGGACGAGGAGCCCTCGCCGAACGCGGATGAGAGCGGGGCAGACGAGGCGGAGCCCGACACCGAGCGGGAGGCCTTCGAAGAATCGTTCGATACTCCCGAGGGACGCCTCGACGCGGAGCTGACCGAATCGGACTCGCAGGACGACGACGCGATCGACTTCGACACGGAGCGCTGAGATGAAAGGCACCAAGCGAACGAGCGGTCGAGCGCGGCCGAAGACGCCGTTGCGCCCGGCGCGTTCGGCCAAGCGATCGGAGCGCGCTGCTCCCGACGCAAACGGCGAAGACCACGCGTCGAGGGTCGAGTCCGCTCCGCCGGAGCCTTTTTCCGAGACCGACACCTCCGAGCTGGTGTCGTCCGAGTCGAGTGAGGAGGCCGACACCGAGGCGGAGTCCGCGGCCGAAGGCGAAGCCGCCTCGATGGGGGACGTGGACGCGGTCGAAGCGGACGCAGTCGAAGCGGATGCGGTCGAGGCGGACGCGGTCGAGGCGGACGACGGAGAAAGCGATGTCGCGGAGCGCTCCGAGGCTTCGGAAGACGGCGAGCTGGCCGCGTCGCGGGTCGAGGTGCTCCTGGACGAGGAGGGTGCCGAGGACGGTGAGGAGGTTTCTGAAGAGGGCGAAGCGGTCGCCGAGGACGGCGAGGAGGTCGCCGGAGAGGGCGAAGCGGTCGCCGAGGACGGCGAGGAGGTCGCCGAAGAGGGTGAAGAGGTTGCTGCCGAGGCTTCAGAGCTTGCCGCTTCGCTCGAAGCGCTGACGGGGGAGGGCGCGCCCGAAGCAGGACAGCCCGAAGCGGATTCCGACGAGGACACCGGGGCGTACCTGAAGGGTTTGATCGAGGCGCTGATTTTCGTCTCGGACCGCCCGCTGGAGCTCAAGGACGTGGCGCGGGCCGCGCGCATCGATCGAAAGCGCGCTCAGGAGCTCTTGCTCGAGCTGCAGGCGGAGACGGAGACTCGCGGCATTCGACTCGAGGAGCTCGCGGGCGGCTGGGTGTTTCGTTCGAGTCCGCGCTACGCCGCGCAAGTTCGTCACTTCTTGCAGCAGCGCCCCGTGCGCTTGTCGCGTGCGCAGCTCGAAACGCTGGCGATCATCGCCTATCGCCAGCCCGTCACGCGTCCGGAGGTCGACGAGATCCGCGGGGTCGATTCAGGGCCCGTGCTCAAGGGCCTGCTCGAGCGCGATCTCATTCGCATCATCGGGAAGAAGGACGAGCCCGGGCGGCCCATGCTGTACGGGACGACCAACACCTTTCTCGAGGCCTTCAGCCTGAAGAGCCTGCGCGACCTTCCGACGCTCCGCGAATACACGGAGCTCACCGAGGAATCGCGCCAGGTCTTCGAGAGTGAGACCGGAGAAGCCGCCCCCGAAGGGCCGCTCGTTCCATCGGAGCCTCCCGCCGAAGCGGCGACGCCGGAGCCCGGCGAAGCGTCCACGGTGGCCGTGGTGCCTGCCGAGGAGACGGGTGAGGCGACCGAGGAGGAAGGCGCGGAGCTCGCTCAAGGGGCAGAGCCCCCCGAGAGCTCGGACGACGTCGAGGACCGGGAGTCCGGGGACGACGAATCCGAGGACGAGGACGACGACGAGTCAGACGACGAGGACGAGTCCGACGAGGACGACGAAGACGAGTCTGACGATTCCGACGACGATTCCGACGACGAGGACGACGAGTCAGACGCCGACGAGGACGAGTCCGACGAGTCCGACGAAGACGACGAAGACGAGTCTGACTCCGACGACGAGGACGACGACGAGTCAGACGACGAAGACGAGTCTGACGATTCCGACGACGAGGACGACGACGAGTCAGACGACGATGACGAGTCGGACGATTCCGACGACGAGGACGACGAGTCAGACGACGACGACGAGTCCGACGAGGACGAGCCTGACGACGACGACGGGCCGAGCCGGTCCTGACGACGAACGACTCGGCTGAGCCGTCGCTTTCGGCTCACCCAATGCACATCAACCCGGAACGAGTCCGGGTCGATGTGCATCTCTCGATATCAGGGTGGGTTGATGGGCGATCGCTCGCGGTTCGTCAGGGTTGGTATTCGAGCGCGCCGACGTCCGGTTCGGCACTCGCCGAGCCGTCGCCGTCCGCGGATCGCAACCTGCCAGCGTAGTCCCAGGCGCTCTCTGCCTCGACGGCACCCGCGTCCACTGCCGGGCTCGAGCCCGAGAGCGTCACTTCCGCGCGCTCGAGGGCCGCTTCCGGCGTCACGGTGTCGCCTGCCACGAAGAGGTTGGCCCCCTCGGCACTCGGAGCACGCGATGCGGCGCGCCCCGTCTCGGTGCCCGTGACCAGGTTGTTGAAGACGCTCACGTCGGAAGCCGCTCCGTCGAGCTGCACCAGCGTGGTGTCCGCACCCGGCGCAGAGCACGTGTTGTGCGTGACGGCAACACGCGCCGACGCCGGCTCGACGCCGCGGCGCCCGATGGCCACGCAGGTCGCCTTCTGGCGGCGTCCGCGCTCCATGATGTTGTCGCGGATCGTGATGTCCTCACCGGAAACGGTGAGCGGCAGCGACACGCGAGGACCGTCCAAGAACAGGTTGCGCTCGATGATCGTGTTTCGGATGCGCTCGTCGGACTGTGCGTTCTGGGGCGTGACGGCCACCGTCCAGTCGTCGACGCCGCCGCGGAACACGTTGTCGGACAACACGACGCGATCCGTGTACTGGCCGCGGCCGATCCCCGGCTGCGAGTAGCCGGGTCCGTGCAGCTTCACGACGTGTTTCGTCGGGATCGTGCCGCCCATGTCGTTGTGCGAGACCACCGTGTCCTCGACCCAGGTGAGGCGAAGCACGTGCTCTCCGGCGTCGTGGTAGCGGTTGCCGAGCATCGCCACCTGCCGACCCGAGACGAAGATCAGCGGGCGTGCACCGCTGCCGTTGCCGATGTCGGAGTCCTGGATCGTGAAGCGGCTGATGAGATCCTGACCCGAGCGTCCCTCGTTGATGAGGTAGTCGATGGTGCCCTTGGACGCGAGGATCGCATTCCCCGTGTTCCGCGAGCCGACGCGCAGGAGCAAGACGTCTTCCGCCTTGCCCAGCATCTCGAGCCCGGTGGTGCCGCTGCCCGATCCCTGGATGTCGATATCGACCAGGCGAAAATCCCGAAGCTCTGGGTTCGGTCCCGACATCGAGAAAACCCGGCCGCCACCGCCTTCGATGCGCGGCTTGTCGCCTTCACCGAAGGCGCCGAGCATCGCCGGGCCCGGGACGTTCACGTCGAGCGAGCCCCGGAACACGTCGCCCCGCCGGAGCAGGAGGCGTCGGTTGGTCCCGAGGTGGCCGCGCACGTCGGACAGGCTCGACGTCGTGACTTGCTGGGCGCCCGCCGGGCAGCCCTGGAAGTCACCCCCGTTCGAGAAGCACGTCGTGGCCTCGCCGGCGAACACCGTGTCCGGATCCTCGACCTCGACCTCGACGGCGCGCTGCGCGACGTGTCCCTGTGGATCGCGCGCGCTCAGCGTGACCAGGTAAGTCCCCGGCTTCTCGAACACGTGCGCGGCGATCGGGCC
>Ga0079224_100002175_pt1 | contig 23502 bp, 14 predicted proteins | sample Stecom2015_FD_80414 | JGI IMG/M metagenome (GOLD analysis project Ga0079224, IMG submission 80414) | Agricultural soil microbial communities from Utah to study Nitrogen management - Steer compost 2015 | ecosystem: Environmental > Terrestrial > Soil > Agricultural land | place: USA: Utah... | reverse complement strand
ATTTCCACATTTGGGGGACCACGCACGATGTTCCCGCGCATGCGATGGTCGTAGAGGTAGTAGAGGCTGGGTTGCTGGTTGTTAAACAGGCACATCGCGCGCAGGCAAGGAAGTTCGTTAATGTGGCAGTGCTGAAAGGCAACCAAATTAAAATCGTTGAGGAGAACCACTGGGGGCTTGCGGAGGGTCCGGGGATGCTTTCCACCTTATTGGGTGTTTCTCATAAGAGAGAAAGCCAATCGGAAAATGTTCTCGTTCAACTGGCCCTTGCTATGCGTAGTCACGGGCGTGGCGGTATGCTGTTGGTGGTTCCCTCCAATAGCACGGCTTGGCTGCATTCTATCGTCAAGCCCATCAATTATTTGGTGGAACCTCAGTCGTTAGTGCCGACCATCGAGAAGGGTAGCTTAGCCATTGATTCCGGAACGGCGAGGAAGATGATTGACGCTGTAGGAGGATACTCTGCTATTGACGGTGCAACGGTTATTACGGAGGACCATCGGCTGCTCGCTTTCGGAGCCAAGGTTGCCAGGTCTCCACATGCACTTCCGGTGGCTCAAATCATCATGACTGAGCCGGTGGCGGGCAGTGTAAGACAACTGCTCGACGCCACGGCTATCGGTGGTACGCGGCACTTGGCGGCGGCCCAGTTTGTGAACGATCAGCATGATTCTCTGGCAATGGTTGCCTCGCAAGACGGAACGTTCACCGTGTTCTCGTGGTCCGAACAGGAACAGCTGGTGCACGGTCACCGCATAGACACCCTCTTGATGTAGCTGTTACCTTTACCGTCTTTTATGTGCTCTTACTGAAGTATCAGCGGATCAACTTTACCGGATGGACCGCGAACGGCCTCATATCTTTTGATCATTTCCCGGAGCTGTTCAGGCTCAGCCTGCGCCAGGTTGTGCTGCTGACCGATGTCATCTTTAATATTGTAAAGTTGATAGTCCGCTGAGTTGCCTAATTCAATATTTACGTTTTTGTTCCGTGCCGGTCCGTCATAAGGCGGTATCAGGATCCAATCGCCCATCCGTAATGCGGTACGGGAACTCGCTTCCAGGATCAATTCATCCCTTCCCTGATCGGTTTCGCCCAGCAGGGCTTCCAATACATCTTCGCTATCCAGGTTTTCCTGCGGCTGGTCCGTTAACCGGGCGAGCGAGGACAGCAGGTCCATCTGGCACACCATCGCATCGGAAACGCCCGGCTTGATCCTTCCCTTCCAGTGCACAATCAGAGGAACCCTGGTGCCGGCTTCATAAAGGCTGTACTTACCCCCCCGGAAAGGGCCCCAAGGGCGATGTTCTCCCAACTTTTCCACGGCATCATCGTAATATCCGTCGTTTACCACCGTACCGTTATCACTGGAAAAGATCACGAGCGTATTCTCCAAAAGACCCTCATCTTTCAGCGTTTGCATGAACGCTCCTATACACCAATCCGCTTCGGCAATTACGTCGCCCCGGGGTCCCAAGCCTGTGGCCCCTACAAACCGCGGATTCGGCGTGCGGGGAACATGCGGCTGATGCATAGCGTAATACAGGAAAAACGGTTCGTTCTTATGTTCCCTTACGAACGCTTGTGCCTTCTGAAGGAAGGTGTCTGCCATGTTTTCGTCCACCCACTTGGCCTTTTCACCGCCTTTCATGAAGCCAATCCGGGGGATACCATTGACGATGCTGTTGTTGTGTCCATGATGCCACCGCATGCGGAGGAGTTCGGGATGGTCAAGGCCGGTGGGCTCCCCGTCGAAATTTCTTGAGTAATCCACTTCAATCGGGTCATCAGCTTCTGCACCGACAACGAAGCCATTTTCGATATACACGGTCGGGACACGATCTTGCGTAGCAGCCATGATATAAGAATAATCGAACCCCACTTCATTGGGGCCGGGAGCGATGCGTTCGTTCCAGTTGACGTGGCCAGTTCCGAGTCCGAGATGCCACTTACCCACTGCGCCGGTATAATAGCCGGCCTGTTTCAGCATTTTCGGTAGCGTCTGTAGTTGGGTGTCGATCAACAGGGGGGCTGTGCCGGGAAGAATTTTGGCGTCCTTATTCCGCCACGGGTATATACCCGTCAGGAGCGCGAAGCGGCTGGGGGTACAAGTGGCCGAGGTAGCATATCCGTTGGTGAACCTAAGGCCGTCAGAGGCCAACTTATCTATATTGGGTGTTTCTAGCGCGGTCGCTCCATAAGCACCCACGTCGCCGTAGCCCAAGTCGTCCATATAAATGATGACCATGTTGGGGCGTCTGGAGTCACCTTCCCTCTGTCCTGTATGCTGGCACGAAGTGACGAGCAGGATCGGTATGATTGTCGATAAAAAGATGAATGATTTCATGAATGACTACTATACGTTCTGGGAGAAATAAGATGTTGTTGTCCGCTCAAACTTACTAATAAATTTTCTTAAAGGACCGTTACTGGCCCCGTAGAAAGTCATCCAAAGCCTTCCTCAACGGAATATGGTCGGTATCCAGGTTGCGGATCAATACCCGTTCTTCCGGAGTTAAGGAAGCGTGAACCTTCTGCAGTAGCGACAATATTTTAATCCGTATCCAAGGCTGGGCATCTTCCGTGAACTCGTTCAGCAACGTCCTGCGTAGCGATGGGTGGACACGATCAGTGGATTCCAATGCCATGAGCAAGCGGACTTTTTCGCCTGCTTTCATCTGAAGATAAATGTCGGGGATACGGTCCTGTAAATCCCTGGCAGAAAGATTGAGTTGGCTCAACGCTTTAAAAGCGAGGTCCCTCCAGGTAGGATCGTTGGCGTTCAATCCATGCAGAACCGCCTGTTCACAGACGGAGTCCGCAAGCAGGTGTCCGTCGGCAATCCCCCGGAGTATGAAGTTTCGGTTTTCGATATCACCGCTTGCCAGCAGCCGATGAGCTACCTCCGGATGGTTGGACATTTCGCTCAGCGCGAGTAGCGACAACTGCTCAGGCTCACCGACGTGAATAAGGTGCCAGATGGTATGCGTGGTATATACCGCATCTTTTACCGCCGCTTCACTGATGGCTTTCCGCGTTGCTCCCGTAACGGCGTCAACGGTTCCCGGAGTATCAACCGTATCCACAGGTTCAACCAGCTCTTCCGCCGTGTATTCCCTCAACTCGGACCATTCATTTCTGAGGATATGTTCCAGACGGTCATAATCCAGAGGGGAAAATTCACTATGATCCGTTTTGGTTAAGGGCTCTCTATAAATCTCAATTCCGAGGTACTTTCCTGAGAAGTGCCAGTAAATTCCAATGTCAACGGGCCTGCACTCACCCGTGAGACACACCGGAGTGAAGATCCTGCGGTACCAATAGGGGAGGCCGTCATTACCCTTCAGAGAGATCACCGAAAAAGGCAATCCGTGATCGTCGCGGATAGCGTGTTCTTGGCCGCTGGCACCTGGTTTGAGAGCGAGCAGGCGCACCGTCTGGCTCTGGTAATACGTAGCAGTTGGCTGTGCAAACGCCAACGCAAAAAACAAAATCAGGATAGAAAACCGTTTGTACCTCATGTTAACGCGAGTAAGCCACCGCACGGCGTGGATAACGCAGCGATTGGATGACCCGGCTCCAGGCGGTGGGGTTGTAACCGTGTTTCTCTCCGGTAATCGTCGTCAATTCGGAAGCAGCAAACGTTTTGAAGTTATGATGAAGGTCATGCAGATAGTCCACCAGCAATTCATAACCGCGTTTTCCTCCACTGCGGGCCAACGCGGCGGCGATATATAGCTCCAGGTCGCCGCCATATACCCGCCACCGAACTTTATGGTATTCACTGGTACGGTAACCGCCGATATGCGGATCCTGCAACAGTTTTTCCAGCCCTCCAATAAACTGCGAATCCGGCAGCCGTTCAATAAAATAGGTAAGATTCAATATGCGGTTGTGAAACGGAACGAGTTTAAGGTCGATCCGTTCATCGTAGTAATCGCTCTCCCGTTTCATCATCGGACCTCCTGAAGTCGTGTTTTCCAGAATGGTCCGGATAACCGGTATCGCTGGCTCATAGCGGGATCTCGCCAACAGCGCAATCTGTTGATTAATGCGCCAGAAAAGCCCCTCCAATACATTGTGCTCGCGTCCCCGGATCTGGTCATAATTGTCTACAAAATCCGCAGGATAGCCTTTTTCCCGTTCCTGTGCATAAAGATGGTTGAGGTCGGCGAGAATCCGGTCATTTCCGGTTTGATCGCCGAACCAGGCCAGGGCTTGCGCAATGAGTAGCTTTGCCGGCTCCCCGATGGTCGTGTTAAAGGCTTCCTTTAGAAGAGGAAGCGCCCGCTCTTTCGGTAATTTGACGCATTCGTACAAGAACTCCCGTTTTCCCTGTGAGAGCGCATCCACACGACGCGCGGCCTCTTCTGATAGCCCGAGGGAGTTACCCGGTCTTTTGGACAGTAGACCTTGCGGAAAGTAACCCAGAGCGGCCCATTCATGCTGGAGCGGTGAAACATCCAAATCTCTCGCCTGCTCTCCGTTAAATGACAGTGTGGCCGCGATCTGACCGGTCAGGTAACCCAGTACGATCAAATCGGCCGTCATCCGGGTAAACTGATAAGCTTCCTGAGTCTGGCTTAAGCCTCTGCCGGATAAAAGGAGACCGTCCAGTCCCTTCGGTATAATACTTCGGTACGGGATCTCCACGACGACGTCGTTCGAATGGGGAAGCAAAAATCCGCAACGCGTGTAATCCGACAGTCCTACGTAATGGGGATCAAAGTCGCTGCTCGCCAGGCATAAAACATCGGTGAAATGGGTACGCTCCACGGCGTCTATCAGGTTCAGCTCATACTCACCCTTGATACGGCGTGATTCGCGCACGGCCAGCATCGGATAGAAATCGTAGCAGTGTGCTTCGTAGTGTGATATGAACAGCCCACGCTGCACTTCCGCGATACGAGTATTATCGATGATGTCGTAATCCCGGTTGGTGGCAGACGGCAACGCGCCCGCACCGCGGATATCCCACTGGCTGTAGTTTTGTGTTTTTCCGCTACGGGCGTCGCCATGATCAAAATCTGCACCCGCAAAGGCTGCCAGATCGCCATCGCCCGTAGCGTCGATCGACACGTCGGCATATATGGCTTCCAGGATGCCTCCCCGGCAGACCAACCCTCCCTTCACCTGGTTGTTATCTACCAACGCGCCACAAAGGATTGCCCCACCAAAAAATTGACCGCCGCCCTGCTGTACCTGCTGCAGCAAGTAGCTGATGCGGCCCAAGCGTTTGCTCATGTTTGCTTCCACAGCTAGACGGTTTGCCTCGTCGTCCTGCTGTTTGAAAAAAGGATGGCTGCGGTAGCCATGGTAATACCCCATTACCCCGCACATGGTCTTGGTTCCGCCCAGGTCCTGAAAAAAGTCGGCCACGATGGTATCGGCTCCCTTGGATGAAGCGCCTATGGCGGCCATCGCTCCTGCCGTGCCACCTCCGGCCACAAACACCTGGCAGTCTTTTCGCCTGCCAATCGCTCCTGTATCGAGAACACAGCGTTTCAGTGGGATAGCCAACCCAGGTTCGTCCACATCCGCAACGGTCACTTGCCGTGCGGAAATGGTGTTTCCCACCATCATCAATTCTGCAAAAGGCGCAGGGGAGATGGCTTTTGTTTCCATTGTCCCCATCATCGCCGCTGCTGCTTCTTTGATTTCCAGCAGCTGGGCGCAGTCCGATGGCGTATGGGTGCTGCGAGTGGCATAATGTCCTCCAAGTTTGGGCTGCAACACCGTTTCGTCCTGTAGGGTTACCTGTGCTTCCCAAGCGAATTGGGTGATTTCCGCGTCCGTAAACATGGGGTCGATGGAGGGGAGGACTTTGCCGAGTGCGACGGCCACTTCACGTGCACGGTGTTCCACCGTGTCCATCCCTAATCCGCTGGTCTCAAAACGGAATTCAAGAAACGCCTGGTGGCTGGCATGTTTCCCGCGATGTACAGTGATCTCATTGCCGGCAATTCCAAGCGACGCGGGTACCGATACGGTTTTTTTTGCGGGAGACTTTACCTTCCATACCTCCAAGACAAAAGTGGCAGCTTTGGGTAGGGGGTCTTGGCCCATCAGACGCCGGGTGAATAAGGTATGTTCAGAAGCGTCAACAAACTGCTGGCATTTGACGCTGAAAAGACCGTGCTTACAGGCAAGCAGGACCCCCTGGACCGCTCCCTCCGCTGCAAATAACCCACATACATCGGTCATCAACAACGTATCGATCTTTTGAGCGAGTATATTGGCCAACAACCCCTTTTTAACCGTGCCGGCCATCAGTGCGAGCTCATCCCCGAAAATACCTTTTCCGGCACCTGTACCATCCGTAGCGTGTACTTCTGGAATTTCCGCGTCTGTCCAGAGGAGGCGACTGACATCTTCCGGGAGGTTGTTCAGGCCCTTAGTGCCCAGCCAGAATCGGCTTTTGGCGGTCAATTCGTATCCTAGACTACTGCGCTTTTCCACGAGTAATACTCGCTTTCCGGATTGTGCGGCCTGCAATGCCAGGAAGTAGCCGCTGAATCCGCCGCCGTTGATAACCATATTGTAGCTATCGAAATCGGCTTCTCCCGTAAATTGACGGTCTATATCGGCCATTGCCCTCGCCATCATGGAAGGCGCCAGCATCGCAACGCTGGTAACGGGTATGCCAAGCTTAATGAAGTTTCTTCTGTTCATATTCTTCTGTTAGTGGGCAACTTAATATCCTTCGTTTTGTTCCATTTTACTTTCTTTATTCGAGTCGATCACACTTTGCGGTATCGGCCATAGTTCATTGTGGGGTTGGATGGAGGTGGCGGAAGAAGGGTTGTATTTCTTTACGCGCTCGTATAAAACGCCCATCCGGGATAACGTTCGCCTACGCGGCTCTTCTGCAACCAGCTCCCGTGCACGTTCATCGAGCAGAAAGTCAACGGTTACGTCCGACGCCTCTATCGGAATGGCCTGTGCCCGTTGCCTGATTACGTTGATGTCGTGAGCGGCACTTTCTTTATCACCTTTTCTCAGGTACGCTTCTGCCCGTAAAAGGTAGGTTTCCCCCAATCGCATTTTGATGAGGTCGTTTTCCGATTGTCCGCCGACGATATTGTCTTCAAATGCCTTTCCATCCACTTTCCGGATCCAGGGATAATATTCACGTAGGGTATCTACCGTGTAGTTGGTGAGCGAACCATCACTTCGCACAATCACCCGTGCCCCCTGACTATTAAGCGCCGTCCGGATTGGTTTGCCGAAATACTCGGGGTCGGCAGGGTTGTTGTAATAAAACACCCTTCGGATGTTATAAGGCGAATTACGCATGTCATTAGGGTCCAGTTGCCAGATGTTGTATTTGAAATAATTTAGTGGGGAGTTCACGCCGATACCCCGGAGCAGGCTGTCTGCAGCGATGTTGAAAAACCCGTTGGGCGTCCTTATCTTTTCCTGTTCAGGAAACCACCAGCGGGGTGAGTTATTTCCCGTACTGTTATTCGCCCCGGTAGTCGTCGATCCGCCTAACGTAAAACTCTCAAACTGCCAACTCCAGATGACTTCCATGTTGCCAGAGGCGCGGTTTTGTTGATTGGTGTAAAAAAGGTCGGAAAAAACATCTCCAGGCCTCGACAGATCACCGAATCGCTCGGTCATCATTCGATAATTTCCCACTTCCCCATTGATAACTTTGCTGGCCGCTTCGATGGCCATGTCAAAATAGGAGTTATCGTTCGTTTCCATTCCGAGCGAGATGTAGACCTCGGACAACAGATGATAAGCCGCCGCTTTGTAAATTCTGCCGTCGGATACATTGGCTACGGTCGGCAGTAATTGTCCGGCATCTTCCAGATCCTGCCTGATAAATTGCAGCACATCTACTTTTGACGAACGTTGAAAATCAAATTTGGGCTCATCGATAATTTCGGCGACAATCGGAACGCCGCCGTAGAGCGTCACCAGCACGTTATAGGTATATGCCCTGAAAAATTTTGCCTGCGCTTCAAAATTCTGCCTTGCTTCGTCGCTTACCTGTATATCAGGATGATCCAGTGTTTCCAAGATGAGGTTGCACTGCCGGATCATGTCCCGGTAGGCCCATCTCCAATAGCCCTCCACAGCCTCGTGTTGCGAATTCAACAGGTGATAGTCTTTGAATCCCCGCGAGTCGTATCGTCCCCATTCGATCAGATCCGTTCCAAGGTTCATGTAGTCAAAATTGGCCCCACCGATGATGTGTTCTTGCCTACAGGCCTGGTATAATGCTACCGTAGCGGCTTCAAAGCCCGCTTCATCAATCAGAAAGTTTTCAGGGCTGAAACGATCGAGCGGTATTTCGTCCAGAAAGCTGCTGCTGCACCCGGTAAAAAATAAGATGCTTATCCAGGTAAGTATGATGGTAAGGAATGTTTTCGTTTTTTTCATGGCTTTATAATGTCAGACTAATTCCGAAAGTATATGATTTCAATATAGGTCCGTTGTCACCGGGGCCTCTTCCACCGCCTCCAAATTCCGGATCCCATCCGGTCCATTTCGTCCACGTAGCAAGGTTCTTTCCGCTGATAAACAGTTTGAGGTGTTGGATTTTTAATCTTTCCAGCAACGTGCTGGGCAAGTCGTATCCCAGCGACACATCCTGTAAGCGGACAAAACTGCGGGACTGATAAAAGCCATAGTTCAACGGGTTTCCATAATTGATAGCGGGGTAGTCGTTGATGGGATTTTCCGGCGTCCAATATGGGACATCCAGTGTGTTGGATTCGTAATAGAAATTGCGACCGATGTTAATGGGTTGATTCGGGCTTTGGCCACCTTGCCGAATATTGAATAGTACCATTAACGAGAAATTCTTGAAGTAGAAGGTATTGGTTACGCCTGTTAAAAAGTTTGGCTGCGAATTACTTAAGACTTTTCGGTCTGCTGGCGTAATTTTTCCGTCGCCGTCTATATCGGCAAACTTAACATCTCCGGGTTTGGACCCCGGAAGCAGGGAAAAATCCTCGTCATTTTCTTGATAGATTCCGTTGAACACGTAGTCAAAGTTTGAGGAAAGGGGGTAGCCAATGAACCACCCGCTGGCAACGTCATCGTCTTCCAGGCCGTCTCCGTCCAGATCGTTGCCCGTAAGTTTGAGGATTTTATTTCGGTTCAGTGCGAACGCTATGCGGGTTTCCCATTTAAAGGCACCTTTCTGTATATTCACGGTGTTAAGCGTTACTTCAAACCCCTTGTTTTCAGTTTCCCCGATGTTGCGAAGAAATGTCGTGTAGCCCGTCATGTTGGGTATGCGCTGCTGTAGCAAGAGATCGTATGTATTACTATGATAAAGGTCAATGGACCCGTTGACGCGGCTTGAAAACAGTTCAAAGTCTACGCCCAGATTCGTACTGGTAGTGGTTTCCCAGCCCAGGTTGGGGTTCCCGATAGAGGAAGTGTACAAGCCGACAGAAGAAGGACCACCGTCACCGAAAACATAATTGGTCTGGCTAACTGAACTTAAAGACGAATACCGGCTCACTCCTCGGTTGCCATTTCTGCCCCAGGATAACCTCAATTTTAAACTATTGATCAACGGGTGGTCGGCCAGGAACGACTCTTCTGAGAGGATCCAGCTGATCCCTGCCGAAGGAAAGAGTCCATATTTTTTTCCCTTACCAAATGCGGAAAAGCCGTCTCGTCGGATCGTGGCGTCAATGACGTATTTTCCTTTGTAACGGTAACCAGCTCTTCCCATCATTGACACTTGCTGGTCTTCACCGGCATCTGTGTTGATGTTGAAGTTCTCTCCGATTTCCAACGAATGATAGCCCAATGCATCGTTAAATATGTTATCACTGCTAAGCTCCGCCCTATTGTCGGCCGACTTATATGTCCCGTACATAAGCGTCAGGTTAAACGCGTGATCGGAGGCAAATATGCGGTCGTAGCGCAGGATGTTTTCCACCGTCAGGTTTCTGGATTCGCTATAAACCTGGCTGCCGCTCCCCAGATTAAAAAATTCATCCCGGTTGAAGGTGGGCTTATAATTGAATACCTTCTTATTCCGTTGCGTATATCCTGTGTTTAAACGGAAGCTGAGTCCCTCTAAGGGCAGTTTGACATCGGCATATGTGTTTGAAAACAGCGTGTTGGTTTTATCCAGGTTGTCATTTAAAAGTGCACCCATCAAAGGGTTACGTACCTGTCCGACGTTCATCGGCAAAGGCCGCGGAACCCCGTCTTCGTAGTAGAGATTGGCATACGGACTCAGGAATGTTGTCAACGATAAATCCGCCCGGACACCTGAGTTGTCTTTGGCAGAATATCCCGAGTTGGTTCCGATGCTCAACCAGTCCGTAACATCGACATTTAAATTAACCCGAGCACCCAAACGCTTAAAGTTGTCGCCCATGACCGGCGATTTGATTCCGGAATACGAACCTGAGAAATAATACGTAAATACGTTGCTTCTACCTGATACACTTAGCTCGTTACTGTGAACCGGCGCGTCCTGTCGTATTTCGTCAAAGGGGTTAATGGTGCGGCCGGCATCGATATTGGCTTGTTCCAGCGGGCTGAAGGGGATGGGCCCCCCGTCTGCCTTTTCGGCGTCTTTCCGCACCTGGAGGTATTTCTCGGCGTCCAGGTATTTGGGGATATGGGCAAAGTCGGAAAAGCCGTAATAGGAATTAAGGGAAATCCGAGGTCGGTCGGTCGTGCCCTTCTTTGTAGTGATCAATATAACGCCGTTGGCTGCCAGGGAACCATATATGGCCGAGGCACTCGCATCTTTCAGGATGTCGATGGATTCAATATCATTCGAATTAATGTCTGACAAACTGCCCCCCGCGTAAATGATTCCATCCAGCACAATAAGCGGGTTATTGCTCGCCGAAATGGAATTTGCCCCCCGGATACGGATGGTTCCATCCGATCCGGGTCGGCCGTTATCGGTTATGTTTACGCCGGCAACGGTGCCCCGCAGATTCTGTACGGGGTTGATATTGGGTTGCTGCCGGTTCTGATCGAGGTTAACCCGAACCACAGACCCTGTTAGATCTCTTTTCTGCGAAGTTCCGTAGCCCACAACAATGACTTCTTCCAGGTCGCTGACTGAAGGATTCATAACGACGTCAATGGTTTCCCGGCTTCCTATCGTTTGCTCCACCGTGTTATAACCCAGCATGGAGAATATCAGTGACCCGTCTGTTGCCGCCACCTGAATACGATAGCGGCCTGAAGCATCGGTTTTGGTGGCGGCGTGACCGTTCTGAATGGACACGGTCACCCCTTCGATCGGGCTTCCGCCGGCCTCTCTTACGGAGCCGGTTACTTCCCTTTGTTGCACGGAAGATATGGGAATACGGGGAACCTGCTTCGTTCGAATAGGTTGAATTCGGTTTACCAGGATCGTTTTATCCTCAATGTTATACGTAAAAGGTTGGTCAGCAAACAAGCGATCCAAAAAGGCAGTGATCTCCTGATCCCGTGCGGAGATGGTTACCGGTTTGGCCCGTTGTAACTCTTTGTAGTTGTAAAGAATCACGTATCCGGTTTGTTGTTCTACGGCCTGAAATATCTTTTCTAGCGATGTCTGTCTGGTATTCATCGTGACAGTCTGTGAATACGTGCGCGCCTGCAGTTGCAGGCAGGCGATGACCATTAAGACATAACTCACTTTGATAACCATAAATATTTGCCGTAAAAGAGATTTTCGGGTATACAGCTTAGGAAGTAGGCAACAGCCTTCCAAGCCTCGCTTTTTATTCATAATTTTGTTTTGCTAGGGTTGAACTTCGGTAAATAATAGACTTTGTCTCACGAAAGGTAAATCATGGCATCCGCAGGGTAAGTGGCTCCAACACTTCCCTGCTTTTCCATGAGATACCGTCAACAATTCAATTAAGGCGGCGTTTTCATCATCATGCGGTTTTATAGTTTATAGTTAGTTGTCAACTGTATCTGCCGTGGCGTGTAATACAACCGTCCGATCTGCTTCCATTTCCGATTTAATATGAAAGTCTTTTTCCAGGAAAGCGAGGAACGTCGAAAGTTTTACACCTCTGCTCATCTTTCCGCCCAGATATCCTTCTGGCACTTTCCCTTTATACAAAATCCGGACATCATACCAACGTCCCACCTGCTTTAATGATTCATCAATGCTTAAACCGTGAAAATTGAACAAACCATTCTTCCACGCGATAACCGATTCAGGGTCCACAGTTCGCACGTGTATTTCGGTTTCAGAATCACTTACAATACTTTGCTGGCGGGGGATAAGGATTCTGCTTTTTTGCTTTGCGCCGCTGTCTGCGCCTCTTGATACCCGTACAGACCCGGTCAATACGGTTGTTTTTACCGCTGTCTCATTGCTGTAAGCCTGGATATTGAAGGAAGTACCTAAGACCTCAAGACGCTGTTTGGGCGTGTGGACGATAAAGGGCTTGCCGGTATTTTTAGCCACTTCAAAATAGGCTTCACCTTCAAGCGTCACCTCCCGGAGGTCCCCGGTAAATTCGGCAGGGTAGGTGAGGGCACTGGCCGCGTTTAGCGTCACGCGGCTACCATCCGCTAAGGTTATCTGATATTGTCCGCCATTGGGGGTGATGAGCCGTAGCGTATTCAGTTCCCGCCTTTCTTGGGCGTCCAGTACCTGGCTTCCATCCAGATAGGTAAGGTTGTCCCCAATGATAATTCCACTCTTCCTTGAATTTAAGTTAATACTTCGCCCATCGTTCAGGATCAGGGTTGCCCGGTTGCCTCCCGGCAGGATGTCCTCCGCCGCTACTGCAGCTACCTGATCTGCCTCACCATGCCACTGCGGCCAAACGTGTATAGCCATATAAAGGATAACCGAAGCAGCAGCCACTGCTGCGGTGGCTTTCCACCAGAGGCGAAACCGCTTAGCCGGTGGTTTTTCCCGCGAGATGACGGAGTGAGGCGGATTCGACTCAATAGTTTTCAGAATTTTAGGATACAACAGGGATGTACGCTCCCGGAAGAAGTCAGATTCTGCCGTATCAGATGTTTGGTTCAGCGTCTGAACAATCATTTCCCTGAAATCTTCGTCTTCCGTTTGGGCCAGGGTGGAGAACAGTCTGTCAAACTCGTCCCGACTCACCTGATTGTTTAGATAGGCGCGCAATAAATCAGCGACTGCTTTACGATTATCCAAAATAGTAGTTTATAATTCGTTTGCTGATCTATACGTACCAAACGGAAAAACACACTATTCGGGAAGTGTTTTAAATTTATAATAATCTGATATACAGTTTATTAAATTTGTGTAAGCAATAAAATGGAAAAGATGGCTGCTCGTTCTCCGTGGGTAGTTTGGAGCACATAGTCCTTGACCTCCCGAACGGCCTTCACCAACTGGTTGCTTACCGTAGATACGGATATCCCCATCATTTCGGCTACTTCCTGGTAGCTCCGGTCTTCGAGTTTACAACGGATCAGGATTTCTTTCCGCTTTGGCGGGAGCCGGTCGATGGCCATCGATAGTAACTGCCGTTGTTCTTTCGCTAAAAACGCTTCTTCGGTATGAAGGTGAAAGCTAATGGCGCTGGCCCAAAGTTCCTGTTGGAGGGCTTTGTCCCGGCTTATCTTTCGGAAGAGGTCTATCGCCAGGTGGTCCGCAATGCGATATAAATATGTTTTGAACCCTTGGTCAGGGTCGATTTGTTCCCGCTTTTCCCAAAGCTTCAGGAACGTGTCTTGAAGAATTTCTTCTACCATATCCACATCTTTTAGCAAGCGGAAGAGTCGTCGGTAGAGGGTAGGCGCGAAGATTTCATAAATTTTCCCAAATGCCAACGCATCTCCGTCGCGCAATAGACGAAGCAAGTCGGAGTCGACTTTGGCTGTGGACCGAGGCATAATTGGAAATTTTATCAAACATACACATTTTTTTGAATATGAAACCGAAGTCGATCTACCGATGTAAGCTGCGGGACTCCTCGTTTCCATAGCCTATGATTTCTATGCGGTCAGGATACAGGTTGACAATGGCGAACGCGTTCTCCTGGCCCTCTACCATTCCTTTAAAATTGACAAAATGGATGCCATCGGCATATTCGTATCCACCACGGTGTTGGTGCCCGTTGAAGTAAGCGATAACGGAAGGATACTCGGCAAGCAACCTTTTTAATGTGTCGTCATTCCACAGGTTATGGGCACCGCCAGCGGGGAAGAGCGGGTAGTGACATAGGATAATCACCTCCTCATCATTTTTGGTTGCCGATTCCAATTCCTCTTTTAGCCAATTGAGCTGCCTGTCTCCCATGCCCCCATTCCAATCTTTTGCATTTGCCGCATTTTTGGACTTCAGGTTTGCCAATTGTTCGCGTGCTCGGTCATAAGCCCTAGTGTCAGCTGCGTTACCAAAGGTGCTTACATCGTTGCCGTCCAAAATGATAAACCGGTAGTTGCCTTTTTTGATCGTATAATATCGGGATTCCATTCCCAGCGTCCGGGGTAGCCGGTTCAGGAAATCGGGCGCAACAGCAAAATCGTGATTGCCCAGCACATGGTAGATAGGCTTATCCAGGGAGGAAAGCTCGGCAAGCACCGGGCGGTAACTCTCATAGTCCCGATCAATTAGATCACCCAGGTTAATAACGAAGTCTACTTCTTTGCGGTTAAACTCATGGACAGCATCCCTGAGTTTGAATAGCGATCTGCGATAATATCTGTTGTTCGCGGTTTCGCAATCACAATACTGCGCATCGGCAACTAATCCAATGGAAAGCGACGGCTTTCCGGTTTCGCGGTCCTTGAGGTCGCCATATGTCCACCCCATTTGCATAGCAACCGTCTTATCAAATTTTTCAGTCCGGGTACTCTCCAGGCGTGCCAGCTCAACCCATTTCCGGTTGCCGTACACACCTGCCTTACGGTAGTTAAACGGCTGGAAGTCTATTTTTGAAAGCACCGCTTTGTGAGTAAACCGATAATCGTCGGCGTCAGGATTTTTGAATCGGGGATCCTGGAGGATCGAGTGTTTATCTTTCCCCGTGATTCCCTTCCATGTTCCAAAAGTCATTTTACCAAACAAAGGCGTGTCATGAGGAGTCCAATAAATATTGCTATCCGCCTCAAACCGTACTTTGTCCCAATTAATGCCATATAGCTCACCCTGTTCGAAAAAAATGACATTACGCTTGAAGGAAAACGACGTGTGATCCTCCACGCGGGTAGCCTCGAGCTGGGCTTTCAGTTGGTTGGCAAAGACGTTGTTAACTATTTGGTTGTCCCTTCCATAATGCTGATGAAAACCTCCGGTTTTGCATCTATAAACCAAGTTGTTTTCAATACGGATGCCTGTAGACCCTTCGTCGGTGTAAATGCCCCATCCGCCATAGCCGTACGCATGGATATGATGGATCACATTGTTGCTCACTAGCGTCCCTTCAGACGCACCCAGTAAATAAACACCTCCCATATCGCTGAGCTGTCCCCATCCAAGATGATGGATATGGTTATAAACAATTTCGTTCCGTTTGGTCGGACTGTGCGTATATCCCCATACCCAACCCACCGAAATGCCGGAATATCTGAAATCGGCAATCTCATTGTGAGAGACCGTGTTGTCACTCGCCTGGAAGATGATGATACCCACGCCGGCGGGCAGCTCATGCCCCCCTGAGCGGATAATGTTGTTATCAACACGGATCTTGCGTGTCAGCAGCTGTTCATCCGCTGGTATCCCAAGCGTTCCTATTTTTATGCCGCCCGCACCCAGGTCGTGGAGGTAAGACTGCTCTACCTGGCTGTCTTTGCACGCCTCTCTGTACCAGAGGCCATATGTTCCCGTGTGGGCGATCTCACATTTATGGAAATGGACCTGCTGAGCGTAGTCTACCATGATGGCGGCCTCGGCAGCAGCTTCCGCCTGTTGCCCATCTTTCCCTGCTTCCGGGAGTTTATAGCGGGTATAGTGGAAGGCGATGTTTTCGAAGGTCAGGTGAACCACCGGCGTATCCGGGCTTCCTTGGATAACCAATAGATGGTCCAACATGGGTGACGTAGCGGCACTTGATTCGATCTTATCTTCTGGCCGGGGAACGTAATAAATGGCTTGGTCATCCCGGCTATAAAACCACTCCCCCGGGGCATCTAAAAAACTGCGGTGATTCACTAAAAAAAACTGGGAATTATCGCCGAGTTTATTCCAGGGCCGAGACGGCTTTGAAAGGATATACAGCGCGCTGTCGGGCTTTGATACCCATTGAACAGGCTTTTTTGTTGTCGTCCAATTGTGGTAAACTTCCACCCACATCCCCGATGGAGTCCATGGAAAACGATCGAATACGGTCATTTGCAGTCTGTCGAGGTGAATTTTCTGCGCAGCAAACCCCGGTGGCACGGCGCTCGCTGTGTCGATCAGAAATTCGGAGACCGACTTAGTTGGGAAGAATTCATCCAGATTAGGTGTCCGGGCGCAAACCGCCCGGATACCATTGACAAATAGCTGATCCGGCTGGAACCCATAGCGGGCGTTATCCTCCAAATCTATTTTCCACAGGGCGGGAGTGACTTCCTCAAACAGGCCCAGTTCCATCCCTCCGGAAAGAAATACCTTCCCCTCACCCCGGACAATCAATGGATTTTCATCCGTTCCGGAGTCTTCCGGTCCGAAATGCAACGGTTTTGTGAGGACATATTGACCGGGGAGGAGAATAATCTCCACGGCGCCGTGGAGGGTTCCGTTAGTGCGGAGCGCCCGGGCGCGTTCTTGGGCATGAGCGATGGTCTTTAACGGAGCCATCCGGCTTCCGTCGTTACTGTCGGAGCCGTCCGGCGAAATGTATAATTGGTCGCCTAAGCTTAATAATGGATAACACAGAGCGACGAACAGGGAGATGAAAAATGAATAAGTCGAAGTCATGATGCAAGATAGCCATGTTTTTGCATATTAATTGGATCTAAGACCGGTATACGTTAACTTTGGTCAAATAAAAGGCTCATATGGATCTGTCGTTAAAGGCCAAGTACGCGATTGTATGCGGGAGTACCCAGGGCATCGGTAAAGCCGTAGCCGTAGAATTGGCTTCACTTGGAGCTTCCTGTATACTGCTGGCACGTGATGAGTGTAAATTGCAAAAGGTTGTGAGCGAGTTACCGGCTACTGACCAGCAGGACCACGCGTACGAGGTGGCAGATTTTAGCGATCCCGAATCGGTACGTCGGGCTGCCGCCCGTGTGATGGAGCGCTTTCCGGCGACTATTTTGATCAACAATACCGGTGGTCCTCCTGCAGGTCCTATTGCCGATGTCGCTACAATCGATTTAGAAAGGGCGTTTCAGCAGCACGTGATCTGTAACCAGTTGCTGGCTAGCGCAACCCTTCCTGCCATGAAAGCTGCCGGCTATGGCCGCATCATCAATATTGTTTCCACCTCCGTCAAAACGCCGCTACCCAATCTAGGGGTGTCCAACACCGTCCGTGCCGCAGTGGCGGCCTGGGCCAAAACATGGGGAAATGAAATGGGCTCGTGGGGGATTACAGTCAATAATGTCCTGCCGGGTTCCACTTACACGGCCAGACTTGGGACGTTGATGCAACAAAACGCCGAATCCTCTGGACATACGGTGAATCAGGTAGAGGAAGAGATGAAGCAAAGTATACCGTTGAAACGTATCGGACAGCCAGAAGAGATCGCCAATGTGGTAGCGTTCCTGGCTTCCCCCGCCGCATCCTATGTCAATGGAGTAAGCATTCCCGTAGACGGAGGCAAAACACCCGGTATATGAGGAGAGAGGAGTCCTTACAACTCCTCTAACTTTTCTGCGGTCACCTCTGCTTTGATCTTGGATTCAAGTTCGTCCATCAGGTCGGGATTGTCCAGCAAGAGTGCTTTAACTGCATCGCGTCCCTGACCGAGTTTGGTATCTCCGTAACTGAACCAGGATCCGGATTTTTTGATAATGTTGAAATCCACACCCAGGTCGATAATTTCGCCAACTTTGGAAATACCCTCACCGAATAAAATGTCAAACTCGGCAACGCGGAAGGGAGGTGCCACTTTGTTTTTAACAATCTTCACTTTCACACGGTTGCCGGACACTTCGTCTGCGTCCTTGATCTGCGCCATACGCCGGATATCCAGACGTACGGAGGCGTAAAACTTCAGCGCATTGCCGCCGGTGGTGGTTTCGGGATTCCCGAACATAACACCGATTTTCTCACGAAGCTGGTTGATAAAGATGCAGCAACAGTTGGTTTTGGAAATCGTACCGGTAAGTTTCCGCAGGGCCTGTGACATCAAACGGGCCTGAAGACCCATCTTGGAGTCGCCCATTTCACCTTCAATCTCGCCTTTCGGCACCAACGCCGCTACCGAGTCGATAACAATCACGTCAATGGCTCCTGAACGGATCAGGTTATCGGCAATTTCAAGGGCCTGCTCTCCATTATCCGGTTGGGAAATGAGCAGATTTTCGATATCCACGCCAAGTTTCTTTGCATAGTACTTATCAAAGGCATGTTCTGCATCGATAATGGCCGCAATACCGCCTTTTTTCTGTGACTCCGCGATGATATGGGTAGCCAGTGTCGTCTTTCCGGATGACTCCGGACCGTAGATTTCAATAACCCGTCCCTTAGGCACTCCGCCGATACCCAAGGCGATATCAAGCCCGATGGAGCCGGTTGATATGGCGTCGATAGGCTCAACCGCCGAATCACCCAACTTCATGATGGTGCCTTTTCCGTATGATTTTTCTAGTTTATCTAAGGTAAGCTGTAGTGCTTTTAATTTTTCTTGGTTGCTCATCGTTTTAGTAGTAAACAGGTCAAAGGTACGATAATTTTATATAAAAATGCTAATATTTTTCGTTTTAATGTTTCGCTTGCCCACGTCTTTCCCTTTCGAAATACGTACACATCCACGTGATGGGACACTCTTCACATTTCGGTCTTCGGGCTACACAAATATAGCGGCCATGTAAAATTAACCAATGATGGGCAATTGCCAAAGTATCTTTGGGTAAATAGTTGACCAACTGTTTTTCTACCGCCAGGGGTGTTTTGGCGTTATTGGTGAGACCGATGCGGTTGGCTACACGAAACACGTGTGTATCGACGGCTATGGCAGGGGCATTGTACACTACTGACGCAATGACATTAGCTGTCTTACGGCCCACGCCGGGGAGCGTTTGAAGTTCTTCGACCGTTTGCGGCACCGAGCCGCCGAAATCAGTGAGCAGCTTCCGCGCCATGCCTACCAGATGTTTGGCCTTGTTATTTGGGTAACTAACGCTTCTAATGTATCCGAATACCTCTTCCGGCGTGCTGGCAGCGAGGCTTTCCGCGTTGGGAAACCGCTTAAACAGCGCCGGCGTTACCAGGTTGATACGTTTGTCAGTACACTGCGCCGATAGAATAACTGCTACCAACAATTCAAAGGCATTGCCGTAATGGAGCTCTGTCTGGGCGTCCGGATTATGCGTCGAGAAATAGTCGACAAACGCTTTGTATCGATCCTTCTTGAGCATGCCACCTTTAATCAATGACGTTTACCCATTCTTTGAGTAAGAGGTTATTTTGCGGATGCAACGGGGGTGGGGTTGGATGAGTAACGCGTCCAGCCGGCGCTTGAGAAAATCATAGTACAACTCATCGTCCGCATCGAGCCGGACCGGCTCACTGTGTAATTTCCGAATAATGCCGTTGGTAGGGTGTTGCGTCGTGTAAACTTCTGTCATAAGCACCTGTATCTATAGTCTTTATGATTCTTAACGCAATAAAAACAGGAATAGTATGGAAATCGTATCTTTTATGACCTTTTCCTACCTTTTTGAAGATGCAGCCGCTTCTTCTGCCAATTGCAGGGCCCTATAGGCATTTACGATCCCTCCAGTAACGCAAATATCGTTCATCGAAACGCGCATAGTTCTTCCGTCCGGACCCTTAACTTTCACGCGGTGATCCACCCTGGTCACGGATTGCATGATCACCCGCTTAACCTCCAGTGCGGGCAACTCCGGATAATAAGAGCGGATGAGGGCCGCCAAGCCGGCCACTACCGGCGCTGCCATGCTGGTGCCTTGCTGATCTTCGTACTTGGACCCCGGCATCGTCGAATGGATAGCCACCCCGGGAGCGAAAACGTCGACCGACCGGCGGCCGAAGTTGGAAAAGGAAGCGACCAGGTCAGTGTCGTTTTTCCATGAAGAGGCGCCTACTTCTATCCAGGCGTCGGCTTCGCCCATATTAATTCCCAGGCTATCTACATAATTGCGATTTGGGAAATTGGGGTTTGTGTCGTTATCCTGACCTTCATTGCCGGCGGCATGAACGAGCAATACGTCGTTTTCCACGGCATAGCGAACGGCATCGTCAACCACCTGTTTGTCCTTCGCGAAGGCCTTGCCAAAACTCATGTTAATAACTTTAGCGCCGTTTTCCACCGCATAGCGGATGGAATTGGCTACATCTTTATCGCGTTCATCGCCGTCGGGAACTGCACGGACGGCCATGATCCGTACGTTGTCTGCGACCCCTTTGATGCCGATATCATTATCACGAACGGCACCAATAATGCCCGCTACATGGGTGCCATGGTCGGCATCCGGCCCAGTGACATCCGCGTTGCCGTAATACCGTTCACGGCTGTTTTCATAGTCGTCGCCAACAATGTCCCGCGGATCAAACTCCTTGTTCAGGTGATAATTGACCTGGTTGTTGAAATGGGTCACGCCATCCTCCAGGTCTTTATAGAATTTTTCAAAATCCGGCTCTTCCTTCAGCTCCTTTTTGACGATCTTCACCGCCAGTTTTTCGAAGTCGCCTTCCGGTTTATATTGGTCAAAATCGGCTGCGGTGGGTTTTTCCTTACCGATCTTTAATACGATGGAATCTACTGTGCGCTTTAGTCCGGTGTAATTGATCTGGCCAAACCGGGCCTCCTGCATTTTATTGGCGTAGTAGGTCACCATCTCCTGGTATTTGGAAAACTCACGGCGTTCCTCGCCGTCCATGGGGGTGGAGGGTAGCACCGATACATATTTCGGTTCTAACACACGGACCAATCGGGTGACCTCCAGGTTGTCATAGTGCACATTTTCTCCATTGGCGTTGCCCAGGAAGTTCCATCCGTATTTATCATTTATGTAGCCGTTTCCGTCCGCATCCACACCGGTCGCAGCGCTGTCTTTCACGTTAACCCACATAACGTCTTTAAGGTCTTCGTGGTTCACATCTACGCCTCCATCGATAACGGCAACCACTACGGGGGTGCTTTTCTTTCCTTTCAGTAACAGTTCATAAGCTTTTTCCGTGCTGATGCCCATTACTCCGTCCCGCTCGTAGTCGAGGTTAAACCAATTGGCTGGCGGTTTTTCTTTCGCCTGTCCAAGAGAGAAGAGAGGTAATACTGTGACAATGAACGTATAGAAAAAATTGCGGAACGTCATATGGTGCTCAAATTTTTATGTGTGCGCAGCAAACTTAGATAAATTCACCTGTATATCCAATATAAGTCGTTGTAATAACGAAGGCTTATTCCGTGGTGGAAGGTGCCGACTGTATCGGTAGCTTTGATAATACTTTTTGAAAAAGGTTTAACCGAACGATATATTTCTTTCATTTGTACTTTTACCTTTGCTGCTCATGAGCATAAAAGCAAATTCCCACGCACAGGACAATCCTCAACGACAAACGTATAAATGGCCCCAGGTGGAGGCACCTGTAGCTACCATTAAACCCCATGTCCGGGTGTTACACGGTGATACGGTGACTGATAACTACTATTGGTTAAATGCCTATTTCAAAAAAGGCCCGGATTCTGCGGCCGTAATCCGGTACCTGGAAGAAGAAAATAGTTATACCGACTCCATGATGAGCGGCACGGACAGGCTTCAGTCCAGGCTTTTTGAGGAAATGAAAGGCCGGATCAGAGAGCAGGACGAGTCGGTTCCTTACGTTAAAAACGGATACTACTATTATACGCGTACCGAAGAAGGTAAGCAGTATTTCAAGTTTTGCCGGAAAAAGGGGAGTCTGGAAGCTCCCGAGGAAGTCCTGCTTGACGTGGATGCTCTTGCCGTGGGTCACGCGTACTACGCCGTCGGCGGTTTTAATGTGAGTCCGGATAACAAGCTGCTCGCGTACGGCGTGGACACCGTATCGCGGAGGCAGTATACCCTGCATATCAAAAATCTGGAAACCGGTAGAATACTGGAAGACGCCATTCCAGGCACATCGGGCAGCTCCGTGTGGGCCAATGACAACCAGACGCTGTTTTATACCCAAAACAATCCTACTACACTGCTTACGGAAAAGATCATGCGCCATAGGTTAGGCACCGAAACGGGTCATGACGAGGTCGTGTACCACGAAACGGACAATACCAATTACATCGGTGTAAGCAAAGCCAAATCGGGCCGGTTTATCTATATCTACTCAGGCGGTACATTATCTTCCGAAACCCGCTACCTGGAGGCCGACGATCCGATGGGTGTATTCAAAGTCTTCCAGCCCCGCATATCCAACGTATTGTACAGCGTCACGGCGCTTGCCGATCGTTTCCTGATCGTCACCAACCAGGACGCGAAGAATTTCAAGCTGATGGAATGTCCGTTTGACCGAACGGGTCATGAACACTGGAAAGAAGTGATTCCGCACCGCCCGGATGTACTGCTGGAAGACGTCGATGAATTCAAAGATTATCTGGTTGTGTCGGAACGTAAGGACGGGCTTATCCAACTGGCCATCCGTAATCTGAAAGACGGCTCGGAGGAACATTACCTGGATTTTGGCGAGGAAGCTTATACCGCCTATCCCTCTACTAATCCGGAGTATGACACGTCCATCCTTAGGTACGGATATACGTCGCTCACCACACCGTCTTCTACCTTTGACTACGACATGAGTACCCGGAGGAAAACGTTGCTGAAGCAGCAAGAGGTGGTAGGTGGATACAACGTTGCCGATTATGTGACTGAACGGCTTTATGCAACCGCCGCCGACGGCACCCGTATACCGATTTCCCTGGTGTATAAAAAAGGTTTCCGAAAAGACGGAAATGCACCATTGCTGTTGTATGGCTATGGGTCCTACGGGGCAACGGTGGATCCAACGTTCAGTTCAAGCCGGCTCAGTCTCCTGAACCGCGGCTTTGGATTTGCCATCGCCCACATCCGCGGGGGTCAGGAAATGGGCCGGCAGTGGTACGACGATGGGAAAATGATGAAGAAGAAAAATACGTTTACCGACTTCATCGCATGTGGTAAGTTTCTGGTTGATCAGCGGTATACATCACCGGCGCACTTGTATGCGATGGGCGGCAGTGCGGGCGGTCTGCTGATGGGAGCAGTTGCCAATATGGCACCTGATCTCTGGCATGGGATTGTTGCCCAGGTGCCGTTTGTAGACGTGGTCAATACCATGCTGGATGCCTCCATTCCGCTGACGACCAATGAATACGATGAATGGGGTAACCCAAATGATAAAGAGGCTTACGAATACATCAAAAGCTATTCGCCGTACGAGAATATCGAACCGAAGGCCTATCCGAATATGCTGGTCACAACCGGATTGCACGATAGCCAGGT
>Ga0079224_100002174_pt1 | contig 23520 bp, 21 predicted proteins | sample Stecom2015_FD_80414 | JGI IMG/M metagenome (GOLD analysis project Ga0079224, IMG submission 80414) | Agricultural soil microbial communities from Utah to study Nitrogen management - Steer compost 2015 | ecosystem: Environmental > Terrestrial > Soil > Agricultural land | place: USA: Utah... | reverse complement strand
CGGCCGCCACGTTTGCCCGTCACGTCTGCCCGCCATCTGAAATCACACGTTGTCAGGTGCGGTGGTTTCACCCCAACGTTACTCGAATTTGAAGGTTTGCGGGCGTATGCTGAACCGGACATGACGCCTGGAAGATCCCACCCGCCGAAGACGCTCGTTTGCCGTCTCGCCCCCGCCCTTGCCGCAAGCCTGCTGGTACTGGCCGCATTTGCCTTCCGGGCCGCCGCGGAGCCGCCGCAGGCGGTGGTGGAACTGTTTACCAGCCAGGGCTGCAGCTCGTGCCCGCCGGCGGACGCCCTGCTCGGGCACCTGGCGCGGCAGCCGGGCATCATCGCGCTGACGCTGCCGGTCGACTACTGGGACTACCTGGGCTGGCAGGACACGTTCGGATCGCCGGCCCACAGCAAGCGCCAGGAGGCGTATGCGCGGTCGCGCGGCGACGGCAAGGTCTACACGCCGCAGATGGTCATCAACGGCACCGCCCACGTGATCGGCAGCCACCGCAAGGATGTGATCGAAGCCATTGCCGACGAGGCCGGCAAGGCGAACGGCCGCTGGGTGCCGGTCGCCATCGCCACCGGCAACGGCGAGGTCGTGGTGCAGACCGGCGGCCACCAGGGAACAGGCGAGGCGCCGGACGCGACGGTATGGATCGCCCTGACGATGGACAAGGGCGAGGTCGCGGTCGAGAACGGCGAGAATTCCGGGCGCAAACTCACCTATTTCAACGTGGTTCGACAGTTGATGCCGGTGGGCACCTGGCACGGCGAGCCGGTGACGCTGCGGCTGCCGGAGGCCGACGTCATGAAAGGCTACGACGGCTGCGCCGTGCTGTTGCAGGAGAACGGGACCGGGCCGATCCTCGGCGCCGCGTTCATGCCATACGACGCCGGGTACGACGACTAGCCGGCCGCGGCCGGCGGACCGGCAGGTGTCGCTAGCGAGCGGCCGGGTCGGCCGGTGCCGGTTGCGGGAATACGCGCTCGACGAGGCGGGAAAGCCGTTCGGCAAAAGCGGCGGGATCGGCCACCGGTTCGCCTTCCAGCACGTGGGCCTGGTCGAGCAGGAGCCGCGCCGCATCCTCCAGCTCGGCGGTCGCACCGGACTGCTTCGCCTGGTGGGCAAGGGTGCGGATCAGCCGGTGGCACGGATTGATCTCCAGCACCGGCGCCCGGCAGGTGACGCCGCCGGCGTTGTAGCGCGACAGGATCTTCTCGAGATTGCGGTCGATGCCGGTATCGGCGGAGACAAGACAGCAGGCGCTTTCGTGCAGCCGCTCGGACTTGCGGACGTCCTGGACGGCGTCGCCCAGCGCCTGCTTCATCACCGCGATGAGTGAACCGATGGCGGCGCCGTCGACCGCCTCTTCGGCCGTCGCGCCGTCGCCGTCGAGCCGCGGAATCGCGGCAAGGTCGGCGACGCCCTGGGTCACAGAGCGGAACGGCTTGCCGTCGAAGCCGATCACCGATGTGGTCCAGAAATGATCGACCGGGTCCGACAGCAGCAGGACCTCGATGCCGCGGGCGCGGAAGCCCTCAAGGTGGGGGCTTGCCTTCGCCTTCGCCTCGTCCTCGCCGGTGACGTAGTAGATCGCCGTCTGGTTGGGCCTGAGGTCGGCCACGTACTCCCTGAGGCTCCGCCAGTTGCCGTTCGATGTCGTGGTGCGGAACCGGGCGAGCTCGAGGAGCTGGTCGCGGCGCTCGACATCCTCGTACAGGCCTTCCTTGATCACCGGGCCGAACGCCTCCCAGATGGTGGCGTAGGTCTCCGGCGCCGTCTCCGCCGTCTTCTTCAGTTCCGCCACCATGCGGTTGGTGACCGCCTTGCGGATGGCGCCGACGATCGGGTTGTTCTGCAGCATCTCGCGGCTGACGTTGAGCGGCATGTCCTCGGAATCGATGACGCCGCGCACGAAGCGCAGGTAGCCGGGCAGGAATTCGGCATCGTCGGTGATGAAGACGCGGCGGACGTAGAGCTTCTGACGGCCGCGGCGGGAGGGATCGAACAGGTCGAACGGCTGCTTCGTCGGCACGTAGAACAGCACCGTGTACTCATGGCGGCCTTCCGCCTTGTAGTGCACGGTCAGCGCCGGTTCGTCGAACAGCCCCGCCGTGTGGCGGTAGAAATCCCGGTACTGCTGTTCGGTGATCTCGGACCTCGGTCGCGTCCACAGCGCGCTCGCGGTGTTGATCTGGCGCGGCTCGGCGGCGGATCCGTCCGCCACCTCCACCAGGCTGATCGGTACCGCGATGTGGTCGGAGTAGGCCTTGATGATTCGCTCGAGCCGGCCGGCATCGAGGTATTCCTTCGCGGCGTCGGCGATCGACAGGACGATCGACGTGCCGCGCCGCGGCGCCAGCGGATCGTCGTCGGCGACCGGTTCGACGGTGAAGCTGCCCTGTCCGTCCGACGACCACTTCCAGACGTCGGTCTCGCCGGCGCGGCGCGACCAGGCGTCGACCCGGCCGGCCACCATGAAGGCGGAGTAGAAGCCGACGCCGAACTGGCCGATCAGCTTCACCCCGTCGTTGCCGCAGGCCAGGCTCTCGACGAACTTCTGGGTGCCGGAGCGGGCGATGGTGCCGAGGTTGGCGACCAGCTCGTCGTGCGACATCCCGATGCCGTTATCGGTGATTCGCAGCGTCCCCTGCGCCGGGTCGGAGGCGACGACGATCCCGAGATCGACGTCGTCGGCGAGCAGCTCGGGCCGGGTGATCGCCTCGTAGCGCAGCTTGTCGCAGGCGTCGGCGGCGTTGGAAATCAGTTCCCTGAGGAACACCTCGGTCTCGGAATAGACCGAGTTGACCATCAGGTGGAGGAGCCGGGAGACCTCGGCCTGGAATTCGTGCTTCTCTGCCCCGGGCGCGGCTTTTGCCGCTGCGGGACGGCGGGCCGCCTTGCGGGCGGCGCCGGATCCGTTGTCCGATTTCCCCGATTCCGTTCTCGCTGCCTCAGACTCGGCCATTTGCAACCCTCGCCAGATGCCACCGGGACCCGCTCGAACAGAGGCAGATATCGGATGCGGAGGGTCGTTTTCAAGGTGCGGCAGGCGGGCAGGGGTGCCGGAAACCCGCGGTCGGACGGGTGCTGGCGGGACAATCAGGTGATGGCTTCAGGGGAAAAAATTGGCCCGGCTCGCTTGATTGAAGGCAACGGGGGGCTGGGGGGCTGAGATCTTTCCGACGCCTTCAACGAGCCGGGCCTCTAGAGGCAACATGGTCACTGTCGCCTCGCATTTTGGCGGCGCAAGGGCCGAACTGGGGCGAAACTGTGTTATTTTCCTCTGGGCAGTGACCATCGGTCCGTGATGCGCCGCGATGCCACCGCGGCACGGCCTTGCCAATCCGGTTGCCGTCGCCGATGATGAGCGGAACCTGTCGATCGTTTCGCCGGCGCCCGCGCCGCGGGCGCGCAACCGCACAAGGAGGAGCGATGAGCGACACGGAACCGATAGTGCTGTACGGGCCGGACCAGCGCCGCGGTCCGGTCCCCGGCAAAGAGGCTTCCGGATCCACTCCGTCCCGCAACACGATCTCGTTCGACCGCCGCGAACTGAACCAGATCCTGAGCGTCTACGGCCGCAGGGTCGCCGATGGCGAATGGCGGGACTACGCGATAGACGCGCTGAAGGAGAAGGCGGTGTTCTCCATCTTCAGGCGCAGCAGCGAATTCCCACTCTACCGAATCGAGAAACGCCCCAAGCTCGGCCGCAAGCAGGGCGCCTACTCCGTCGTCGCCGCGTCCGGGCTCATTCTCCGGCGTGGCCACGACCTCGGCCAGGTGCTCAAGGCGATCGACCGGCGGCCACGCCTGGTTCCGGCGTGAGCCGGGCGGACGGCGCCGGGGCATGAAAAACCCCCGCGAGGCCGTTGCCTCGCGGGGGTTCGTTCCGGATGCCCCGGAACACCGGGGCGATGGCTGCTACTCGCGGTTTCCGAACAGCGACAGCAGCATCATGAACATGTTGATGAAGTTGAGGTACAGGCTGAGGGCGCCCATGATCGCCTTGCGGCTGGCGACCTCGAAGCCGTCGGCCTCAAAGTACATCTCCTTGATCCGCTGCGTGTCGTAGGCGGTCAGCCCGGCGAACACGAGGACGCCGATCACCGAGATGGCGAAATGCAGTGCGGAGCTGGCCAGGAACAGGTTCACGACCATCGCGATGATGATGCCGATCAGGCCCATGAACAGGAACGAGCCCCAGCCCGACAGGTCCTTCCTGGTGGTGTAGCCGAACAGGCTGAGGGCGCCGAACGAGGCGGCGGTGATGAAGAACACCCGGGCGATGCTGCCGTGGGCATAGACGAGGAAGATCGACGACAGCGATATGCCCATGATCGCCGCGAACAGCCAGAACGTGGTCTGGGCGGCGGATACGCTCATGTGGCCGATGCGGGCGCCGAGGAAGAACACGAAGCCGAGCGGGGCGAGGAACAGCACCCACTTCAGCGGGCTGGCATAGACCAGGTAGCCGAACTGGGTGAGCTGGCCGTTGCTGACCGCCAGCATGTACGTCGCGAAGGCCGCGATCCCGGTCAGCACAAGGCCCGAGGCCATGTAGTTGTAGACCGTGATCATGTAGGCCCGGAGGCCTTCGTCGATGGCTGCGGCGCCAGTGCGCGAGGCGTCGACCTGCGCCCGGGCGAAGCCCCGATTGTCAAACTGAGCCATGCGTGTTCCCTCCAAATGCGGCGAATGGCAATCCTGAACGATATGGGTCACGGCGCATCCCGGTGCAAGAGCAGCCGCGCCGGCAACCGCTGCCGATGTCGACGGTCATTGTAGCCGATTTCAACGTGATCTCAATACGCTGGCGGGCCGCGCGCCGAGCACCTTCCAGGTGGCGGCGAGGCCGAGCGCCACGGTGAGCGCGGTGGCGCCGGCGACCGTCGACAGCGCCACCCCGGCGTCGAATCGCCAGCCGAGGTCGAGCAGGAACCGTACCACCGCCCAGGCGGCGGCGGTGCCGGCGGCGACGGCGAAGACGGCGGTGACGCCGCCGAGCAGGCCGTACTCGATGAGGTAGCTCGAGACGATGCGGCGGCGGGTGGCGCCGAGGGTCTTCAGCACCACCGCGTCGTAGATGCGGGCGTCGTGGCCGGTGGCGAGGGCGCCGGCGAGCACCAGGATGCTGACGATGACGGTGATGCCGCTCGCCGCCCGCACCGCGAGCAGGAGCTGGCCGAGAAAGCCGCTGATCGTGTCGAGCGTCTCCTTGACGCGAATCGCGGTGACGTTGGCGAACCGCGACGTGACCCTGGCCAGAAGCTCCGGCTCGCCGGCCGGGTCCATGGCCACGGTCGCCAGCATCGTGTGCGGCGCCGCGGCGAGCGCGTTGGGCGAGAACACGAGCACGAAGTTGATGCCGAGCGAGCGCCACTCGACGGCGCGGGTGTTGGCGACGGTGGCGGTGACGTCGCGGCCGAGCACGTTGACGGTGATCTCGTCGCCGATCGCAACGCCGAGGCCGCGCGCCACCTCGTCGACCAGCGAGACGAGCGGCGGGCCGTCGTAATCGGGCGGCCACCAGGTCCCCGACACCAGCCGCGAGCCCTCCGGCAGCGCCGCCGAATAGGTGACGCCGCGGTCGCCGCGCAGGACCCAGCGGACGTCCTGCGCCGCCGACACCCGCGACGCCGGCACGCCGGCGACGGAGACGATGCGGCCGCGCAGCATCGGGACGTGGTCGATCTCCCGGACCCCCGGCGTCGCCCGCACGAGGTCGTCGAAGGCGTCGAGCTGGTCGGGCTGGATGTCGAGGAAGAAGAACGACGGCGCCCGCTCGGGCAGCGTCTGGCGCAGCTCGCGCGACAGGTTGACGTCGATCAGGGCGAGGGTGGCGAGGAGGGCGAGGCCGAGGCCGAGCGACAGCACGATGCTGGGCGTCGGCGCGCCCGGGCGGCTGAGGTTGTTGATGGCGAAGCGTGCCTCGGTCGAGGAGAGGCGGGGCAGGCGGCGGGCCGCCGCAACGAGGCCGCGGGCCAGCGCCCACAGGGTGGCGAAGGCGGCAACGGTACCGCCGACGTAGAAGGCGGTGAGACGGTCGTCCTCCGACCACGCGAAGGCCAGTGCGGCGATGAGGACGGCGAGGACGCCGATCACGGCGATGTAGGCGGCGCCGGGCCGGTCGGCGGCCGGGGCGACAATGTCGCGGAACAGCACCGCGGGGCGGATCTCGCGGGTCCTCGCCAGCGGCCAGATGGCGAAGGCAAGCGTGACCAGGGCGCCGAACGCGGCCGCCGTCGCCAGCGGCTGCCAGTGGAGGCTGGCGTCGAACGGCACCGGCAGGTAGGCCTCGACCGCCGCGCCGACGAGGTTGGGGATCGCCGCGCCGACGGCGAGTCCCGCCGCAATGCCGGCAGCGGCGAGGATCGCGACCTGGGCTAGGTAGATGCGGAACACGTCGCCGCCGGTGGCGCCGAGGCACTTGAGCGTGGCGATGGTGTCGCGCTTGCGGTCGAGGTGGTTCTTGACCGCATTGCCGATGCCGACGCCGCCGATGATCAGCGCGGTGAGCCCGACCAGCGACAGGAAGAAGTCGAGCCGCTCGACGAACCGGCGCACACCCGGTGCCGCGTCGCCGCGGTGGCGGAACCGCCAGCCGTCATCCCGCAGGTCGCGGCGCAGCACCCGGATCTGGCGCCGCACGGCGGTCTCGCTCATCGCATCGTCGGCGAGGTCGACGCGGTAGTGCCAGCGCACCAGGCTGCCGGGGCTGACCAGCCCCGAGGCGTCGAGCGCCTGCCGCGAGACGAGCAGCCGCGGGCCAAGCGTGAGGCCGGCGGAGAGCCGGTCGGGCTCGCTCGCAATGGTTGCCCGGATTTCCAGCGAGGCGGCGCCGAAGGCGAGGGTGTCGCCGACCGACGCGCCGAGCCGGGTAAGCAGCGTCGGGTCGACGGCGGCGCCGAACACGGAACCGTCGCCTGCCAGCGCCGCCTCCGGCGTCATGGCCGGTTCGAGCGCGAGGGTGCCGAACATCGGGTAGCTGGCGTCGACCGCCTTGACCTCGACCAGAGCGACCTCGCCGGTTGCCGGGAACCGCGCCATTGCGCGCAGGGTCGCCACCTCGCCGACCGTTCCGGCGGCGGCGAGGCGGTCGAGCTCGACCGGATCGGCCGGGGCATGGATGCGCGACAGCTCGATGTCGCCGCCGAGGATCGCCCGGCCTTCGCGAACGATCCCGTCCTCGAGCGCGCCGGCGAGGGTGCCGACCGCGGCGATGGCGGCGACGCCGAGGACCAGGCAGGCGAGAAACACCCGGAAGCCGGCGATGCCTGCCCTCAGCTCGCGGATGGCAAGCCGCAGGCTGACCGGCACGACCATCAGGTCATGGCCCCGTGGCCGCGGCGCCGATGGAAACGGCAGGGCCCGCTTCGCCGGTCACCCCGTCGATCCGGCCGTCACGCATGTGGGCGACCCGGTCGCACCGCTCGGCAATGGCCGGATCGTGGGTCACCAGCACCAGCGTGGTGCCGCTTTCGGCGCGCAGCGCGAACATCAGGTCGATGATGGCGCTGCCGGTCTCCTGGTCGAGGTTGCCGGTGGGCTCGTCGGCGAGGACGACCCTGGCCCCGGCGGCGAGGACGCGGGCCAGCGCAACGCGTTGCTGTTCGCCGCCGGAAAGCTGGCCAGGATAGTGATCGAGCCGGCGCTCCAGCCCCACCCGGCGCAACTCGGCGGCGGCGCGGTCGAACGCGTCCGGGTCGCCCTTCAGCTCCGCCGGGACGGCGACGTTCTCCAGCGCGGTCATGGTGGGAATGAGGTGGAACGACTGGAACACGATGCCTATGTTGTCCCTGCGGAATCGGGCCAGGGCGTCCTCGTTCATGTCATTGATCGTCTGGCCGCAGACGTTGACCGTACCGCTGCTGGGAGCCTCGAGCCCGGCGATGACCATGAGCAGCGTCGACTTGCCGGAGCCGCTGGGACCGACGAGCCCCAGCGCCTCGCCGTGTCGCACCTCGAGGTCGATGCCGCGCAGGATGTGGACCGGACCGGCGCGCGCAGGAAGGGTCAGGTGAACGCTTTCGAGCGAGATGACGGATGAAGTGGTAATGACAGCGGTTCCCGGCACATCCCTCGACTGGAGATCCCGCGGCAGGCCTCGGCGCACCGCAAGCAAGCGATATGGCAGACGGGGGGCAGAAATCAAGCGGCGGCTGGCGGCCGCGATCGCGGTTCTGGTGCTTGCCGCCGGCGGCTCGACGGTGGCGGCGGAGCCGGCCGGCGGCCTGACCATCGTCGCCCTCGGCGACAGCCTCACCGCCGGCTACCGCCTCGATCAGGGCGATGCCTTCCCGGCCCGGCTCGAGCGCGCGCTCAGGGACCGCGGCCACGAGGTGACGGTGGTCAACGGCGGCGTTTCCGGCGACACCTCGTCGGCGGTCCTGTCGCGGCTCGACTGGTCGGTCCCCGAAGGGGCGGACGCGGCGATCGTCGAAGTCGGCGCCAACGACGCGCTGCGCGGCATCGACCCCGACGAGACGCGCCGGGCGCTGAGCGCGATCGTGCGCCGTCTCCAGGATCGCGGAATCGAGGTGCTGATCGCCGGCATGCGGGCGCCGCCCAACATGGGCGGCGACTATGACCGGCGGTTCAAGGCGGTGTTCCGCGACGTCGCCGGGGAGACGGGCGCGCTGCTCTATCCGTTCTTCCTCGACGGGGTCGCCGCCGACAGGGCGCTCAACCTCGACGACGGCATGCATCCAAACGCCCGTGGCGTTGCGGTGATCGTTGACCGCATCCTGCCGTCGGTCGAAGAACTCATGTCGAGGGTCAGGGAGAACCGGCAGGCCGGCCGGTCGTGACGCCGGGGGAACAGGGTCTTCCCGTCCGTCTGCAGAGGTATGAAATGCCAAGGCTGTTCGTAGGACTGGAATTGCCGGACGACATCGCGTTCGAGCTCGAACTGATGCGTGGCGGCGTCGACGGCGCGCGCTGGATCGACCGCGACGCGTTCCATCTCACGCTGCGGTTCATCGGCGATGTCGACGGCGACGTCGCCGACGACATCGACGACACCCTGAGCGACGTCGACGCCGAGGCGTTCCCGCTGCGCCTCAAGGGGGTGGGGTCGTTCGGCGGCAAGGCGCCACGCGCCATCTGGGCCGGCGTCGAGCCGACGCCGGCGCTGCACGCGCTGCAGGCCGACGTGGAACGGCGCCTTCAGCGCATCGGGCTCGCCCCGGAAACCCGCAAGTTCACGCCGCACGTGACGCTGGCCCGCATGAAGCACGTTTCGCTGTCCGAAGTGCAGGCCTACCTTTCGAACTACAACCTCTACCGGAGCCGCGAATTCGTGGTGCGTGACTTCATCCTCTATTCGTCGCGGCCGTCGCGCGGCGGCGGGCCGTACGTGGCCGAGGAACGGTACCAGCTCGCGCCCGACAGGTAGCGGGCTCAACGCGCGGGCCGCGCATCGCCCCGGCCCTTGCCAGGCCCGGTCGCCTGGACCACCCTTGCGCGGGCAAGCCAACAGGGAGCAGGCTATGACCGAGAAACTCGAGGGTTCCGCACGCGCGGCGGCGCTGGAAGGCCTCGCCGGCTGGAGCGAGGTGCCGGGGCGCGATGCCATCCGCAAGACATTCACGTTCCGCAACTTCTCCGAGGCATTCGGCTGGATGACCCGGGTGGCGCTGATGGCGGAGAAGATGGATCACCATCCCGAATGGTCCAACGTCTACAGGACGGTGGAGGTGACGCTCGCGACGCATGATGCCGGCGGCGTGACGGGCAAGGACATCGACCTCGCAAGAGCGATGGACCGGTTCGCGGGCCAGACCGCACCACAACAACCGCGGTAACCGCGACCAAGCCGGTCGCGCCACCGCGGCTGCGCCTAGCGTGGCGCCAGCCGCACCGCGCCGTCGAGGCGGATGTTCTCGCCGTTCAGCATGCCGTTCTCGACGATGTGGCGCACGAGAGCCGCGAATTCCTCAGGCCGGCCGAGGCGCGACGGGAACGGGACGCTGGATTCGAGGCCCTGGCGCATCTCGTCGGTGAGGCTGTCGAACATCGGGGTGTGGAACAGGCCGGGCATGATGGCGACCACCCTGATGCCGTCGCGCGCGAGGTCACGGGCGACCGGAAGCGTCAGCGACGCCACGCCGCCCTTCGACGCGGCATATGCCGCCTGGCCGATCTGGCCGTCGACGGCGGCGATCGACGAGGTGTTGACGATGACGCCGCGGCCGCCGTCGGCGGTGACCGGATCGAGCGCCATCATGGCAGCGGCGCAGCGCGCCATCATGCGGAAGGTTCCGATCAGGTTGACCTCGATGATCCGCGCGAAGTCGGCAAGCCGGTGCGGCACGATCTCGCCGGTGTCGCGGCGGCGCGAGGCGGTTCGCGCGCCGATGACGATGCCGGCGCAGTTGACGAGGATCCGTTCCGGGCCGTTCGCCGCACGCGCCTTGGCGAGGGCCTCGTCGACGCTTGCCTCGTCGGTTACGTCCGCCTTGCAGAAACAGCAGCCGAGTTCGCGGGCGAGCGCCTCGCCGCGGGCGTCATCCATGTCGAGCGCGGCGACGCGGGCGCCGGCTTCGACGAGCATCCTGACGGTCGCCGCCCCGAGGCCGGACGCCCCTCCCGTCACTATGGCGCTGGTACCGGAATCGATCTTCATGCGCTGCCTCATTCTGCAGGCACAGGGCCCCCGCGCGCTTGCAGGCGCGCCGTTCCGGCCCCATGTGCTAGGATCATGTTACCCAGGACGTGACACGCGATGGCCTACGGAAACCGCTCGGATGGAACCGTGCCGGACCTTACCGGCGCCGAGATTCAATTGCCAGCGACGATCGCGCGCAACGAGGCGCGGGTTCGTGCCGGATTCTGGCGCAAGTTCCTGCGCGTCGCGAGCTTCATCCCGTTCGGCGAGGATCTGCTCGCCGCGTACTACTGTGCCACCGATGCCGACGTGCCGTTGCGGGTCCGCGCGGTACTGCTAGGGGCGCTAGCCTATTTCATCCTGCCGACCGATCTGGTGCCCGATTTCATCGCCGGCTTCGGCTTCACCGACGATGCGACGGTGCTGGCCACCGCGATCGGACTCGTTTCCGCCTACATGACACCTGCCCACCGCAATGCGGCGCGGCGCACCCTCGATCGACTGCGCGGCGGCAGCTAGTCACCCGCCGGCCCCGCCGGTCTCGATCACGATCTTGCCCAGCACCCGACGGTCGACGAAGTCCATCAGCGCGCGCGGCGTGTCCTCGAGCGGATAGGTGGCGAAGATGCGCGGATTGATGCGGCCGTCGACGCACCAGTCGATCAGCATCCGCATGTTGGCCTGGTGACCCTGCCGGTCGCGCTCGGTGAAGGCACCCCAGAAGACGCCGACCATCTGGCAGCCCTTCAGCAGCACCAGATTGAGCGGGATCCTCGGAATGACGCCGGAGGCAAAGCCGATCACCAGATACCGCCCGCCCCACGCGGTCGCCCTGAGAGCCTGCTCGGCAATCTCGCCGCCGACCGGATCGTAGACGACGTCGGCACCGCGCCCGCCGGTGAGTTCCTTGAGGCGCTCCTTGAATTCGGCGGTTGCGTAGTTGATTGTCTCGTCGGCTCCGATCTCGCGGCAGGCGTCAAGCTTGTCCTCGGACGAGGCGGCGGCGATCACCCGGGCGCCCATGACCTTGGCGAGCTCGATCGCCGCCTGGCCGACGCCGCCCGCGGCACCGAGAATTGCGACGGTTTCGCCCGGCGCGAGGGCGGCCCGGTCCTTCAGCGCGTGCAGCGAGGTGCCGTAGGTGACCGTCAGCGCGGCAGCGGTGCGGAAATCGAGGGCGTCCGGGATCTTCGTCAGTTGCGAGGCGGCGACGGCGAGCCTTTCGGCGCAGGATCCGTAGGGAATGTACCCCATCACACGATCGCCCACGGCGAGCCCGGAGACGCCATCGCCGAGCGCGGCGACGGTGCCGGCGAATTCGGAGCCGGGCGAGAACGGCGGCTGCGGCCGGAACTGATACTTGTTCTCGATGATCAGCGTGTCGAAGAAATTGAGGCCGATCGCGCGAACCGCGACGATCGCCTCACCCGGCCGCGGCGACGGTTCGGGAACTTCCTCCACGACCAGCATCTCCGGCGGTCCGAAGGTCTTGCACAGAACGGCCTTCATTCGGGTCCTCCCTTGCTGCCGCCCGGCGGCCCGGACCGAACAAAGCCCAGATCGCGCAACGAGGCAAGATGGCGCCGCGGGCTTGGCAAGTGTCGGCGGGGAGTCGTAAACGGGGCGCCATGACGGCAGCACCAAAGATGCGAGGATACTTCGGGATCGGCATGGAGCGGGTCTCCAAGCCGATGAACTTCGGCAACCTGATGCGCACCGCGCACGCCTTCGGCGCCAGCTTCGTGTTCACCGTCGACCCCGCCTTCCGGATCGAGACTCCACAGTCCGATACGTCGAAGGCGCCGCATCATCTGCCGCTGTACAACTGGCGGAGCGTGGAAGAGATGTCGCTGCCGCAAGGTTGCAGCCTGGTTGGCGTCGAGCTGCTCGACGAGGCGGTCGACCTGCCGAGCTTCCGCCACCCGTCACGGGCAGCATACGTGCTGGGGCCGGAGCGCGGTGCGCTGACCTCGGAAATGGTCGCACGCTGCGATTTCCTGGTCCGCATTCCCGCAGCATTCTGCGTCAACGTCGCCACCGCCGGCGCCATCGTCATGTACGACCGCATGATCAGCATGGGCCGGTTCGCGGAACGTCCGGTGTCGCCCAGCGGCCCGGCGACGCCGCTGCCTGAGCACCGCCATGGTGCGCCGCTGCTGCGAAAGCCGCCGCCCCACGCCGCCGATGAGTGAAGACAGGACGGCCGGCGCCCGACATGCCGGCGCCCCATTTTCGCCCCGTTTTTCCGTTGAGAAGAACCCGGGTGGCTACCTGCCGCGGGAAGCGTATACCATTCCTTAACCAGTTCAATTCCTGATGGCGAGGGACGGGATCAATCTGGCAATGCTTCGAATGAACCGATTCGCTTGCGCCATGACGATGGCGACAACGCTGGCCACCGGTGCCGCATGCCTCGGCGCCGGTGCGGTCGTTTCAGCTGCTGTGGCCCAGGAACCGCAGCTGGTCGCCGAGCACGGCGACTGGGCGGCCTATGCCTACGACACGGACAAGGGCAAGGTCTGCTATGTCGTGTCGCAGCCGTCACAAAGCCGGACCGAGCCTCCGGGCAGGGCGCGCGATCCGATGTACTTCCTGGTCACGCACAGGCCGGCCCAGGGCATCCGCAACGAAGTGAGCACCATCATCGGCTACCCGTTCCAGAAGGGCAGCGATGCCGAGCTCACCATCGGTTCCGACGCCTTCAAGCTGTTCACCAGCGGCGATGGCGCCTGGGTCGACGACAGCAATACGGAACGGAAGATCGTAGAGGCGATGAAGCGCGGCGCGACCATGACGGTGAAGGGGGTCTCGTGGCGCGGCACCACCACCTACGACCAGTATTCGCTCTCCGGTCTCACCGCGGCACTCGAAGAGATCGACAAGACCTGCGGCAGCTAGGCGCCGCCCTATCCTCATATTCTTGCCGGCGCCGGCGCGGGCTGTTAATCAGGCCGCGCCATGGTTCGCCCGGTCAAGATCGCGCCTTCCATTCTGGCGGCTGACTTCGCGCGGCTCGGAGACGAGGTCCGAGCCGTCGATGCCGCCGGCGCCGACTACATCCATCTCGACGTGATGGACGGTCACTTCGTCCCCAACATCAGTTTCGGTGCCAGCGTTATCAAATCCTTAAGACGCTGCTCCGATAAGGTATTCGACGTGCATTTGATGATCGCGCCGGTCGATCCCTACATTGCGGCATTCGCCGAGGCGGGAGCGGACATCATCACCTTTCACCCGGAGGCGGGTCCGCACGGCCACCGCACCGTCCAGCTGATCAAGGCTGCCGGGTGCAGGGCCGGCGTGGCACTCAACCCGGGAACGCCGGTCGAGGCGGTCGCGCCACTGCTGGGCGACATCGACCTCGTCCTGGTGATGAGCGTCAATCCCGGGTTCGGCGGCCAGAGCTTCATCGAAAGCCAACTGGCCAGAATCCGGCTGCTGCGGACGTGGATCGACAAGCAGGGGCGCGACATCGACCTGGAGGTCGATGGGGGGATCAACAGTGAAACCGCGCCAAGAGCCATCGCCGCAGGAGCCGACGTGCTGGTCGCCGGCACGGCCGTGTTCGCAGACGGCGAGGAGCATTACGCGAGCCGCATCGCGGCCCTGCGCGGATGATCCGGCAACAGCGCGGCGGCGGCCGCTGACGGCCGCCTGCGGGGCGAGGTGCGGCAGATGATCGGCAACGCCCTGCCCGGTAGCCGCCGCACGTTCTCCGATCTGTGCCTCGATCGCGCGGCGCTTGCCGCATCCATGCTGGTGAGCCGGCTGGCCGCGGTCCGGCGCAAGACGGTGGCGGGGATCGCCTGTGCGCCAGGCCGCCTCGTCGGCGGCGATGCCGAGCGCGCCCGCCAGCTTTACCTCGGCCGGTTCGACCTCGCCGGCACCACCGTCGACATCGGCGGGTCGTGCCCGTTCAGAATTCAAGCGCCCAACGATGCGTGGGCGATGGCGCTGCACGGATTCGCCTGGCTCGGCGATCTCGAAGCCGCCGGCGGGGCGCTCGCCAAGGCCCAGGCGCGGGGGCTCATCCGCGACTGGATCGGGCTCGGCGGCAAGACGCCCAAGGTGGCCTGGAAGCCGGCCGTCGTCGCCCGCCGGCTGGTGGCGTGGCTCGCTCACGCTCCGTTCTTCGCCGACGGCGCGACGCCGGAGTTCCGGCGGATGTTTGCCCGCTCCCTCGCCCGCCACGTGATCCGGCTGGCGGAAATCGCCCACCGGGCGGAAGACGGCGTCCCACGGCTGCAGACGGCCACGGCGTTCGCGCTCGGCACGTTCTGCACCACGGGGCTCGAGCGCTACCGGACCCGGGCGGCGGATTTTCTTGCCGGGGAACTCAACCGCCAGATCCTCGCCGACGGCGGCCATGTATCGCGCAATCCGCAGGCGCTTGTCGCGATCCTGTCCGAGCTGGTGCCGCTGCGAGACGTGTTCCTGGCCCGCGACATCCCTCCGGTGCCGGAACTGTTGTCCGCCATCGACCGCATGGTGCCGATGATCAAGATGCTCCTGCATGGCGACGGAGGGCTCGCGCATTTCAACGGCACCGGGCCGATCGAGACAGCAACCGTCGCCGCCGTGCTGAAGCACTGCGACTATGGCGCCCGGCCAACGATGATGGCGCGGGCATCCGGCTATGCCCGCATGGAGCATGGCGGTTCGATGGTGCTGGTCGATTGCGGCCGCGCCGATCTTGTCGGCCATGCGAAGGCGAGCCATGCGGGGTGCCTGTCATTCGAATTCAGTCACCTGAAGCACCGGCTCGTCGTCAACTGCGGCGCCTGCGTGGACGGGCCGGAGGAATGGCAGGAGGCGGCGCGCTTCACCGCGGCCCATTCGACCCTCACCATCGCCGATGCGCCGAGCGCGTCGCCGTACCGGCGGCGGCTGCTTGCGGCGGCGCGCGCCGGCGGCTTCTGCGGGCCGGATACGGTCGAGGCGTCTCGCACCACAGGCGACGAGGGCACGCTGGTTGCGGCCCGCCACGACGGCTACGCCGGCCGCTACGGGCTGGTTCACGGGCGGGAACTGTTTCTTGCCGCCGGGGGCGACGACCTGCGCGGCGTGGATACCCTGACCCCGGTCGGAACCGGGCCGGTGGCGGACCATACGTTCGCGATCCGCTTTCACCTCCACCCCGCGGTGAGAGCGAGCGCATCCAAGGACGGACGGTCGATCCTCCTGCTGCTGCCGGACAAGTCCGGCTGGACGTTCGTTGCCCGGCACGCCGCCGTCGCCCTCGAGGAGAGTGTCTACTTCGACGGCGGCCGGATGCCGCGGCGGACGATGCAGATCGTGCTGACCGGACGGGCAGGAAGGATCCGCGCGGTCAACTGGGCGTTCAAGAAGCTCGCCGGGAAGCCCCGGGCCGAGCCGGCAGGCGACCAGGCGGTGCCGGAACTGCCGCTGGAAGGAGGCGGACTGAACTGACATGAACCCGAACCGGCCGATCAGGCGCGCCCTGCTCTCCGTCTCGGACAAGACCGGGATCGTCGATTTCGCCGCCGGCCTCGTCCGCCACGGCGTCGTGATCGTGTCCACCGGCGGTACCGCCGATGCGCTGCGCGCCGCCGGCATCGCGGTGACCGAGGTATCCGAGGTGACAGGGTTTCCAGAGATCATGGACGGCCGGGTCAAGACGCTGCACCCGGCCATTCACGGCGGGCTGCTGGCGGTGCGCGACGATGCGCGGCATCGGTCCGCGCTCGACCGGCATGGCATCGCCGCCATCGACCTTCTGGCGGTCAACCTGTATCCGTTCGAGGCCACCGAAGCGGCCGGCGCCGGCTTTGCCGAGTGCATCGAGACGATCGACATCGGCGGCCCGACGATGATTCGCGCCGCCGCCAAGAACCACGCCGACGTCACAGTCGTCGTCGAGCCCGGCGACTATGCCGCGGTACTTGCGGAGATGGACGCCAATGGCGGCGCGACGCTGGCGGAGACCCGAAGGGTGCTCGCCGCCAAGGCGTTTGCCCGCACCGCCGCCTACGACGCGGCGGTGAGCGGCTGGCTCGCCCGCGAGACCGGCCGCCCGGGGCTGCCGCACCGGGCGTTCGGCGGGCGGCTCGTCCAGGCGCTGCGCTACGGCGAGAACCCGCACCAGCAGGCGTGGTTCTATGCCGGCATCGAGCAGCGGCCGGGCGTCGCCACCGCCCGCCAGGTGCAGGGCAAGGAGCTCAGCTACAACAACATCAACGACACCAACGCGGCGTTCGAGTGCGTCGGCGAGTTCGATCCCGACGCCGCGGCCGCGGTGGTCATCGTCAAGCACGCCAACCCGTGCGGGGTGGCGACGGCGGCGACACTCGCGGATGCCTACAGGCTCGCCCTGAGGTGCGATCCGGTGAGCGCCTTCGGCGGCATCGTCGCCGTCAACCGGCCGCTCGACGCCGCCGCGGCGCGCGAGATCGCCCAGGTGTTCACCGAGGTGGTGATCGCTCCCGCCGCCGACGACGAGGCGCTGGCGGTCCTTGCCGGCAAGACCGGCCTCAGGCTGCTGATCACCGGCGCGCTACCGGATCCCGGGGCGCCGGGGCTCGACGTGCGGTCGGTGGCGGGAGGCCTGCTGGTGCAGACGCGCGACGACGGCACGCTCGACGAGGGGACGCTCAAGGTCGTCACCCGGCGCGCGCCCGACGCCCGCGAACGCGCCGACCTCGCATTTGCCTGGAAGGTCGCCAAGCACGTCAAGTCGAACGCAATCGTGTTTGCCCGCGACGGTGCGACGGCTGGCATCGGCGCCGGGCAGATGAGCCGGGTCGACGCGGCGCGGATCGCCGTGATGAAGGCCCGCGAGGCGGCGCAGGCGGCCGGCCTCGATGCGCCGCTGACGGCGGACTCGGTCGCTGCGTCAGACGCCTTCTTTCCGTTCCCCGACGGCCTGCTGGCGGTTGCCGAGGCGGGGGCGACGGCGGTGATCCAGCCGGGCGGGTCGGTGCGCGACGACGAGGTGATCGCCGCCGCCGACGCGGCGGGCCTCGCCATGGTGTTCACCGGCATGCGCCATTTCCGCCACTAGCGCCCCTGCTCGGTCGGCCCGGCGAGCCGCCAGGCGGCGAGGATGCCGATGCCGCCCAGCGGCACGAACGCCGCGAACGCCCAGAATGCCGGCACCCGGAACGCCTCGACCGTCGTCGCCTCGGCGATCCCCGTCCCATTGACGACGATGCCGGCCATGGCGGCGCCGAGCGCATAACCGAGGCGCTGGAAGGTGGGCACCGAGGAGGCTGCCCGCTCGCGGTCGTCCTCGGCCACCCGTTCGACGATGCGGCGCATGATGAAGGCCCACGCGGCGCCGAACCCGGCCCCCTGCAGGATCGCCCACGGCACCAGCGCCAAGAGCGGCCCCGACGGCATGGTGACGGCAAACCCGGCGGTGCCGGCGACGATGGCGGCGGTGCCCCAGCGGATCAGGTGCGCCTCGAGAACCCTGCCGGCGCCGGCGAGGGTGACGGCGGCCACTGACCAGGAGACCGATTCGAGGGCGAGCAGGAGGCCCGCCGCAAGCGGCGTCGCGCCGAACATGCGCTGCATGAACAGCGGCCCGTAGATGCCGAACGAGATGGTGCACATCGACAGCAGCAGGATGGTGACGAAGCCGGGCCCCCACGGGGTTCGCCAGTCGAGCGTGCGGACCGGGAACATGCGGCGGGGGCTGCGGTCCTCGAGGCGGAAGGCGAAGGCGAGCACGGCGAGGCCGAGCGTTGCCATCGCCAGAGCCTCGAGCGGGTTGTCGCAGACGCCGGCGGTGAGCAGCAGCAGCACGCCGGCGGCAAAGACGCCGAGCCGCCGCCACGGCAGCGAGCCGGCCTCGCCGGCGGCCGGGGGAACCGGCCGCAGGGCAAGCGGAATGAGCGCCGCCAGCACCACCGCCTGGGCGGCGAACGCCCAGAACGCGCCGCGCCACAGGCCGGCGGTGGCGAACGCGCCGCCGATGGTCGGCCCGACCAGCGACGACACCCCCCAGACGGCCGAGATCAGGGCAATCAGTCCCGGCCACAGCCGCGCCGGATAGAGGCGGGTGACGCCGACATGCGACAACGCCACCATCCAGCCGCCGCCGAAGCCCTGGACGAGGCGGCCGGCGAGCATCGCCGCCATGTCCGGCGCCACTGCGCTGGCGACGCAGCCGGCGGCATAGATCAGCGCCGCCACCGACATGGCGGGGCGCAGCCCGAACCGCATCACCAGCAGGCCGGTCGCCGCGCCGGCGACGATCGAGCCGAGCTCGTAGAGAGCGATGGTCCAGTAGATGTAGGCGAGGCCGCCGATGTCCTCGACCGCGTTGGGCATGATGGTGGTGGCCATCAGGCCGTCGGCGGCATGCAGCCACACCCCGAGGCTGAGAACTGCGGCCGGGCCCCAGCCGCCCTGCGACAGGGCGCCGAGCATGCCGACCCGGGTATCCGTATCCTGATCCATGGTGCGTGTTGAGGCGAACGGGAGCGCGTGGTATGGGAGCAGCGGCTGTTTTTTTGACAACCATATACTTGCGAAATTTATGCGGGAGGCAAGGCAGCACCGTCCGGACCAGGAGGCTCGAGCCCGGTGAGCACCACCGATCGCATCCTGTTCCTGCTCAAGACGCGCGGCGGTTCGCAGGCGGCGACGCTCGCCGCAGCGCTCGGGATGTCGGCGCAGGCGGTCCGCGAGCATCTCGCCAGGCTGTGCGCCGACGGCCTGGTGCAGTACGACGACGAGGCGGAGGGGCGGGGCCGGCCACGGCGGCGGTGGTCGCTGACCGAGCGGGCGCAGTCGCTGTTTCCCGACAGCCATGCCGAGCTCGCGGTGGAACTCGTCGAGGCCATTCGCGCGGAACTGGGTGAGGCGGAGCTCGAGCGGCTGATCCGCCGGCGTGAGCAGATGGCGCTCGCTACCTACATCGGGGTACTGGCCGACGCCGCGACGCTCAAGGACCGGGTCGCCCGGCTGGCCCGGCAGCGGTCGGCGGAAGGCTACATGGCCGAATGGCTCATCGGCAGCGACGGCGCCGATTTCGTGCTGGTCGAGAACCACTGCCCGATCAAGGCGGCGGCGCGCGCCTGCGAGGGGTTCTGTCGGGCCGAGCTGGAGCTGTTCCGGGAGGTCCTCGGGCCGCAATGCCGGGTCGAGCGCAGCGAGCACATCCTTGCCGGAGGGCGGCGCTGTTCTTATCGGATCACCGCCGCCGGCGGTGCCGCCTCATAGGTCGAACACCATTGCCTTGGCACCCTGCGGGCAGACGCCGGCAAACAGGCTCGAGCCGGCGACCTCCGGCGGAATGTCGGCGCGGTCGACGGGCCTGAACCCGAGGCCGGCAAAGAAGGCCTCGGCCGTTTCGGTGAGGAGATAGAGCCGGTCGGCGCCGGCGTGACGGGCTTCCGACAGCATCAGCCCGACAAGACGCCTGCCCAGTCCCTCGCCGCGCCGGTCGGTGGCGACGGCGCACGAGCGCAACACCGCGCTGGTGCCATGAACCTCGAGGCCGGCGGCAGCGGCAAGGTTGCCGTCCGGCCCGCGCAGCCCGAAGTAGGCCTTGTTGTCGCCGGCGAGGTCGGCGGTCGGCAATCCGGCCGCTTCCAGAAGCGAAACGAGCCGGCCATCGGTGGCGTCGAGCGGGATCAGCGCAAACCCGTTCTCCGCCGCCGGCCGGGACGGATCGACGGCGGCGGACACGCCGGCCTCGGCCGGTGTCAGCGCGCGGATCGCGAGCGCGTGGACCGGCCCCGCAAGCTCGGCGCCCAGCACCCGGTTAACCATGCGATGGCGCTCGACCCGCGACTTGCCGCCGAAGGCGGCGGATACCACCTTTATGCGGAAATGCGACTGCCCGCCGGGACGGGCGCCGGCATGGCCGGCGTGCAGGTGCGATTCGTCGATCACCTCCAGCGACACCGGGTCGAGAGCTTCCTTCAGCCTGGCAGTGATCGTGTGCTGTATCGAGGTATCGTTCATGTCCCCATTCCGGCGAAATTCCTGCCGCACGAAAATGCGGCACCACTTCGGCTTGTCAGCGCGCGTTTGGGGCCGATAATAGGCGCATGAAGCTCGACTCGAAACTGTTCGACCGCATCCGTATCCGACCCGACCCCGAGCGGCTCGCCGCCGAGGCGTCGCCGCCGTGCGAATGGCCGAACTGCAGCGCACCCGGCGCCCATCCGGCGCCGAAGGGGCGCGGCCACGAGGGCGAGTACCACCGGTTCTGCCTCGAACACGTGCGCGAGTACAACAAGTCGTACAACTACTTCGCCGGCATGCGGAACGAGGAGATCATCGCGTTCCAGAAGTCGGCGGTGACCGGTCACCGGCCGACGTGGCGGATGGGCAACGGCACGTGGCGGCCGGGCGCCGTTCCCCGCGGCGCGGCAGCCGGGCTCGGCATGGATGGCGCCTCCGATCCGTTCGGCCTGTTCGGCCGGTTTGCCGAGCAGGCCGCGGCCGGCCGGCGCCACCGGCCGGTCCGCAACGCCGAGCGGCGGGCGCTGATGACGCTGGGACTGGACGAGACGGCGGACGGGGCGGAAGTCAAGGCCCGCTACAAGGCGCTGGTCAAGCGCCACCACCCGGATGCCAACGGCGGCGCCAGGGAGAGCGAGGACAAGCTGCGTGAAATCATCCAGGCGTATTCCTATCTAAAGTCTGTCGGCTTCTGTTGAATCGGGACATCGGCACGATGGCAAACAGGGGCTCGCGGCCGCGACGGGAGCGCCGCAGGGCCCACCGGCAAGGACGGCCCGCCGGGCGGCGGGCCTCGTTATGAAGGGATTACCATGACCCAGTTGGCGACGACGCAGGTGAACGGCGAAACGCCGGGATTGCCGGACATGCGCATCTCGGTGCGCCAGGTCTTCGGGATCGACAGCGAGCTCGAGGTGCCGGCCTACGCCGAAGCAAGCGAGCACGTGCCCGATGTCGACGAGGACTACCTGTTCAACAGGGAGACCACCCTCGCGATACTGGCCGGCTTCGCCTACAACCGGCGGGTGATGATCCAGGGTTATCACGGCACGGGCAAATCGACGCACATCGAGCAGGTGGCGGCGCGGCTCAACTGGCCGTGCGTGCGGGTCAACCTCGACAGCCACATCAGCCGTATCGACCTCGTCGGCAAGGATGCCATCGTTATCCGCGACGGCCAGCAGGTCACCGAGTTCCGTGAGGGTATCCTGCCGTGGGCGCTGCAGACGAACACGGCGCTGGTGTTCGACGAATACGACGCCGGCCGGCCCGACGTGATGTTCGTCATCCAGCGGGTGCTGGAGGTTTCGGGCAAAATGACGCTGCTCGACCAGAACCGGGTGATCCGCCCGCACCCCGCGTTCCGGCTGTTCGCGACCACCAACACCATCGGTCTCGGCGACACGAGCGGCCTCTATCACGGCACCCAGCAGATCAACCAGGGCCAGATGGACCGCTGGTCGATCGTGGCGACGCTCAACTACCTGCCGCACGAGCAGGAGATGGCAATCGTGCTGGCCAAGTGCCGCAGCTACGACTCCGAGGAGCGGCGGCGCATCGTCTCGAACATGGTGCGCGTGGCCGACCTAACCCGCAGCGCGTTCATGAACGGCGACCTGTCGACCGTCATGAGCCCGCGCACGGTCATCACCTGGGCGGAGAACGCCGAGATCTTCGGCGACATCGGTTTCGCGTTCCGGCTGACGTTCCTCAACAAGTGCGACGAACTGGAACGCGGCGCGGTGGCGGAATTCTATCAGCGCTGCTTCAACGAGGAGTTGCCGGAGTCCACCGCGAACGTGGTCCTGTCCTGATCGAGGCATTGTGATGAGCGCCGACAAGGAAGGACCGGCAGGCGCCTTCAAGCGGGCGATCACCGCGTCGATGCGCGCGATCGCGCGCGACAACGAACTTGTCGTGTCGTTCGGCGCCGAGACGCCGGTGATGCAGGACAAGCGGGCGCGGCTGCCGCAGGTCGACCGCGACCTGTCGGCGCGGGTCACCGACGTCGTCCGCGGCCTGTCGGATGCCTTCGCCCTGCGTCACGCCCGCCACGACGATGCCGTCCACCGGCGCATGCTACCGCAGGGCCGCAATGCGCGGGCGGTGTTCGAGGCGGTGGAACAGGCGCGGGTCGAAGCGATCGGCGCCCGCATGATGCCCGGGATGGCGAAGAACCTCGAGGCGATGCTGGCCGACCGCTACCAGCGCAACGGGGTCGCCAAGATCCGCGAACGCGACCAGGCGCCGCTCGAGGAGGCGGTGGCGCTGCTGGTGCGCGAACGGCTGACGGGACTGCCGCCGCCCCGCAACGCGCGCCTGCTGGTCGATCTGTGGCGGCCGTGGATCGAGGACAAGGCACGGGCGCAGCTCGACTCCCTCGAGGCGTCGCTCGAGGACCAGGCGTCGTTCGCGCGGCTCACCAGGCAGATGATCGCCGCCCTCGACATGGCCGACGAACTCGGCGAGGAGGCCGAGGACAGCGACACCGAGGGCCAGGCCGAGCAGCCGGAGGATGCCGACGCGCAGCGCGAGGCGAGTGGCGAGACGCAGGAGACCGAGGGCGTCTCCGCGGCCGAGGTCGAGCGCAGCGAGGGCGAGACCGACGACGGCGACCAGAAGGCGGTCGACATCGATGCCGACGACGTGTTCGACGACCTCGACGCCGACGAAGCGCCCGACGGGCCGGAGCCGTGGCGGCCCAACCTGCCGATGTCCAACCGCCGGCCGGATCCCTCCTACAAGGTGTTCACCACCCGGTTCGACGAGATCGTCGATGCCGACGAACTGTGCGACGCGGAGGAACTGCAGCGTCTCAGGGGCTATCTGGACAAGCAGCTGCAGACGCTGCAGGGCGTGGTCGCCCGGCTCGCCAACCGCCTGCAGCGCCGCCTGCTGGCGCAGCAGAACCGGGCATGGGAGTTCGATCTCGAGGAGGGCGTGCTGGATGCCGGCCGCCTGTCGCGGGTGATCGT
>Ga0079224_100002173_pt1 | contig 23524 bp, 20 predicted proteins | sample Stecom2015_FD_80414 | JGI IMG/M metagenome (GOLD analysis project Ga0079224, IMG submission 80414) | Agricultural soil microbial communities from Utah to study Nitrogen management - Steer compost 2015 | ecosystem: Environmental > Terrestrial > Soil > Agricultural land | place: USA: Utah... | reverse complement strand
CTCGCTTCTTTTTAGCGGCTGCAATCCGCCGTCCATGTCCCTCGATCATCCGTTACCACCATATTCAGTGAGCTGGCCGTAATCCGTATGCCCGTAAACCCGTCTCCTATCCCAATATACACGTTGCCATCCTTCTCGAACTTTACGCCCGTAATATCAGGGATACCGCTCCCGAAGAGGAATGAATACGAATCGCCTGCTTTCGCCACGGTCACGCGGCCATCTTCGTCAATAATTGTTTCCTCACCATTATCAAATGTGATGTCACCTTCATATGTCCCCACGAAGATATCCCGATCAGCGGGATCTGTATCCTTGTCGCATGAAACCATAAACATCATTGACACTACTGCTAATGTTCCAATCACTTTTTTTACATTCTTCATAATGCTATATAGTTTTGTTATGATTGGAATAAGGCAAAGCCTATGCCGGCGGTTTGCTTGGCCCTGTTAATGGTTCTGGTCTACCTCAAAATTCCCCGGCACCGTGCCAAAGGAACGCATCAACCGGTTCCAGGAATTGATCTGAGCAATGGCCAGGGAAAGGATGGCAATTTCCGGTTTCGTAAAATGCTTCCTCAGCCGGTCGTGCAACCCCGTCGTGTGCACTTCTGACGGCATGTGGGTAAGGGCTTCTGCAAATTCCAATACCGCCTGTTCTGCTTCCGTGTAATAAGGTGTTTCGCGCCACGCCGATACCGAAATCAGCCGCAGCGGTGTTTCCCCATAATGGAGCCCCTTTTTGTAATGCATGTCCATGCAGTAGGCGCAGCTGTTGATCTGGGAAACACGCATAAACAACAGTTCAAGCAGTTTGTGGTCCAATCCTGAGTTTTCGATAAAATCCTGGGTTTTGCGCATACCTTCCAGCAATCCGGCTGGATAGTCTTGATACGTTATCCGTTCTGTCATCATGTTTTAACAAAGTTTTCGATCTAGACAATCAAGCGGCGCATTTCGTGACACGAACGCACGGTTTTTTTGGAGAGCGGATAATTTGTCCGGATTTCTTATCAGGAAAACTTCATGCAGCTTTCCCTCACGGAGGGTGAAAATGAGGCAGGTACGGATGGCATTGCCCTCCTCACATACCCATGCCGGTTGTCCGCAGATGACCGTCCGGCTAATGGAGATTTCCCGGTAAAACTTGTGGTATAGGCCAACGAGCATGCGGGCAACGCGGGTGCGTCCCGTAACGGGGTGCTTGCCTGCAGAAGCTTTACCGCCTCCATCGGACACGGCCACAACGTCATCACGGAGCAGTGTTTCCAGCTCAGCAGTATCGCCAATCTGGATGATACGCCGGAAACGATCCAAGAACTCCGTTTGCTCCTCCTGAGGCACACGTGCATTAGGGCGCGCCTTAATGTGGAGCCTGGCGCGGCGGAGCAGTTGCCGTGAATTGGCGGGAGTGATGTCCAGAACCTCCGCAATTTCCTCGTGGTCATAGTCAAACGCTTCCTTAAGAATGAAAACCGCCCGTTCTTTGGCATTCAGACGCTCCAGAAGCACCAGCAGTGAGTAGCTGAGCATCTGATGGGATTCGATCCCAGCGTCTGCCCGCTCCATAGCCATTGGCTCGGGCAACCATTCGCCATAGTAGTCCGCACGGCGTAATGCTTGCCGCCGTTTCCAGTTAATCGCCAGGTTCACCACAAGACGCTTCAGATAGGCGTGGGGATTGATAACCGACTGTGTATCCGCGGCCATCCACTTCAGATAAGCCTCCTGTACAATGTCCTCTGAATCGGTTAAAGAACCGGTAAGGTAGTAAGCCTGCCGGAGTAGCACCGGCTGCAACGTTTCTATCGGATTCCCTTCGTTCATACACGCAAGATACCACGTTTCTACACGCCTCCCATGCAAAGCGGAAAAGGATTTCGGATCAAATGACTGCGCCATGGGCGTAACCTATTGCAACACAGAAAGAAAGTTGTATCTTCGGAATGTAAATCGACCGGTTATGGAATCGAATCGTCTATTGAAACGCGGGATCATGGCGGTGGTCTGCTTCTGCTTTTTTGTTCCTGTCGCGTGGGCACGGGACAATCCGTTGGACAGTTTGGAGCGCATTTTGAAACATAGATCTATCGATTCGACGTATGTGGAAACGCAGTTTGACCTGTCGCGGTTATACCATCGCCAGGCGCGTCACGGCGACCGTTGTATGACGCTCGCTACTGAGGCCGTGGAACACGCCGTGAATCTGGGCGACACCTACCTGTACGCCAAGGCGTTGGATAACCTTGGACTCCTATACCGCTATCACCAATATTATGCCCAGGCGATTCCACTGCATCAGAAAGCGTTTGACCTGACGGAGTCACTTGATATTCCACCGCTGAGTAAAATGATATTTGCCAATAATACCGGGGTCGCCGCTCGGCATAATGGCAATTTCGATGTGTCGGTTCAATACTATCTCAAGGCACTTGGTATCGCCGAAAAGGAGCACGATCAAAAAAATCAGGAAATTGCGAATAACGGGTTGGGTATCGCTCTTATGAACATACCGGGGCGAGAGGAGGAAGCGTTGGAACACCTCCGGCAGGCCTTGCGGATTGCCAAAACTTCAGGAAATACGCTGGGACAGGCGATGAATTACCTTTCCATAGGCAGTTATTACGATGAACTCGGCAACCATGACACGGCACGCAGGTATTTCATGGAGCTTCGGGAACTGAATGAACGGATGAATGACCGAAACGGAATAGCCATTACCCTGGAAGCGTTCGGCAATAGTTACCTAATGGAAAATAAAGACCTTTTAAAAGCCAGGGCGTATTTTGAACGGTCGCTGCAGCTGTATGAACAGTTGGATAATCCGCTCGGACAGGCAACCGTATTGAGCAGCATCGGCGATGTCCTTCGTAACCGTGGACAGCTGGATGAAGCCCTCGGCGCTTATTCCCGTTCTTACCAAGTGGCTAATTCGTTGCAGCATTATTCCATGATACAGCATACGGCGGCGGCGATTTGCGATGTGTATGAGCGGCAGGGCGACACGAAACAGGCTTTGGATTATTTCCGGATCTCCCAACGGTATAAAGACAGTCTGGCCCTGCATGAACAACATATCGCGATTTCCGCCATTAAAAACCAGTACGATTTCGAGCGTAAAGAGGCACAAATCGAGCTGCTCACCAAAGACAAGCAGTTAGCGGATGTCAAACTGTACCGAAGAAACCTGATCATCTTCGGGATGGCAGGCCTGCTCATGGCAGGTGTTGGCTTCGGATTGGTCAGAATCCGTGTAAGGCGGTTGAAAAGGAGTTCAGAAGAACTGATCAAACGGCAGAAGGAAGCCCGGATGCGGGCGCTCTATGAGAGAAATCTGATGGAGGCCGAGATTATTGCAACCCGCATGCAGATTAATCCGCACTTCATGTTCAACTGCTTGGGCTCGATCCGTTTTTTGGTTGAAAAGGGAGAAAATGGAAAAGCCCTCAATTATCTGGTCAATTTTAGCTGTTTTACACGCCGTGTATTGGAAATCGCTCACCGGCCGGTACATCGCGTATCGGATGAACTAAGACTGCTCGACCAATACCTCAAACTGGAAAAGGACCGTTTCGATGAAGGGTTTCATTACCAAATAGTGAATGACATGGAACAATGGGAGGAGAGGGAAGTCATTCCAGCGCTGCTTTTGCAGCCTTTTGTGGAAAACGCGATCTGCCATGGGTTAGCACCCTCAAGCCGGCACGAAAAGCGACTTTTGATCGCCGCGAAATCGGGCGCATCCCATATTCAGCTTACGATAGAAGACAACGGAGTGGGAATGGACGTCCTCTCCGCTCAACGGGCAGACCATAAGAGCATGGGCCACCAGATAACCGATAAGCGGATCGATCTCTTTAACAAAAGCTATCAGGATCATATCCAATGGCAGGTCGAAAACGTAATGAAAGCTGATGGAAGTGTAGCGGGTACCCGTGTCCAACTGTCTATATTTATCATCGAAGCCAAAACGGAGGTGGGCGAGATGCGGTCGACTTTTCCGTTGGAGCGGATCTGACCAACTTGCACACCGGTATCATTTGTGCATAACCACTTTTTCCGTACCTTTGCCCCGTTTCAGTAACGTGGGTATAGGTGATATTTTAACGAAATACCGTGAAAGCAGAAAAGTGTCTGCTTTCGCAACGGCTTTGCAGGGCAAGCATCCGAAAGTCCAACTTCGTGGACTGATTGGATCTGCCGATGCGATGGTGGCGGTAGCATGTTACCAATTGCAGGAACGACCAATGGTATTCGTTTTGCCCACGCACGAGGAAGCATCTTACTTTCTGAGTGACCTGGAAGGGCTGCTGGATAAGCAAATCCTGTTTTTTCCGGCCTCTTATCGGAAGGCGTTCGACTTTACGCAGACCGATAGCGCACATGTGCTTCAACGCGCAGAAACCCTGAGCGCGCTTAACCATGCTACCGAATTGCCTAAAATGGTGGTAACCTATCCGGAAGCATTGGCTGAAAAAGTGATCAACCGGAACGATCTGCAGAAAAATACACTGGAAATTACTCAAAACAGCAACCTGGATATCGACTTTATTAACGAGTTCCTTCAGGAATATGAGTTCGAGCGGGTGGATTTTGTCTACGAACCGGGACAATATGCCATCCGTGGCGGAATCGTTGATATCTTTTCGTTTTCCAACGACCTTCCCTACCGAATCGAGTTTTTCGGTAACGACATCGAAAGCATCCGCACATTCGACATCGAGAGCCAGCTTTCAGTCAGTAAAATACATTCCGTAACCATCGTCCCGAACGTGCAGGCGAAGTTCCTGACCGAAGGAAATATCTCGTTACTGGAGTACATATCGGCAGATTCGGCAATCTGGTTTGAAGACGTACAATTTACCTTGGACGTGGTTGGCAAGGGATATAGGAAGGCTGGCGAGCTTTGGAAGGCACTTTCCGATGAAGATAAACGCCAGAACCCGGAGTGGATTGACCCCAGGTTTAATTTTGTGGATGAAAAGAACCTGGCAGCGATGCTGCACGATTTCGCGGTAGTGGAATTCGGAAAGCAATACTTTTATCAGCCTACGGAAACTGTCTCGTTTGAGCAGCGGCCACAACCTTCCTTTAACAAGGATTTTACGCTGTTGATTCATAATTTAAAGGAAAACGAAAAGGCATCCGTTCACAATTGTATTTTCAGTGACTCAACCAAACAAATAGAACGGCTTATTACGATATTGGAGGATCTGGATAAATCCATAACCTTTACTCCTATTCACACGGCCTTACGGGAAGGATTTGTGGATCTGGAACTCGGTGTGGCTTGCTATACCGACCACCAGATATTTGACCGATATTACAAATATAAGCGTAAAAAGGGCTATGAGCGTTCGCAGGCTATTACGCTTAAGGAACTCAGGGATCTAAAACCAGGCGATTACATCACCCACATCGACCACGGTATCGGCAAATATGCCGGGCTGGAAAAGGTGGAGGTTAATGGCAAGGTACAAGAGATGATCCGGTTGGTGTATGCCGATAATGACCTCCTGTATGTAAACATCAATTCGCTTAACCGGATATCCAAATATTCCGGTAAGGAGGGCACGGTACCCAAGATGAATAAATTGGGTACAGACACATGGGACAAGCTGAAGAAGACCACTAAAAAAAAAGTTAAAGACATTGCGCGGGATCTAATTAAGCTCTACGCGCAACGGAAGGCCCAAACCGGGAATGCCTTTTCGCCGGACACCTATCTACAGACGGAGCTGGAGGCTTCCTTCATCTATGAGGATACCCCCGACCAAGAAAAGGCTACGCAGGATGTGAAGCGAGATATGGAATCGCCACATCCCATGGATCGGCTGGTGTGCGGTGACGTGGGCTTTGGAAAGACGGAGGTGGCTGTACGGGCGGCGTTTAAAGCGGTTGCTGACAGCAAGCAGGTGGCTGTACTGGTGCCGACCACCATTCTCGCCATGCAGCATTACCGCACATTTTCCGAAAGGCTTAAAGGTTTTCCCTGTTCCATCGACTACATCAACCGGTTTAAAACCACCAAGGAGATCAAGGATACACTGGCGCGCCTCGCAGAGGGAAAGTTGGATATTATCATTGGTACCCACCGATTGGTGAGCAAGGATGTCAAGTTCAAGGATCTCGGCCTCATGATCGTTGATGAAGAGCAGAAGTTCGGTGTCGGCGTCAAGGAAAAGCTGAAACAGCTGCGGGCTAATGTAGATGCGCTTACACTCACCGCAACGCCGATACCCCGTACGCTGCATTTCTCGCTGATGGGTGCCCGGGACCTGAGTATCATCAACACACCGCCGCCCAACCGACAGCCGGTACAGACCGAGCTGCACGTGTTTAACGAAACGCTTATTCAGGAAGCAGTGACTTATGAACTGGATCGAGGCGGACAGGTATTCTTTATCCATAACCGGGTGGCTGACCTGCCACAACTGGGGGCGCTGGTCCGGAAACTAGTGCCGGAAGCCCGCATCGGGGTAGCGCACGGCCAGCTGGAGGGGGACGCCCTTGAGGATGTCATGTTGAAATTCATTAACCATGAGTACGACGTTCTCGTTGCCACCACCATCATTGAGGCAGGACTTGACATCCCCAATGCCAACACGATCATCATCAACCATGCGCATATGTTCGGTCTCAGCGACCTCCATCAGATGCGCGGACGGGTTGGACGTACCAATAAAAAGGCGTTTTGCTACTTGCTGAGCCCACCGCTTTCCACCCTTACTCCGGAGGCGTATAAGCGGCTCAGTGCCATCGAGGAATTTTCAGAATTGGGAAGTGGTTTCAATGTTGCCATGCGCGACCTCGATATACGCGGTAGCGGCAACCTGTTGGGCGCGGAACAAAGCGGTTTCATTGCCGAAATAGGCTTTGAGATGTACCACAAGATATTGGATGAGGCAATACAGGAGCTGAAAGACGATGAGTTCTCGGATCTTTTCAAGGACGTAAAGCCGCGAGATTTCGTCCCGTTCACGCAAATAGACACCGACTTGGAAGTGCTTATCCCCGACGAATACGTCACGAACGTGGCAGAACGGTACAACCTTTACAACGAAATTGCCAAGCTCGAAGACGAACAACAGCTCGACGCATTTAAACGATCGCTGCGCGATCGTTTTGGTCCGGTGCCGCATCCTGTAGAGGAATTGCTCAATACATTGCGTCTGCAATGGCTGGGCAAACAAATCGGCTTTGAAAAAATCTCCTTTAAGAAAAATGTACTCCGCGGGTATTTCGCCACCAATCCCGGTTATTTTGAGAGTGACCGGTTCGGTAAAGTACTCCAATTTGTGCAGCGGAATCCGACGATCTGTAATCTGAAAGAAGTGAAAGGCTCCCTGCGGATTGCCTTTGAACAGGTGCTTGATATCCGTGCCGCGATAGCGATTCTTCAGGATATGGCAGCCTAAACCGTATTGAAGTAATGTACTGCCGTTGCGAAAAGACTGGAAACTTTCGTTATTTCTGCTGCGATAAATACGATATGCAGGTTCGAGGGGGATGGCGTTCTGCCGTCGATGATCCACTGCGCCCGGGTATCCAGCGCAGGGAGCAACCAAAAGGTCTGGACGACAAGAATAATTACGGCAATAAGGAGCAATACGTTTCGAGTGGACAGCAGGGAATAGCGGTGTAAGAAAGTTCCCGTTACGGCAATAAGGGCTAAGATCCATTCAACTTTATTAAGGGCGCTGAACACCAGGCGTCCGATTCCCAAGCCGATGGGCAGCGTTACGCCGGGCGCCCTGAATTTCAGCCAGGCCTCCAGAAAGCTGATGGCACACACCATGCCTATCCAAATGAAGATGCAGCCTAAAGCTACGGGTTGTCTAACCATTCTGCTCATAATAGCGGTGAAGATGGGTTGTTGCGGTAATACTCGATTTTCGAGATAAACATGGTTGCCATTTTATCGCCACGCCATTTGGCCTCCTCTGCTTTTTCGCCCTGGAAAAGCTGGTCGACCGTCTCGTGCCAAAGTCCCAACCAGTGGTTAAAGTGCTCGCGTACGATGGGTAACTTGGCATGCGGCGGAAACGGGCTGCCAAAGTACGTGTGTTCATCAAACAGTACCGTCTGCCAAAACCGGTACATCTTTTCCAGATGTTCTGGCCAGCGATCCCTGATGACCCCGTTGAAGATCGGCCCAATCAATGAATTTTCTCTAACCTTTCCGTAAAACGTATCTACCAGTAGGCGGATGTCATCCAGTGTTGATATATCTTTTTTAATTTCCATAGCAATATATTGAACGTTATTGAGGAAGAGCAAAGTACCGTATTAAATAAAATAATGCCCATCCGGTAAACCCAATCACGAGGATCCATATCCATGCCGGTATCCCCTTTGGCGTCTCGCTTCCCGCAATTAGAAATTCCTTTTGATTTCCCTTTCCGTATGCGTTGATCATCAGTGGAACTACCCCATCTACAACTGCCTGTTCTCGGATACCTTCGACGCTGATGGCTGGCCCGTTGCGTACCTCGAAAGGTATTTTCCGTATGCCTTCCTTCCCCGTAGGGTCCTTGCTGATAATGGTCAGCCGATGCGGACCATCAACGAGCTTGCGGGTGTCGAGCTCAAAAGTAACGGGCGCGTCGAAGGCCGCTATGGGATCAGGCTCGTCATCAATGTAAACAAAGATCTTACTTCTCGTTGTCATTTTCGAATTTTAATATTTTATGCTTGATATGTTCGTCTGCCTTTTCTCCGGGCCGGATCAACATTTTCAGCGAACGATAAAATGCCCAAATCACAATGGCTGCCATGATTCCGATAATGGGATATTCCCAATCGCTTGCTGGTCCGGTTCCGTGTGAAAGACTGCGCAGCAAAGCGGGTTGCTGTCGTTCACAGGCCGGGCATGCCAACGCCGGATATGCCGGGATTAGAGATACCATCAAGGCAATTATTTTTTTTGTATTCTTCATATTTTTTAGACTAATTATTACTGCCTAACTTGTCCAATAATTGCTTTATTTCTTCCGGAGTAACCCGGCTGCGTGAATTTCCCCAACTCGTCCGCTCAAAGTTGATGATGGCTGCTACGTCATCGGCAGTGAATCCCATCATGGTTCCTATGGCGGGCATGGCGCCATATTCCGCTCTTCCATCGTAGCCATTCATGATGATGTCTACGTACAACGTCAAGTCATCACCATTCACTACGGAGCTGTTTGCCAACGGTGGGAAAGATCCCGGAAGTCCTTGTCCATCAGCTTGGTGGCATGATTGGCAATTGTTGGCATACAGCAGGGCGCCATCTACCTGATTTTCTGAACCGCTGGTTGCAGGAGCGGAGCTGGCAGACTGTCGTTTGTAAAGAAACGCCGGTGTCCGGGTGTTGCCGGGCAATTCTGTCTGTTTGAGCGATTGCAGATAGGCCACCAGCTGCAGCGCTTCTTTGCGCGCGACGATTTTTCCCCGGTCGCCAGTATGGGATACGTTAGCTACGCTTATTACCACGTCGTCGTCTCCGGGCACGCGTTTTCGTTCGAACAGCCAGGGATACGCAGGCATAATAGATTCTTGGACTACAATGCGTGGGTTATATAGGTGTACCAGATGCCATTCTGTACTGGGTTGTCTATTACCTATATCAGAAAGGTCTGGCCCCGTACGTTCCGTGCCGGCCAGCGTAGCCGTATTGCGCCAGGTATCCATCCGTTTCATACCGGCGTAGTCGGCTGCAATGCTTGGCCGGCTGCCCCATCGGCGGTCCATGTCCACATAGCGTACCTGTTGTGTATGGCATGCAACGCAGCCGTTTGCAATGAAGAGCTCTTTTCCTCTCCGCGCATTTTCACTGAGTGGCACAGCCCCCGGCAGCGCGGCGTTGTTCTGCTGATTGTCGATGGCAGGGACGACAGCGACCACCAGAGTGAGCGTCCCGAACAAGGCGAACGCGGTTGTGAACAGTTTGGTAGAGTTGTTAAAGAATTCCATTATTGTAATCAGTTGCCGTTTGGATTTGAATATGGTTTGCCTCTCCGCTTTTGAATGGCAAGGGCGACGATGTCCGCCGATTTGTCCATCCTTGACATGATATAAAGGTTATAAGCAAATAGCAGGTGGGAAAGCCACATCAAGCTGCCCCCGATGGCCCGCCAAAGCCAATATGGGGCCATCATTACCACGCTGTCTATGAAAGGCTTTTCTTCCATCCACATCAAACCCTTCAGTGTACTTCCATACATAAGCGGGACGGTATAGAAGACCAGGCCGATGAGGGCGAGCCAAAAGTGCATTCCTACGGTAAGCTGTGGCGGTTCCTTACCGGTAAGTCGGGGGACAACAGCGTATACACTTCCCCATAGAAGGAACGAAATGATACCGTACATGGTGAGATGTGAGTGAGCAATGGTAAAATCCGTGAAATGCCAGATCAAGTTGGTGTAGCGAAAAGCTTCGGCAGTACCCTGCAGGGACCCCGTAAAGTAAAATACGATGCCCGTAATGAAAAACGGAAGTGTATAGCTATCTTTTACTTTGTACCACCCACCTTTCAACGTAAGTAAAAAGTTAGCGGTTCCCGCGGTTACCGGTATTACCATGCCGGCACTACCGACAATGGCGATCGTTTGAAGCCACCAAGGGATGGCACTGAAAATAAAATGATGGGTGCCAATGAGCGTGTAGAACAAGATCTGTGTCCAGTAGGCCAGTACCCCCAGGCTGTACGAATAGATTGGCTTATTTAACTGTTGGGGAAGAAAGTAATATACAATACCTAATGTAAATAGCATAAACCACATGCCGACACCCTGATGCATGTAGTATCCTTGCGTGATGATTTCGCCGAGACCGTTTTGCCAGAAAGGGAGGTAGGCAACCAACACAATGACAACGGTGAACATGACCGCGGATACAATATACCAGTTGGATATATAAATTTCGGTGGTTTTCCGGTGTGCTATGGTTTTTAGAAAGTTGACCAAGGTCAGTACAATTCCAATAGCAAAAGGCAGCATTACAGGCCAGATGTACTCACGGTATTCACCCCCACCATTATTGATACCGGCCATCAGACAGATCGTACCGGCTGTCACTGTGGTGTTAATTAGAATGAGGGAATACCAACCCAAGCGTAGACTCGCTAACGGAGTATTACTGACACGGGGTACGATGTAGTGTCCCAGTCCCAGCATGCCGAGCGATGCCCAACCCCAGAATACTGCATTGGTGTGTACCGGTCGTAAACGGCCGAAGCTTAACCAGCTTAACTGATCTGCATCAGGCGCCAAGAATTTGACGCCGAGGTATTGGCCTACAGTAGTGCCAAAAAGGAGCCATCCGGCAGCAGTGCAAATGTACCACAGTACCAGTTTGCTCAACCGGAAGTCAATTGTGGGGCGAGCGGTAGCACGCTTCTTGGACGCCGCGATGGGCGGTGTAACCGGGTAAGCAGTAGTCGTAATCAGCCCGCGTCGGTCATCTACCCGAACCTGTCCAGTCTGTTCGGTATTTGTAAGTCGGTAATCCTGGGCAGCTTTTCGTTCTGCAAGCTGGGTAAATACTTGCTGTCCCTCAGGTCCATCCAGATATCGAACCAGCTCATCCGCCAAGGCCTCGTCTTGCCGGCGTTGAAAACGGAAGACAGCGCGGCGGATTTTCACAAACATTAGTGCCAGGATACTAATTAACGGAATGAGAACTAAAATCAACGTGATGATAATACCTGCGCTATCCCACGCTATGTCAAACTGCGTCTTTTCCGAAAATGCCGTTGCCGGACCGGCGACGGAAATACCGATGAGCTTTCTGCATCGCAACAAACTCTCCAGCCTATCGTCTGCGAGTTGTTCAAGATGATGCTTGATCTTCGAAAGTCGCTCGGTGGAATCCTTCTGAAGATGCAGTAGGCGGTGGTGCAGCGAAAGTAGAACAGCGAGCAGCACGATGAGAACGAAAAAAAGTGCAAGCATGATTAGCTCGGGCCAACCGATTCTGAGCGAATAAATATTGGGTAACGTGTTCATATAAGATTTTAATACCTTTTTATCTTTTATTATTGCAAAAAATATTATCTCCTACTTAAATAGAACGCAGACATATCTACGCTATCCTGTAATTCTCCCAGCCGGGTCCGCGCGAGCAACCGGTGAAGGTCTTTCCTGATTTTTTTAAATTCGAAATGAAGAGGGCACGGGCGGTCTTCTGAGCATTCGCTCAGTCCCAGTCCACAACCGTGAAATAGTTTATCCCCGTCGACTGCAACCACTACATCGGCCAGTGTATGCTCCAGCGAAGTTTCGTCCATATAAAAACCTCCGGTTGGTCCCTTCAACGATTGCACGATGCCTTTCTTACCCAGTTCCTGCAGAATCTTTGCAATGAAATGTACCGGCGAATCAATTCCTTCGGCAATTTCTTTAACGCCTACCCGCTTACCATTTTTCGATTCCCGGGTGAGGAAGATAACGGCCCTTATGGCGTATTCGCAGGTCTTCGAAAACATCTCAGTTTTTGATTGCGAAGCAAAGTTACATCTTTTTGGCAATAAAAGATAAAAAACTCTTTTTTATTTGTCTACTTTTTTGATAGACTAATATATTATTCTCAATTTTGCCTTTATACATATGTTATCATGGAAAACACAAAGCTAAATTGTCCGATCGATTTTGTTTCCGTTAACGAATACCGGGTGCGATGGACGGCCCTGTTGGTATTGGCTTTTACGGTTGGGTATATTCTCTCCGGTTACTGGATTCTTCCGGCATTTCTGGCGGTTGATTTTTTTCTTCGGGCGGTCAGGCTGGAAACATACAGTCCGCTCGGACAACTGGGTGGTGTGCTGGTGAAGGCATTTGGAAGCGGGATCAAGCCGGTGGACCGGGCCCCCAAGCGGTTTGCAGCTTGGATCGGTTGGTTATTTTCGATGATCATAACAGTCCTTTACATCGCAGGGGCGCCGTCGATCTCCTTTATTCTGGCCGATATTCTGTGTGTTTTTGCATTCTTGGAAGCTGCTTTTGGCTTCTGTGCGGGTTGCCGCGTTTATACCTTCGTCAAGCCTATGTTGCCATCTAAAACAATATAACACGTATATCATGAGTCAGATTGAAACGGATCTAATCCATACAGGTAAAACCTTCAATGAAAGCCGCTCGGTGGTGCCGCCTATCTACCAGACCGCGACCTACGTTGCGGACAGCAATCCGGAAAACTACGTAAAAGCAGGCACGGAAGCGCGCTACCCCTATTTTTATCAGCGCCATGGAAATCCGGTAAGTAGTCAGACAGCTGAGTTGATAGCGAAACTGGAAGGGAAAGAGGCGGCTCTGCTGACGGCTACGGGCATGGCCGCCATCAGCACGGCCGTGCTGTCCGTTGTCAGGGCGGGCGACCACGTGGTGGCTCAGCTTTCGCATTATTCGGCGGCAAGTATCCTGTTGAAAGAACTGCTCCCGCAGTTTGGCGTGGAAGTGTCTTATTTTGATCAACAGGATATCTCATCGCTGGAAGCGGCACTACGCCCTAACACCCGAATGATCTATCTGGAAACGCCCTCCAATCCGAACCTGGCCATCACGGACCTGGCCTATGTAGCTACATTGGCAAAGACAAAGGGTATCATTACCATTTGCGATAACACGTTTGCCAGTCCGATCAATCAACGGCCCGGTGACTTTGGTATAGACGTCGTGGTTCATAGCGCCACAAAATACCTGGGGGGGCATAGCGACCTTACGGCAGGCGCAATCTGCGGAAGTACGGAAAGGGTCAACACCGCATGGAAAAAACTGCTTTCGTTGGGCGGATCCCTCGCCCCATTTGATGCCTGGTTGCTCCTCAGAGGTTTGCGGACACTCTCTCTGCGGGTGAAACAAATTAATGAAAACGCGCTTGCCCTGGCCCAATGGTTTGAAAAACACCCCTTGATTAAGCGTGTTTTGTATTGCGGACTTCCCTCTCATCCGCAGCACGGGCTGGCCAAACGCCAAATGAAAGGATTTACGGGGATGCTGTCGGTAGAAGTGGCCGGGGACAGTGAAGAACAGCAGTTTTACCGTGCGCAGAAGGTGTTGAACAGCCTTCGGATTTTTGCCAACGCGGCCAGTCTGGGGGGCGTTGAGTCTTTGGCAGTGCACCCTGCGAGCATGTGGGGACTGCACCACTCGCCCGAGCAAAAACTGAAAGCAGGTATTAACGATGGCATGCTGCGTATCTCAGTGGGTATCGAACACATCGATGACCTGATTGCTGATTTTGATCAGGCGCTGGCAATAGCTACGGATTAACCGAGAAACAAATTTTTTCACAGGAAACCGCAATAATTGTATTTTAGCGGACCATGACTAAACATAAGATATTATCATTCGGGGAATTGCTATTGAGGCTCAGCTCGTCGGGCGGTTCTTTTTTGGGAGAGGCAGGGCAGGTGGCTGTGTTTCCCGGGGGCTCAGAGGCCAACGTGGCCGCCTCGCTGGGACAATGGGGCATCCCGTGCAGCTTTTTGAGCCGCATTCCCGATAACGACCTGACCGCTCAAGCCCTCCTAACCCTTGAAAAGCTTGGGGTCGACGTTTCTCCCTCCCTGCTGGAGGGCGATCGGATTGGCCTGTACTTTCTGCTCTCGGCAAACGGCCTGACCAAGGGTGAAGTTATATACGACCGTAAGTATTCGTCGTTCAGCCAGCTCGAACCCGGAAAAATCGACTGGGAAAGGGTGCTCGAAGGGTACACATGGTTTCACTGGAGTGCCCTAACGCCGGCACTGAACGCGCCCCTCGCCGCCGTTTGCGCGGAAGCGTTGACGGTTGCTAAGCGGAAAGGCTTGTGTGTGTCTGTCGACCTTAATTATCGCAACCGGCTATGGAATTACGGAAAAGATCCGATTGACGTGATGCCTCCTCTGCTGTCCCATTGCGATGTGGTCATGGGCAATATCTGGGCGGCTAACAAAATGCTGGGAACCTCCGTTTTGGAAACCCTTGGAAGAGATACTTCACCCGATGTATACTTTGAACATGCCCGGGAGTCAGCACAGGAAGTCTTCCGTTTGTTGCCCGAATGCCGGCATGTAGCCTATACGTTCCGTTTCATGGACACCGGTACCCACAACCTGTTGTACGGTACGTACCATACGCGTGAAGCCGATTACCTTTCGTCCATTCACGAGACCAACGAGGTGGTAGACCGCATCGGGAGCGGCGATGCGTTCATGGCAGGTTTGATTTATGCATTGGTGGATGGAAAGGAGGGCCAGAAAGTGATCGATACGGCGACCGCTGCGGGTTTCAAGAAACTTTTTGTCAAAGGCGACTTCGGCAACGGGGATTTGTAGGGAGAAGTCCGGAAATCTCATATCTTAAATACAAATGGAAAATACACTCAAACATATTCTCAACTATCCGGTCCTTCCGGTGTATTATGACGATGATATCCAAACCTGTACGGAGGTGGTAAATGCTTGTTATCAGGGGGGCATCCGGGTTTTTGAATTTGTAAACCGGGGCAATAAAGCGCCGAAGAACTTCGCCCAGTTGCTGTCATTCCAAAAAGAAAATTGGCCGGACCTTTTGTTGGGCATCGGTACGATTAAAACCGCGGCGATGGCCTCGGCTTATATTGCAATGGGGGCAAAATTTATCGTAAGCCCGGTAGTAAAGGCCGAAATTGCTGAGGTGACGCTCGAGAAAAACATCCTGTGGGTCCCTGGTTGTATGACACCTACGGAAATCAGTCTAGCCGAAGACCTTGGGGCTCCCCTGGTCAAACTCTTTCCGGGCGATACATTGGGAACCGGTTTTCTAAAGGGTATTAAACCGCTATTTCCAGCCATGCGGTTTATGCCAACGGGTGGTGTAAATCCGACCAGGGAAAGCATTTCCGGATGGTTTGACGCCGGTGTGAGTGCCGTGGGATTGGGTTCTAAGTTATTCGCGAGACCTGCAGGCGCCACAGGTTACGAATGGCTGGTACAACGGAGCAGTGACCTGATGGGTATTGTGGAGGGTTATAGCCAGCAATAGGTAAGCAATGCCAGGTAAAGTGCCATTGAGCACCCAAGGTATATACGATTTTTTAGCCAAACCGCGCTGCCCAGTGCAATCCACGCGAAAGTCAGCAATAAAAGCCATCCAAGCTGGCCTGTCCGGGCATTAGCGTACGCATAAATGACATGGACAGTGCAGATGTTGAGCAGAAAGAGAGCGGCAGGCACAAGATAGTGCTCAGTGTGCGTATCGTATTGTAAGCGTGTTTTCTGTTTGGCTGCTTTCATGCGATGGATTGATGGCGACGGTTGAATCGGCTGAGCAGGTAACGGAAAAGTGCGTAACCAATTACACCAATCAGCAGGGTGTTGATTAAGATGCCGGCCACTAACGAAGCCGTTGTATAGCCGATGAACAGACTGATCAGCGCAATGACCACCAGGAACAGCAATACAGTCATACTGTAAACAAAGGTCTTTTTCCATGCATTAACCCGGCTAAATTTCTTCTTTTTCTGACGGCGCAGTAAAAAGATGACAAAGCCGCTGATCGATAGGAAGCCGCTTGTCAGCCCGAGTAATGCGTACAATGCCTTGAGCAACAGACCTCCGAAATCGCCAAAGTGCATTGCTTCTTGGATGAAATAGAACTTATGGCCAAAAGGCTTTGCCCGGACATCGTATTGAAAAACAGGTCGGTAGTCTGTTTTTGAAAGGACAAGCACATTGATATCGCGTTCATAAATCTGTCCGGCAATGTTGCCCCGCACAGTGACCGTTGCGGAGCCATTGGTCGAGGAAGTGAGTTGCCGTGGCCGGAGTGCTGGAAATTCCCGTTTTGCAGCAGTTAGGACATCATCCCAATTCACATGTAATGCTTTATCGGCTTCCGGTTCCATCACAATGGGTGCTTTAAACGTATTTGGCGTATTGATGTCCAGACATCGCATCAGCCAGGGCTGTAATCCCAGCCATGCGCCCGTAAGAGCAATCACGATGTTGAATGCCAGCGCACTGATGCCCAATAATTTATGCCAGTCTGCCATGATAATGCGCAGGTCCATGGTTTTACGGAGTTTTGGCCACCCCTGTTTTTTCATGAAGTTGCCATAAATGAGCAATCCCGTGATGGCGACTATGGCGAGCGCTAATCCACCGATACCCACCAACTGCCGCCCCCAATACCCTTCGTAGAGCCGTACGTGTATCTGGCGCAGGTAATTGGCCAATGAATTTTGCTGATCGCGCTGTCCGACGACGCGATCCTTGCCGGCATCGATGAAAAAATCCACACGCCTTAGATCGCCACCTTCCGGTTGCAGGATCATATCGGCCTGTACCACCTGCCCCGGATGGTCAGGCAAGCTGATGAGGAACGAGTTGTAATCGGGATACCGATGGATAAGTGAATCGATGGACTGACCGAATTGCGAGGTGCCGTGGGGTGATGGGGATGACAGGGCATTGTAATGATGCCTGATAATCCATCCGTCTATTTCGGGGATGAAAACGGCAACCGCGCCGGTAAGGCTGAGTGTACCGATAAGGATACCGGTATAAAGCCCGACCCAGTGGTGGAGACGCCAAAATAGCTTCTTGTTCTCCGTCTTACCGGCGCGTTTGGACATAGTCAAATCTTTAGAACGTATAGCCTACCCCAATTAGAAAATTGCGGGGTCTGCCCGGATATAACCTATTGAAATCGTAACCACCTACCCAATGTGTTTTATCAAACACGTTGTTGAGATTGGCCGATAATTTGAACTTGTCGATGGTATAATACAGTGCGGCATCGGCAACAACATACGATGGCAGCATAAGGTCGGCGTTGAAGGTGGTTCTTGTGCTTACGTAGTTCGCACCGGCACCAATGCCGATGCCGTTAAGCGCAGGAATGGTAAAGGTATATTTTGCCCATATGCCTCCCTGGTGTTTGGGCGCATTGGGTAAGATATTTCCGATTTCACTTTCGTCCAGACTCTCGGTGATTTTCGTTTCATTAATGGCAAGATTAGCTGTTATACTCAAATTGGGCAGCACTTGTCCATATACATCGAGTTCGATACCTTTTGACTGTTGTTGTCCTATCTGGCGAAGCATGTCACCAACGCCGGTTGGCATCAACGTATTGTTTTGCTCGATTCGGTATATGGCCGCATTTATGCTTAACAGTTTATTCAGGAATTCCATTTTTGCCCCACCTTCGTACATCGTGCTGGTCAGCGGGTCGAAGGGGCCACCATAACGTTCGGGATCACCGATATAGCCTGCACCCTGCGGTTGATAACCCTGTGCATAGGTTACATAGAGACTGATCGGCTCAATGGGTGTGTAGACAAGCCCGAAACGGGGGATTAACTTCTGTTGTTCCACCGTTTCCGCGTTATCTTTTTCATAATTCATGATATCGGTGTAGAATTCCTGCCTCACGGCCAATAACGCTTGCACAGGCCCCCATGTGATTTGGTCTTGTACATATACGCCATTGACATAGTACTTGGTTGCCGCTTGCGGGCTGGAGGCATTGAAGTAGCCCGATATTTCAGAAATCGAATAATCCGGATTTGTTAAGTCAAAATGGGGAACATTGGGTACCGGTCTGTCATCCACAATCAGGTAATTATCACGGTTTGCAGCGTTATAGTTGCCAATGGCGCCTGTATTGGTTGCGTTCCGATAGCCCCCGGCGTTATAGGACGAACCGCCTACGGGCGATAGGTTTTGGATATAGTCGTAGCCCACCAGCAATTTGTGGGTCAAAGGGCCGGTATTGAAATCGCTGACAAAGTAAAGTGTGACATTATCGTTGTAGTTCTTCCCCTTCCGACGGATGGTGGACATCTCCATCAGTGTCGGTATTTCATTGCCATCGGCATCCACTGCATAGCGGTTGGAGGTGCGGTGTTCCAGCAAATCTTCCTCGTAAAGGAATTTCATGTAAGATGCATTGAACGAAATATGGTCGCTGAATTTATGCTGCAGTGACGCCGTTGTGTATAGGCTAAGCTCATTTTCGAAATCATTCTCCTTGCCGATCGCAAATGAAATCGGGGTGGAATAGAGGTCGGTGCCTGCAGTTGCTCCGAAAATAGGCTGACCGCGATCCAGCCGTGATTTGGTTTTCGAGTACACGAAGTCCACATTAACCTGAGTTCGGTCTGTGGGAATGAACGAGATGGAGGGTGCGATTACCATGTCTTCGCCTCCTTGCAGCACACGGAACGATTCTGCATTTTGGTAAGCAAGGTTCAGGCGATAGAGCAGTGTTTTCTCCTTGTTCATGGGACCGGTAAAATCACTCATGAGACGGTAGGTATTGTAGCTCCCGGTAGCGAAGCTTACGGATTTCCGGTTGACGTCAAGGGGCTTTTTGGTGACCGTGTTGACGGTGCCGCCCGGATCGGTGTTGGCAAATAGTGCCGATGCAGGACCTTTGATGACCTCAACGCGTTCTACGTTGGGCAGCAACGATTGTGCCCAACTGTTCGTGGCATCCCGCAAACCATTGATCAATGCATTTCCGGCACGGAAACCCCGCAGCGTGAAATCGTTGTTATAATAGGAAAATGTATTCACCCCACTGATATTTTTCAATACATCGCTGGTTTTGAATGCTTGCTGGTCGTCGATAACTTCCTTTGTCACATAGCTGATGGCCTGGGGTACAAACTTAATCGGGGTTTCTGTCTTCGTCCCTGCAAACGATGAGGTGTTCTTATACGTTTGCTCTTTCCGGCCAATAATTTCCACTGCCTGCAGTTGATTTTCTATCGGTGACAGGGCAACGGATAAGTTATCGCTGCCCGACGAAGGGAGCGTGATATTGAGGCGGGTTGCCTCGAAACCGAGGTAGGAGAAGGTCACGGTATAATGCCCTTGGGGTAACCCTTCAAAGGAAAAAGCACCCGCTTCATCGGTAACACGTGCACGTTGGATCCCCGATACACGCACGGTAACGCCCGGCAGTGGATGGCGGTCTGCAGTAGAAATAACCTGACCGGCCAATGTAAGGTTTTGGCCATAGCTTTTCTGATGTACACCAATAAGTAGGAGTACAGTTAACAGGCCAGTAAATTTATGTAACATATTATTTGGATTTAATTTAAATAAGATGCAATTCTAAGGGAAATATCTGGTAAAATCAAAATTTATTAAAAAAGGAATCAAGTTTTTGAAATTTACGCAATCGATTGAGCGAATCGTTGTAAGCATGGTTTAGTATGTTTGTCCAATAGATATACTGATTATGAAATCTGCTATGCGGGCGTTTTACGAGAAAGGAGATAAATAACTAGATCTCATGAGGCCATTAAAAACAAACGATTTTCGAATGAAGAGACTGACTAAACTCGCTATTGCCATAACTTTATTACTCTCTACGGGAGTACATGCACAAAATCAACTTTCCATCATTCCGCAGCCTCTGGAACTGGAACAGAAGCAGGGAAACTATTTGCTTACGGAAAAAACCGTGATTCGGATCGATGGCCGGAATCCAGAATTAAGCGCATTGGGCGAATTACTGGCACAGGGGTTGTTTGAGCGAACCGGAATACGCTTAACGGTATCTTCGTCGCAGAAAGCAAATGAAGCGGCTGCCATTACGTTGCAACTGGTTTCAGACACGTTGGGAGATGAGGGATACCGATTGTCAGTAGGAAAAGGAGGAATCACAGCCCGGGCGGAAAAAGCAAACGGACTGTTCTACGCCATTCAGTCAATTTACCAATTGTTGCCGGTCGAAATGTCTGCAGGCTCAGATATTGCGATCCCCTTCGTGGAAATTATGGACCGGCCCAGGTTTGGTTGGAGGGGGTTGATGCTTGATGTAGGCAGATATTTTTATTCAGTCGATTACATCAAAAAATACATCGACTACTTAGCCATGCATAAAATGAATGTCTTTCACTGGCATTTGACCGAAGACCATGGCTGGCGCATTGAAATCAAGAAATATCCACGGCTTACAGAGGTGAGTGCATGGCGCCCCAGCACCAACTTCCAGCGCGGACCTTATATCAATCCGAATCCGCACGGCGGTTTTTATACGCAAGCGGATATCAAAGAAGTAGTCGCATATGCGCAGGCAAGGTACGTTACGGTGGTACCTGAAATTGAATTACCCGGACATGCGCTTTCTGCATTGGTAGCTTACCCCCAGCTTTCATGTACGGGCGGACCTTTCAAAATCCCGGAGCAATGGGGCATACAGAAAGACATCTATTGTGCGGGTAAAGAAGAAGTGTTCACATTTCTGGAAGATGTACTTTCCGAAGTGGCAGAATTGTTCCCCAGTGAGATCATTCATATCGGTGGAGATGAAGCTCCTAAAGACCGCTGGAAAGAATGCCCCCATTGCCAGCGCCGGATCAAAGAAGAAGGGCTTAAAGACGAACATGAGCTACAAAGTTATTTCATCACCCGTATTGAAAAATTTCTTAACAGTAAGGGTAAACGCATCATTGGTTGGGATGAAATTCTGGAGGGTGGATTAGCGCCGAATGCTGCGGTGATGTCTTGGCGGGGAATTAAGGGAGGTATCGAGGCAGCGCGGATGCATCATCCGGTGGTGATGACACCTACCTCGCACATGTACCTCGACTACTTTCAGGGAGAGCCCTACCTGGAACCCAGCGCCATCGGAGGGTTTCTTCCGCTTCGCAAAGTATACTCGTTTGAGCCCGTTCCAGAGGAATTGGTCGGCAAAGAGCGCGACTTCATTCTCGGCATTCAGGGTAACATCTGGTGTGAATACATCCATTCACCGGAGAAAGCCGACTATATGACGTATCCCCGTGGCGCTGCCGTGGCAGAGATTGCATGGAGCGCTCCGGAACGCAAAGACTGGGTAGACTTTACCCGCAGGCTGGAAGCTCAATACGTCCGTTACGAACAGATGGGCATTAATTATGCGCGCAGTGCCTATCAGGTGTATTTTGAAGTGAAGGATGGCGCGTCAGGCGCCCCTTCTACTGTGGAACTGAAAACGGATAGTTACCAGCCGGAGATACGGTACACCCTGGATGGTACCGAACCCTCCACTTCATCTCCGGTGTATAAAGGAGCGCTTGAAGTACCGCAGCACACCACCGTGCGGGCAGCTACGTTTAAAGACGGAAAACGGATTAGTCCGGTAAGCGCGCGTTCGATCGTACAGTTCGATTAGCGGATTAGATAGCTAGAAGGAGGAGCCGTCTCACGCAGTGAGGCGGCTCCTCCGTTTTTAAGGTTGTGTACGTAAGAGCTAAAACATTTCTTCAAAAATATTACTTTTATCCCCCGCGTAGGCATAGCCTACCCAAATACAATAACCGGTTTATAAACTCTTTAAGGAGACTATGGAAAGAAAAACATTTATCAGAAATCTGGCGCTGGGCGCCGCCGCTTTTACCATCGTGCCGCGGCACGTGCTGGGAGGAAAACGGTTTCTAGCGCCCAGCGACCGGCTAACACTGGGTTATATCGGAGTGGGAAGGCAGGCACTCGGGCTACTGAACAACATCAACAACTGCCCGGAAACCATTGTGCTGGCAGCCAGTGATGTGGACACCCGGAAACTCGCCCGCTTTGTGGAACGCGCAACGGAGGCGAATGGCAAAAAGGTGGCCACCCCGGTAACAGGATACGCCAAGTACAGGGAACTGCTGGACCGTAATGACATTGATGCGGTAGTCATAGCCACTCCCGATCATTGGCATGCACAAATCTGCATAGACGCCGCCAAAAAGGGTAAAGATATTTATTGTGAGAAACCACTGGCGTTAACGATTGCTGAAGGCCGGGCCATGGTGAATGCCGTGAGGAAGTATAAGCGGGTGTTGCAGACGGGCAGTATGCAGCGATCCTGGAAGCCCTTTCGCCACGCCTGTGAATTGATAACAAATGGCTATATTGGTGATATTAAGGAAATCAATGTGTCTGTTGGAGGGCCAGTTCGGCAATGCGACCTTCCTTCGCAACCCATACCCGGTGAGCTCGACTGGAATAGGTGGATCGGGCCGTCGCTTTATCGCGGCTATCATCCTGTATTAGCGCCCCCCATCGAAAACGATAAGGATTGGGCGGGCTGGCGGAATTATCATGGTTTTGGCGGTGGTTTCATTACCGACTGGGGTGCCCACATGTTTGACATTGTCCAATGGGCATTGGGGATGGATGATTCAGGGCCCGTTTCCTTTCATGCACCGCAGGATCCATTGGCAGAGGAGGGTGCATCGTTTCGTTACGCTAACGGCGTAACGGTACACCATAAACTTTGGGGCCCGGGAAATGCTATACAATTTATTGGTACAGAGGGAACCATCGAAGTGTCGCGAAGTTTTTTACGATCGACACCGGAGACGATCGTTGAACAAACGCTCAAACCTTCCGACAAACGGCTTTACCAAAGCGATAACCATTATCAGGATTGGATAGACGCCATCAAAAAAAGGAGCCGCCCCGTAGCCGATGTCGAAATTGGACATCGTACCGCATCGGTGTGCAATGCGGTAAACATTGTTTACCAACTTCAACGCGATGTTAAATGGGATCCTAAAAGGGAGCAGTTTGATGACGCCGCCGCTAACCTGATGCT
>Ga0079224_100002171_pt1 | contig 23540 bp, 21 predicted proteins | sample Stecom2015_FD_80414 | JGI IMG/M metagenome (GOLD analysis project Ga0079224, IMG submission 80414) | Agricultural soil microbial communities from Utah to study Nitrogen management - Steer compost 2015 | ecosystem: Environmental > Terrestrial > Soil > Agricultural land | place: USA: Utah... | reverse complement strand
GGTATTTTGATCCAATAAAGCGGTACCGATGGGGTTCCTCAAATCTCCATAGAAAATCGCTTCATTTCCCGGTCCGGAGAAGCTACCGTCTTCATTGTATATGGGTTGCGTGGGCAATGAGGCCAATGTATTCAAAACGCTGTAAGAACCATTCTTTTTAATATCATGGCTCAAGCTCAGGTTATTCCCCATTTTCAGCCAAGAGGTCTGTTGGGCCTCATTATTAAACTGAAAGGTATAACGCTTGTAGGATGTATTCAATACAATACCATCTTGGCTCAAGATACCCCCTGAAACGTAATAAGTATTTTTCTCTCCTCCCCCCGAATAAGATAGGGAATAGTTAGACAGGCGGTCCCTACGCAATAGCGCGTCAGTCCAGTCGGTGCCTTCTCCCAAAAGAGTAGGATCAGCAAAGTCAGGCCGCTGCCGTTCATTGTTATTGGCCATCATTTCATTGTGCAACGAGGCAAACTGTGCAGCATTCAACATCTTAGGAAGACTGGTTGCCTCCTGCGTTGCAAAATTGGCACTGGCAGCGAAGGTTCCCTTATCCTTATGTCCCTTTTTGGTGGTGATCAGCACCACGCCATTTGCACCACGCGAACCGTAAATAGCCGTTGCCGACGCATCTTTGAGGATATCAATGGTTTCTACATCATTGGGATTCAAGGCATTCAATGCAAGATCGGTAGGAACCCCGTCGATGACCAGCAGCGGAGCACTGTTATTGATCGACCCCAATCCACGTATCTGAATAGATACATTGCTTCCCGGCGCGCCGCTATTTACGATCTGTACACCGGATGCCCGGCCTTGCAGCGCTTCCCCGATATTGGCTACGGGCCGATCTTTCATCGCCTCCGAACCCACCGAGGCCATTGACCCCGTTAGATCCCGCTTGCGGACAGTACCATAGCCGACCACCACAATTTCTTCCAATTCTTCCTGGTTCTCTTTCAGAATGATATGATAAACAGAGGAAACATCTACAGGTTGCTCAACCAACGAATAACCTACCGAGGTAATTTGCAATACATCCCCCGTCTCTGCCTGTAGCGAAAATTGTCCGTTAGCATCGGTACGCGTTGCTGCACTTTTCCCCAAAACAGCAACTGAGGCCCCCACAAGAGGATTACCTGCACCATCTGATACGATACCGGAGATACCTCGCTGCTGCGCATACACATTTATGTGTAATAGTACACTCACCACCACGAGTAGGAAATGCACTGCGGAGAAACGCATGTGGCGATAAAAAATCTTCATAAATAACACTTTACTTTAATGAATAACACAATTTATAATTGACCGCCAGCCTATAACAGGTTTACTCTTGGAAGTCTTATACAAAGCTAGGAAGGGAATTAGGTCTAAAAAAGGGTATCAAGATAAAATATAGACCTAAAAACAATAAAACCATCTGACAAACAGTATATTACACAAATAATTGTTATAAAAAATATAGATAGTATAGTACTATATTTTGCTAATTCTACCTATTTTCATCACCATATCATCAAACTCTTCGCGTGGAACACGTGCTTTATTTCTTATCCGCGTGCGATAACTATAAATCGTGTTGGTGGAATAATGGAGAAAACCTGCAATTTTTGAGCTATCTGTAATGCCCAACCGGATTAAAGCAAATATGCGGAGTTCTGTATTTAAAAGTTCATTATTTTTCAGCACAAAATGCTCCTCTTCCATCAACAGCGCATTAAAATCTTCGACAAAATTTGGATAGATATGAAGAAAAATATGGTCAAACGTGGAAAACAGTTCTTTTACTTCCCGTTCAATCATATCTCTTGATTTTAAGCGCTTCAGGAGTTCATCCATTTTGCCGCCCATGACCATCTTTTTCAGCACGGTCTGAAAGTGCTCCAGTTTATCGATATACGTCGAGCACAGATCCAAGAATTGACCGATATAGGCTTCTTTAATGTGATTGGCCTCTGCCAGGTCTTTATTAATAGAAGATACTTCAAGATTCGTCTTATGTAGGGCGTCGTTGGTCGTATTCAACCGGGCATTCAGTTCCTGCAAACGTTGATTCGCTTCAAACAGCTCTTCCCGTACCCGATTTATCCTTTTCATCTGCCGATACACATAAATAATCGCCAAAGCCAGAAAAATAGAAAGCACAGACACCAATAACAAAAAGCCTGTCAGCATATCCTTTTTCTGCGCTTCATTTTCTTGATATGCGGAATCGATAATCGGAAAAATCTGCGAGGCTTCATAGGCCCGGAAACGAGCATTGCAAAAGATAGCATCCTCCATGGAGGATTGTATACATTTATAGGCTTCTTCAATATGTTCCGTTTCGTAGAGTAAAGAAGCCAACGCTTGCATGGCGGCATTTTCCTTAATGGCGTTCTTGATATCGTATATAGCAGACTGTATCAAATACCGACGCTGTAGGGGAATATTCCCTTCCTGCCTAAAGACCGTTGCCAGCGCATAACAAAGGATAGCGCGCTCGTGGTTCTCTTCGTCGGATTGACTCAAAAGTCGCATTAATATCGTTTTGGCTTTCTCCAACTGCTGATGATCCAGTAGTTTCTCCGCATAAACAATCTGGTATTGTGTGCTTTCAGGATCTAATTCATGGAGCAACGAATCACGATAAAGATCACTCTGAGCTTCGTATTTATCATCGTAGTGATTGGCAGAAGAATAAAACTTATATAATCTCTTACGTGCATCATAGTATTTCACACGTAAGGGCGAGGGAAGTCGCTCACTCGATATATCTTGTAAAATATTATAAGAGTCGATATACATACCGGCCGTGAAATGTAAGGCTGCCAGATCAAGATTGCTCTCTGTTATCCATTCGGCATGGCCGTACCGCCGGGCGAGTTGCAAACTATATTCTGCGTATACAATGGCCGAATCCAATTTGTAGGGTGTATATTCCTGATAAAGCTGTTTGGCAATCAAATATCGGGTGCTATCGTGGTCGGCAAGTTGGCTGAATGCTTGTACCAGACCTCGGATTTTCATCTCTTTCACTTCCATAAATTCCTGCTTTTTATCAATCAACCGGATCAAGTCCGTCAAGGTAGCATCATCTTTCCTTACCTCCTGACACAAGGCTATAGATGATGGTATCGTAATCAGAAAAAGAAGTAACAGTCGTCTATACATAGAATAGCCAATATAGGATAGTTACAGGAATAGGTGATATATCTTCTTAACCCCAGTAACAATTGCGACTACTAATACTCCTGCAATTAATCCGACTACAAATTCCTTAATAATAGCAGGCAACGATGGAAAAAGATGGTGGATATAGTCAATATTATGTACAAAGATACCACCTGAGACCAATATCAGCGCGACCGTACCGATAACCGATAACGATTTGATCACGATAGGCAATGATTTCACGAGCAGACGTCCTAAAACCGACAAAAATCCTTTCTCGTTACTATATTTAATTAGACGATAACCGGTATCATCCATACGGACAATAAGCGCTACAATACCATACACCCCTACCGTTGCCAAAAGAGCAACAACGGAAACCGTTAGAATCTGTATGGTAAGGCTTCGATCCAGCACCGTCCCCAGTGCAATAATGACAATCTCAACGGAAAGGATAAAATCGGTTGTTATCGCCGATCTAATTTTCGCTTTCTCGACTTCACTGCTTTCTTCTTCTTTTTTCTCCACAATGGGCGTATCACCCTTCGGGCGATGAAAGAAATATTCGATAATTTTTTCCGCTCCTTCATAGGCAAGATAAAAACCACCCAAAATTAAAGCAATCTTTATAGCAATCGGAAAAAAAGTGTTTAACAATAATGCAATTGGAACAATAATAAGTTTATTGATAAATGAACCCTTTGTTATAGCCCATAGAACAGGTATTTCCCGAGAGGATAAAAAACCTGTTGCCTTTTCGGCATTAACCGCTAAATCGTCACCCAAAATACCTGCGGTTTTGCGAGTAGCAACTTTAGCCGTCACGGCTACATCGTCCATTAATGCTGCGATATCGTCCAAAATCGCAAAAATACCTGATGCCATATGTAATTTTTAATCTAGATAAAAATAGAAATAAATCTTTACATGTCCCTATCCAAACAACGCGCTGAACAAATCCTCTAACCTAGCCAGTGGACGAATAGCAATGTCGTATTTTTTAGCATCCAGCCCCTTCGTATTATATTTCGAGATAAAAATTCCTTCGAATCCCAATTTTTCTGCTTCCATAATGCGCTGTTCGATACGGTTTACAGCACGGATTTCACCAGATAATCCTACTTCTCCCGCAAATGTTACCTGCGATGGCAATGGAATGTCTTGTTGAGAGGATATTAACGCCGCAATAACAGCTAGGTCAATAGCAGGATCTTCAACGCGTAATCCACCGGCAATATTCAAGAAGACATCCTGCGCGCTAAGCCGGAAACCAAAGCGTTTTTCCAAAACGGCAAGCAGCATGCTTAACCGTTTTGTATCAAATCCCGTTGAGGTTCGCTGTGGGGTACCAAAAGCAGAGTTACTCACCAAAGCCTGCACTTCAATCATGAGCGGACGCATACCCTCCAACATGGCAGCAATAGCGACTCCACTGACAGGTTCGTCACGCTGGGAGATCATAATCTCCGAAGGATTGGAAACTTCCCGAAGTCCTGATCCCTGCATTTCATATATCCCTAACTCGGAGGATGAACCAAAGCGATTCTTTACGGCTCGCAGGATACGATACACATGATTCCGATCCCCTTCAAATTGTAATACCGTATCGACCATGTGCTCCAATACTTTTGGCCCTGCAATAGAACCCTCCTTAGTAATATGCCCTACAATAAATACAGGTGTACTGGTCTCTTTAGCAAAACGCAAGAGTTCAGCTGTACATTCCCGCACCTGAGATACCGAGCCCGGAGCTGACTCTATCTGGGAAGAGTGCAGCGTCTGAATCGAGTCGATAACCACCATGTCGGGTTGCACCGTTTCTATCTGCTTAAAAATCTGCTGTGTGGATGTCTCGGTCAGGATATAGCAATTTGCAGTTGCGCTCTGCGCAAGTCGTTCTGCCCGCATTTTAATCTGCTGTTCGCTCTCCTCACCCGAGATATAAAGTGTTTTGACTTTGGGTATGCCCAGCGCCAATTGCAGCATCAGCGTTGATTTACCAATTCCAGGCTCACCACCGATCAGGACAAGAGATCCCGGTACAATACCTCCTCCTAACACCCGATTAAATTCCTTATCAGGTGTTGTCAGACGTTGTTCATCCTGATAAACAATTTCGTTGATGATCGCCGCTTTGTTTGTTCGTCGTGAGGATGTCGGCGTCGTGGTACTTCGCCACTCGGGCACCTTAGAACCTGTCTTTTCTACCACTTCTTCGACAAAAGTGTTCCATTGCTTGCAAGAAGGACATTGCCCCAACCACTTGGGAGATTCATAGCCGCATTGCTGACAGAAATATGTTGTTTTTGCTTTCGCCATTAAGCGAAGTTAAGTATTATTTTGCATTACAAACTTTCGTAAATAGCATCTTGTATTCGACTACGTATATTTAAATCCAACAACTTTGTGGATACTTGCGGATGAACCCGATTGGACAAGAAAATGTAAATAAGTTGATTTTGGGGATCGATCCATATACACGTGCCGGTATAACCTGTATGCCCAAACACGGATTCATTTGCCAGTCGAGAAGGATATTCCTTTTTCTTATCCGGGTCAGCTCGATCAAAACCTAGCCCACGCCGGCTGGTCAACGATTGTCTGGATGTAAATAAATCGACTGTCTCCGGCCTGAAATACCGGATACCTCCGTACTCACCTCTATTTAACAGTAATTGACCGTAAATAGCCAGATCATTTGCTGTAGCAAAAAGCCCCGCATGACCCGCTATGCCCCCGGCCATCGCCGCTCCTTCATCATGCACATAACCTTGTAATAACTCTTTTCGGAAAACCGTATCGTTCTGTGTTGGTACAATTTGTTTTTTTGCAAAGCGCTGACGCGGATTATAGCCCGCTGTTTTCATACCAATGGGCTGATACAGCAGTTCCTGTACATATTCTTCCATTGGCTTGGACGTCATGCGTTCCGCAATTTCTTTCATGACGTACATACTAATATCGCTATATACATAATTGCCGATAGGTTTTACGGGTGACATCAGCATTTGAGGCCACATTACATCCCTATAATAGTTGTTCCGGAGATAGGCTTTGTCTGCCACGCGCACTTGATGAGCTGTATCTGGTTTATACACCAAATCACCTGGTTTCAGGTTTCGATAAAAAGGGATAAAAGGGGTAAACCCTGCTTCATGTAACAATACGCTACGAAGTGTGATATCCTTTTTATTCGTCTCTTGTGCCTGCCCTAAATAACACCCCATACTGCTATCCAAATGAATAATATCCCTTTCTTGCAAATGCATGATTACAGGAGTTGTACCTGCAATCTTACTGACGGATGCGAGATCGAATATATCGGAGGTCGTCGTTTTTGCATTAGTACCATAAGTATGCGTGCCATACGCTTTATCAAAAATAACCTGTCCATCTTTCACGGCCATAACAACCATACCTGGAGCCGCGTGTTCCCGAATAGCTTCCGCAGCAATGACATCAATCTTTTTTGTCATGCCCTCCATATCCAATCCGCAGGAATTTTCCGTCGCATACTGCAAGCGAGTCTGTTCCGTTTTATTTTGTCCCTGTGTGATAGCTAGCCCCCCAAAAATCGACATGGCAGCATACTGCTGAGCTTCCTTATTAAATTCGGGATAAATCAATTCCGAAAATCGACCTTGTAAACGCGCCGGCGACCAACTGGAAGTTGTAGCCTTATTTTCAAATCGTACGACAATAACTTGCTTATTATGTACTATTGATTGTTGAACCATCAACAACAAATCGTTTCGGAGATCTTCCTTTGTGCCAACAATAATAATAGTATTGTGATATTTTGTATGCTCTTCATAACCGTTAAAATTAAAACTTTCCACATCAGCATAACGCTTTATCATATTTACAAAATGAGCGTATTTATTAGGAAAAGGCGTAATTACCGCCATGCGGTGCTTGTCTAACCGTTTAAGCGGCACTAATCCGCCAGCATTTTGGGTCATCACAACGTTGTTGACAACAGTTTGTTTGTATTGCGCAAAGCTGTCCGACGTATATAATAGTAGTAATAAACAAAAGTAAATTATCGTACTTTTCATTTCATTCACTGATTTAAACCATAAATGTATCAAAATATACTCAAGATTTGTACTTCCCCCTCATTTACACTAAAGGTCGCCTCCGGATATTTGAGGTATGTAGAAATCCATCCTTAGCACTATCCCTTATCTCAAATATCCGCAGCGACGATTTTTTTGGTTCTTTTTTGAGGTAAAAAAGAACACAAAAACCCTATATTTGATTTATGCCCGAAGTTATAGACAATAAGACTATTTTTTCTCTTTTGGAAGTATCCCGCAGTATTCAGAAAACTATTGCGGAACGATACAGAAGTCTATATTGGATTAAAGCGGAGATGAACAAACTTAACCATTATACCCACTCGGGACATTGTTATCCAGAACTGGTCGAGAAAAAAGAGGGGAAGGTGGTAGCAGAGATGCGCTCGATACTGTGGAAAACCGACTACCAACGAATTAATGAGCAGTTCCGCAAGCTGTTAAATGAGCCCTTGAGAGACGGCATTACCATTTTATTCCAAGCAGGTATTTCTTACGACCCGTTGTATGGCTTTAGCCTTAAAATCGTCGATATAGATCCCACGTTTGTGTTGGGTGAGTTGGAAAGGGAGAAACGAGAAAGTATACAAAAGCTTCAGGCAGAAGGTATATTCCGGGCTAATAAAACCTTGCCTTTTCCCCTCCTGCCCAAGCGTCTCGCAATCGTCTCTGTGGAAACGAGTAAAGGGCTATCCGATTTTTTTAAAATTATTCAACGGAATCCCTGGAAATATAAATTCGAGTATACCTTGTTTCCCGCACTATTGCAAGGAGACAAATCTATTCCCTCTATTATTCGACAATTAGCCAATATTGCCGAGAAAACCGATGAGTTTGACGCGGTGGCGATCATTCGTGGCGGTGGCGGAGAGGTGGGGCTTTCCTCTTACAATAACTATCAATTGGCTAAAGCGATTGCAATTTTTCCGATACCTGTTATCACAGGCATCGGACATTCCACCAATGAAACTGTCAGCGAGATGGTTGCATACCAGAATGCGATTACCCCTAGTGAGCTGGCCGACTTCTTAATACAGAAATTTCATCAATTTGCTATTCCGGTGGATGAAGCTCAAAATCGTATCATACAAGCCTCAAAAAGTTTATTTGAAAAAGAAGACCGCCTATTAGCTCAATATAGCCAGTCCATATCGTGGAATAGCAAAGCTATATTAGCTACTGAAGACCATAAACTAACAACATTAACCAATCACTTACAACTCTTTTGTAGGCAATTGTTGAAAGACCGAAAAGCAGATCTTAACAGTATACAAAGATTACTACAATTGGCAGATCCAAAGCAGTTGCTTAAAAAAGGATTTAGCATTACTAAAATTAACGGTCATGCTGTTACGAAGGGGATTTCGGTAAAGGTGGGCGATGAAATCGAAACTATCCTGTATGACGGAACAGTGTATAGTAAAGTGATGAAAAAACTTTAAACAGATAAACCAACAATGGAAAATACATACACCTATAACGATGCATTTGAAGAGCTTCAACGGATTGTATCGGAAATCGAATCTGGACAAACCGATGTCGACGAGCTGACAGAAAAGATACGTCGAGCATCTCAACTCATCGCCATTTGCAAAGCCAAGCTCACCTCATCAGAAGAGGAAGTAGAAAAGCTGTTAGCAAAACTGGTCGAATCCGCAGCCGATGACGAAGTCCTGAGTAGCGGAGAAGAGGAGTAATTTGATCTAAAACATAGCTCCATACAACATGTTGCATGGAGCTATACTCTTAATATCCACAGAATTAAACCGTCACTTTCGTTCCAACATCTTTCCCTTCGACAATATCTAATATAACACGATCTCTTTTGCCATTGGCGATATACGTAGGAATTCCTTTAGCTGCTGTATTCTTGGCAACTTTAAGCTTCGACTCCATGCCCCCACGACCGGAGGTTTCACCTTTATTTGTCTTTGCGACGTACTGCTCTACTTGTTGATCAACCTTAATTTCGCTGATCAACGTAGAACCTTCATCGGCAGGATGTCCCGTATAAAAACCATCGATATCGGTTAATATAATGAGCATATCGGCCTGGATTAACTCAGCTATTAAGCTCGCCAACTCATCATTGTCCGAAAACATAGAATGCGATACAGAAACAGCGTCGTCTTCATTGGCGACCGGAATGACACCTTCCGATATCAATCCCTCGTAGCAATTGATCATGTTTGTACGGTGCTCTCCCGGATTAAAATCCCGTTTGGTCGCCAAAACCTGTGCGCAGCGCATACCGTAATTCTGGAAAAGCGTATAATAATGCCTCATCAGGCGTGGCTGCCCTATAGCGGAATATACCTGTCTCCGTTGTGATTTATCTTCTATCACACTATCGCCCAACAACTCCCGCCCAGCATTTACAGATCCTGACGAGACCAATACAGGCATGATACCATCTTCGTACAATTGCGCTATTTGGTCAACCAGTTTATTTAAAGCCGATAGCATAATCCGATTATCCCGATTTGCCATTACGCTTGTACCAACTTTAATAACAATTCTTTTTTTATACATGTTTATTTATTGCTTTCCTTTCCCAGCTGCACCGCCCTGTCAAACGCGGCATAAGCTGCATCTTTAATCAATTCTTTGACATTATTTTCTTCCATAGAATCTAATGCGGCACGCGTAGTTCCTCCTTTAGAGGCCACCCTATCCATCCAATCGGTCGGATTAAGGTCGGAGCTATTAAAGAGTTCCACAGCCCCTTGAAAAGTCTGTGCGACCATTAAGCGCGCATCCTTCTCTCTGAAACCCATTTTTACAGCGGCTTCCATCATCGATTCCATAAAATAGAATACATAAGCGGGACCTGAACCGGATATACCGGTAGATTTATCGATTTCCATTTCATTCGCAAGCTTGATGGAGCGGCCCGTCGTGTCGATTAATTTTTCTACCGTGAGTAGTTCCAACCGAGAAACCTCTTTTGAGCCTATAAACGACGTAAACCCGTGACCAACCTGTGCTGCAAGGTTTGGCATCGCACGTACCACCTTCTTAATATCCATCGCTTCTTGCATAGTCTTTATCGTGACGCCTGCCATAATGGATACAAAAATCTGATCTGGTTTTTTGTGCGCTTTGATCGCTTCAAAAACTTCATCGCTGTGATAAGGTTTCACGGCAATAAATACAATGTCCGCTTTAGGCAAACAATCTTCCAATTTTTCGTAGACATCGAACGTATTCTCTGCTCGTAATTCAGCAATTTTTTCTGCCGAGTTGTCTAAAATCATTAAATCTTTCTCTTTCAACAAGTCTGATTGGGCCATCCCATGAGCATACGTTAGCCCCATGTTTCCGGCGCCAATTACTAGAATTTTCATCGTAAAATTTGTTTTTTAAAAATGATCAAGCTTTGCATAAACCAACCTTTCCTTAAAGGCAGCATATACAAGTTTCATCGGATTAAATTTTTGTTGTAATAACATTAGTTCACACATAACCCCACAAGGAACGTGCTGAAAATTAATACAATGCAAAATAAACTAGGAGATCTTAAACAAATACGCGACACAACCCGCTGTCAAGTAGGCATTTATCCTACACATTAACTTTTTTCATATTTTTTCAAATGGGGTAAGTGTCACTCCTGCCAAAATGACTACAAAAGCCGACATGCTATTTTGCAATCACCGTCTTCATGCGAGCGCGTGCGATGATCCTGTCTTTCAGTTTTGTTTCGATTTCAACCAATGTAACGCCCATAAATTCTTGTAGAATTGTGATGGCAGAAAAAACGGTTTCTCCTATTACAGGTAGATCCTGAATTTCTACATGCTGCATAGAACCAATATAACCCATCGGTGCATCTTCCCCCTTCAAGAAATAACTATACCCGGTATGCAATGCAACGGATTGTGCCATATGTTCAAGTAAACCACTTTCTGCCAACATTGCTCCATTAACAAATATATTTCCTTCACGAACGACAAAAGTCGACACCAGCTCCTTATCGTCATAGCTTTCTAAACTAGACACCATAACAATCGGTGCTCGTTGTGGGATGAGTGATAATAGTTTTTCGCCCGAAATAGGTAAAGAGATCATTTCCAAAAATCAAAAAAGTTAAACCACTGTAGCGGATACTTCCGCAATATACTTTCCACACTGCTTGTGTAAGCTGCCAGAAAAGATTGTGGATCACGCCGTTTTACATCGATAGCCTTACGTGCATAAAGATGATAGTGAAGTCCGGATTCGCGCATGACATATACAAAAATAACAGGAGCAGATAAGCGAGATGCAATACGAAAAGGCCCTGCCGGAAAATGGGCTTCTTCACCAAGCAGAGAAGCAGTGAGCGTTTTAGCACCATCAAAATACCGATCGCCGGTGAAGCAAATTAATTGGTTACTGGACAAGGCTTCGTTAATAGCAAAGACATGAGACATATCTTCTTGAATATGGATGAACTTAACACTCGGTTTTTCAGAAATACGTTCGATATATTCCTTAATGATTGTGCGTTCTTGATCTGCTGTCACTAGGTTAATCTGAAGATCTAAATCAATATCAGCGAAAAATTTATCGGCAATTTCAAAGTTTCCCACATGTGCCGAAATGAGAACACCACCGTTTTTATTTGCCAAAACTTCCTTTAACGTATCTATTCCATCAAATTCATAGGTAAATCTGTCGCGTAGACCAGAAGAGATAGCCACCTTATCGATGATGGTTTGTCCAAATACAAAGTAGGTTTGATAAACTTTCCAAAATGCTTTCCAAGCCCCATAGCCCTGCCTATGACGCAAATAATAATAAATCGCTCGGAAACTTTTGGGAGAGAAAAGAAAATAATAGAATGCTACAAAAACAAGCAAGGAGTAGGCGGCTCGAACCCCTAATTTTCTTATTAAAAAGACAAATATCTTATAGCCAAGGAGTGTCCCTTTTGATTTTCCGTCCCATTGGCTCATATTACCCTCCGATTTAACTCCTTATCGTCATTTTTTGTTCTACGACGTTATAGAAATCCTGGAACGTAACTACTTCATCAAAATCCGCCTCAACGAGTTTAACTCCAAAATTAGATTCGATAATAACAACCAAATCTACATAGTCTAAACTATCCAGATCAAGAGATTCTTTTAAAGACGCTTCCGGACTGATAATCTCCTCATCTACTTCAAACTCTTCCACCAAGATTTCATTTATCTTTTGATATATACTCGCTTTATCCATCGTTAAATTTCTTGACCACCAACGCGGAATTGGTTCCACCAAATCCGAAAGAATTAGACAAATATATATCAAATTCTTGTTTTATGGTGTGGGAAACAAAATTTAATTCGCTGATATCATCATCCGGTTCTTTCAAATTAATATTTGGGGCGATGAACCCATGCTGCATCATCAAGGTAGAATATACTATCTCCGACGCACCCGCCATCCAACACTCATGTCCTGTCATGGATTTTGTAGAACTAACATAGGGTCTATTCCCAAATACTTCTAAAATAGCCTTTGCTTCATTTGCATCACCAATTGGGGTTGATGTGGCATGTGCGTTGATATAGGCAATATCTCCAGCCCGTATATTGGCCTGCTCGAGTGCTCGTCGCATCGCTTTCGCAGGCCCTTCGATGTTAGGGGTTGATATATGGCCTCCATTGGAAGAAAAACCATAACCTATTATTTCTGCGATGACAGGTGCGCCCCTATTTACAGCCGATTCATAACTCTCCAATATGACTGTTGCTGCTCCGCCACTAGGCACCAATCCCGTACGTCTTTTGTCAAAAGGTCTTGATGCTTGTTGTGGGTGACTAATATCAGTCGCAAAGACACCTAAACCATCAAAACTAGCCATAGCATAAGGGTTGATTTCCTGTGCTCCTCCACAAATAATCATATCCTGCAATCCTTGCTGGATAAACATATAACCTAGGCCGATAGCGTGCGAACCACTAGCACAGGCAGCACTAATTGTCATATTAATCCCCGACAATCCGAAAATTGTGGCCAAATTCATCGTGACGGTAGAATTCATCGATTTAAAGATTGCTCCAGAACCAATGAGCTGGGTGTCTTTCTTTTCTCGCACGATATCTGTGGCCTCGATAACCGCCTTGGAAACACTGTCGTTTCCAAACAGAATGCCTACCTCTCGCTTACCAAGATCTTCTTCTCGCAAATTCGCCTGATCTAACGCCTCCATTGTTGCCATATAAGCATACTCTGACTCCTCCCCCATCCTGATACGTTGGCGCCTGCTGAGCACTCTCTTTAAATCGGGTGCAGGCACCACGCCCGTCAACGGAGATTGAAACCCAAAGGCTAATCGGGCTTCATCAATCACAATACCGGATTTACCTTCAAAAAGTGATTGCCTGACCTCTTCCAAATTCTTACCGATACAAGAATAGATACCCATTCCCGTAATGACTACACGTTTCCTCATCTTACAACCCTAAGCATAAATTCCACCATTTATATTGATAATTTCTCCAGTGATATAACTGGCTTTCTTGGAGGCCAGAAAACAAACCAGATCAGCGACCTCTTCTGCTTCACCGAATCGGTTTGCGGGAATAATTTTTCTCAATTCTTTTTCATCCATTTCTGCTGTCATGTCTGAACGGATAAAACCGGGAGCAACAGCATTGACGGTGATGTTTCTCTTTCCAATTTCTTGTGCCAATGCTTTTGTAGCACCCACAAGGCCAGCCTTCGCCGCCGAATAGTTAACTTGTCCTGCGGTTCCCTTAACGCCCGATACCGAAACGATATTAATAATTCTACCGTATCGCTGACGTAATAATTTCTGGATAAAAAAATGTGTCACGTTATAAAAGCCCTGCAACGAAACGTCTAGCACAGAAGACCAATCTTCCGGAGACATCCACATGAACAGACCATCTCTCGCAATACCTGCATTATTGACAATGACCTCCACGATCGCTTCAGGATGATGATCACTCCATCGTTGTAATGCTTGCTTTACATCGGTTAAGTCTCCAACATTAAACTTAATAATCTCACCTGTTGCACCCTCATCTTTCAATGCGGCTAATGTTTCTTTAGCGGCTTCTTCATTCCCCTGATAATTAATCAACACATGGTATCCCAATTCGACCGCTAACTTTTTACAGATTGCCCGTCCGATACCCCTTGACCCACCTGTTACTACTGCACACTTCATATTAGTTCATTAAATATTCTTTAACCTGCTGAATGGCAGGATAAAGCGGTTTGTCATCCGAAAAGGCGGGGATAATCTCGCTGATCTCATCGTACACCGCTTTTGTTTTTGAAGATACTAAATTTTGATAATTTAAAATATCAATTGCTTGTCTCACAGCGATAATTTGCACAGCAAGTACCTCAAATGCATTCACGATCACACGATTCGCTATCACCGCAGCATTTGTTCCCATACTTACAATATCTTGATTATCGTTGTTATTCGGAATACTGTGTACATACATGGAAGTGGAAAGTGTTTGGTTTTCCGCGGTAGTAGAGGTAGCCGTAAATTGGGCACCCTGCATCCCAAAATTAAAACCAAGCTTACCCATATTCACGAACGGCGGTAGTAATCCATTGATTTTAGCATTCATAAGATAGTTTAACTGCCGTTCCGATAGCATCGTCAATCGCGTAATAGCTAACTTCAGCTTATCCATTTCCAAGGAGATATAGTCGCCATGAAAATTCCCGCCATGATATACATTTTGGTCTTCCACCGAAATAATCGGATTGTCACTTACAGAGTTCAGCTCATCCTCCAGGATTTTCCCTGCTTGCTCAATGGTCTCCAAAATCGGCCCTAAAATCTGTGGGACACAACGTAACGAATAATACTCTTGCACTTTATCTTTAAAAACGTCTTCCTGATTATTCCCCGAATATAAATCGTCTTCTCGCTTTTTTATCAATTGACTATCCATCAGATGCTCCTGCATAAGAGCGGCAACCCGGTTTTGTCCAACATGTAACTTTACCGTATTCAAGCTCGGAGAATAATGGTCGTCATGCGCCTTAACAATTTCATTCATCGCACAAGAAAGCCAAATTGACCAGTCAAGCAGTTTAGATGCATAACAATAATTGACGATGCCAATGCCTGTCATTACAGATGTGCCGTTAATCAGCGATAGCCCTTCGCGTACGACCACCTCAATAGGTTTTAATCCCTCTTCTTCGAAAACGGCCATTGTAGGTCTACGTTCATTTTCATAGATCACCTCCCCTTCTCCAATTAACACCAGCGCCAAATGCGCGAGCTGCACCAAATCACCACTTGCCCCCACGCCACCATGTGCAAAAATGACGGGTATAATATTTCGATTAATTAATTCTTTAAGCAGTTCAATAACACTTGCGTGCACACCAGATTTCCCTTTAGAGAGATTTGTCAAACGCGTCAGCATGGCTGCTTTTACATGGAGTAGTGACAAAACATCACCCGTTCCCGCTGCGTGGCTACGGATCAAATTGTATTGCAACTGGTTCGTGTCTTCATTTTGTATACGATATTGTGCCATCGGTCCAAACCCGGTATTCACACCATAGATTACTCTATTCGCAGCAAATTCTTTTAGGAAAGTATGGCTTTCTTCTACTACTCGGAGCACCTCCGGTTCTATATCAAGAGATTCACCTTTAAATATAATCTCATAAAACTGAGACAATGTTAATTTTTTATCTACCGAAATCATGTATGCCTATATTCTTCACTAATTTTTATTTACCATCAAAAAGCACAGATTTTACTGCTATTTTTGTAGGGGCAATATCGTATCGAGCCGTTTGCAAAAATACTATAATTTAATTTTAATTTACTTAAGTCATCAAGCTATGCATGTCGAGGAAGTAGATATTTTAATTATCGGTGCGGGACCTTCGGGTTGTGTTGCCGCGGGTTATTTAGAACAACAAGATGTTCATATCAAAGTTATCGAAAAATCCAAATTCCCTCGTCTGGTTGTAGGCGAGAGTCTTATTCCACGCGTCATGGATCATTTCGACGAAGCCGGACTGTTGCCTGCGCTACAAGCTCAAAATTTCCAAAAGAAGCCTGGTGCGCGCTTTATTCGAGGCGAGGTCATTAGCATCTTTGATTTTGGCGACAAATTTGGAGAAGGGTGGAATTGGACCTGGCAAGTACCGCGGGCAGATTTTGATAACATCATGACACAAGAACTGCAACGAAGGCATGTAGATATTGCTTTTGAGACAGCTGTTACGGCGATTGAATTTGATGGAACCGACTCTTTGACTACTATTCAAGACAAGGAGGGAAACCGCTCACAAATAAAAGCCAAATTTGTCATCGATGCTAGTGGATATGGGCGTGTACTTCCCCGCCTGTTGCACTTGGACAAACCATCACAGCTAAACCCACATTCTGCGATCTTCTCTCATGTAAAAGACATTAATCGCCCCGAAGGTATAGAAGGCACACAAATTTCATTTGATGTATTAGATAGAGAAGTGTGGTTATGGGTCATTCCTTTCTCTAATGGGATGACAAGCTTGGGTATCGTTGCACACACGGATTTTATCGAGCAGCTGAAGGGAAACGACGGGACGGCAGAAGCCCTAAAAAGAGCGATTAAGCTGTCCGATTTTTATGTAAAGCGTTTTGCGGATACAGACTTCGAGTTCGAACCTGTTCATCTCAAAAACTATTCTGCTGCTGTCTCCAAAATGTTTGGGGATGGATTCGTACTAACGGGCAATAGCGCAGAATTTTTAGATCCGGTATTTTCCTCCGGTGTATGCTTTGCGACAGAATCGGGCATTCTTTCTGCGAAACTAGCCTACCGGCAATTACAAGGAGAAAAGGTTAACTGGCAGGTGGAATATGCTGATTATATGCAACGCGGTATTAGTGTCTTTACGACTTACGTAAAAGAATGGTATACGGGTAATCTACAAACGCTTTTCTTCCACCGTCCTGAAAACCTAGATGTCAAGCGTAAAATATGTGCTGTGCTAGCTGGTTACGTTTGGAACGAAGAGAATCCGTTTGTCAAGAAACATGACCGGGTAATACGCACGTTGGCGTATATGTTAGAAAATAATCCTTAATCACCTTCCTCTGTTTTAGGTGGTTGTGTTTTGGTTACACCAGCCTTGAATCTCGGCTTGAAACCCACAGGTTTACTCGATGGCGCTTCCGGTTCTACCAGTTTGGCTTCCTCTTCTTTCGGTTTTTCCGGTTCTGCAGCTTTGGTCACGCCAGCTTTGAATCTCGGCTTGAAGCCGGCTGGTTTGCTTGAAGGAGTTTCCGGTTCCACCGGCTTGGTTTCCTCTTCTTTCGGTCTCTCCGGTTCTGCAGCTTTGGTCACGCCAGCTTTGAATCTCGGCTTGAAGCCGGCTGGTTTGCTTGAAGGAGTTTCCGGTTCCACCGGCTTGGTTTCCTCTTCTTTCGGTCTCTCCGCTTCTGCAGCTTTCGTAGCGCCCGCCTTAAACCTCGGCTTGAAGCCGGATGGTTTGCTTGAAGGAGTTTCCAGTTCCACCGGCTTGGTTTCCTCTTCTTTCGATTTCTCCGGTTCCGCAGCTTTCGTAGCGCCCGCCTTAAACCTCGGCTTGAAGCCGGATGGTTTGCTTGAAAGAGTTTCCGGTTGCACCGGCTTGGTTTCCTCTTCTTTCGGTTTCTCCGGTTCCGCAGCTTTCGTAGCGCCCGCCTTAAACCTCGGCTTGAAGCCGGATGGCTTACTCGACGGAGCTACTGGTATTGCCGGATCTGAAGACAACTCCTCTAATATCTCCGCAGAAACAGTTTGATCTCTAACCACTGCCTCCTCTTCGATCAACGCGTACTGCTTTCGTAATTTATTAAACCAAAACTTCTTGGTGTGATCGAAACTTTTCTCCCCCATTTGAGTATAATGCTGCCTAAACTCATCATACAGCACACGATTATCACCCTGCAATTGTGATAAGTCTATTTTCTTTTTGGCAAAAAAATCCTCAAATGTCATACTATTCCACTCCTCTAATCCATATTATGATACACCGCCTGTACATCATCGTCTTCTTCAATCTTGTCGATTAATTTGAGGACATCGGCAGCTTGTTCTTCATTCAATGAAGTATGAGATAGCGCAATACGTTCTAATTTGGCAGATTTCACTTCAATTCCTTTTTCCTCTAAAAGGCTTTGCATATTTCCAAAATCCTCAAATGAAGTTTGGACGACGACAATATCATTACCTTCTTCGTCAGCTTCCACATATAATTCTTCCAATCCCCCATCAATAAGCTCTAGCTCCAATTCTTCCACATCAATGTCTTCCGCAGCTTCAAAACGGAATATCGATTTCCGTTGAAAGATAAAGTCAAGTGACCCTGTTTTACCCAATGATCCACCTGATTTCGTAAAATAGCTTCTTATGTTAGCTACCGTACGGTTGGTATTATCTGTTGCCGTTTCTATCAAAACCGGTACGCCATGTGGACCATATCCTTCATATACAAATTCTTCATATCCTTTGGCGTCCTTTTCAGAAGCTCTTTTAATCGCCGCTTCAACACGATCTTTCGGCATGTTAACCGCTTTCGCATTTTGAACTGCTGTACGCAAACGCGAGTTATTTTCGGGGTGTGGACCGCCCTCTTTTACCGCAATGGCTATTTCTTTTCCTAAGCGTGTAAACTGTACGGCCATTTTGGCCCAACGTTTAAATTTTCTTTCTTTTCTAAATTCAAAGGCTCTGCCCATTTTTTATACGTTTGTTTTGAGGTTCGCAATCATGTCTTCTGTTATCGATTCCAAATCAAACTTCGGTTTCCAACCCCAATCCCTACGTGCGTAGGCATCATCAATACTTGCCGGCCAAGTGTCGGCAATTGCTTGACGAGGGTCGTCATCAACATAAGACATTTCAAAATTAGGAAGAATTTTTTTAATTTCTTTGCCAATTTCCGAAGGAGTGAACGATAATCCGGCGAGATTATAGCTTGAACGGATGGAAATTTGTTCGACAGGAGCATCCATTAGTTCCATAGTTCCACGCACTGCATCCTCCATATAGAGCATCGGCAAGGCCGTGTTGGCGGAGAGGAAGCAGGTATATCTACCATACTTTAACGCTTCGATAAAAATATCGACAGCATAGTCCGTTGTTCCTCCACCAGGTGCGGTCTTCCAGGAGATAATACCCGGAAAGCGAACACTGCGGATATCCAGTTTATATTTGTGATGATAGTATTCACAAAGCCTTTCACCTGCCAGTTTAGTGACACCATATATACTAACGGGATCCATTACACAATATTGATCCGTGTTTTGTTTAGGAGAATGCGGGCCAAAAACGGCAATAGAGCTAGGCCAAAAAACCTTTTTAACATCCAGTTCTACCGCCAGATCCAATACATTTAATAGGCCATTTATATTAAGGTCCCAAGCCTTTTGCGGGTATTTCTCACCAGTTGCAGAAAGCATAGCAGCAAGCAGATAAAGTTGTGTGGGTTTATATTTTTCAAACAAATCTGTCAATGCAGGCTTGTCCAACACATTGATAATTTCAAAAATTTCGTCTTCTTTTAAGACCGTCGGCTCCCGAATGTCTGAAGTGATGACATTTTCTGTGCCGAATCTACGACGAAGTGCTGTTGCTAACTCCGATCCAATTTGGCCATTCGAACCAATCATGAGTATACGCTCTTTCATTGAAACAAAGTTAGCGCATTTTTTAGGCAAAATTGGACAGCAATCGATTGCTTCGTTTATACTTTTTTCACCAAAATAACCAGAATTATAAATCTGTAAATTTTCATGGAAAAACGTTGCGTTGTGTGCAATAAATTGCAAAATTTATTTTTATTTTCTTACTTTTGGTATCTTAAATTTATTGTAAATTATTTAATATCATAAACAAATAAAACAAATTCAATTATGAAAGTTGCAGTAGTAGGCGCAACGGGCCTTGTAGGGTCAGAGATTTTGACCGTTTTATCGGAACGTAATTTCCCGGTAACAGAGTTGATTCCTGTAGCATCGGAACGGAGCAAGGGCAAGGAAATCGAGTTTAAGGGGAAGAAGTACAAGGTCGTTACACCAGCCGAAGCTATTGCACTCCGACCTGATGTAGCGTTGTTTTCTGCAGGCGGTGGCACTTCAACAGAATATGCGCCACAGTTTGCCGAAGCAGGTATTACTGTAGTGGACAATTCGTCGGCATGGCGTATGGACCCAACCAAGAAGTTGGTTGTTCCGGAGGTGAACGGTGATGTACTATCCGCAACGGATAAGATCATTGCAAACCCAAATTGTTCGACTATCCAGATGGTGGTTGTACTCCAACCGCTACACGCGAAATATACCATTAAACGTGTTGTCGTATCCACCTATCAATCTGTCACTGGAACAGGTGTAAAAGCTGTTAATCAATTGATGGATGAGCGGGCGGGAAAAGATGGGGAAAAAGCATACCCTTATCAAATCGACTTAAACGTTATCCCTCATATCGACGTATTCCAAGACAATGGATATACAAAAGAGGAGATGAAAATGATTCAGGAAACGAATAAGATTATGGGTGATGACTCTATTCGTGTTACGGCCACAACGGTGCGTATTCCGGTTATGGGGGGACATTCAGAAGCAGTAAATATCGAATTCGAAAATGATTTCGACCTAGCTGAAGTTCGTCAGATACTAGCCGCACAAGAGGGTGTTATTGTGGTTGACGACCCTGCTAATCTCCAATATCCAATGCCAAAAGATGCACATGGTAAAGACGAGGTTCTAGTTGGCCGTATTCGTCGTGATGAGTCGCAAGACAAAACATTAAATCTTTGGGTTGTGGCAGATAACCTTAGAAAAGGAGCAGCAACCAATGCGGTGCAAATCGCGGAATTGCTCCTTAAAAGAGGATTGATTTAACCGCCGAACAACATTAGATATAATTTTAAGGTATTGTCTCCTATATCTGTCATATACAAATGTAGGAGACATTTTACTTTTAGATTTTTACTTTTTAACTTACACTATGTTAAAGGAAGAAAGACAAGCCTATATCATTCACCAGATAAACCTACATAACAAGGTGTTATCGTCCGACTTAAGTGTACAATTGAACGTGTCCGAAGATACTATACGACGCGATTTGAACGAACTGGCCGAAAACGGGCAGGTGTTAAAAGTATACGGAGGTGCCTTATCCAAATCCTTTCAATTCCCTTTTCAGGAAGGGAACGTCTATGCTAAGGAATCAAAAAAAGAGATCGCCCACAAGGCTATCGGACTCATACAAAGCGGAATGACGGTATTAGTGGGTGGCGGAACAACCATGATTGAATTGGCACGGTCGGTTCCTAACGATCTCCAATGTACATTCTTTACCATTAGCCCACTCGTGGCATTGGAATTAGCAGAGAAGGACAACATTGATGTTATTCTTATCGGGGGAAAATTATCTCGAAACACCAATATTGTATCGGGAGCACAGGTCATCAATGAGCTTTCCGATTTGCGGGTAGATCTCTGTTTGCTCGGAACAAACAGTTTGTCACTGGACGAAGGTATTACAGATTCGGATTGGGAAGTCGTCCAGATTAAACGCGCCATGATCAAATGTTCTAAGAATCTTGCTATCCTTAGTATCGCAGAGAAATTGAACTCCAATCAGAAGATGCGTGTTGCTCCACTAAGAGATGTCACTTATCTGGTTACAGATCTCGATCCTAAACACCCTAAATTAAGAGAGTTTGCGCATCAGATTGAGGTGAGATAAAGTAGAAAGCTATTTTTGCCGATGAAGTCTTTCAATGGCACGTCTAACGATCCAAAGGTTACTTTCGATAGCTAGATTGTGCCACATGATGTTATAATCTATTTTTCTACTGAAAATCAACCGTTTAACATACTTCAATAACGAACGAAATGTATAACTAGATAATCCGTTGAAAGCTTTTGCATAATAATTGGAGTGATGTTTCTGCCATTCCTGCACAGCAACCTTGTTAATATATTCGAGGTACTCCGATTCATTGGACATCATCTCACTTCGTTTTTCCAATATTTTTTTCGATTCGTCTTGCGGTTTTAGTACAAGCTTTTGTCCATTCTTCTCCACTAAATGAAAATCAAACGCATACAGCTGCCCATCCTTCACCTCCAATTGTAAGATAGCACCCGTATTCCATATACTCGTGTTCGCAATACCATCAAAATAAAAGTTACCCAGACTATAAAAAATAGGCTTGCTTTTATAATATTCCACTCCTTGCACAATGTGAGGATGGTGTCCTATCACGATATCAGCACCGCAGTGTATCAATTCCCGATATCGATCTCGCCATTCGGGGATAGGCACATCGATCATTTCGACACCTGCATGCACTTGTACAATCAACATATCTACTGTTGCCCGATATGCGGCTATATCCGAATTTACCCTTGGATGATTAACCCAGGCGTAGCCTGATGTGCTCTTTCCGTCTAACGCTCCATAACCGTTTTCGCCATAAGCCAAAAAGCCATAACGAATATTATCTATTGTTCTCACCAATAGTCGGTAGGCTTGCTCCTTATCTCCTGCCCCAATAGTCTCCTCCTCATCCAACGATGATATCGTATGAATCATGGCTTCTTCACCATAATCAAAAATATGATTATTCGCCATCGCAAATAAATTAAAGCCCATCGTCTGGAGCAAACGGGCAGCATCGGGCCGTTGGTTCAGCAATGGACCGGTTTTTTCAATAGCATGTCCTTTACCGCGTAGAGGAGCCTCTACATTACAGGAGCGGATGACATTCTCCGCAAACATCTCTTGAAGTTCTGTAGATAAAACAGGCTCCGTTTCTAAAACAATGTCGCCGACGAAAAGTAACTTATGATGCATTTCTTTTCAATAACATGATTTCTAAAGGTTTGATCGTGATATAAGCAAAATAAGCTTGCATCAACCTATTTTTAAAACCCAGTAGTTTTAGTCCTTCTTTTACCTTCGGGGTATGCATCAACGTTTGGAAGACACGCTCTTTCCAATTTATACACGCTAATGTTGTATTAATCCACTCCAGGTAAGCTGGGCGTATAATTTCTCTCAACAACGGGACATTCAAAGGTTCCAACCGGTGATGAAGAAGTGCATAATAGTTGAGTGAATTCTGATAGGTATATCGATGTTTTTCTTCTTCAAATAGCACATTATGTTTTTTAAAGAAGTCGCGTTGCCATTGCCTGTTTGCTCTTCTTTCTGGTGCGAGATTTAGCATAGCAAAAGCAATATCCTGTTCCAGAAAAGGAGAATAGCTGTCAAAGCCATAGTGAGGGGGTAAGGTGACCAGAAATTGCAACATCATCATCTTCGTACGCATCGT
>Ga0079224_100002169_pt1 | contig 23550 bp, 17 predicted proteins | sample Stecom2015_FD_80414 | JGI IMG/M metagenome (GOLD analysis project Ga0079224, IMG submission 80414) | Agricultural soil microbial communities from Utah to study Nitrogen management - Steer compost 2015 | ecosystem: Environmental > Terrestrial > Soil > Agricultural land | place: USA: Utah... | reverse complement strand
TCCCCCAGGTGGTGCTGAACCAGCTCTACCGCCTGACGGACATGCAGACGTCTTTCGGCATCATCAATCTCGCGATCGTGGACGGGCGCCCGGCGGTCTTGAACCTGCGGGAGACGCTCGAGGTCTTCGTCCGACACCGGCGTGAAGTGGTCAGCCGGCGAACCCGCTTCGAGCTCGCCAAGGCCGAGGGCCAGCGGGAGATCGTCGAAGGCCTCGGCATGGCCGTCACGGAGGTCGATCTCGTGGTCAGCACGATCCGCACCTCGAAAGACCCCGACGAGGCGCGCGAGCGCTTGATGGCGCTGCCGCTCCGCGGTCTCGAGGAGTTCGTGCGCCGCGCTGGCCGACCCGAGGCGGAGCTCGCCGCGGCCCGCGAGCAGCCCGAGTACCGGCTCTCCGAGCGTCAGGCGAAGGCGATCCTCGAGATGCGGCTCGCGCGCCTCACCGGCCTCGAGCAGGAAAAGCTCGCGGCAGAATACGGTGAGCTCTGCGACGAGATCGCGCGCTTGCGGGCGATTCTCGCGGACGAGAAGCTCTTGCTCGACCTGATCGTGAAGGAGCTCGAGGAGGTTCGTGACAAGCACGCGGACCCGCGACGCACCGAGATCGTCGAGAACGAGGCGGAGATCCAGATAGAGGATCTGATCCAGGAGGAGGACATGGTCGTGACCATCTCCCACTCCGGGTACATCAAGCGCACGCCTGCCTCGACCTACAAGGCGCAGCGACGCGGAGGCAAAGGCAACCGCGGGATGGAGGCGCGCGACGACGACTTCGTGAACCAGCTGTTCATCGCGTCGACGCACAGCTTCGTCTTCTTCTTCTCGAGCCGCGGCAAGGTGTACGTGAAGAAGGTGTACGAGATCCCGCTCGCCGCGAGGAACGCGAAGGGTCGGGCGATCGTCAACTTCATCGAGCTCGAGCAGGACGAGCGCATCGCCGCGATCACGCCCGTGAGCGCGTTCGCAGAGGGTCAGTTCGTGACGACCATCACGCGCGGCGGGCAGATCAAGAAGACCGAGGTCATCGAATACGAGAACTACCGGGACAAGGGCATCATCGGCGTCAAAATCGCCGAGGACGACCAGCTGCTCACCGCGACGGTGACCGACGGCAACGCCGAGTTCCTGATCGCGACGAAGAGCGGGCAGTCGATCCGCTTCGACGAGCAACAGGTGCGCGCGACGGGCCGCAACACCGCGGGCGTCAAGGCCATCGAGCTCGAGGCGGGAGACGAGGTGGTGGGCCTCGCGCGCACGGAGCCGGAGCGCGATCAGGTGCTCGCCGTGTGCGAGCGCGGCTACGGCAAGCGCACGCCGCTGACCGAGTTCCGCGTCCAGAACCGCGGCGGCAAGGGCATCATCCTGATCGACGCGAGCGAGCGCAACGGTCCGGTCGTGGGCATCGCGCTGGTGAAGCCGAGCGACGAGGTCATGCTGATCACGAACCGCGGCCAGGCGATCCGCATCCGCGTCGAGGAGATCCGCGAAACCGGTCGCAACGCGCAGGGCGTGAAGCTGATGAGCGTGGAGGAAGACGAGCGCATCGTCGGAGTCGAGCTCATGGGTGAGACGGCGGCGGCCGACGCGGTGTCCGAGCTCCCCGAACCCTCGGACGACGGCGAAGCCGGCAACGGCGCTGACGGCGACAACGGCGCTGGCGGCGACAACGGCGCCGCGGGGAGCAACGGCGCCGCACCCGGAACCGACGATGGCGCCCCGGAAAGCTGAGGCGGCGAAGGAGCCCTCGGCGACGGGCTCCTTCGTGCCCGAGCTCGTCGAAAAGCCCGTCGCGCGACGGATCTTCACGAAGCTCTCGAAGCACCACCACGACGCGCACTGCGAGCTCGATCATCGAAACCCCTTCGAGCTCCTGGTGGCGACGGTGCTCTCTGCCCAGAGCACGGACGTCATGGTGAACCAAGTGACCCCCGAGCTCTTCCGCCGGTGGAAGACTCCCCAGGCCCTGGCGCGCGCGGACAGCGCGGAGGTGGAGAAGGTGCTCGGCCGCCTCGGAATGTTCCGGCAGAAGACGCGCAACATCATCGGGCTCTCACGAGCGATCGCCGAGCGCCACGGCGGTCGGGTGCCGACTTCGCTCGCCGAGCTCGTCGAGCTCCCCGGGGTCGGCAGGAAGACGGCCAACGTCGTGCTGGGAGTGGCCTTCGGCGCCCCCGAGGGGGTGGTCGTCGACACGCACGTGCAGCGCTTGAGTCAGCGCCTCGGCTTCACGCACCACACGGAGCCGGCCGAGATCGAGCACGATTTGATGCAGCTCTTCCCGCGCAAGGATTGGGACCGCCTCTCGCACGTCCTCATCTTCCACGGGCGCCGGATCTGCACGGCGCGACGTCCGGCGTGCGCCGCCTGTCCCGTTCAGCGCGAGTGCCCGTCCGCGTTTCGCGCCGAGCTCGTCGGTCGCAAACCCACGCGCGTCCGGAGACCCGCGAAGTCAGCGACCGCGCGCGCGTAGCGCTTCGCGGAGCACGGCGGCGGCTTCGGTCGCGTCGAGCTCGCGCGTCACGACCCGCTCGACGGTCTCGGACCAGGTCGAGCCGAGCTCGGAGACGCAGAGCTCGAGCAGCGCCGCGCCGAGACGCGTGCGCGCGGCGCGACGCGCGCGCTCGACGCGCGCGGAGGCGCCCGCTTGCGTGCTTTGGAGCCACGCGCCGTGGGCGTCGATCGCGGCGAGCAGCGCGTCGACGCCCTCACCCGTCGTCGCGACCGTACGCACGATGTTTTTCGCGGGCTCCTGCGGATCCCGGCGCGGCGCGAGGTCGAGCGCGGCACGGAGCGCCTGCTCGGCGGCGTCGGCCCCGGGGCGATCGGCCTTGTTCACCACGAGCACGTCGGCGATCTCGAGGATGCCGGCCTTGTTCGCTTGAATGTCGTCCCCCATGCCCGGCGCGACCACGACGATCACCGTGTGCGCGACACCGAGCACGTCGATTTCCCCCTGCCCCACGCCCATGGTCTCGACGACGACGCTGTTCGCGCCCCACGCGTCGAGCACGCGAACCACGTCCGCGGTGGTCTCCGAAAGGCCCCCCAGTGCGCCGCGGGACGCGAGCGAGCGCACGAACACCTCCGGATCGCCGCCGTGTTGCTGCATGCGAATCCGATCGCCGAGCAGCGCCCCGCCCGAGAACGGGCTCGTGGGGTCGACAGCGACCACCCCCACCCGCTCGCCACGCGCGCGCAGCTTTCCGACGAGCGCGGTCGCGAGCGTGCTCTTCCCGGCGCCGGGGCTCCCCGTGATCCCGAGGATGCGGGCGCGCCCCGTGCTCGGCGAGAGCGAGGCCAAGAGCTCGCGGTACCCGGGCCGTCGCTCGTCGATTCTGCGGCACGCGAGCGCGACCGCCGCGCGCTCGCCCGCGCGAATTCGGGAGGCGAGCTCAGCTGTTTCCATGAACCGCATTCTATGCGGTCCTCGGACGTCAGTTCCGCGAGCGGGCGACGGCGTCGCCGAGCAGCAAGTGCTCCACGGTGCGCGTCGTCATCGACGCATCGACGACTTCCGGGAGATCGATCAGCCGGCGTTGGAGCGGAATGTTCGTGCGAATTCCGCCGATGATGAACTCGTCCAGCGCGCGGCGCATGCGCGCGAGGGCCTCGCCGCGCGTTGGGGCGTGGGCGATCAGCTTCGCGAGCAGCGAGTCGTAGTGCGACGGCACGGTCCAACCCGCGAACACGCCCGAGTCCACGCGGATGCCGAGGCCCCCCGGAACCAGGTACTCGGAGATCTTCCCTGGCCACGGCGCGCACGTCGCCGGGTCTTCGGCCATGATCCGGCACTCGATCGAATGCCCGGCGAGCGGGACCGTCTCCGGCAGGCTCAGGCGGTGCCCGGCCGCCGCCAGGATCTGCTCGCGGACCAGGTCCACGCCCGTCACCATCTCGGTGACGGGATGCTCGACCTGGACGCGCGTATTCATCTCCATGAAGTAGAGGCGCCCCTCGCCATCCATCAGAAACTCGAGCGTGCCGAGGGACGTGTATCCCGTTTCGCGCACGGCGTGACGGATGCGCTGGCTCATCTCGAGGCGCAGCTCGTCGGACACGCTCGGGCTCGGGGCCTCTTCGATGAGCTTTTGATTCTTTCGCTGCAGCGAGCACTCCCGCTCGCCCAACGTGAATACCTGCCCGTGCTCATCGGCGAGGACCTGGAACTCGACGTGCTTCGGACGTTCGACGAAGCGCTCGAGGTAAAGCTCCGGATTTCTGAAGGCGTTCATCGCCTCGGCGGTCGCCGACTCGAACGCCCGGCGCATCTCCGAGCTGCTGCGCACGATGCGCATGCCGCGCCCGCCGCCGCCCCCGCGCGCCTTCACCATGACCGGATAGCCAACGCGCGCGGCCTCGGCCTCGGCGTGCTCGACGTTCTCGAGCGCCTCGCTCCCGGGCAAGAGGGGCAGTCCGAATTTCTCCGCGATCTCACGGGCGCGGAGCTTGTCGCCCCAACGCTGCATCGCTTCCGCCCGCGGACCGATGAAATGGAGGCCGCAGCGCTCGACGACCTGCGCGAACTCGGCGTTCTCCGACAAGAAGCCGTAGCCCGGATGGATCGCGTCGGCGGCGGTGATCTCCGCCGCGCTGATGAGCGCCGGCACGTGGAGATAGCTCCGCGCGGCCGGAGCCGGTCCGATGCACACCGCCTCGTGCGCGAAGCGGACGTGGAGCGCGCCCGCGTCGGCCTCGGAGTGGACGGCCACGGTGCGGATGCCGAGCTCGCGGCACGCGCGGATCACGCGCATCGCGATCTCGCCCCGATTGGCGACCAGGACTTTGCGGAACATCTCTGCTCAGCTCTTCTTCACCTTGAAGAGCTTCTGGCCAAACTCGACGCTCTGGCCATTTTCGACGAGGATATCGACGATCGTGCAGGGAAACTCTGCCTCGATTTCGTTCATCAGCTTCATCGCCTCGATGATGCAGAGCGTCTGGCCCTTGCGCACCGTGCTGCCCACCTCGACGAAGTGCTCGGCCTCGGGCGCCGGCGCTCGATAGAACGTGCCGACGAACGGCGAGGTGACGTAGACGGCGTCCGCGTCGGCGCTCTCCTTCAGCGCGGGAACCGCGGGGGCCGGCGGGGCCTCGACGGCGTGAGCGTGCACCGCGGGCGCCGCCGCCGAAACGGCGACGCGTCCGAGCGCGACGCGCAGGCGGATCTTGTCATCCTCGTACTCGAACTCGGCGACCTTCTTTTCGTCGAGCTTCGTCAGGAGCGCTTCGAGCTGTTCCAGGGCGATCTGCATTGGGCGGCATTCCTCGGGGTGATCGGCCGCGCGGCCGCCCCCTGCTCGGGGAGGCGCGAAGTTAGCTTGAGCGCGGTCCTCGACACAACGGGTTACGGAGACGTCACCCGCGCGCCCTTCCGATTCGACGCACCGCTCCCAGCGCCGGCGAGGTGCCTCAGGGCCGCGTCGAGCGCGAGACTGTACGAATTGGCTCCGAACCCGGCGATCCGGCCGAGGCAGGCCGGCGCGATTCGTGAGCGCCGCCGAAAGGATTCTCGCGCGTCGGGGTTGCTCAGGTGAAGCTCGATCGTGGGCAAGCGACAGCCCTTGACGGCGTCGTACAGCGCGTACGAGGTGTGGGTAAAGGCACCGGGGTTGAACAGGATCGCGGAGAACCCCTCGTCCTCGGCGCTGCCGATCCAGTCGATCAGCGCGCCCTCGTGGTTCGACTGGCGACACTCGACGCGGGCACCCCGCGATTTCGCCTCAGCCGCCAGCCGCTCGTGGATTTGGGCGAGCGTGGTCGAGCCGTAGATCTCGGGTTCGCGTCGCCCCAGTCGGTCGAGGTTCGGCCCGCTCAGGACGAGCAGCTTCGGTCCCGTGGTATCCGGCGCCGAACGCCCGCGAGCGGTCGCCTTCGTGCGCGCCGCCACGTCAACTTGCGAGCTCGTCCGCGAGCTTCGGAGATAGGACCCGCAAGAGGTAGCGCCCCTTGCCCAAATTGCCGTCCGGCGCGAGCGTCATGGCGACGAAGTAGCCGTCGTTGATCACGCGTATCAAGGTGACGAGCTTCTCGGACCGGAACGAGACTTCACGCGTGGGGCCAGCTTCGAGCATTTCGGTCGCCCGTTGAATGGCCTTCACGACGACGCTCACCTCGGCGCCGACCGACTCGATGTCGAAGCCCGTCTCTCGCGTGTAGCTCTCGAGGGGAATTCCCTCGAAGTCCATGAGAAGGCCCGCAATGCTTCCGTCCGTACCCTCGACGATGCTGCGCAGCGCCTCTTTGAACATCGAAACTGGAGACTAGTGCCGCGCCCCGAAAGTACCAAACGTTTTGGGGCAGAGAGCCTCGAAACCTGGGACGTGGGGCTCCGGAGCCTCCACACCAACGGAGCCAGGCCCGCGCGACGCGGGGAAAGCAAACCAGGATGGGATCGGAATTTCTCCGGCTCGCGTCGGTCGTCGCTTCGGCGCTCCCGTTCGCCGCGTTCGGACGTTCGCTCGGAACCTTCGTCGGAGCCCTCGCCGACGCCGCCCAGCGCGTGAGTGGTTTCTCGCGAGCGCAAGGGTCGAGCGCCGCGGAGCCCGGATGCCGGCCAGCCGACCTTTTCGCGAGCCGCGGGTTTGTCGCGTAAGGCGCCCATTTCCTGGGCGCGACCCAGCGCGGGGAACCGAGCCCCTTGCGGCCGCGCGGCGACTCTGCGATGCCCGTCGGGCGGGGGCCGGCTGACTCGCCTTGACCCATTTGCGGGCGAGCGGCTACCTTCCCGCTCGCCGGGCCGTCACCACCCGGCAGAAGAAACGGACTCGCATCGATGCGTGCGCGCGCGGGGGATCCGCCCCGCACAATGACTCAGAAGATCCTCGCCGGGCGGTCGGATGACCCCAATCTCAACGGCGAGCTCGTCCGCGTGAAGGTCGATCAAGTGGTCCTGGCGCGTGAGCCGGACCGGGTGATCGGCGAGGCCTTGCAGCACGGGGCGCGCCGGTGCGCCGTCGAGATCGGCATCGCGTACCAGACGCGCTGCGTGACGACGGCGAGCGATCCTCCTTCTTCGACGACGGCGCGCGCCCTGCGAGAAGCGCTCGGGCTCGGCATGCTCGTGGCCCGGCCGGGCATCGGTTTCCCGGCCGCCGTGCACCTCGAGCGCTTCGGCAGTCCAGCGCGCCTGGTGGTCACGGACGAGCCGCGCCTCGCCGCCGTCGGGGGCTCGGGGATGCTCTCGCTCGTGGTGTCCCCTTCCCAGCTCGCCGAGGCAATCACGCACGGCTCGGTGACGGTCCGCCCGCCGCGTAGCATTCAGGTGTTGCTCTCCGGGCGCATTCGGCCGTTCGTGTGTGTGCGCGACGTGGGGCTCGAGCTCGTCCGCCGCGGGCTGGGCGACGTCATCCGTCGCATCGACACGGAGCACCGCGCTCCCGTCGTGGTCGAGTTCGCGGGGCCGAGCGCGCGCCTGCTCTCCGTGGCGGAACGCGCCGTGCTCGCCGCGCTCGCTCCGAGCCTCGGCGCGAGCGCCGCCATCTTCGTCAGCGACGAGAAAACGGAGGTGTACCTCCGCGATCAACGCCGTTCGAAGGCCCACCGCGGCCTCGTGCCGGATCCGGGCGCGCCTTGCGACGACGTGATCAGCGTCGATCTCTCCGCGGTGGACCCGCTGGTCCTCGACGAGGACGGGACGGTGCGGCCCGTGCGCGAGCTCGCCGGAAAGCCAGTGACGCAGGTCGTGCTCGGCGGAGACTCCGGCGCGTCGCTCCGCGATCTGCTCGCGGCCGCGGCGCTGCTCAAGAGCAAGCGCGTGCCGCCGAAGCTCGACTTGTTGCTCGCACCGCCGTCGCGGCAGGCGCTCGAGGTGCTCGCGCAGTCGGGCGCTCTCGTCGACTTGATCGCGACGGGAGCTCGCCTGCTCGAGCCCGATCCCCGTCTCGTCACCGGCGAGCTCTATCCGCCGCCCGGCGGCGGCGTTTCGCTGCGCACCTTCGATCCGGAGCCCTCACGTCGAGGCGGGCCGGGCTTCGTCGTCGCGTCCGCCGAAACCCTCGCCTACGCCGTCGCTACCGGCGCCGTGGGCGATCCGCGCTCGTTCAAGCGCCCGGTTCGGGTCACCGTGCCGCGCGTTCTGCCGACCGACGACGTGCTCGTCGTGCGCAAGGCCAAAGCAAAGCAGAAGGAAGCGGAGGCCGTGCGCGGCGGCCCCATCGAGGGGCTCACGATCCACGCCTTCAAGGCGGCGCAAGAGCTGAAGGTGGTGGCGGAGCGGAGCACTCCCGGCGAGCCGAGCGCTCTCTTGCTCGAGTCGCTCGAAGACGTGCGCTGGCTCGTGCGCAAGGCGCCCGAGGTGAACGCGACGGTGCGCGCCGTGCTCGCGCCGCACATTCCGAGCGGGGCGGTGCAGATGCTGTCCGGCCTCGGCATTCTGGCGCTCGCCGCCGAACCCGCCGTGCTCGCTCGCGTGAAGGACCAGGGCACGCTGCGCCTCCCCGATCCGCGAGAGTGGAACGGGAAGCAGAGCATCCTGGCGCCAGCCGGCAATGGCACCGTCGAGCTGACCTGGCTCGCCGTCGGCGCCGAGCGTGATTGGGTCGCGAGCGGCACGACGCGATCGGCTCCGGGCACGCCGAAGCGCGCATAGACGCTCTTTCGCCCGAGCTTCCAGGCGGGCGTCCCGTGGTCTATCGTCGGCGGCGTGAAGGCCCTCATCGCAGCAGGAGCGCTTGCCGCCGGGCTCACGCTCGCCGCGCCCGCGCGAGCGGACCTCGATTTCGGCCACGGCGGTCAGTTCGGGTTTCGGGTCGGCCTGGTCGGCGGCTACCGCATGGTGCTCCGCTACGACGAATCCCCGTACTGCGTCGAGCCCGACCCGACGAAGACGGCCTCTGACCAGCAGAAGTTCTGCGGCCACGGCGCGCCGCTCGGGCTCGACCTGGCGCTCAGCTTCGCGCCGCTCGACTTCGTCGAGCCGTTCCTCTGGGCCCGTCTCGGCCTCGCCCGCGAAGCGCAGACCGACACGGACGCGATCGTCATTTTGGGCGCCGGCGCGCGGCTCTACACGATGAGCGACTCGCCCTTCAAAATCTATGTCGAGCCCGCGGTTGGCTTCGAGCTCGAGGGCGGCGGCGCCGACCCGCGCTACGCCGTCGGAGACTACAAGCGCGATCTCGTGTTCCACCTCGCCGCCGGCCCACAAATCGACTTCTCCGACAACATCGGCGTGTTCGCAGACGGCGGCGTGACGCTCGGGGTGCGGCGCGCCATCCACAGCGCGCTCGAGCTCAAAGCGGGCGTCCAGGTCCGGCTACCGTGACGGCGCGTCCCTTCCGCGTCCTGGGGGTCCAGCAGATTGCCGTGGGCAACGCCGACAAGGGGCGCCTGCACGCGCTCTGGGTGGATCTGCTCGGGCTCTCGATCGAACGGACGTACCGGAGCGAAGCCGAGAACGTCGACGAAGACATCGCCGTCCTCGGAACGGGCCCAACTGCCGTCGAGGTCGATCTCATGCAGCCGATCGATCCGACACGCTCGCCGCGCGTCCACGAGCCGCCCTTGAACCACGTGGCGCTCTGGGTGGACGATCTTTCGAGCGCGTACGCGTGGCTCTCGGCTCGAGGCGTGCGCTTTGCCGGCCCGATTCGCGCGGGCGCATCGGGTCACCTCGTGGCGTTCATCCACCCGAGAGGCAGCGCGGAAGCGCCGCGCTCGGGAGAAGGCGTGCTCATCGAGCTCGTGCAGGCGCCGCCGGAGGTCCGCGCGGCGCTCACCCGCTGAATTTTGGAGCGACGAACGGCTAGGACGGAAGGAGGCGCCGCGCGGCAATGGGCGGGAGAAGCGCGCCGCGATCGACGTCCGCCTCGAGCTCTTGCTTGCGCCGGGCCAGGTCGGGATCCGCGAGGCAGCGCGCGAGGAAGCGTTGTTCGATGGCGTCCGAGAGCCACGTCCGGCGTTGCAAACGGCGCCGTTCGTCGAGAGCTCCGGAATGCTCGAGCGCTGCTTTGCGGCGGCCGAGCTCGTCCCAGAGCTCGGGCACGCCGTCTCCGGACAGCGCGCTCACGGTGAGCACCGGCGTGGCATCGCCGCGCATCCAGGTGAACAGCGAAGCGAGCTCGTCGCGCGCGGCGTGCGCTTCCGCGAGCCTAGCGCCGTCCGCTTTGGTGAACGCGACGAGATCCGCGTGCTCGAGGAGGCCGCGCTTCATGCCCTGCAGAGCGTCGCCAGCGCCGGAGAGCAAGAGCACGAGCACGACGTCCGCGACGTCCGTGATCGCGATCTCGCCCTGCCCGACCCCGACGCTCTCGACGACGATCACCTCGTAGCCGCCCGCCTCGAGCACGATCACCGCTTCGCGCGTGCGCGGGCCGAGCCCTCCCGCGACCCCGCCGGAAGGGCTCGGACGCACGAACGCCTCGTCGCGCGCTGCGAGCCGCCCCATGCGCGTCCGATCGCCGAGCAGGCTCCCGCCGGTTCGCTCGCTGGTCGGATCCACGGCGAGCACGCCCACGCGGTGGCCCCGCTCGATGGCAAGGAGGCCGAGGGCGTCGACGAGCGTGCTCTTGCCGGCGCCAGGCGGTCCCGTGATGCCGAGCCGCAGCGCTCGCCCCGTATGCGGAAACAACAGCTCGAGGAGCCGCTCCGCGGCTTCGGCGTGCGCGGGGAGCCGGCTCTCGACGAGGGTGATGGCCCGCGCGAGCGCCGCTCGATTTCCCGAACGGACGCCCTCCGCAAGCCCCTTCGGGTCGAGACTCACTGCGAAAGGCCCTCCGGTGCCGCTTCCAAGAGGTCGAGGATCGCCTGCGCGATCGCGACGATGGCGCTGCCCGGGCCGAACACCGCGGCGACACCGCGCTCGCGCAGCACGGCGCGATCGCGCTCCGGAACGATGCCGCCCACCACCACCCGAACGTCCCGCGCGCCCACACGGTCGAGCGCCTCGACGAGCTCGGGGACCAAGGTGAGGTGTGCGCCGGCCTGGGTCGAGACGCCGATGCAATGCACGTCGCTCTCGAGCGCGTGCTTGGCGGCGTCCAGCGGGCTCATGAAAAGAGGCCCGAGCTCGACGTCGAAGCCGACGTCGGCGAGCCCTCCCGCGATCACTTTGGCGCCCCGATCGTGGCCGTCCTGACCGAGCTTCGCGATCAGTATACGCGGACGCCGGCCGCGCTCCTCCGCGAACCGCGCCGTCCTTTCGACGAGCGCGGCGAACTCGGGATCGTCGCGATAGTGCTCCGTGAACACACCGGTCGTGGTCATCGCCCTCTCCTCGTGCCGTCCGAACACCCGTGCCAGCGCCGCGCTCACCTCGCCCACCGTCGCGCGCGCGCGCATGGCCTCGATCGTGAGCTCGAGCAGGTTCTCCGAGCCTTCTGCGCCGCGGCTCAGCGCCTCGAGGGCCGCAGCGACCCGGATCGGATCGCGCCGCGCGCGCAGCGCGGCGAGCCGCTCGGTCTGCGTCCGCACCACGCTCGCCGTGTCGATGACGCGGAGCTCGAGCTCCGGCTCCTCGGACGCGCGGAACGCGTTCACCCCGACGACGACCTCGGTCCCGCGCTCGATGCGCGCCTGGCGCTCCGCCGCGGCCCGCTCGATCCGTCGCTGCGGAACTCGGCGCTCGATCGCGCGCGTCATCCCCCCTTCTGCGTCCACCTCGGCGATGACCGCGCGGGCCCGCGTCGCGAGCTCGTGCGTCAGGTGCTCGACGAAGTACGACCCGCCGAGCGGGTCCACGACACCCGGAATCCCCGTCTCGTGCTGGAGGATGAGCTGCGTGTTGCGCGCGATGCGCGCCGAGCGGTCGCTCGGCAGAGCGAGCGCCTCGTCGTAGGCGTTCGTGTGCAGGCTCTGGGTGCCTCCGAGCACGGCCGAGAGCGCTTCGAGCGTGGTCCGCACGATGTTGTTCAACGGATCCTGCGCCGTGAGGCTGACACCGGACGTCTGGCAGTGGGTCCTGAGCAAGAGCGAGCGCGGATCGCGCGGCGAGAAGCGCTCGCGCACGAGCGTCGCCCAGAGCAGGCGCGCGGCGCGGAGCTTCGCGATCTCGCCGAAGAAGTCCATGCCGATCCCGAAGAAGAACGAGATCGAGCGCGCCACGGCGTCCACGTCGAGGCCCCGCTCGACCGCGGCCCGGAGGTACTCGAGCCCGTCGGCGAGCGTGTAGCCGAGCTCGAGCTCCGCCGACGCTCCCGCCTCTTGCATGTGGTACCCGGAGATCGAGATGGAATTGAACCGCGGCATGTGGCGGCTCACGAACTCCATCACGTCCGCCACGATGCGCATCGAGGGCGCGGGCGGATAGATGTACGTGTTGCGCACCATGAACTCCTTGAGGATGTCGTTCTGGATGGTGCCGGAGAGCTTCGCGAGCGGAACGCCCTGCTCCTCCCCCGCCACGACGAACGCGGCGAGCACGGGGAGCACGGCTCCGTTCATGGTCATGGACACGCTCACGTCACCGAGCGGGATCCCGTCGAAGACGACGATCATGTCCTCGACGCTCGAGGCCGCCACGCCCGCTTTGCCGACGTCGCCCCGCACGGACGGGTCGTCCGCGTCGTAGCCGCGGTGCGTCGGGAGATCGAAGGCGACGCTCAGCCCGCGCTGCCCGGCGGCGAGCGCCCGGCGGAAGAAGGCGTTCGTGTCCTCCGGCGTCGAGAAGCCCGCGTATTGACGCAAGGTCCAGGGCCGGCCCGCGTACATGGTCGCGCGCACCCCCCGCACGTAGGGGTACTCGCCGGGCACGGAGCCGAGGTGCTCGAGGCCCGCGAGATCCTCCGCCGTGTAGAGGGGACGCGCTTCGACGCCGGACGGCAAGCGCCGAACGAGCGTGTCCGGGTCCGACCCGGACAGCTCCGCACGAGCGAGCGCGTCCCAGCGCTGTCGGGGATCCTCGGAGGTCGACATGGCGTTCAGTATTCGCGAGAAACCCGAGATCGAACACTGCCCGCGCGCGGCGGGCGAGGATCGCCGCGATTTCATCGCGAAGCTCCCGAAAAATCCGGCAGGATGGCGCCCGCGCGGCACCTCGCCGCACAGGGACACCTTATGGAGCTCCGGAGGAGGTTCGAACAGTGAGAGTCAGTCAGTGGTCGTTCGTGGGGTCGCTCGTGGGGTCGGTCGGGATGCTGATCGTCGGCTCGGCCGCCGCCGATGAGCTTCCGTCCGGTCTCGTCCAGCGCGAAGCCGCAACGAGCGGCCGGGAGGACGTCGCGACCTCGGGTTTCGAAGCCGTTCAGGCGGCTCCGGCGCCGGACGCCAACGACGTCACGTCCTTCAGAGTATCCTTCGGCGGGCTCTTCTCCGGTGGGAACTCCGAGACCCTCGCGCTCACGGGCTCGACCCGGTTCGAGCTCCGGCGGAGCGACAACCAGCTCATCGTGATGGCCGCCGGCAACTACGGTGAAGCTGCGCCGGCGGGGTCCGACGAGCGCGAAACCAACGTCGAGAACCTTCAGGCAAAAGCCCGCTACGACCGCTTTCTCTCGGATCGCCTGACGGCCTTCGCCGCCGTCTCGGCCCTGCGCGATCGTTTCCAAGGGCTCGCGCTCCGCACCAACTTCGACCCAGGGCTCGCGTACTACATCGTCCGCGACAGCGACCTCGAGTTCTGGGCGGAGCTCGGCTACGACTTGCAGCACGATCGCCGTCGCCAGGACGCGATCGACAAAGCGGCGGCAGCAGGCAGCGTGGTCGCTCGCTCGGAGACGCGGCACAGCGGGCGCGGATTCCTCGGCTACCGCGTCCGCCTGTCTCCCGCGGTGGAGCTCGATCTCGGCACGGAGCTCCTCCTCTCGATGGAGGACACGAAGAACTTCCGATGGATCTGGGACGCCGCCCTGACCTCGAGTCTCACCGAGGGACTCTCGCTCGCGACCACCCTCAACCTGCGGTACGACAACAACCCGCTCCCCGAATACGAAACGACGGATCTTACGACCGCGGTGAGCTTGGTCGTGAACCTCCTGTAGGCGCCCTGCCCCCGGCGGGCGCTGCCGGAACGGCGTCGCTCAACGACGGCTGAACTGAAAGACGACCTCCGTCTGGCGCACCAGACCGAGCTCGTCGCGTGCGACCTCCTCGATGGTCGCGGGATCGCTCCGCATCCTGTCGATCTGCGCGCGCAGCGCCCGGATCTCGGCGGAAGCCCGCGAGATCTCCTCGTCCACCCGGACCTTCTCCTGCTCGAGTCGCTCGAGCCGCGCGAGGCCGTCCGGCGAGAAAATCATGATGGGAACGGACGAAACCGCCACGAGCAGCACCGAAATGGGCAGCAGGCGCTGTGCAAACGAGAGCCCGGAACGCATCGCCGCCCCGAGAATGCCGAGGCCCCGAGGAATCGTCCAGAAATCCGGTACGGGACCGGTCCGAAGAGCCTGCTCGGAGGGCCGCTCCGCTCGAGATTCGCGCTCGAGATAGCGGTATGGTTCCGCCGGAATGCGGGCCGTGCCCCGAGGGGTCGGCCACGCCACGAGGACCATGAAGGAGACCGATATTCTGCGCGCCGAGCTCGAGCGCTTGTTCGATCTGGACGAGCTCTTGGCGTTGACCCGGGACATTCTCGGCTTCGAGCCGGAGCAAGTGGGTGGGATGGCCGCGAAGGCGTCGTTCGCGGGGGCCCTGACTGCACACTGCCTCGAGAACGACGCCATCGAAGCGCTCTGCGACGCGCTGCTCGCGACGCGCGGCGACGTCGCGGCGGCCGTCCACGAGATCCGCAGAACCGGGTTCTCCCTGGATCCCGAGATCGCGCCGGGCGAGGCGTTCGGCCCGTTCACGGACCTCCGAAAGCTCGGAGAAGGAAGGCTCGCCCGGACGTACACGGGCGATCGCGGCGGCGTGCCCCATCGAATCCGCATTCTGCGCCACGAAGCGACTCGCGATCAGCGCGGCGTGCACCGCTTCATGACGGTCGTGCGTCTGGTCGCCGGGATCGATCACCCCGGCCTGCCGCGCGGGCTCGAGGTCGGCACGATCCAAGGTCGCGTGTACGTCGCGCACGAGCACGTCGCGGGGCTCACGCTCTCGGAGCACCTCCGTGACCACGCCCCGCTCGACATCGAGGAGGCGTACCCGGTGGTTCGGGGGCTCCTCGACGCCCTCTCGCCTCTGCACGAGCGACGCCTCGCGCACGGCGACATCCGTCCGGAGAACGTCTTGATCGCGCGCTCCGCGGACGGTGAGCTCTCCACCGTTCTGCTCGACGTGGGGTCCGACCGGCTGCGGTCACGACCGCGCCTCGACAACGGACGCACCGAGCTCTTCGCGACCGTCGGCTCTCCGCGAAGCGTCGCGCCGGAACAAGTGCGAGGGCTGCCGTCGACCCCCGAGAGCGACCTCTACTCCGTGGGCGCGCTGCTGTACGAAATGCTGACCGGGAGTCCGCCGTTCGGAACGAATGCCATCGAAGCGGCGTTCGGTCACGTGTCCCAGGCGCCACGGCCGCCGAGCGAGGCCGCGCCGCGACGAGGCATCGGCCCGGACCTCGATGCGTTCGTGATGCGCCTGCTCGAGAAGGAGCCGAGCAATCGGCCGCTCGACGCCGAGGCCGCGCTCGAGCTCCTCGCGGAGGTCGCCCGCGTCCGGGTCCCGTCGCGCCGCACGGTCCGGCCCGAAGACGTCGACACCCTGGTGGCGACGCTGGCGCGCGCTCCAACGGACGAAGCCACGGCGCTCGCGCTCGAATCCGCGGCGGAGACCCCGGAGCTCGCCGAACGCATCGCCGGGGTGCTCCACACGGCGTCCAACCTGCTCAAAGATCGGCCCGAGGAGCTCGAGACTCGGAGGAGTCTGCTCTTTCGCGCGGCGCGCGTCGCCGCGGCGTGGCCCGAAACGCGGGCGCGCGCCGAGGAGTTCTACGGCAAGCTGCTCGACCTCTCGCCGGACGACGAAATCGCCCTCACGGGCCTCGTCGAGCTCCGGCGCCGCCTCGGCAAGCACGAGGAAGCAATCGAGATCTTGCTTGCTCGTGCCGACCGCGTCGGTAGCCCGAGCGAGAAGGCGGCCTCGTTCGCGGCGATCGGGCGCATCTACCTGCGCGACCTGGGTGACAAGGAGCAGGCCCTCATCGCCTTCACCCAGGCATTCGCCGAGGACCCGGGTCGCGAGGAGCTTTGCGGCGAAATCGAGCGCCTCGCCGGCGCGAGCCTCGAGCGTTGGAAGGAAGCGCTCGAGGCCCTCGGAGAGGCCACGGGAAACCCCGAGCTCTCGCCCGATCAACGCGTGCTGCTCCAGAAGCGCGTCGGCAAGTGGTGGATGGATCGCGCGCATCGCCCGGATCTCGCGCTGCCGCTCTTCCAAGCCGTGCTCGCCATCGAGCCCGGCAACGACGCCGCGCTCGAAGGGCTCGCCCAAATTTATCGCAAGGCGCAGCAGTGGAACGAGCTCGGACTCGTGCTCACGCGACGCGCGGACGCCGCCGCGACCCCCGCCCTGCGGCGCGACTACCGCGCCGAGGCCGCCGAGCTCCTCGACCTCTACTTGAACGACCCGGGCGCCGCTCGCGTTCTTCTGGAGGAGATCGTCGAGCAGGACCCGGGGCACGCCCGCGCGGGGCAACACCTGGCGAAGCTCTACGAGCGAGCCGGCGACTACTCGGCGCTCGTCCGCCTGCTCGAGCGGAGCGCCGAAGGCCGGCGCGGTGACGAGCGCACGAAGACGATGTGCCGCATCGCCGAGATTTACGAGGTGCACCTAAACGACGACCTCGAAGCGCGGCGGCGCTACGACGCGGTGCTCGACCAGGACCCGTATTGCCTCGAGGCCTTGCGCGGTCTCGAGCGGCTCTTCGCCAAGATGGGCCGCTACCAGGAGCTGCTCGACAACCTCGAGCAGCAGATCGAGCGCTCGGCGACGCCGCGCCAGAAGGTGGCCCTGCTCGAACGCATCGCCGCGCTCTACGACGAGGAGTTCTTGGATCACGACAAGGCGGCGGTCGCGCTCGAGCGAGTGCTCGAGATCGATCCCACGCACGACCGCGCCCTCACCGGGCTCGCGCGGCACTACCGCGCGGCCGAGCGCTGGGAAGACGTTTCCGTCGTGCTCGACCGCCACCAGCGGAGCCTGAGCGATCCCGCGCGGCGAGTCCCGCTGCTCCTCGAGCGCGCGCAGCTGCTCGCCGAGCACCTCGGTTCTCCAACGCGCGCCGTCGCCGCATACGAAGAGCTGCTCGCGCTCGAGCCGGGCCACGCCGAGGCGCTCGAGCAGCTCGCGCAGCTTCGGGAGACGGCCGGAGACGCGGACGCCGCGCTCGAGGCCATCGAGACGCTCGCCAAGAACGCCGAGCGCCCGGAGGCACGGGCGGAACATTGGGTGCGCGCGGCGAAGCTCCTCGAGTCCAGGAACGACCTCGACGGCGCCATCGAGCGCTACAAGCGCGCGCTCGACGAGCAACCGATGAATGCCGCCGCGATGGCGGGCCTGCGCGACGCCTATGCCACGCGCGGCGACGCGCGGGCGGCGATCCAGCTCATCGAGCGCGAGCTCGAGCACACCGAGGGGGCCTCGGCGAAGGCCAAGCTCGCGGCGCGGATGGCCGTGCTCTTCCGAACCCGCGTGCAGGACTCCGAGGAGGCAAAGCGGCACGCCGAACGCGCCATCGAGCTCGATCCTACGAACCTCGAAGGGCACGCGGTGCTCGGCGACATCGCGTTCGAAGCGCGACGCTTCTCGGACGCGGCCCGACACTTCGAGGCGATCTCCGCGCGCACGGACACGCTGCCCGTGGACGAGGCCGTGCGCCTGCTCGTACGCTACGTGGACGCCTTGTTCCAGCTCGGCGAGGGCGAGAAAGCGCTCGCGCCGACCGAGAAGCTCAAGGAGCTCGCTCCCGACGACGCGGGGGCCCTCGAGCGCGTCGCTCAGGTCACCTTCGAGCACGGCGCTCCGGAGCGCGCCGCGGAGCTCTACGAAGAGCTCTTGGCGCGCTTCGCGGACGGCCTCGAACGCTCGGCGCACCTCCGTGCCCTCTACCGCCGCGGGGAGGCGCTCCGTCGCGCGGACATACTCGAAGCCGCGGTCCTCCCCCTCGAGGACGCGCTCGAGCTCGAGCCGAGCGCCCTCGAGCCACTGGTGGCGCTCGAGCTCGTGTACGCGGGTCTCGAGCGCTGGGAGGACCTGCTCAAGACGAAAGCACGCCACCTCGACGTCGCGCCCGAGGACGAGCGGGTCGATCTGCTCACGGACATGGGTGACATCGCGGCCGGCAAGCTCGGTGATCGCACGCAAGCAGCCCGAAACTACGTGGCTGCGCTCGAGGAGCGCCCCAACGACCGCAAGCTGCTCACCAAGCTGATGCAGCTCTATGGCGAGGAGAAGGACTGGAACAAGCTCGTCGAGGTCGTGCTGCGGCTCGCCGAGTTCGTGGAGGATCCGAAGCAGAAGGTGAAATACCTCCACACGGCCGCCATCGTCACGGGCCGGCAGATCGGCGACGTGGACAAGGCGCTCGAAATCTACCGCGAGGTCCTCGAGCTCGACCCGAGCCTCGACAAGGCGATCGGCGAGGCGATGGAGCTCTACCGCGAGCGCGGCGACTACCTCGCCGTGGAACGCCTGCTCAAGCAACGGCTCGAGCTCGCCACGAGCGAGAAGGACGAGCCGCTCATGATCGCCACCTTCGACGCGCTCGGCGCCCTTTACGAGAAAGAGCGGAACAAGCCGGAACACGCCGTCGACGCCTACGAAGCCGCGCAGACCCTCGATCCCGACAACGAGGATCGCGCCGAGCGCCTGGCCGCGCTCTACGCCACGAATCCGAGCCGCTACTTCGACAAGGCCGTGGCCGCGCAGCAAGCGCGGCTCGCGAAGAGCCCGCTTCGCGTTGAGCCGTACCGCGCGTTGCGGCGGCTCTACACGGAAGCCAAGCGGGCAGATGCCGCGTGGTGCCTGTGCCAGGCGCTCAGCGTGCTCGAGCTCTCGGAGCCGGACGAGGAGCGCTTCTACCGGCGCATGCGCTCCGACACGGCCGCGCCGGCGCAGCAGCCGCTCGTCGACGAGGACTGGTTCACGCACGTGCTGCACGCCGACGCCGATCCCCTCCTCTCGAGCGTGTTCGCGCTGATCGAGCCCGCGGTGATCGCGAAGCGCAGCCAGTCGATCACCGAGCTCGGCTACGACGAGGCGTACCGCGTGCGCCTCGAAGAGCACCCTGCGCCGGTGTGTCAGAGCCTGTACTTCGCCGCGGGCGTGCTCGGTATCGAGCCGCCCCCCGCGTACGAGAACCCGAACGACCCGGGCGGGATCTCGTTCCTCTTCGCCCACCAGCCTTCGCTCGTGCTCGGGCTCGCTGCGATGAGCCCGGACGTGCCGCTCCAACCAGCGGCCTTCATCGCCGCGCAGAAGCTCGCGTACTTGCGGCCCGGGATGTACCTCCGGCACTTGCTGGCGTCCGGGACGGCGCTGAAGGCCTGGCTCTTCGCCGCCATCAAGCTCACGTCTCCCCAGTTCCCGGTCGCCCCGGAGCTCGAGGGCGCGGTGCTCGAAGCCACGTCGGTCCTCGAAGCGGGTCTTCAGGGCCAGGCGCGCGATCACCTGACGCGCGTCGTGAGCAAGCTCCTCGCGTCGGGCGCCGCGCTGGACCTCAAGCGCTGGGTGGCGGCCATGGACCTCACCGCCGACCGAGCCGGCCTCATCGTCGCGCACGATCTCGAGAACGCCCTCGCCTTGGTTCGCGCCGCCGACGACAGCTCGAGCTCCGTCCCCGTCGAGCGCCGCGTGCAGGAGCTCATCCTGTACTCGGTGAGCCCCGCGTACCTCGCCATCCGAGCGCGCCTCGGGATCGCTCTCGACTCCTGAGCCCGAACGGCGCAACGGGCGGATTGGGCGGCAGAGGCCGCGGTCTCGAGCGGTGGATCGCCCTCGACGCGGCCCTTGCCGCCTCGCCGACGGAACCGGGCTCGGCGCGCCCCTCGCTCGGTGCGCGCCGGACCGAGGTCGAGCGACGGGTCAGCGTCCGGGAGGGCTCGCGGGCCCGCCCGGGGTGAAGCTCGGGTTCGAGAGGACGCCCGTGATGCGCCAGGCGTAGAAGCCGTCTTCCCGCTTGGCGCGCTTGTTCTTCGGGTCGAGGTCGAACAGGCCCGGCATGGAGGAGCCTTTGGCGCCGAAGAGCGCGCGGGTCGTCTCGTTCTTGTTCGCGTAGCGCTCGGTGAACCGGAAGCGCAAACCCAGGCTGAGAAAGCTCGTGTGCACCGGATCCCGGAGCCGGATCGAGCCGTCCGAGACGATCTCGAGGTCCGGCCCCTTCGCGGAGAAGTCGGTGAGCTTGAGCTGCCCCTGGCTCGCGTCCCCCTTGAGGACCAGCGTTCCGGCCTCGACCCGCGGCAGCGCGATGGTGTCGCGGATCTTCGCCTTCCCGTCGCCGACGGCGAGCTCTTCGATCTCGAGCTCGACCGTGCCGTCCGCCTTGCTCACCTTGGATTCGGGCAGCACCAGATCGAGATTGCCGGAGAGCTTGCCCGAGAGCGGCAGGCCGACCAACGTCGCCAACAGCGGCGCTTCGGCGAGGTCGAGATCGTCGAGCTCGAGCTCGATCTTCCGCTTCGTCTCGTCGCCCGAGGTGAAGCCGCTGATCTCGCCCCCGAAGGCGTCCGCACCGAAGCTCAGGTCGAGGCCGCCGAACAGCAAGCTGAACAGGCCGACTCGCGCGTGCGCCGATTCGATCGCAAGCGTGCTCGGCTTCGCGGGGGCCGTGCCGCCCGAAGCGGGCTTTGGCGGCGAGATCAAGCGAATGCCCTCCGCCTCGACACCGCCGAGCCAGTACGAGCTCATGCTGTCGAGCTCGAGCCGGAGCGCGTCCGCTCCGGTCTGCCGCGAATTGAACTCTTGGACGATGCGATCTTTGAGGCGTTCGTAGGGGAACGTGAGATACGCGAACGTGATCAGCGCGACCACGTAGAAGGCGGCATAGCCCGCGATCCGCAGGATCGTGCGCATGCGCGGGGTGAGCGGCGGCAGGGTCATAGCTCGGCCTCCTCGCTGGCGGCTCCAGCCTTGGCCTGCACCTTGTCGGGCTTGCGCTCGAACGCGCTCACCACCATGTCGACGTCGAACGAGTCCGGTTCCACGCTGCGCTTGCGAATCGTAAGCTGAGTGATGCTCAGGGGATGCCCCGACTGCTCGATGCGCTCCATGAAGCGCGCGAGTTCGAGCATCCCCACCTTGCGCAGCGTCAGCTTCGTGGCCTTCTCCTCGAAGCGCTTGCCGTGCGGCACGGGTTGCCGATCCTGGCTCTCCGGGATCTCGACGCCCGCGTCCGAGGCGAGCTTCGCGAGGTACGCCGCGAGCGGAGGTGCCGGCCGGGCGTACCGGTCGAGCACGGCCTTCTTCTGCGCCCGGACCAGCTCGACGGACTCGCGGGCAGCGACGATTTCGTTGATCGCGTCCTCGATGGCCTGGTTCTCGCTGCGCTGCGAGTGAAGCGCCGCCGTCACGCCGAGCGGGACGAACAGCAGGACGCCGAGGACCGCGACGAGCGCGAACACGCCGAGCAGCTTCCGCTCGCGTTCCTCGAGACTCTCGAAACGCTCACGCAGACTCATTGCTCGGAGTCCTCCGCTTCGCTGTCCGCCTGAGCCCCGGTCTCCTTGCTCGACGCATCACCGCTGCCGGGTTTCTTCTTCTTCTTGCTCTCGTCCGGACAACGCACGTCGAACTCGAGCGCGTACTTCTGGCGGTCGCTGTTCACGACTTGGGTGATCTTGCCGATCTTGGCGCCCGATACGCAGCGGTGCTTCCCGAGCTCCGTGGCGACGGCCTGTGCGTCCTGGGCCGAACCGACGACGCCCTGGATCTTCACGTGTCCGCGCTGCATGTCGAACTCCTCGATGTCGTGCGTGATGCTCATGGGGATCGCCTTCGAGATTTCGACGATGACGTCGAAGGCGTCCATCTCGGGCAGCGGGTCTGCCTCGTCCTGCGCGCGCGCCTTCTCGAGCGCCGAGAGCGCGGTCTCGGGGTCCGCCGCTTCTTGCTCCAACACCACCTTGCTGACCGCGGCCAGTCGCTCCGTGAGCACCTCGTTCTGGCGCGCGAGGCCGCGTGCCTCCGCCCAGGTCGAGAACGCGAAGCTCACCGCCGTCGCCGCCCCGAGCCCGATCAGCACCGGCGCCTTCTCCTTCAGAAACCCGAAGCCGCGCTGGAGCGCGAGCGCTCCTCGCCGTAGATCGACGTCGTGCCCCCGCCCGGCGGCGCCGAGGGCGAGGCTGATCGCCTTCGCGAAACGCGGCGCATGCTGGAGGAGCTCCGGGTTCGCCGCCTCGATCTCGAGAGCCGGGAGGAGCTCCACCGAGATCCCGAGCTCGTGCGCGAGGTATTCGCAGGCGCCCTCGGCCAGCGCGCCGCCGCCCACGAGGTACACGGCGGTCGGCTCGGTCCCCTGCGTGGCGGTGAAGGCCAAGAACGTCTGCCGAATCTCCGCGGCGAGCGGCGCCGCGGCCTCGGGCAGCCCTTCGACTCCGCGCGAGAGGGTCCTCACCCACACGGGCTCCCCGCGAACGAGCAGCGTCACCTCCGTCCGCCGCCCTCCGAGATCCACGAGCGCGATCGGGGACGGAGTGCGCAACGCGGGCGCGATCCCGGCGAGGTTGGCGAGCGCCATGGAGCCGCAGGCGATCCGATCCGGTTCCCGACCGAGCGCCGAGCGCACGAGCTCGATGCGCGCCCGCACGTGCTCGATGCGCGCCGCCGCAATGATCACGGCGAGCGGGGCGTCGGAGCGCTCGCGCCGGAGCGTCCGGAAATCGTAGGTGAGCTCGGCCAATTCGACCGGAACCTGCGCTTCGAGCTCGAACGGCAGCACCTCCGCGAGCTGCTTGGTCGCCGTGGGCGGCAAGAGCAGCCGGTGCACGAAGGCGACCTCACCGTCGATCGCAGTCGCGAGCCCTTCGATGTGCGGCACGAGGTGGCTCGCCGCCGTGGTGATCGCGGCTTTGATGGCGTCGGGGCCTTCCTCGACGCTCGCCTCCTCGAGCCGCTCGATCGCTACGCGCCGGAAGCGCGTCGCGAGCAGTGCCGCCCGGACGTGCCGGGCACCGATATCGAGACCGATGAAACGCCCCATGTTCACTCCATCCGGAAATAAAGCACGTTCCCCGAGGGGCTCGGCGCGACCGCTCGCTCGATCGCGTCTCCGTCCCCGGTTTCCGTGTTCTCGGGCGGGTTCGACTGAATCGGAACCACGGCCCCGCTCGCGTCCAGCTCGAGCTGCTGGGTCGGCGCCGGCGCGTTCCGGAAATCGACGACCGTGTGCGCCCGAACGCGGGACTCGCGCTTGCCCGATCGCACGACGCCCACCGCGTAGATCGAGAACACCTTGCTCTCCGTGCTCATCTGCTTCGCCGCCTCGGACTCGGACTTGAGCTCGATCGGCTCGAGCCCCGCGGCCTTCATGAACTCACCGAGCAAGGGGTGCTTGCCCTTGAGCAAGTTGATGAACGCCTTGGGCGACGAGAAAGGCGGGAGCCCCGTCGTGAACATGCGCGCCAGCGTGGCCAGCGTCAAAAACTTCTGCATCTCGAGCGGATCCGTGCAGAGGCGGGTGCCCTCCCCCGCGAGCGAGCAGACCAGCCCGAGCAGGGGCTGCGGCGGCGCCGGGGTCACGTTCCCGGCTCCC
>Ga0079224_100002168_pt1 | contig 23552 bp, 22 predicted proteins | sample Stecom2015_FD_80414 | JGI IMG/M metagenome (GOLD analysis project Ga0079224, IMG submission 80414) | Agricultural soil microbial communities from Utah to study Nitrogen management - Steer compost 2015 | ecosystem: Environmental > Terrestrial > Soil > Agricultural land | place: USA: Utah... | reverse complement strand
TACGGATATCACCTTCAAAAGGAAAGTTATCCACCACAATTAGGGGTGCTTGAGCTGTCGTTCCACCGAAAGTTCCGACTCCTCTTACGATCATATCGCTTTCTCCACCCGATCTTTTATCAAAAAGGACACTAGGCATAATACCGTCCAACCGGGAAATAACGTCAGTCCCCACCTGCCGGTTGAACAATTCCGTATCCACCACTTCGAAAGAACCCGTAGCGCGTTCCTTCGGGATACTTTGGTAACCTGTACTCACTTCTACCTCCTGCAACAGATTATCCGCAAGTGATAAATAAAAAATTGGATGTTCTTCCAATTCCAGATCTAACACGAAAGTCGATGTCTGAAAACCAACCTTACTTAGTGAAATTTTGTAAAAGCGCTTGCTCTCGGGTAGTTTTAGGGAGAAAACACCGTTCTCATCAGTGGAACTGCGCAAATTCATACTATCGACAACAATATTTACCAACCCTATAGCGAGGCTATCATGGTCAGCAACCACCTTCCCTCTAACAGTGCTATAACCATTTTGGGAAAAGACCGCTTCTGTGCATACTAACAAGAGCAAGACACCGATTATACTTTTTATAAACTTATTCATTGCCCTGCTCCTTTCTTAGAATGTAACCTATCTTTGAAAACTCTAAGGGTACCGTATGAATATCGTCACCAATACTGTCAGCGTCAGTCAAGCAAAACATCTCCATAGATTTAGTTTCTATAGACACTTCTATCCCTTGTACTTTTAAGATGGATATCAGCGCGTTCTGGTCTGTCATATCGTCGGGAAGTTCCAGATCGATTGGAAAGTTTGTCCCTGTCTCATCCAATACATGAGGTAGACCAAACTTGGCGTTTTTATTTAGAAAGAGAGCAAGACCTTTCAGGGTCGTGCCAATCATATAGTTCTTCCTTCCCGTACCGGATAAACCGACAGACGCTGCGCCACGGGTCTGTAGGACACCATCTACGACGACTCCACCTGCCATATCGTTGTTAGATCTTTTGACAAGGGAATTATCTACAGTGCGTAAGACCAAACAAGGCATCTCCCGATTGATTATGATCGCCTTAAACGGCGAGAAATCTTCCAAATCGTTTTTTAACCGTTCTTTTATACGCTGTGGCGGGTATTTTATGGGCAACAGATATTCATAGCTATAAGTAAACTCCTTAGCGTAAAAGCCTTTTTCTAAGAGTTCATCTGTTAATGATTCACTCAACATAACGATTCTTCGGGAAGGAACCATCATATTGAAATTTGGCATAAGTGCCTGTTGGAATAATCTGAGGAGTGTATGGTTTACATAATGTCCATATCTAAATTGGCGGATGGTATCCGCTATTTCCATCGACGGATTTATAAAACCATCGATATGGCTGGTCAAAGCAGTGTAATAACCTTTTCTTTCCTCTTCACCGTCCTTAAAATTGAATGAAAGGATATTTGTATCAAGTTCTTCTTTATAAGCTCGGAAACTGGAAGTCCTGTTTTGAACGATTTCGTCGATCATAAGGGCATTCATTAAGGGCGGCTTTGTCACCTGTTGTAAAATACCCGCTGCATTGATAATGCCTACGTGTGGGAGCGTTTGGTGTGGGATAAGTTCTTTTAGCGGATTTCCGTTAACCACTGTCTCAAATTCGCCTTGTAGTTCCCGTATATAGGGGGATCCCGTCTTCGTTAGGAAATCCGAAATAAGATCCGCCCCCTCATAGGTCACCGGCAATAAGACCACCTCATCCGGAAAGCCGTGTGCCAAAGCGTGCATTTGGGGAAGAGTCTGTATACAACTGCTGCACCAAGTAGCCCAATAATCTAGAATTATGACTTTACCACGGTAATCAGCTAGCTTTATAGTTTTTGGTTCTTGATTATGTTTTACAACCTCCAAAGGCATATTCCAAACTTCCTCCGGTACGGTATCCCCTATCTGTAATGGCTTGATTTCGGATTGCCCTTCGGCAGTCCGCGATTCCGCGGACTGCGCCCAGGCTGTTGATAGATTAAACAACATGAAACAAATCAATGCCCAAACAGGTGGCATTGATTTGTTCTTCACTGTCTTATCAATTGAGCTCGCGAATAAGCGAGCAAATCTTTTTAATAGGTTTAAGAGCTTCTTTGTATATATAGACGCTTGCTTTTCCCATAAGGTTGCATCTATATTTTTTTTGTAGATGTTTTTGTTTCGCAACGAAATTATTCCGTCTCGCCAAACAAAGGCCAGTTCTCTCCCACCCTTGTAAAAATTGTTCATTTTTTCATGGTTTTTAGGGTGTGACCTAAGAGGCTGGCGTAAAGCTATTCTTTGCTATTTCTCCTTTGCGCCTAAGCTGAGCTTAGTCCACACAGTTAGTAAAAATATTTTGGAATGGAATGCAGACGATACGGCTTTACACGATTGGCTTTAGTATAACGGTTAGAATTGCTGCACTCTCTAGGGAAGCCTAACAGGCTAGAAACCTAAGCTACTCAGGTTTTTTAATGATATTTTTTGTTAGCTGTTTTTTCATACTCGTTGTCAATTTAAACGAGTCTTGCTGAGTTTTACAGCTCTAAAAAGTAGGGGCTGCATCCCGTAACTCCAAAGGTTCTCAGGCCTCAATTTGCGACGGGTAAACAGCAGCCCCACACTTCAATGAAGTAAATGCAAAGCTAGCATTTTTCATTGAAAGAGTGAGATATTTACTGCTGCCTTGCCACTTGGCCTGAGAACGGAGTTGCAAGACCTTTAAATATCTATTTTTTAATATTTGTATTTGTCTATATCATGGAAGCAAATATAAAACAATCTTTCACAGTAAACAAATTTGTTGACCAACTTTTTACGCTTTTGTCGAGTTTAACGACATGGATCAAGAGCAAGAAACATTTCGAATCAAACTCGGACGTCGTATAGAGCAACTTCGAGAAGAGCGAAAAATTGAGCAAGGGGCACTAGCTGCCATCATTGGAAAGGACAAACAGTTCATTAATCGATATGAACGTCAAGGAGCAAATCCAACCGCGTTTATTCTTGTGCAAATAGCAGAGGCCCTCAAAGTGACGGCGAATGATTTGCTGGATTTCAGCAAGTTGAATCCTTCGAAGGATTAGTACAGCACTGACAAGAGAAGACTCTGTTTTTAGAGTAATAGTAATAACTATTAACATGCAAATCGGCTTAAGTTATGAAGAACATGCCATTAACGGAATTGAGTACCGACGAACTCATCAACAAGAAAAGGGCAACCGACATTATAACCGGATTTCTAGCAACTGTCCTCATCATCTTGTTTGGCCAGTCAATACACGCCCGGGCAACCGAAGGTTATCCATCTGCAATTGCAATACCAATTGCCCTATCCCCTATCGTATCCATTAATCTTAAAAAGATTAAGGAGATAAAAAGGGAGTTGGAAATACGTGGGAAAGACTTTGTAAAATGAATTGCAAGACATATTGACTTGATAGAGAATGTGTTTAAATATCGAAATAAAAGACCTAGGTAATTATATACGAATAGAGCCTTTACAAAGACTTTATTATGGATCTGACTTAGACTGGGATAAAAACTGGATCAGCACGAAGATAACCGTAGTCGCAGGAGCCTTTAACGGAACATATATTGCTGATTTGACTACGTTCGATTTTAAAAACTTCAACCACGACTTACATAATCTGTACGACAACCTAAACGGGAGCTTGGAATTCCGAGATCTTGAAGGTTACGTCAAACTTGTTATTAAAGGAGACGGAATAGGGCATTTCAACCTGCGAGCTATCTGTTGTGATAGACCTGGCCTGGATTCAGCCGAATTACGTTTTGAACTTTCGTTTGATCAAACGTTTATAAGACCTATGGTAAATAGTCTAAAGCAAATCACCGAAAAATTCCCTATAATAGGAGACTATTAGAGATCAGAATTTGCATTCATAACTAATTGACACCTCGCTACCAAAAAATTAATCTTTATAGAAAGAAGTGATGAGAAACTATACGACATTTTATGATGACACGACAATGGAAGTAAATTTTGATATAGCTGACAATCACGCATTAAGTTTTGCTGGAAGGCATATCGACCTTCATAACAATTTTGATTTGATAAATTTCGAATATAATGTAGCTGAAAGAGAAATTAAACTACATTGGAAAAAATCATCCGGCGATTGGGTTAAAGAAGATGAACTTTCAAATCTGGTTCTTATCCATAGCAGTGTGACTTTCTTGAAAGCAACAGAACAAGACGAAAAAAGTATCCATGCCGATGATGTCTGTTTAGGAGAAATTACATTTTTCCCATCAACGGCAAGAGAAATAAATGACAACATTATCCCTCAATCAAAACCAAATGAGGGAGACGACATCCTGTATATTTTTGAAAATGGAATGGTGATCCGAATTCATTGTGAGGAAATTGAACTAAGATATGGAACACCCACTTGTTATGTTCAATCCTCACCCAACAAAAAAGGGGGTCGAATGTATACAGAACGAAGTGATTGAGATAATAGTTGATTGGATGAATTTTGAAGGAAAATGATGGATATAACAGCTAATCATGAGAGGTAAGAAATATTTACTTATATTGCTGGTAGCGCTGAGTACTTTATTAGCATACGTTTACTTGAGAAAATCTAACTTTTTTGAGATCGACGCATGTTTAGATTGCGGTGGGCAATGGAATTATCAAACCGAGGAATGTGATAGTGTTGATCTAAAGAAGGATATTCAACAGTAGGTATTATTCGAAATTGATCTCTGTTTTTTACCAAATGTCCATTAACAACTTGATTAAGTGAAATGAATAAAAAAAGTTTTATCGAAAGAAAAGAGAGCTTAATAAGTCTTATAGAAGAGAATTTAGCCAAAACACATATTTCCGAGCAGGATAGAATGTCTTTTATTAAACTTTTGACGTCGCTTAATCAGTATTCATTTGAAATCAGACTGCAGCAAAAAGGATTACTATCCCATACGGTTATCGACAGTTTGGATTTAGATTACTCCTTAGCAGAAAAATTCATACAGTTTGACAATGATATAAATTAAAAGCCATTAAGGCAGAAAAAAAATCAGCGGAAGAGAATTGACAACAATTCTATAATAGCTACAAAAATGAATAAATCAGAAACGGAGATGCGTAATATCCATGAAGAGAACAAGAAACATATCGGACGGTTGAAAAAACAAAAAAACTAAGTTCTTCAAGATCTACAGTGTTAACAAATTGGGTTGATGATGACATATTAACAAACAGGAAATCTGGCGATATAAACTACTATAGGTTTAAATGATAAATTTAGTATGCCAAATTAACTATTTCCTCACCGAACTTCGGAAACCGAAACTTACAAGGTTTAATTTGAAGTAATCAAGAAGAACACTAAAAACCACACAAATCCAACTATAGATGGGAATTTTATGTATTTTTATTACGTATATAAACGAGTTAGTGGCAACCTTAAAGAATGACAACGTAAAAAGAATATGACTGACATTTCAATAAAAAAAGTAACGCTAAACGATATTGACCAATTACAAAAAATTGGCAGACAGACTTTTCATGAAACATTTTCAACAGGGAATACGGAAGATAATATGACAAAATATTTATACGAAGGATTTTCCATTGAAAAACTGACAAGTGAACTTAGCGATAACAATGCAGAATTTTATTTTGCCACATATGACAATAAAGTTATCGGTTATTTAAAAATTAACTTCGGACAATCACAGACAGAGTTAAAAGACGACAAAGCCGTTGAAATTGAAAGGATTTATGTGCTGAAAGAATATCACGGGAAAAAAGTTGGACAAATACTTTACGACAAAGCAATCCATATCGCAAGACAAAAAAACGCTGAGTATGTATGGTTAGGTGTATGGGAAGAAAATCCGAGAGCAATTAACTTTTACGAAAAAAACGGCTTTGTAGAATTTGACAAGCACATTTTTAAATTAGGCAATGACGAGCAGATTGATATAATGATGAAACTAAAACTAAACGACTGATGCAATAAAACCCGTAAAAATCTAGTAGAAAAATTGCCCAACTGTCAGATTAAGTCTTAACTTTTACAGCTAAAAGGGCTGCTGCACGTGACTTAGGAAAATCTAGACTCTATTTCCTTAAAACCCAGTTTTAATTGCTCGTTGTATTTCTGCACACAGGCCCCTCGGTCTACACTCTTTCTACTCAGAAAATACTGATTTCTCACAAATTCGATTAATTCATCCCTTAGAGCTTCCAAAATGAGAACTACTATATCTCGTAATTTTTTCATTGTTACGATTTCCATTGCGAAATCCTCCTCATCAATTTCCAAATTACCATGTCCTATGGAATTGCGATTACCGACAAATTTGATATCAATCAAACTTTTCTTTAAGTCATATTGATCTTTATACTCTAAGCCAACTAAATTTAAAATATTTTTTAAAACATTTGTGCTTAAGTTATCTTGGGTGTTTATGTAAGACTTATCTTTTTCATTATGCAAATCAATCTTTAGTTTTTTTGAAACTTTTAAAGTGGAAAGTCCATCTAGTTTATTAATAAATTGCATTTCATTTTCAATAGTTAACTTATATTTTGACGAGTCAAGCACCTTACCCATCTCTTTCATCAAAATAGCTTTAAAATTGTCTGTCAAATCACAAAATTTAAAGTTGCTTTTACTTAGATAATATAGATAGGATTTACAGCTCTTTTTCACATACCCTTCCCAGTGTGCATATAGTAATAACAAAAAGCTTTTATAGATAACAGGATTTTCTGTCTGCTCTGCAATTAGTATAAGATCAGAGATTTCTCTTTTTCTCCAGAGCCAATCATTAATTAACAAATCCTCAAAGTCGTCAATTGTCATTTGCAAAATATTGTAATGAAAACTCACGTAGCTCTTTTATTCTACTTAAAGCTTTTTTGCCTCGAACAGCCCCCTCTATGTATGCAGGTTCAGTATACATTTGTCTAATTTTATCAACTAAAGTTACTTTGCCTTCATTCTCATAGAATTCAATATTTTTACTTAATCCCGGTAAAATAGCTTCATAGCTGGTTTGAAGGAATGCACCCTCAAAGTCTCCCTTAGTCGTTGAGAATTTCTTAAATGCCTTCTCGCCAAGAACATCGTTAAGTAGTTCAAAAACCCTCTTAAAGAGTACTATTTCCTCCTCTATGCGAAAATCCTCATCATTCAAAATTTTTATTGTTTCCTTATCAATGAAATCCGCCAATAACTCGTTGGAGATATTATATTTTGTAAAATCGACCTTTGGATTTTTAGAAATAAAATATCTAAGTATTAGCTCCATAGGAAATTCTAACACTGTCTTCGTTTCAGTAATATTAATAGTATTCGCAAAAGCAGGAAATACTTTGATCGCCTCTATGTGATTATAAAATTCCTCATCAATCATGATTATCAGACAGTTTCTTATTTCTTGCGACTCCAGAACAACTGCCCCAGTATTTAATCGCTTAAATAATTCGTATTGGGCTTGTACATTATCTTCAACAAGAATAATTTTAAGGTCTAACTTTGACATCTTTATTATCCTCTGGGCGTCCGGATCTAATGTGTTCCAATCGAGTCCTTCAATAGATGGCAATTTCTCCGTATGAGTAAAATTTAACGGAGCCAAAAGTGTTTCATCGCCTTTGCTTTTTCTAAGTAATCCCATTGTTTGCAAAACCGTACAAATACGCTGCAACCCGTCAACAATTGTCCACTTAGAACCTTTAGTCTGTGCTATAAAAATTGGCGGTGTTGGCATCCCCATCAATAAAGATTCTATAAACCTAGACTTCTGATCATCATCCCATCTAAAAAGTCTCTGATAGGAAGGGAACAATTCTAAATCCCCATCGCGATAAACTTGCACGAGTTCTCGAATTGCCATACTAAAATTATCCGTCTTAATTTCTTTTCTGACTTCTTCTATCTCTTTCAGAAGGCTTGCATTCTTTTCTTCTATAGTCATTAGATCAATCTTTAATTTTATCTACTATTTCTTCAACAAACGCTTTTAAGCTACAGTTCGAATCTAGATATCTATATTTTTTTACCTCTTTAGCTTTGGAAAAAGTTTTACTCAGTTTAAGGTAATTATCATAATCAGAGGTAGTATGTGCACCAGCTTTACTGAGAATAAAGCCCAATTTCTTTTTAGGATCAGCAGAATTTATGGAATTTTTGCCGGCATCATAAATAGTAAGCAACCAAGCATCCGTTTCCTCGATAGCAACGGCATGCAAGGTAGCATCTATTATTTCTTGCTCTCCCAACCAACCATCTATAAGATCAACCACAAGTCCACGTAATTTCTCTCCGTAAGTTTCATCTTTAGCGGGAATAGACTGTACACCATACTGATTGGCTTCTGCCGTATCTAAATGAATAACTATAAAATCCTGACCCTCTAAAGCCAAGAACTGACTGATAATCCTTTTTTCAATACACTCATTTTTCACTGATGTCCAACCGCCAAACTCCTCAACGGTTTTTTCTCTGGAACGATCTGTTTCGTCTGTCTTATTTATTGGAAGCAAAGCCCTAATGTTAGACTCATCAATACCAAGTGTACCTTTCAATATATTTGTTATAACAGCACGGTCAGCATGTCCTTCGGAAATAACTCCAATAATCGAATCCATAAGTTTACTAAAAATTGGTTGGAACTGCACCTAGAGCCCCGTTCATCCACATTTCAGAAAGTTTAAAATCCTTGTCGCTCAAATCAGACTTAAATTTTATTCTTCTGGTACGTGTATTTCCTTCAGAGGTACGATACACTTCAAATAGTCTCTGATCGTCGTCAGTTAGATTTAAGCCATCCAAAATCGCCGGGTTATGGGTGGTTATCAGTACTTGCTTTCCTCGTTTTTTAGCTAGAACGACCAATATCTTAATCAACTTTTGGCATAATTTAGGATTGAGAGCTGTCTCAATATTGTCAATCGCAAAGAAACTCGGTGTTTTACTGCTGATGAATAATGCTAAATAAAACAGGACATGCAATATGCCCTCGTTAGAATTTTCTGCTGAAAGGGTATTATTTTGCTTCTGCATAAAGCGGTCTATAAAATACAGAGTAGAAGAACTTCTTCCTGGTTTTAAACCTTCTAATTTAAGACGATCGTTTTTATCTGTTTTAATATCGCCCAACCAAGAAAATAGTTCTAAACTTTTTAACAGCTCATCTTTCTCGTACGAATTGAATGTAGAGATTAACAGATCCAGCCCTTCCCCATTTATGCCTAATGGGGTCTTGCGGCTGTCTACAGGAACAATACCTCTAAGCGATCTCGTATTAAGATCAAAGATGGAAAAATCAGCCAAAATCTGGTTAAATGTATTTTCAAAATATTGCTTCTGCTGCCTCTGTTTGGAAATTTTATTAGCAATAGCGCGAAAAAGCACTAGGTTGTCTAAATCAATATCCATTTCCTCACCTAAAGAGTCAATAATCTTTTGAACCGCTTCTTCCTCTGTCCTATCTTTCCACTCGGTATAAATGTCCTCGGGATTCACGGGATATAGACTATTTTTAAGATCAACTTCTGTAGACTCAACTGTAGATTCAATATTTATATCGATAGTAGACGATTGCTTTTTGTCTGCGAAAGAATTTACCATTAAATCAGGTCGAGCGATTCTTACTCCTTTACTATAAAGACCATCAAAATTAAGGTCTTTGGACGCATTGGCGGAGGCAAGCGCAAATGCCTCTAATATATTAGATTTTCCACATCCATTCTCCCCAATAAATACATTAACGCGACCTAATTCAATTTGATTGTCAATGATAGATTTAAAGTTCTTTATCACTGCTTTTGTAATTTTGAACTCTGTAGATATATTTTCAGGAAACTGGTTGAATTTAAAGTTTGATATTGCTTCTTGCCATCTATCTGTTCCATATTGTTGAACAGTTTCTAAAACTAAATCTGTTATTGCATAGTGCGTATTGGAACTAGTTGGCTTAAGAGAAGGATCATCAGGATTTAACAAAATCAGATTTTGTTCCAGAAATGGTCTTATCGCCAATTTTCTAAAAGATTCCCTCGAGTTTGAAGCGTAAGTCTCTTCATAGTACTTCTCACCAAAGGCCATTATATCATTACTAAGAGTCATACTTCGCTTCGTAGCATCAGACCATTTTGTTTCTGGCTTGATATTACATAACGCAAGAAAAGTTAATTGAGCGACGTTTCGTTTACAGACAATTTCAGGGAGCCCTAAATCTCTCAATATTAATTCGCTTTCGCCCTTACGGATTTCAATAGACATTATTCTGTTGAATCTAGTTGGTTAAATTAAAAGTTTTACTAACGATCTCATCAAGTTTTGCTTGGTTTAAATCCCCTATCTTACGCACAGCACGCCCTAATTTATTAATAATTTCCATATCAGGCAATGGTAATTCTCTCAATTCGGTAGCGCTGACGTTAATATTACCATTAAAGGTACGAAAATAAACATCAAATAGCGTACTGTTCAACAAACTAGCTATTCCCCAAACGGATAGATCGGAAAGCTGTTCATCAACTCCATATAGATAATTAACATGGTTTTCTAGTCCTATGTAGTTATACTTGAAATCATTTTTGAACAAAGGAGCCGCGATAAGTTTACTGACGTCATCTTTCGAACTGAAGCGTCTGATAATAACCATGTTTTGATTTGCAACCAAGAGGGGTCGGGTTTTCTCTATATTAACAAGATATTGGGGTCTCTCTTCTGCAATTTCTGCTATAGGCCACTTTAAATCCATTTTGGATACATTATTCAGCCAGAGCAGCGGTACCGTATTTTTTTTACTAGTTTTCACCACATAACCGTTCGCCCTAAATGACACTACGGGGCCTGTTGAGATTTTGATTCGGGATCTACAAAATGAGTTTTCCCATTTTTTAAACACCGCTATCGCATTCTCATCTTTGTCCGACATGGGTATATGAAGGATTTTCTGATCGGACGAGAGATTAACCAAATCGGCAATTTGGTATTTTTTACATTCCCTTAAATATATATCATCTATACCGGCCGATTGAAAAACGTTCACATCATTCACGTCCTCAAACAGATGAACTTGTGCTCGGAAATTCGGCGGCCGCTTTTTGCCAGTTAAAATGACATTCTCCTGCAGTACCCGATCTCTCTTAAACACACTTTTCCTTGAATGGAACAAGTGTAGATTTTCTATCGCGACATTGTTAAAAAGAAAGTTTCTAAATGTCCTAAAGTATCCTCCCGATGTAAAGCTCCGAGGCGATATAAAGATAATCGTGCCACGGTCAGATAATAACCTTATCATTAAAAAAACGAAAATGCTATAGATATTCTGCTGACCACTTAGAATTGACTTGGTCACCTTTCGTAATGGATTGTCTTTGGATATCTTGAAATACGGAGGGTTTGATATGGCTAGATCATATAAGGTATCGGCAGGTTCTTCACCTAATAGCACTGAAGTGTTGTGTAACACAAAATCATTGGCGCATAAGTGATAGTTAAATTGGATGCCTTTGCGCTGCAACCATCGTTGTAGGTATTCGAATGCTCTATGGGCTAGTTCGATTAATTGCAAATCGGTCTCGAATACTACCAGATATATCTCACTAATTCGTCCAGAATCAGCCAAATATTCGCACAATGCGCAAGAAAGTATCCCAAGCCCACATCCTGGATCCAGAATACGAAGAGACGTTTTATCGTGAGGCACCTTGTAAAAAGTAGCCATATAAGCCGCAACTTCCTGTGGAGTAAAATACTGCCCTAATTTCTTCTTATGCTCCTTTTCTACAGTATCTGAGTACTGTTTCCCCAGCTCATCTGCATATATTGAAGGTAATAAGCCATAATTTTCTTGCACCACCATAGCTAGCAAAAATAACATTTTTTTGATTGCTATTTTAAATGATTTTCCAAGCCACGGGACCGCAACGAATAAGGTTTAAAATCCTTTTCTCATTGGTTCCAAATTCTACGTATCTGGTGCAATTAATTTGCTATGATGGCAATCTTCATAGTAGCGTACGACACCGGTGTAACCTATCACTTTAAATACCAGCGCATAATACAAGTTAATACACAAGAATGCCTCATCAAGAAACTTTGACCACCCGTCGCCTGATATACTGTCAGCGTGAGCAGTGCTATTACGCATTTTAACCCAAGCCTTGATTAGCTCTGCTTTTATTAGCTTTTCTTCGCTAAGCTTTTTCAAGACACTTTTTACATTTATGACTTTACCATCGATAGTAGGTATAGTACCCTTCAACCTATTGATAGTCTCTGTAAACGGGCCTTTATCAGACTCCCTCAGTACTTCAATTGCTCTCAAGACTTGAGTACGATAGCCTTCATCGCGAACGTATCTGTCTGAATAATATAACTTGCAGAGATTTTCGATCTGAATACTGACGACCAATCCTAAAGCGAAAATATAACCTCTACTAGCCGAAACTATTCTCTTGTGGATATCTGGCAGAACAGCCTCTTCAGAGGTAGAGATAAAGTTAAAATAAGATCGAAACAAGCTGCTGTGATTAACTGTGAAATCGTCTCCTCTATTGTGATTCATGGGTAAAGGCGATGGAAAAGTTGAATCAGCTAGTAGCATATTCCTACGGCCATAAAAATAGTGACTCTGCCCTCCAGTATTTATCAACACAGGCTCAGTCTCTTTACCAGATAAAAAATCAAAAGCAGAAACGACCCTCTCTAGTAGATCCTCAGTGGAGACAAACTTACCAACAAGAAGAGCTTCTGTATAGTTGTTAAATTTACTAAATAGCACAGATAAGTCCTCGCTCAACTTAACCTCCCAAATCTTCTTATAGTCAGTATACCACAGATCTTCTCCAAAACTTGTTTCGGTATTTGATATCTTATCCATAGGCAACTGATATTCTCCAGCGAATATTATCTTCGAATTAAAGCTCATAGGATGTTGCGCTCTTATTTTTCCACTCAACTCAAGTTCTGCAACATTAAGAATAGGGAATCCTATCCATAGATAATCGCAAAAATACTTCTTCCCATTATAATCGGCACCGTCCATCTTATAAATCGGATATTTTCTCGGCTCAGAAAACAATCGCTTTAGTGTCTGACTTTCATCTAAGTAATCATTGTTAAAAAACTTTAAATAGAACTGGCCGTTCTTTTTCATGTAAAGAACACCCTTTCCAGTATAACTATCGCTATCATCATCTCTATTTATCAATGCTACGGAAATCAGATCTATTTCTAGAGAACAGTCTATTAAGCTAGCCACTAGTTCTCTTTCATTGTCGTTATTTGTATGCATGATTAAATATATGATGTTTCGCTTACATTCCGGGCTGCTTTTCAGCCACTAACGCTATTCAGGACTCAATTATTTGACGGTTAATTTTTGGGAAAGTATGTTTTCGTTGAATTCCAAATAAGCTTGATGCACTCCTTCTAAATCCATCAACCATACTTATCGGTTCTTGATTAACAGTCCCAAATACAACAAAAGCCCTAGAGCCGGCGAATGCGTACGGGGCACATAGGTTTTAAAATTTGCCGTTTTGAAATCTGTTAATTCCAGATAAGCTTGATGTACTCCTTTCAAATCCATCGACCAGATTTCACCGGTTGCTTTTCGAACGAAGGTCATGATATCATTCTTGACCGATATAACATCATATTCTTTTCCGGTAAGACTTTTGAAATGTTTTACAGGACTAGCTAATTTGTAGAAGTCTACGTAGGTAATGGTTGGGTTGGTTTTAGTGTATTTCATAGTTTTATAAGCTATCTATATCTCCATCCGCAATATCGTAATACCGCTCAAAATAAGCATTTAACTTTTCCAGTACAACCTCCTTTTTTTTAGCCCGATCACCCGTCGGTGTGAACCTTGACACCGGAGGTAAAATTTTGGCGAAAGATGTACCTGTAGCTAAAATCTCCCCATTCTTGAAAGCATTGTCCATAAAGGCACGCGTCTCATCCGGCTTCAAACCTTCAGTAGCAATGATCTCCTCCAGTTCCGCTTTCTTTCTCTCCTTAACAAACGCTAACCAGTCATCATCGACATTGGACGATGGAGACAAGGATTGAATAAATTGCTCAATTAGCTCTTTCTTGTTGCGCAATTCAACGCTGGAATCTACAGCCTTGCCGATACTGATCATGATTTCCTTGTCTTGAAGATGGCTTTCGTGATATTTACGAATCAAGGCGAGGATATAATCAATATTGATCTCCACCTGTTTAATGAGTTCCATCTCGAACACGATATCGTCATTGACATTCTCGCTATCCCCGCGTCCGTGGTTACGAAACTCGTTGTACAATTCGATATACATGCTGTGGTAATCCTGAAATTCTCTTTCACTCAATATTTCATTGCCTTCAAATTCATCAAAGGAGCTCAGTATATTACGTAAGCGTAATATGGCACCATAGAGCTTAATAAATTCCCTTTTGCTCTCTTCCCCCAAGATACGCTGGCCAATAGGAAATCTCTCCAACAGCTGGTGAACCAGATCAAAATAACCCGCTACATCTCGTTTGCCATCATGGTATCCGTAATAATAATCTTTATAAGCCTTTAGCAGTACAATCCCGCCAGCTTCTTTATCTCCGAACAAGGCTAAGCTATCGTTGGTAGCTTTTTCGAGATTGCGGAAGCAGACGATGTTTCCAAAAGTCTTGATGGAATTCAGTATCCTATTGGTACGCGAGTATGCTTGTAATAAACCGTGCATCCGCAGATTCTTGTCTACCCAAAGGGTATTGAGCGTCGTTGCATCAAATCCTGTCAAAAACATATTGACCACGATCAGCAAATCGATGTCGCGATTTTTCATGCGCAAAGAGACATCCTTATAGTAGTTCTGAAACTTCTCTTCGGAGGTATCGTAGTTTGTCTTAAAAAGTCCGTTGTAATCAATAATGGCCTGATCCAGAAAATCCCGATCACTGGCACTCAGACCTGCAGTACTATCTGCATTCTCTTCTTCTACCCCATCCTGCTCTTCGTCATTCTGGCTAAAGCTAAAGATCATAGCAACCTTCAACCTGCCAATGGCAGGTATTTCGGTTTGTTGCTTTCTAAACTCGTTGTAATACAATTTAGCCGCTTCGATAGAAGATACGGCAAAAATGGAATTGAAACCACTCCGCCGGATTTTCTCCTTGATCTCTTCGATCTTATTCCTATCCTTAGCCGATGCCACTTCATAAACGTTGGACAAAGCTGTCATATAATAAGGCTTGCTGTTGCGCTTGGTTTTCTGATCGAAATGCGAGAGCATATATTGTACATTGTTTTGAATACGCTGTGGCGCCAGCAAGGCACTCTCTCGGTCGATGTCCCGCACTTTGCTATCTTGTACCTCATCTTTCTCCCGCATGGTGCGAATATAGTCCACACGGAAGGGCAACACATTCTTGTCGGATATGGCATCGACGATCGTGTACGTGTGTATTGCCGTGGTATGGTTTTCTCCCGGACAGTTGGACGGCTCACCATGCTTATAGCAACCGAAAGCCTGCACCGTTGTTTTCAGATGTGCTTTGCCGCTGCTGCTGGAGTTTTTGGCAAAAATAGGTGTACCTGTAAAACCAAAGAGATAATATTTTTTAAAGTTTTTGGTAATAGCCTCGTGCATATCGCCAAATTGTGAACGATGGCACTCGTCGAATATAAAGACGATGGGCTTTCCCAATACGGGATGATTTTTCTGCTTCTTGATAAGGATGGATAGCTTCTGAATGGTGGTAATGATAATCCGGGAATTGGGATCGTCCAGTTGCTTTCGCAATACGGCGGTATTGGTATTGCTGTTAGCTGCTCCTTTTTCAAACTTATCGTACTCCTTCATGGTCTGGTAATCCAGATCCTTGCGATCCACCACAAAAAGCACCTTCTCTATGTAGGTCAATTTGCTCACCAATTGGGCTGTCTTGAACGAAGTGAGGGTTTTGCCGCTACCGGTGGTATGCCAGATATACCCTCCCGCCTCAATGCTGCCGTACTTTTTATAGGTATTTGACACCTTGATTTTCTCCAGAATACGTTCTGTAGCCACAATCTGATAGGGCCGCATGACGAGCAAAAGCTTGTCGGAAGTAAACACACAATACTTGGTCAGAATGTGGAGCAGAGTGTGCTTGGCAAAGAAAGTTTTGCCAAAATCCATAAGATCGAAGATGGGCTTATTGTTAGCATCTGACCACCATGAGGTAAACTCGTAACTGTTGCTTGTCTTGTTCTTTTTGCTCGCGGTTTCTTTGCCCTGCTCTTTGATATGGGTATAGCGGGTGGTATTGCTGTAATACTTGGTCAACGTTCCGTTGGAGATAACAAAAAGTTGAACATATTCAAACAAACCGCTATCCGCCCAAAACGATTCGCGGCTGTAGCGGTTGATCTGATTGAAGGCCTCCTGTAGACTAACCCCACGCTTCTTCAGTTCGACGTGCACCATAGGGAGCCCATTCACCAATATGGTGACATCGTAGCGGGTGGCTCGTTTGCCTTCGGCGGTCTCATACTGATTGATGACCTGCAATTGATTATTGTGGATATTCTCTTTGTCCAGCAGACGGATATTTTTGACGGAACCGTCTTCACATTCGAGCAACTGGATAAAGTCTTCTTGGATAATCGTTGTTTTCTCTTGAATACCGCTATTCTGATTGGCGATCTTGCTGGTGAAGAACTGGTTCCACTCTTTGTCGGTAAAGGTATAGTGGTTCAACACTTCCAACTGCTTCCTGAGATTGCCGACGAGATCCTGATGGCTGTTTATTTTGAGAAATGTATAAGCCTGATTCTCCAGCAACTTAATAAAGGCTTTTTCCAGTTCGGCTTCAGACTGATAAGATTTATGCCTCGTATATTCGGTCTTGTACTCCGCAACGACAGTACTTTCGGGATTGTGCGCTATAGGGTCGTATTTAATCATAGATGTTTGGAATCAGTTATGAATGAAATATTTTGGTCTTCATTCCATATTGCTCGGACTTCGCGATCATCAAAAAAACGAATGGAAACTTTACTCATGGCACTACGCTATTAAAGGTTCAAAAGTTAATAGTTTTGCTCTATAGTATTCATACTGTGCTCTCCGGGCTTTGATCTCTGCCGGTAATCCTTGCGCTATATCATTGACCAATGTATCAAACTTGTCAAGTATCGCGACGATACGCTCTTGCTCCGCGAGCGGTGGGATGGGGATTGTGTATTTCGGCAAACTACCACTTTGCAAACGAGTTACTTTTGCCCCAATTGCATATTTCTTCTTGAATTCGAGAAATCTATTTGTTTGTAATAAATAGCCTACATACTTAGGGTTCTGTCTATGCTTGAAGATAAACGCATCTCCACTAATGCAAATATCCTCTTCACCTAACCAAACCACCGATTTGCATACGTCTTCGACATTTTCACTAACTCCTGCAATGATCAAATCATTCTTACTTGCCTTCTTAAATTTAACGGCCATTTGTTTTGAAACAAAAGATTTGGTCTTCGTCGCATAGGTTCCATAGTGTGTATAAATCTGTCCGTAATGAATACAACCTACCCCACTTTCTGTAAAATCTTTCTTTTGCAATCCGTTTCCTCTCACAAACTCGCCAATCTCGCCCAATGCTTTCCACTCTACGTCTTGTCCTTCAAAGCTTAGCAATTGATTGCGGTAATACTCGTACTGGCGCGTACGCGCCTCAAGCTCCGCCTCAAGCTCCGCCTCAAGCTCCGCCTCAAGCGCAGTAAAGCTGTCGAGAATCCTGACGATCTCTTCTTGAACAGGAAGTGGGGGAATCGGGATTGGATAATCTCTTATCATTTGCAGATTTAATCCTCCCCTAGTGCCGTCACCAGATGACACATCTCGTAGTTTTTTGTACTGTGTTCTTAAAAAATGATATAAAAACTCGCTTTTTACATCATCATTTGTAATTATTGAACACAGAGACTGATTTGTACATAATGATATTTTGGTTATGGCCACTGTACCCCGGGTCTTTCCCTGTCCCGCAAGTGCTATTACGACTGTATTTGGCGGTGCAATTTTAGTACTAGACTTTTCATATCCCAATTGAGTAATCTTTTTCTCAGTATTGTATATAATTCTCTTATTAACCTCTCCCGAGCTCATCCAAGGAATAGTTCCGTTTTTCCAATATACCTCAATCCCAGTTTTAGGAGTTGCTCCTGCATAACAACTAGCAATTTCTCCAATTTTCTTCCACTCCACCCCATCTGGACAATACTCTGCGATCAATTCCTCTATTTTACTCATCCCCTCCTCCTTTTTGCAGTTGCTTTTTTATTACTTTGTCAAAGTCGCTTTCAAACAATCTGTCCTGAATGATTCTATATTTCTCAAACTCTGATTCTGCATGTGCTTTCGCTATTTCGGCAGTGACTTTTCCAGCATCTTGCAAGATCTCTCTATCCGTAGCGGCTATAAATCGATTCAATCGATTTTCCCAATCTTCCATTGTCATGGGTATTTGTCGCAGAGCCATATCTTCGGCAAGATCCAAGTAAGCAGATACCAAACGTTGTAACTGCTGCATCTCGTTTTCGGACAGGTAGTTTTTAGCCACACTGACATCAAATTTTTGGATTTTTCCATTCGGAGCATCCTTCCAGGTGGTCAGCCCCATATGTTCCTTTTGGTGATCAGCCCTATTGACAATGACTTCTGCAGCGGTATTTCCATGTATAGCCCAATGCAGTTTATTTTGAACGGTTGCAAAAAAACGCTGGGTACTCTTGGCACTTACCTCATAATCGATCGCTGTGCTATAGATATCGGTGATCTTTTGGTAAAACTTCCGTTCGCTTAACCGAATTTCACGTATGCGCTGTAGTTGTTCTTCAAAATACTTCTTTCCGAGTATGGTTCCGTCGTTTTTCAAACGCTCATCATCCATCGCAAAGCCTTTGATGGTAAACTCTTGCACGATTTGCGTCGCCCATTTACGAAAGAGCACGGCTCGCTCAGAATTGACTTTATAACCTACGGCAATAATAGCCGACAGGTTGTAATGTTGTGTATTATAGTTTTTTCCGTCTGATGCAGTTATCCGGAATTTCCGGATAACTGCATCTTCTTGAAGTTCATTATCTTTGAATACCTTTTGAAGATGCTCGCTGATGGTTCTTACGTCCACATGATAAAGCGTACTCATCATCTTTTGCGACAACCAAATATTCTCATCGGCGTAAATAACATTGACGTCGCTTTCACCTGTAGCAGCTATAAAAGTTAAATATTCTGCTGCGGAAGAACGCAGGTCTATTCTATTAACTGGTTTTTGTTTTCCCATAACTTAACCCTCACTTTCCAAATCATTGACAATGGCATCAATCGCTGTGCGCAATTCCTGCTGCCGTGTCACAATTTCCTGAATACGTTGATTAAGTGTCGTGATATCGATCTCTTCTTTCGTATTTTCCTGTTCGACATAACTGCTTACAGCGATATTGTACTCATTCGCAGCGATATCGTCATTGGGCACGAGCTTGGCAAAATGTGCGGAATCAGCACGTGCTATAAATGCATCCAGAATCCGTTTGCGATTGGTATCGGATAGTTTGTTTTTATTACCACCTCGTACAAACTCCGCCGAAGCATCGATAAACAGGGTCGCATTGTCTTTCTTACTCTTCTTCAAGACGATAATACAGGTGGCAATGGTCGTCCCAAAGAACAAATCTGGTGGCAACTGTATGACCGTATCGATAAAATTATTATCGATAAGATACTGTCGGATTTTCTTTTCGGCGCCACCGCGATACAGCACTCCAGGAAACTCTACGATAGCGGCCGTACCAGATGTCGCCAACCAAGACAGCATGTGCATTGTAAAGGCGAGGTCGGCCTTGCTCTTTGGCGCTAATACACCTGCTGGAGCAAAGCGGGGATCATTGATCAACAAAGGGTTGGCATCGCCGTCCCACTTGATGGAATACGGTGGATTGGAAACGATCGCATCGAAAGGCTCGTCATCCCAATGGTGCGGATCGGTCAATGTATCGCCGTGCGCAATATCAAACTTCTCGTAATTGATATCGTGCAGAAACATATTTATACGACAAAGATTGTAGGTCGTGATATTGACTTCCTGCCCATAGAAACCTTGACGCACATTTTCTTTGCCCAGTACTTTGGCAAATTTCAATAATAAAGAACCTGAGCCACATGCTGGATCGTATACTTTATTGACCTCAGTCTTTCCTACGACAGTGATTTCTGCCAACAACTCGGACACTTCCTGTGGGGTGAAGAATTCTCCTCCAGATTTCCCGGCGTTACTGGCGTACATAGTCATCAAATACTCGTAGGCATCGCCAAAAGTGTCGTTGTTATTATCCTGATAATCCCCTAGCTTGAGGCCCGCAATGGCATCAAGGATTTTGACCAACTTCTCGTTTCTCTTCTGTACAGTACCACCAAGCTTATTGCTATTGACATCGATATCGTCAAATAATCCCTTGACGTCGTCTTCGCTACTGGCTCCCTTGGCAGAAGCTTCTATATTTTTGAATACTTCTCGCAGTGTTTCGTTCAGGTCGGCATTGCTCTTACCGGTTTTCTGAACATTCTGAAAAAGCTCGGAAGGAAGGATATAAAACCCCTTCTCGCTGACAGTATCCTCACGTCCAAATTCTGCTTCTTCATCTGTTATGGTCGCGTAATCGAAGTCTTTATTTCCTGCTTCCCATTCGAATCGATTGATATGGTTGATCAAGTTTTCGGAGATAAACCGATAAAACAGCATGCCCAGCACATAGGATTTGAAATCCCATCCGTCGACACTACCCCGTAAGTCGTTTGCAATCTGCCATATCGCCCTATGGAGCTCGTCCCTTTCCTTTTCTTTACTCATTGGTATTTACACTCAAAAATTAAATTGTCTGCTTAATAAGGCTCATAATATACTCTAAATCCGCCGTACTTCGTACTGCTATTTGATAATAGCCTCTACCCCACTTCGTTTTATCCGCCATCATTACACCTAAATTCCTTAAATCCGAGAAATTGCCATTTTGGGTGTTTATATAGAGTTTTAGCTCTTGGGATTGTATAACTACATCGAGTATAATCCGTTTTTCCTTCTCAAAACTAATGTATAACTTCTTTGACATCACGGCGATATCGTCTGCAAGATGTAGTATCGCGATTTTATAAGCTTCATACAATTCCTTAACCCAATCAGACTTTCCCTGTAAATGATCGTCTTCAGTATACACCTTTACCTCTTTAGTGACCTTTTCCAATTCGGAATTAGTGGATGACTGTATTGTTTTGATGGTCGGCGCTGCTTTAGATTTCTTAACCGGATTAACAACAATGATATCGTCTTGGTATTGCTTGATTTCCCATAGTTCAATAGGCAGATCCTTAAAGTTGGATGCTTGCTTCTGGAAATCCGTGAATGACGGCGATACAAAAATGACCTTGGACTGCGACCAGTCTACATCCGACCGTTTGAGATTTTGCTGCTGCGATTCGTTGTATTCAACGATGAACTCGGCTTTGTTCTCCAGCATCAGGTTTAGATAGGACACGCCTTGATCAACGACGGAAAAGTTTCGCTCGCGCTTAAACTCGATAATGACGAACGATTTGCTATCTACATCGTAGGCCAAGGTATCAAAACGCTGACCTTTTATTGCAAACTCGGACTTGACTAACCGTAACCCGGTAAGAATCTCAAGATTAGCCTCGAAAAGCTTTTGCATCTCTTTCTCGAGCTTAAAGGGCTTTTCTTTTAGGCTACTTAGTTCATTTCCCTTGTGGCTAAATAATTGCATAGGCTAATATACGAAATTTGGTTGATTTATGCTCTGATTTGAGGGATAGGAAAGTCGTTTAATCGTGTTTCACCTGAGGCATTGCGCAGCAATGCGTCTTATTAAATACACGATTGCGCATCTTAATCTTATCTTTAAAATGACGCGCAATATTCTGGGTGATTTCTTCAAAATTGTCCCTTCCATCCTCCTTCTCATGATAAAAGATCTTGATGCCGACACAATTATCGTGTTCGAAGATCATATTGAGCAACGTACGATCCGACAATCCACACGAATGCCCCCATATGTAAATGACATATGGTTCCGCAGAGACAAAATTTACTAAACGAGAATATTGATTGGTACGGAAATAAGCAAAGGACTTAATATGTTTTAAGTATGCATTGATATTGGTTTTCTCCATCTTCAGATAGTCGTCATCTATTTCATCACCATAGCCGAAGATCAAGGGATTTTCGGGATTATTGAGTGTGCCGTGTATGGGGATATAACCTGTATCGCTACCAGATGTGAGCTGTCTAACCAATGAGGTGTAATTGAAGTCAAGAAACTTGACAGCGTTAGAATTGATAAAACCGTTCGGCGTTTTACTTACTTTCTCATTTGCTAAGTGCTGTTTTTCCAATATAGCATGCGTATTTATAGCTTCATGCACAAATTCCTCAAAGGCGGAATTGACCTGCGCTGCTTTGGATACATCTGTAAGATATTCCGAGAGCTGTTCTTTAAGCTCATCCAGTTCTTGGTTTAATTTATCTAACAACTCCGTACGTTCTTTAACGGAAAGCTCGCCGTTAATTCCCCCGATATAAGGTTTTCGCTTAACAAGAATTTCCTGTAACCGCTGATAGAAATGGTTTTCGATATCGACCCAGTTGTATTCCCTTTTATCAGCTAGAATCCCTTCAAGTAATGACGATTTCACAATACCCCTAATATTGAAATATTTATTACCAAGCTCGATTGTTTGATACTGATCGTTCAACGTGTATTTCCCTTCCAATAACTTTTGTACCAAATCTTCGATACTCGAGAAGGATGGAGCATTGTATAAAACTTTGCCGGTGGATGCGCTGATCTCAAATATCTGATTGGAAACATGTATAGGCCGTTCTGGAGCATTTTCATCTTCAAAAGAGGCCTCTCTAAAACATCTCGTGACAAACCACTTGATAAAAGAATTGTAATCCGTCTTGAGACCGTGAGCCAGGTCGAAGCCGTTGCCGATGATAATTAGTTTGTTCATTAATTTATTCTATCGTTCTAGATCCTTCCTCATCTGTCCTACAAAAGCCCTATCTATACTAAAAACAGCAGAATCGCCCTTGCGACAGCTCTGCAGCTTTTCTATAACATCATCGCCTCGAAGATTTCTACGCATATTTCGGTCTAATTCCAAACTGATTTCGACCTGTCGTTTGCCTAGATCGACTTTTCCGATCTGCGAAGCATGGATATGAATACTATCATTGAGTTGAAGAAAACCGTCTTTTTTTAAGCTACTTAGTATTGTGCCATCGTCAAATAGCGGAAGATCGATACCTATTCGAAATATAGCATAATCCCACTGTTCTGTAAACACGTACATCACTGTAGTCAAATCTTCCTGTGATCTTGCGTGCTGTGGTATGCCAGCTTCGTGTCTTTTCCTACTAATTTCAGCGAGCTCCTTTCCTCTTTCAAATATGGCCTCCTCCCGCGGATCTACTGTTTCTGTTTGCTTTTCTCGAG
>Ga0079224_100002165_pt1 | contig 23557 bp, 26 predicted proteins | sample Stecom2015_FD_80414 | JGI IMG/M metagenome (GOLD analysis project Ga0079224, IMG submission 80414) | Agricultural soil microbial communities from Utah to study Nitrogen management - Steer compost 2015 | ecosystem: Environmental > Terrestrial > Soil > Agricultural land | place: USA: Utah... | reverse complement strand
GAAGTCGTGTCGCCGCCAGGAGGCGGTGTCGTCCCGCCGCTGGGAGGCAGTGTCGTCCCGCCGCTGGGAGGCAGTGTCGTCCCGCCGCTGGGAGGCAGTGTCGTCCCGCCGCTGGGAGGCAGTGTCGTCCCGCCGCTGGGAGGCGGTGTCGTCCCGCGGCTAGGAGGCGGTGTCGGGTGCCGCGCCGGAGGAGCCGTCGGCGGCGGGCGGCTCGCCGTCTTCGCCGTCCTCGCCGTCGTGCACGAGATGCTCGAAGGCGAGCAGGTTCTTCAGCGACTCGCCGCGCGAGACCCGCCACTTCCATTCGCGCCGAATGGATTCCGCGAAGCCGAGTTCCAGCAGCGTGTTGAAGTCGGCGTCGACGGCCTCCAGCACCTGGCCGAAGACCCGGTCCAGCTCGTCGGGGGTGACCGCGTGCGAGGACAGCCGCCCGACCAGGTAGATGTCGCCGACCCGGTCCAGGGTGTAGGCGACCGCGTAGAGCCTGCGGTTGCGCCGCAGCAGGAACTTGTAGACGCCCTCGAAGTTCTCGTCCGGCTTGCGGCAGACGAAGGACTCGACGCGCACCCCGTGCTTGCCGACGGTCAGCATGAGGGTGGTCTTCAGCTTGCGCTCGCCCGGCAACACCACCACGAAGACGTCCTCGGCGGGACGGGTGTACTCGATTCCGCGGTCACGCAGCGTCTCGTCGATGATCGAGGCGACCTCGGCGACGCTCGCTGTTGCGCTCATCAGAAAACTCCCACCCGGCGTCGGCGCGACGCCCGCAGTCTGGTCCGGTCCGGCGCGCCGCGGGTCGATGCGGTCCGCGCGCCGTGGAAATCGTGCAGTGCCGCGGAGTAGCTGTCCAGCAGTCCCTGCGCGGTGTGCGCCCAGGAGAAGCCCGCCGCGTGCTCGACGGCGCGCGCGCCCATCGCGCGCAGACCGGCCGGGTCGTCCAGCAGCGCGCCGAGGGCGTCGGCCCAGTCGGGGATGCGGTGCCCGCGCACCAGCAGGCCCGTCGACCCGTGCCGCACGGCGGTGCCGAGGCCGCCCACCTCGGCGGCCAGCACCGGGGTCCCGCTGGCCTGCGCCTCGATGGCGACCAGGCCGAAGGACTCGTTGTGGCTGGGCACCGCGACCAGGTCGGCGGCCCGGTAGACGTGCACCAGTTGCTCCGGCGGCTGCGGGGGCAGGAAGGTGACCCGGTCGCTGATGCCGAGTTCGGCGGCCAGCTCGATCAGCGCGTCCGGTCGCTGCAGGCCGGAGCCGGACGGGCCGCCGACCACCAGCACGCGCAGCGGGCGCGCCGGGTCGCGGCCGAGCAGTTCGGCGGCCGCGCGCACCAGCACGTCGGGCGCCTTGAGCGGCTGGATGCGGCCGACGAAGGCCACCACCTGCTCGTGTGGGGACAGACCGAGCGCGGCGCGGGCGGCCGCGCGGTCACCGGGGTGGTAGAGGCTCAGGTCGGCGCCGGGCGGGACGATGCTGATGCGCCGTTCCTCGGCGCCGTAGAGCTCGACGAGCTGACGCGCCTCCTCGGCGGTGTTGGCGACCATGCGGTCGGCCTCGGCGATGATCTGCTTCTCGCCGATCTCGCGGGCCGGCGGTTCCGGGGCGTCGCCCTCGGCGAGCGCGGCGTTCTTGACCGCCGCCAGGGTGTGCGCGGTGAACACCAGCGGCACCCGCCAGCGGTCCCTGGTCAGCCAGCCGACCTGCCCGGACAGCCAGTAGTGGGCGTGCACCAGATCGTAGTAGCCAGGAAGTTGCCTGGCCTCCTGACGCAGGACCTCGGCGGTGAAGGGGCACAGCTGGGTGGGCAGGTCGTGCTTGTCCAGGCCCTCGAACGGACCGGCCACCACATTGCGCACCAGCACACCTGGCGCCGCCTCCTGCACCGGCGGGACGTGCGAGGAGGTGGCCCGGGTGAAGATCTCCACCTCGATGCCCCGCTGCGCCAGTTCCACGGCCGTACGCAGCACATACACGTTCATTCCGCCCGCATCCCCGGTACCGGGCTGAGCCAGCGGGGAGGTGTGCACGGACAGTACGGCGATGCGGTTCGGCCGACGGTCCACACGATGACTCACACACTCCAGTGTGCACTCATCGGCAGTGGACCGGACGGCCGGTCCGAAGCAAGTGACACCTATCACAAGGTTTTGCCAGGCGCTTACGGCGGCGCCGACGGACCGGCCGGTACCGCTCAGGCCAGTTCGTCGGCGAACTTGCCGACCTCGGCGACGAAGCGTTCCGGGTCCTCGATGAACAGGCCGTGCTGGGCGCCCTCCCAGTAGGAGCCACGGCCGTCGGGCACGGTGTCGACGATGAAGCGGCCGTTGTCGATCGGCACCACCGGGTCGGCGGTGCCGTGCAACACCAGCACCGGGACGTCGAGGCCGCGCAGCGTCTCGGTGTTGTCGGCGGTGCGGTAGAACAGCGCCTTGCGCACCGAGGGCGGGGTGGCCAGGCTCATGCCGAACAGGCGCTGGGCGTCCACCCCCTTGTCGCGGCGGTCGCCGGTGTTGGCGTTGCCGAAGGCCGCGAATCCGCGCATGGCCTTACCCGGGCTCTCCTCGAACACCCCGGCCATGGCCTGCTGGAGCGCCTCGCCGACCTGGGCGCCGGGCGCACGGCCGATATTGGCCATCGAGCCCACGTAGACCACACCCGCGACCGCGCCGGTGCCGTGCGCGCTCAGGTAGTCGCTGATGACGATGCCGCCGTAGGACCAGCCGAGCAGCACCGCGCCGGAGGTCACGTCCTCGGCGGCCAGCACGGCGGCGAGGTCGGCGGCCCAGTTGGCCTGGTCGTCGTAGCCGGAAGCCGGTGCGTCGGAGTAACCGTGGCCGCGCAGGTCCACCGCGATCACCCGGAACCGCTGCGCCAGCGCGTCGGCGGCCTCGCCCCAGCAGGTCAGATTGGCCGACCAGCCGTGCACGAGCACCAGCGGCCTGCCGTCCCGCGGACCGGTGACCCGATAGACGATCCTGGTGCCATCCGCGCTGACCGCGTCCCGTGTAGCCATGCCATGCATGCTAGCGGTGACCCACCGCACGCCCGGTGGCCCACGTCACGGCCCTAGGATCGGTGCCCATGAGCACTCGCACCGCGGTCGTCACGGGAGCAAGTTCGGGCATCGGGGAGGCCACCGCGCGCCAACTCGCGAGCCAGGGCTGTCACGTCTACGTCGGCGCCCGGCGGATCGACCGGCTGCGCGCCCTCGCCGACGAGATCGGCGGCACCGCGCTGGAGCTCGACGTCACCTCCGACGACTCGGTGCGCGCCTTCACCGACGCGATCGAACGCGCCGACGTGCTGGTCAACAACGCGGGCGGCGCCAAGGGCCTTGCCCCGGTCGCCGAGGCCGACCTGGACGACTGGCGCTGGATGTGGGAGACCAACGTCCTCGGCACGCTGCGCGTCACCAAGGCGCTGCTGCCGAAGCTGATCGACTCCGGCGACGGGCTCGTCGTCACCATCACCTCGGTGGCCGCCTTCCACGCCTACGACAACGGCTCCGGCTACACCTCGGCCAAGCACGCCCAGGCCGTGCTGCACCGCACCCTGCGCGGGGAACTGCTCGGCAAACCGGTGCGGCTCACCGAGATCGCCCCCGGCGCGGTGGAGACCGAGTTCTCCCTGGTCCGCTTCGACGGCGACGCCGAGCGCGCGGCCAAGGTCTACGAGGGCATCGACCCGCTGGTGGCGCAGGACATCGCCGAGATCGTCGGCTTCGTCGCCTCCCGCCCGCCGCACGTCAACCTCGACCAGATCATCGTCGCTCCTCGCGACCAGGCCTCCCCGAGCCGTTTCGCCCGCCGGAGCTGACCCCGGGGCGCCGCGCGGGCTCGGACGACGGCCACTGCTGATCGACGGCCACAGCTGATCGACGGCCACAGCTGATCGACGGCCACAGCTGATCGACGGCCACAGCTGATCGACGGCCACAGCTGATCGACGGCCGCGGATGATAACGGCCGCGGATGATAACGGCCCCGGCCGGTTCGCGCGCGACGAATGGCGTTGCGCCGCAGGGAAACTCGTGGTTCTCCTCGTAGAAATACTGCCGTCACCTGGCCGGGCTAATCTCCCCGCGCACCATCACCATCGCGCCAGGTCATCACCGCTCGGCTGCAGGATCTACGAGAGGAGCGTCATCATCGCGCTTCGAATTTGGCTGAGCAGTGCGGGAGCGGCATCCGCCCAGGTCATGCAGTTGCTTCGGCAGAACCCCGACGGCGTGGACGTCACTGTCTACGCCAGCAATGTGGACCCGGGCGCGCCCGCGCTGTCGGTGTGCGACGTGCCCGCGCTGGAACCGCGCCATGTCGGCAACGCCGAGTACGCCGCCTTCGCCCTCGACTTCTGCCGCACCAACGAGATCGACGTCCTCATCCCGCCGCGACGGCTGGACGCCCTCGCCGGGCGGGCCGAAGATTTCGCCGCGATCGGCACCGGCCTGATGTGCTCGCCACCCGCCGCGATCCGCACCCTGACCAGCAAGGTCCGCACCTACCGGGCCGCGGCCGCCGCCGGGCTTCCTGTACCGCCGTGGCGGGTGGTCTCCGACGCGGCGGGCTTCCGCGCGGCCGTCGACGAGCTCTCCCGCACCGAGGACAGCCTGTGCGTCAAGCCCTGCGGCGAGTACTCCGCGTTCGGGTTCCGCATTCTCGACGATCGGCCGCCGAGCCTGTCGAGCCTGCTCGGCGCGCCCCGGCCGGTGGCCTCCACCGAGGCGGTGGCCCGCGCGCTGGAACGCGCCGCCGAGCAGGGCGACCGCATCCCGGAACTGCTCGTCATGCCCTATCTCGAGGGGCCGGAGATCAGCGTGGACTGTCTGTCCACGCCGGCGGGGGAACTGCTCGCCGGCATCCCCCGGTCGAAGAACGGGCGATTCCGCACCCTGCTGGACGATGCCGTCAGCCTCGACATCGCCCGCAGGCTGGTCGGCCACTTCGGCGTCGCCTATCTCAGCAACGTCCAGCTGCGCCACCTCAGGGGCGAGCCAGTGCTGCTCGAGGCCAACCCGCGGCCGGCGGCCGGCGTCTTCCAGACCGCGTTCGCCGGCGTGAACCTGCCGTGGGCGGCGGTGCGCCTGCTGCGGCACGGCGACGCGGGGCTCGAGCGTCCGCCGCGCCTGAACATCTGCCTGGCGGTGGCCGAGGCCGTCATGGAGGTGGCGCCGCGCCCGACCATCCCGAACCTGCACCCGGCCGCCCCCGCGTCGCCGGTGCCGGACCGCGCGTCGCACACGATGCTCGAGGCGTGACCGCGGCCCGGCTCGGCCGCGGGTTCAGCGCGGCGGGCCAGGCGTCACCGGCGTCGCCGAGACGACCGGCTCCGGGGCGCCGCTCAGGGCCGACATGGTCTGCCAGGTCTGCCAGTCGATGGTCCAGTCGTAGAGGTCGCCGTCGGCGGCGGACAGGGCGATCGAGGTGCCGGTGACCTCAACCGGGTCGCCGTAGAGGGCGGTCGGGAAGTAGGCCGAGGCGGCCTCGTCGGAGAGGTTGATGCAGCCGTTGGTGACATTGGCCGAGCCCTGGGAGGCCAGCGACGCCGGGTTGGCGTGGATGAACTCGCCGTTGTTGGAGATGCGCACGGCCCAGCGCTCGCGCACGTTCTCGTAGTACGGCGGGTTGGACATCAGGAAGTCCTCGTACTTCTCGGTCACCACGTGGATGCCCGAGCGGGTCACGTTGCGGGCCTCGTTGCCCTCGCCGTAGCTGGCGGGGAAGTCGAAGATCACCTCGCCCTCGCGCACCACCTGCATGCGGTGACTCGGTGCGTGCGCGCGCACGATCTGGCTGCGGGCGATGCGGAAGTCGCTGGTCAGGTCGGCGTGGCCGTAGTTGCCGTCGCCGAGGTCGAGGCCGTAGAGGCGGGCGTCCAGACGCACGGCGGTGCCCGGCGTCCAGTACTGCCTCGGCCGCCAGTGCGCGCGGGCGCCGCCGTTGTCGTCGGGCAGCCAGGCCCACGCACCCTCGGTCGGCGGGTCGGTGGTGACGGTGAGTGCCCGCTCCACCGCCGCCTTGTCCGCCACCGGGCCGCTGAACTGGAGGATGATCGGGGCCGCGATGCCCACCTCCTGGCCGTCGCCGATGTTGAGGGTGGCGGGCAGGGTGGCCTCGGGGGTGAGGGTGGTGAACGAGCCCTCGATCGGGACCGGTTCGCCGTCATCGCCGGTGACCGTGCCCGACCAGGTGTAGGTGGACCCGTAGCCGAGAGGTTCGGTGATCCGGTAGCCGCGGCGGTCGGGCGACAGCTCGCCGTCCACCGGCTCGCCCGCCGGGTTGGTCAGGGCGACGCGCTCGATCACGCCGCGGTCGACGGCGACCGAGACCGGGGCGATCGGGCTGACCTCGCCCGCGCCGTCACCGGGGTCGAGGGTGACCTCCGCGACCGGGGAGTCGTCGGAGTCGTCCGGCCCAGCACAGCCCGCGATCAGGGCGAGCACGACGAGCAGGACTGCCGAGACGAGGGCGATCGGTCCGCGGACCAGGGCTCGATAGCTCACACCCGTCGAATGTACGCCGGGCCGCCCCCGCCACCCCGGCGCTCGCCCGGCGGGTCTACAGCCGGATGCCGACCGTGACCGGCTCCGGCTCCAGCACCACGCCGAAGGCCTCGGCCACCCCGTCGCGGACCGTGCGGGCCAGCGCGACGATGTCGGCGGCGCCTGCCCGGCCGCGGTTGGTCAGGGCCAGCGTGTGCTTGGTCGACAGCCGGGCCGGGGCGTCCGCGCCGGGGAAGCCCTTGCCGAAACCGGCCCGCTCGATCAGCCAGCCCGCCGAGAACTTCACCCCGTCGGCCGCGGCGTAGGTGGGGATCGGCACCTCGCCGAGCCTGGCCGTGATCGCGGCACGCACCTGCTCGACCCGGGCGGCTGGCACCACCGGATTGGTGAAGAACGAGCCCGCGCTCCAGGTGTCGTGGTCGGCCGGGTCGAGCACCATGCCCTTGCCGCCGCGCAGCCGCAGCACCTGCTCACGCACCTGCCCGGCCGGGCGGCGCTCGCCCTCGGCGGCGTCCAGCGCGCCTGCCAGCTCCCGATAGCGCAGCGGGGCGCTCAGGCCGTCGGGGCGCAGCTCGAACTCGACGGCCAGCACCACCGCGGCGTCGCTGTGCTTGAGCACGCTGGTGCGGTAGCCGAAGCCGAGTTCGGCAGGCTCGGCCCAGCGGATCTCGCCGGTCGCCCGGTCCAGCAGCCGGACCCGGCACAGCAGGTCGGCGACCTCGACCCCGTAGGCGCCCACGTTCTGCACCGGGGTGGCGCCCGCCGAGCCGGGGATGCCGGACAGGCACTCCAGGCCGCCCAGCCCCGCGGCCACCGTCGTGGCGACCACGCCGTCCCAGTCCGCGCCCGCCTCCGCGACCACCCGTGCCCCCGCGCCGTCCCCACGGCAGGACCGCCCCGGACCGTGGAGGTCCACGCCGGTGGTGGCCACCCGCACCACCACGCCGTCGAAGCCGTCGTCGGCGACGAGCAGGTTGGAGCCGCCCGCGACGAGCAGCACCGGCACCCCGGCGGCGTCCAACGTCCGCACGGTCGCCACCAGCGTCTCGGTGCTCGCGCACTCGGCGAGCACCGAGGGACCGCCGACGCGCAGCGTGGTCAGCTCCGCCAGCCGGACGTCCTCGCGCACCACCGCGCCCGTTCCGGCCAGCAGATCGCGGACCGCGTCGCCCGACACCACAGGTGAGATTCGCACGCCCCAGACGGTAGCGTGTCCTGTCATGGCAACACCCCTGGCGTACACGGCCGCATACACCCATCCCGTTGCGGCCGTCCGCGCGGCATTCTCCGACGAGCAGTACTGGAAGGACCGCATCGCCGAGGTCGGCGGCCCGAACGCCCGTCTGGAGAGCGTGACCGTCGAGGGCGACAGCGTGCGCGTGCACATGGTGCAGGCGATCGCCGCCGAGTTGCTGCCGCCCGCCGTCACCGCCGTCCGTCCGGGCGACCTGGTGATCCCGCGCACCGAGACCTGGACCGGGAATGTCGCCCGCTACGAGGCGAGCGTGGAGGGCGCGCCCGCGAAGATGTCGGGCACCATCACCCTCAGCGGTGACGACGCCTCGGCCACCGCCGTCGTCGACGGCACCATCGAGGTCAAGGTCCCGCTCTTCGGCGGCAAGATCGAGGCCGCGATCAAGGAGCACCTGACCGAGTTGCTGCGCTCCGAGGCCGAATTCACCAACACCTGGCTCGCACGGCGCTGAACGTTCACCGACACTCCGGCTCGCACCGCGCCGAGCCTTCCGTGATGCGGGTCGCGCGCCTTCCCCGTTGTGGGGCGCGCGCCGCTGAGCGCCCCCGCGAGGCCGGATCGGGTCGCCGCCTTCTAACGTAGGCGGCATGGCACGTCGTCTGGATTACTCGGCTCGCTACCCCTTGCACACCACCGCGGAGCTGTACGAAGCACTGTCGTCCCGGGACTACTGGGAGGCGCGGATGGAACGGCTGCGCGAGCTGACACCCGACAACGAGGTGCACAGCCACGAGGTCACCGACGACGGCATCGAGATCGTCATGCACCACGTGCTGCCGCGCACCCTGCTGCCGGAGATCGCGCAGACGGTGATCCGCAAGGACATGGTGATCACCCGCAAGGAGAGCTGGGGCCCGTTCGACGGCGAGGAGACCGAGGGCCGGTTCTCCGCCTCCATCCCCGGCGGCCCGGGCAGCCTGCGCGGCGACATCACGCTGTTTCCCACCGAGACCGGCTGCACCATGCGCTTCTCCCCCGAGGCCAAGGTGTTCATCCCGATGGTCGGCCCGCGCCTCGAGCAGCTGATGCTGGTCAATCTCGTCGACCTGTTCCGCGGCGAGGCCGAGGAAACCGTGAAGTGGCTGGAAAAGCGCACGCAGACCAGCAGCTGACCACCCGGCCCATCGGCACCGTCACCCGCGGCACCACCGGGGTGAACCGGCTGCGCCGCAGCGACCGCTGGCTGGTGCACGACGAGCTGGTGCGCACCAGGCTGTGCGAGGCGGAGGACCCGCTCGTGGTCGATCTCGGCTACGGCGCGAGCCCGTGGACCACCCTGGAGCTGGCGACCCGGCTGCGCGCGGCCAGGCCCGACGTGCGGGTGGTCGGTCTGGAGATCGACCCGGCCCGCGTCGTCCCCGACCAGGACGGCGTGCGTTTCGCCCGCGGCGGTTTCGAGCTGGCGGGCCTGCGCCCGGTGCTGGTGCGGGCGTTCAACGTGCTGCGGCAGTACCAGGAGTCCGAGGTGGCGGGCGCATGGGCGCACATCATCGCCGGCCTCGCCCCCGGTGGGTTGCTGGTGGACGGCACCTGCGACGAGCTCGGCCGCCGCTGCGCCTGGGTGCTGCTGGACCGGCACGGCCCGCTCTCGCTCACCCTGGCCTGGGACCCCTTCACCGTCGACACCCCCTCCGACCTGGCCGAACGTCTGCCCAAGGCGCTCATCCACCGCAATGTGCCCGGCGAGCCGGTGCACGCCCTGCTGGCCGCCGCCGACCGGGCGTGGGCGCATTCGGCGGCGATGGCGCCGTTCGGGCCGAGGGTGCGCTGGCGGGCGGCCGCCGAGCTGATGCGACAGCAGGGAGTGCCGGTGCGCGAATACCGCAGGCGGATGCGCGACAACGTGCTGTCGGTCCCCTGGGCGACCGTCGCGCCCGATCCCCGCTGAGCGCCGGCGTCGGGGGGGTGGATCTCACACGACGTCGAGCGCCCGGTGCACCCGCAGCGCGCTGCGGCGGGGCAGTTCGGCCACCGCCGTGGCGATCTCCGCTGGCCTGCACCGCCCGATGGTGACCGCGTCGCGCACCACCTCGTCCAGGGCGGCTTGCGCGATGTCGGTCTCGGCCAGATCGGTGATGGTCCGCACCGGCGTGGTGACCAGGAACGATCCGGCCGATTCCACGTCGGCGGCCGACAGCGAGCGCCGCAGCACCACCAGGTGCGAGCTGACCGGCGGACGCCCGGCGCCGACCGACAGGTGCAGGAAACGCGGCCGCAGCCGTCCGATGCCGTGCAGGTCGGCCGCGCTGTGATGGGAGACGGCGACCGCGCCGTCGAACCAGGCCGACCACATGGCGTATTCGTCGAGCGGGCCGTCGGGATATTCGCTGAGCCGCAGGATGCCGATGCCCGCCCGGCGCACCGCGCCCTCGGCCAGCGCCTGGCGCACCCTGGCCTCGCAGCCGGTGCGCAACACCTGCCTGGTGGTGAAGTACCCGGCATGCCTGCCCGCGAGTCGCCGCAGGACACGCCACGGTCGGTCGACGGAATCGGGTACGCGGCCCGCCGCTTCGCCAGCCATGATCACAGGCTACGCCGAGATCCTGTGTCGGATGTCACATTCGTGTCCCTCATCGCGGCCACAGAGCAGGCACAGAAAGGTAGGACAGAATCGTCGGCATGACTACCAAGCCCCCCGTCACCGCGCGGGTCAGCAGGCGGACACTGTGGATCGCCCTGGCCCTGGTGGCCACGCTGCTGGTCACGGTCCTGGTCGCCGCCGAGGTCTACGCGCGCAACCGCATCGCCAACTGCATCAGCGACCAGTTCGAGCAGGAGATGGGCTCGACCATCGACGTCGGCTTCGGCGCCAAGCCGCTCCTGCTGAGCTGGGTCGACGGCAAGGTCTCGGCGGTGACCGTCGACAGCGAGGGCGACAAGTTCGGCCCAGCGGTCGGCATGGACGTGCACGCGAAGTTCCGTGACCTGGAGATGGAGGACGACGGCAGCGGTGTCGTCGGCAGCTCCTCGGCGGAGGTCACCTGGAGCAACGAGGGCATCGCGCAGACCCTCGGCGGGCTGGTCAGCGGGGTCGAATCGTCCGCCTCGAAGGACACTCTCACCCTGGCCGTGCTCGGCGGCCTGGCCGAACTCGAGGTGCGCCCGACGGCGAAGGACGGCGTGGTCGACGTGCAGACCATGTCGGCGAACCTGCTCGGCTACGGCCTGCCCACCGACCTGGTGTCGGGCATCGTCGACCTGTTCACCCAGAGCCTGCAGAGCTACCCGATGGGGTTGCAGGCCACCGGCATCGACGTCACCGACGACGGCATCGACGTCACCCTGGCGGGCGGGCGCACCGAGCTGGAGCCCGTCGGCGACACCGACGTGCGCTGCTGAGGCCCCCGGCGACACACGAACCGGCGACACACGAACCGGCGGCGCTCGCGTCGACGGCGCACACGTCGACGGCGCTCGACCCGGGTCCGCCCGCGCTCAGTCGGCGAAACCCTCGAGCACGTCGCGCGATTTCGACAGCCCGAGGCGGGTCGCCCCGGCCGCGAGCAGTTCGGCGGCCGCCTCGGCGGTGCGGATGCCGCCGCTGGCCTTGATCCCCAGCCGTCCACCGACGGTCTCGGCCATCAGCCGCACCGCGTGCGCGCTGGCCCCGCCCGCCGGGTGGAAACCGGTGGAGGTCTTGACGAAATCCGCGCCCGCGCGCTCGGCGACCCGGCACACCTCCACGATCGCCTCGTCGCTCAGCGCCGCCGACTCGATGATGACCTTCAACACGGCCCGGTCGGCGACCGCCTCGCGCACGGTGAGGATGTCGGCGAGCACCGCGTCGTACTCGCCCGCCACCGCCGCGCCCACATCGATGACCATGTCCACCTCGGCCGCGCCCTGGTCCACCGCGAGCCTGGCCTCCGCGCCCTTGACCAGCGAGTGGTGCTTGCCGGAAGGGAAACCGGCCACGGTGGCCACCACCAGGCCCGGCGCGCGCACCGGCAGCATCGAGGGGGACACGCAGATCGCGTACACCCCCAGCGCCCTGGCCTCGGCGACCAGAGCCGCCACGTCGGCGTCGGTGGCCTCCGGCGCGAGCAGCGTGTGATCGATGCGGTCGGCCACCTCGGCCCTGGTGAACGTCGCGGTTTCAGCCATGCGGCGCAGTCTGGCACACCACGGTCCGGCACCTGCCCCGGGTGGCGGGCAAATGGCGTTGCGAGGCCGGTGCGGCTGGCTCAGACTGGAAAACAGCGAGGTCGGCGGATCGGATGCACGGCCGTTGGGCTCCGGGAGGAGACGTGATGCTGATCCGACGTGAACAATCCGGCGACGCCGCGGCCGTGGCGGCGGTCCACCGCAGCGCGTTCGCCGCCGTGCGCGACGCGGTGGCGGCGGGGGTGCACGCCGAGGCGACGGGTTCCGCCCGCACGGACCCCGCGCATCCGGCCACGGGGCAGGCGGATGCCGAGCCGGTCGAGGTGGGGTTGGTGGAGCGGCTGCGCGGCGATCCCGCCTGGATCGCCACCCTCTCGCTGGTCGCGGTGGAATTCGAGGAGGTCGTCGGGCACGTGTGCCTGACCAGGGCCTCGGTTGGCCCCTTCCCGGTCCTCGCGCTCGCCCCGCTCGGCGTGCGCGCCGACCGTCAGCGCGCGGGCGTCGGCTCCGCCCTCATGCACGCCGCGATCGGCGCCGCCGACGCCCTGGACGAGCCGTTGATCGGCCTGCTCGGCAGCCTCGAGTACTACCCGCGCTTCGGCTTCGTGCCCGCCGCCCGGCTCGGCATCACCCCCGACGAGCCGAGCTGGGTCACCCACTTCCAGGTGCGGCCGCTGACCGCCTTCGAGCCGCGGATCACCGGCGAGTTCCACTACGCCGAGCCGTTCTACCAGCTGTGATCGCGCCGCCCGGCCCCGGCGCAACGGCGGTGGGTGCCCGGGTTCGCGCGTGCTGTAAAGATGGGTTCATGAGTTCTGCTCAGCCCGATCAGGAAGACCGCCGCTACGTGCTGACCCTTGGGTGCCCCGACCGACCGGGCATCATCGCCAGGATCACCTCGTTCATCGCCGAGTTCGGCGGCTCCATCTCCGAGGCCGGTTACCACTCCGACAGCGAGTCCGGCTGGTTCTTCACCCGGCAGGCGATCACCGCCGCCACCGTGCCGTTCTCCATCGAGGAACTGCGCGAGCGTTTCGCCGCCGTCGCCGCCGACTTCGGCCCCGAGACCGAATGGCAGGTGCTCGACTCCGCCGCGCCGCGGCGGGTGGTGCTGCTGGTCAGCCGCGACGGTCACTGCCTGCACGATCTGCTCGGCCGGGCCGCGGCCCGTGAGCTGCCCGCCACCATCGAGGCGGTCATCGGCAACCATCCCGACCTCGGCGCCATCGCCGAGGCGCACGGGGTGAAGTTCCACCACGTGCCCTTCCCGAAGGACCCGGCCGAGCGCGGACCGGCCTTCGCCGAGGTCAGGTCACTGGTCGACGCGCACAACCCCGACGCGGTGGTGCTGGCCCGCTTCATGCAGGTGCTGCCGGCGCAGCTGTGCGAGCACTGGGCGGGCAGGGCGATCAACATCCACCACAGCTTCCTGCCGTCGTTCGTCGGCGCCCGCCCCTACCACCAGGCGTTCGCGCGCGGCGTGAAGCTGATCGGCGCGACCTGCCACTACGTCACCCCTGAGCTGGACGCCGGCCCGATCATCGAGCAGGACGTGATCCGCATCGACCACGCCGACACCGTGCGCGACATGGTCCGCCAGGGCCGCGACATCGAGCGCGTGGTGCTGGCCAGGGGCCTGCGCTGGCACCTGGAGGGCCGGGTGCTGGTGCACGGCCGCCGCACGGTCGTGTTCTCCTGACCCTCGCTCAGCCCGCGACCTCGGCGGACGGGCGCCGCGCCGCCGAGGCGAGCACCCTGGCCATGATGGCGTTGAAGCGCTCGAACTGCTCGATGTTGCCCAGGTGCCCGGTGGGCAGGATCTCGTAGGCGGCCAGGCTGCCCACGGATTCGAGCATTTCGGCGATGATCTCCGCGTGCACCGGCGGGGTGAGGTCGTCGCGGGAGCCGGCGACGATGGTGGTCGGCACCCGCAGCTGCTTCGCCGACTCCCCCACGTCCATGACGGCGAGCAGCTTGCCGAATTCGGCGCGGATGGCCGCGCGGCAGGAACGCACGATGGCCATGCCGTAGTCGACGTGGTCGCGGGGGCTGGCCAGCGACATGACCTGCCGTGCGAACAGCCAGCGCACCGGCGCGACCGGCGGGAACACGATGGGCGCGCCGAGGCCGAGCTTGCCGACGACATCGGGCAGCGAGATGCCGGTGCGCTTGAACGGCATCGGCCGGTTGAAGAAGGGCACCACGGTGGTGGTGGCGACCAGGCCGTGCGGGGCGGTGTTGGTCATCAGCACCGCGTCCAGCCTGCGGCCGACCTGGTCGGGATGACGCGCGGCCCAGGCCTGCAGGGTCATGCCGCCGAGGCTGTGGGCCACCAGCACCGCTTTGCGTCCGGCCGGGACGGCGGCCTCGAGCACGGTGTTCAGGTCGTCGGCCAGCTGCTCCATGGTCAGCGGGGCGGTGCCGCGTTCGCTCTCGCCGTGGCCGCGCACGTCGTAGGCGATCATGCGGTGCGTGTCGGCGAAGGCGTTGATCTGCGGGTTCCAGTATTCGATGGCGCAGGTCCAGCCGTGCACGAGCACGACGAGCGGGGCGTCCGCCGGGCCGTAGGCGTGCACCCGCAGCCGCGCGCCGTCGGCGGCGGTCACCGGGATGACATCACAGGGGGCGGTCGGCGGGTCGAAGGCGGTGGTCGGGTAACTGCGCGAGCGCAGCTCCGCCCGGTGCCGGGCGGACCATGCCTCGAACATCTCCCGCAGCTGCGCCGCGAGGGCGATCGCCTGAGCACGCATCGGATACTCCTTTGTATGTTACTGATAGATACAGTAACGCCGATGAGTGAGCGACACCACCCGTGACCCGTGACAAGAACCCGGGACGGAATCCTTGATACCGGGTGCTACCAGCGCGGGCCGCGCTGCACCTCGTCCACTTTCGGCTTGACGTCGGCGAGGTAGACGCCGGTGGCGATGATCGAGACGAAGGCCAGCAGCCCCAGCGCGCCCGGCGTCAGGAGCAGCAGCAGCGCGGCCACGCCGAGGATCGCCAGCCAGATCGGCTTGGTCTGCTTGTCCACGGCGGTGAACGCGTCGGCACGCTGCCGGATGGCGTGGATCAGCGCGAAGACCGTAGCGCCGAGTGCGGCGATCCACAGCACCAGCATGATGAGGCCGATCAAACCGTTCACGGTAGTCACCTGTCCAGTGTACGAAAACCGCCCTCGCACAGCTCGGCTGCGCGAGGGCGATGGAATCCCGGCCGGTCCCGCGGACGCGGAACCGGAGGAGCCGAGGACCGATCAGACGGTCTTCGGCGCGCTCTTGCGCGGCGTGGCCTTGCGGGCCGGCTTCTTGGCGGCGGGCTTGACGACCGCCTCCTCGGCCGGGGTGGGTTCGGCCGGCGCGGGGGCGATGTCGACCACCTCCGCCTCGACCTCCCTCTCGGCCAGCGGTGCCTCGGCCACCGGCGCCTCGACCACCGGCTCGGCGTCGACGACGGTCGCGGGCTCGCCGGCCTCGGCCGGACGGCCGAGCAGGCCGCTCACCTTGCCGACGACCTCCTCGGCGCGCGAGGTGGCCTCCTTGTACAGGCCCTCCACCTTGCCGAGGCGCTCCTCGACGACCTCGTTGGCGCGCAGCCGCTCGACGGTCTCCTCGCCGCGGGCGGCCAGCTCGGTGTAGATCTCGACAGCCTTGGAGAAGTACTCCTCGGCGAGCTTGCGCAGCTCCTCGGCGGTCAGCTTCTCGCGCAGCTCGGCGACCTCGTTGGGCAGCTCGCCGGGCAGGCCGGACAGCCGCTCGCGCAGCGTCTCGATCTGGGCCTGCACGTCGGCGGGCACGTGGGCGATGCGCTCGCGCGCCTCCTCGACCCGGACGCTCACGTCGGCGGTCGTGCCCGCCTTCTCGCGGACCTGGCTGACGACGTCGAGGGCGGCGGTGTACACGGCGTCCCCGACGCCGACGGCGGCGAGCAGGGGCTTGGTCACGGTTACGGTCTTGTCGGTCATGTTGTTCGGCTCTCCTGGCGTGGCGGAGTGTCTGGTGATGTCGGGGTGACGTCGATCGTCGGTTTCGGAACGTCGCTGTCCCGCTCCCCCTCCGTCTCGTCCGCGCCGTTCTCACGGCGGAACGATTCGTAGATGTCCAGCAGGACCTGCTTCTGGCGCTCCGTGAGGGAGGTGTCGCCCAGCAGCGCGTCCCTGACCGGACTGTGTGGCCGCTCCTCGAGATAGCCGGCCCGTACGTACAAGACCTCCGAGGAGACCCGCAGCGCTTTCGCGATCTGCGTGAGCACCTCCGCGGACGGGTTGCGCAGTCCCCGCTCGATCTGACTCAGGTAGGGATTGCTCACCCCCGCCAGCGCGGCCAGTTGACGCAACGAGACCTGCGCGGCTTCCCGCTGCGCCCTGATGAAACCTCCGATGTCGTGCGCCGCGTTCGCTACGCGCCGCTCGGGATGGTCTGTCATCACTCACCTTCTGGCGGTTGCACGTGTACGAGTCTAGAGACAAGTGCTAACTCTTGCAAGCACTCTGTTAGCACCCGGGTGTGTCGCCCCGGGTCCCGATGCGAAGTCAAGCGCCTGCCCCGCCGCCGGACAAAACGGACGCGGGCCGACCGCCCCGTAACTTGCGTGTCAGTGCTGGAACAGCAGCTGGGACACCGTGTAGATGGCCAGACCGGCCAGCGAACCGACCACCGTGCCGTTGATCCTGATGAACTGCAGATCCCGCCCCACCTGCAGTTCGATCTTCTTGCTCGCCTCCTCGGCGTCCCACTTGGCGACGGTGTCGGTGACCAGGGTGGTGATCTCCCCCGCGTAGTTGCTCACCAGATAGCGCACCCCGCGGTCGAGCCAGTCGTCGATCTTGTCCCGCAGCTCGTCCTCGTCGCGCAGCCGCTCGCCGAGCTGCTGGACGTTCTCGGCCACCTTGCGCCGCAGCGTGCTGTCCGGGTCGTCGGCCGACTCCAGGATCAGCCGCTTGGCCGCCCGCCAGGTGGCCTCGGCCAGACCGGTGATCTCCTCGCGGCCCATGACCTGCGCCTTGACCCGCTCGGCCTTCTTGATCATGGCCTCGTCGTACTGCAGATCGTGGGCGAACTCCTCCAGGAATCGGTTCGCCGCGCGGCGCACCTCGTGGTCGGGCTCCGAGCGCACCCGCCAGGTGAACTCGACCACCTCCCGGTAGACCTTCTCCGAGAGCATGATGTTGACGAACTTCGGCGCCCACTGCGGCGCCTGCTCCAGGATGACCTTGTCGATGGTCTCCTGACTGGCCAGCGCCCACTGGTGCGCGCGCTCGGCGAGCAGCTCGATCAGGGCCAGCTGCCGGTTGTCGGCCAGCAGCTCGGCCAGCACCCGCCCGATCGGCGGACCCCACAGCGGCTCGGCGATGCGCTTGACGATGGTGTTGTCGATGATCTGCTCGACGTCCTCGTCGCGCAGCGCGCCGACCACCGCGCGCAGAATGGTCGAGCTCTCCTGCGCCACCCGCTCGGCGTGCCCGGGGTCGGCCATCCAGCGCCCGACCCGCAGCGACACCTGCGCCGAGCGCACCTTCTCCGACACCACCTCGGGAGCCAGGAAGTTGGTGCCGACGAAGCTGCCCAGGCTGGCGCCGAGCTGGTCCTTCTTCTTGCGGATGATCGCGGTGTGCGGGATGGGCAGGCCGAGCGGATGCCGGAACAGTGCCGTGACGGCGAACCAGTCCGCGAGCGCACCCACCATGCCCGCCTCGGAGGCGGCGCGGACATAGCCCACCCAGTCGCCGCCGCCACCACGTGATTCCAGCCACCGGCAGCACAGGTATATCGCTGTCGCCAGCGCCAGCAATCCGGTGGCCAGGGCCTTCATCTTGAGCAGGTCGCGCTTCTTGACCGTCTCGTCGACGAAGAACCCCGTCGGCGCGGCGGGAGTCACCGCCGGGGCCGGTCGCGGGGGCGCGATCACGGGGGCGGTGAGGTTGCCGGGAGCTTTCTCCATGTCTTCCATTCTGCTGTGCCATAAGCTGTAGGCCGACCAAGCGACCATCCGACCGAACGAGCGAGGGAGTCCATCCTGTCCACCGAAGACCTTGTCGACGTCGGTGAACGCGCCGATCGACCGGCGGCCGTGCGCTCCGGCCGGGTGGACGGCCGCAAGCGCCGGTGGCGCCAGCACAAGATCGACCGCCGTGAAGAGCTGGTCGACGGCACGCTCGCCGCGGTGCGCGCCCGCGGCGCGTCGGCGGGCATGGACGAGATCGCCGCGCAGATCGGCGTGTCCAAGACGGTCCTGTACCGCTACTTCGCCGACAAGAACGACCTGGTCCACGCGACCATGCAGCGGTTCATCGAGCAGACCCTGATGCCGCGCGTGTACGGCGCGATCAGCCTGGACGCCGACGAGTACCAGCTGACCCGCTCGGCGCTGGCCGCCTACGTGACCACCGTCGACGAGGACCCCGAGGTCTACCGGTTCATCATGGGCAACGGCTCGGACAGCTCCTCGCTGGCCGAGTTCGAGAAGCTGTTCGCCGACGTGGTCTCCGCGGTGATCAGCGAGCACGCCAGCGCGCGCGGCATCGAGACCACCGGCTCCCAGCTGTGGTCCTACGTGCTGGTCGGCGGCATCCAGCTGGCCACCCACTGGTGGACCACCGACAAGACGCTGACCCGCGAGGAAGTCATCGACTACCTGACCATGATGGTCTGGAGCGCAATCGAGGGCATGGCCCGCACCCGCGGCTCCCGCGAGGAGTTCAACGCCCAGGAGCACGTGCTGCCCGCGCCGGAGCCGGGCCCCGCCGCCTGACCTCGGCAGGCCGGGTCGCCCGGTTCCCGTGCGAGCGAGGTCACAGCGTGTGCCGTTAGGCTGAAGCCGGTGGTGCCCGCCCGGCCCCAGCCCGAGGCGGCGGGCAGCGCGCCACCCGATCTCGGCGGCACCAACGGAGGTACCTCGATGGGCAAGCACGTGCCGACCTCGCGACTGGCTCGCGGGACCGCGCTCGGCGCGGTGGCCGCCGGCACCGTTCTGCGCAACCAGCGCGCCCGGCTGTCGATGCGCCGCCGCTCGGAGGCGGTGCGGGCCGAGATGGCCGAGGAATCCATGCTGCGGACCATCGAGCAGGTGGTCGTGGTGCTCGGCACCATGAAGGGCGTGGCCATGAAGCTGGGCCAGATGATGTCGGTGCTCGACATGGATCTGGTGCCCGACAGCCATCGCGAACGCTTCCAGCAGCGCCTGGCCGTCCTGCGCAACGCCGCCCCGACGGTGCCGTTCGATGGCATGCGCGAGGTGGTGGAGCAGGACTACGGCGCGCCGCTGGAGAGCGTGTTCGCCGAGTTCGACACCGAGCCGATCGCCGCGGCCTCCATCGGGCAGGTCTACCGCGCCCGGCTGCACGACGGCAGGCAGGTCGCGGTGAAGGTGCAGTATCCCGGCATCGACGCCGCCGTGCGGGCGGACCTGCGGAACCTGACCATGTTCCGCAAGGTGCTGCAATCGGCGATGCCGTGGATCACCCCCGCGGTGCTCGACGAGCTGCGACTGAACATCGAGAGCGAGCTGGACTATCACGCCGAGGCGCAGACCCAGGCCCAGCTGGCCGAGCTCTACGCCGACCACCCGTTCATCCTGGTGCCGCGCACCGTGCCCGAGAACTCCACCACCCGGGTGCTGGTCTCGGACTATCTCACCGGCCGCACCTTCGACGAGGCGAGGCAACTGCCCGATGCCGAGCGCAACCGCATCGGCGAGATCATCTACCGCTTCTATGTCGGCTCGCTGTTCGAATTCGCCGAGTTCTGCGGCGACCCGCATCCCGGCAATGTGCTCGTCCTCGACGACGGCCGGGTCGGTTTCCTGGATTTCGGCCTCTACAACCGGATGGACCGCGAGCACGTCGATTTCGAGATCACCTGCCTGCGCGCCGCCGCCGAGGAACGCGCCGAGGACCTGCGGGAACTGATGATCCAGCGCGGTGTCATCGATTCGCCGGAGGAGATCGGCGCGGCGGAGAGCCTGGAATACGTGCTCGCGGCCTCGGAATGGTGCCTGGTCGACGAGGAACTGACCATCACTCCCGAATTGGCCAGCGGCGCGTTCCTGCTCGCGGTCGATCCGAGGGCGAGCGAATTCGCCGGCATGAAACAGCAGAACCTGCCGCCGGAGCACCTGTTCTCCCGCCGCGCGGATTTCCTGACCTTCGGCATGCTCGGTCAATTGCGCACCACCGCCAACTGGCACCGCATCGCCAGGGAATGGCTCTACGGCGACGACCCGGTGACCGAACTCGGCATCGCCCACCGGCAGTGGCGCGCCGAACACGTTCCGGCGCGCGCACTCCCGAAGGGCCGTCCCGCACGACACCGCGCGTCGCAGCGCACCACCAGGCAGCGGGGATCGTCGACCGGCCGCGCGCCGCGCCGGTGACCGACCGGCCGTCGGCCGACCAGGAGGAACACACCCCATGACAGACACCCGTGAGTTCGATCTCACCGTCTTCGGGGCCACCGGCTTCGTCGGCAGGCTCGTCGCCGAGTACCTGCTCGACGCCGCGCCCCCGGACGCCAGGATCGCGCTGGCCGGACGCTCGGCGGCCAAGCTCGCCCTGGTCAAGGAGGGGCTCGGGCCGAGGGCGGCGGACTGGACACTGGTCGTCGCCGATGTCGGCGACCCCACCGCCCTCGCCTGCCTCGCGGCGCGCACCAGGGCCGTGGTCACCACGGTCGGGCCGTACCTGCGCTACGGCATGCCGCTGGTGCGGGCGTGCGCGGAGGCGGGCACCCACTACGCGGATCTGACCGGCGAGCCGCTGTTCGTCCGGGAGGCCGCCGACCGCTGGCACGACACCGCCGTCGCCACCGGCGCCAAGATCGTCAAATCCTGCGGCTACGACTCGATCCCCTCGGATCTGAGCGTCTACCGCCTGTACCGCCGCACCGTCGAGGACGACACCGGTGAACTCACCGATGTCACGCTGGTGGCCTCGTTCAAGGGCGGTGTCAGCGGCGGCACCGTCGATTCCGCCCGCGCCATGATGGAGGCGGTGGCCGAGGACGGCTCGAAATCCCAGGTGCTCGCCGATCCGTACGCGCTGAGCGTGGACCGCGACCGCGAGCCCGAGGCGCGCGGGCTGTCCGATCAGGCCTTCGGGCGGGCGAGCGGCATCGACCCGAGTCTGGACGGCTGGGTCGGCACCTTCGTCATGGCCGGCCACAACACCCGGATCGTGCGGCGCAGCAACGGATTGCTCGGCTGGGCGTACGGGAAGAACTTCCGCTATCGCGAGGTGATGAGCGTGGGCTCCTCGCCGCTGGCCCCGGTGGCGGCCGCGGCGACCACGGCGGGCATCGTGGCAGGCATCGGCGCGCTGGCGCTGCTGTCGCGCGCGAAGCTCGGCCGCCGGGTGCTCGACCGGGTGCTGCCCGCGCCGGGCACCGGGCCGAGCGAGAAGAGCAGGCGCACCGGCTGGTTCACCATGAAGACCGTCGCGCACACCAGTTCCGGCGCGAAGTACCTGGCCACCTTCGCGGCCGAGGGCGATCCCGGCTACCAGGCCACCGCGGTGATGCTCGGCGAAACCGGTCTCGCGCTGGCCTTCGACGAGCTGCCCGAGATCGCCGGTGTGCTCACCCCGGCGGCCGCCGCGGGCGAGGCGCTCACCGAACGGCTGCGCGCCGCCGGCATGACCATCGCCGTCGAGCGCGCCTGAGCGTCCGCGGCACCGCCCCGCCCCCGGCTCTCCCCGGACGAGGGCTCCCCGGAGGCGGGGCCGACGACGTAACCCGGCCGCGCGGCGCGCGAATCCGCGTGCGACCGCTCACAATCGGGCGTCGACCCGCCCACGGGCACCCTGGTGCGCCGCTAGAGTCCCCACCGGTAGCGGTTGGACCCGAGGCGAGGGGGCGAGGCGGATGGTGCCGGATACCGGGCAGGGGCTGGCCAGGGGGTTGTACGCGGCGGCGGTGGACGGGCACGGCGGCGAGCGGTTCGAGCTCGCCCCCGATGTCGCGGTGAATCTCGCCGCCGCCTGCGACAAGCTGGTCGAGGATCTGGCGGCGGCGCTGACCGCCGGCGAGCTGGCGAGCACGGTCACAGGCTTTCCCGACCTGCCCACCGGGCGGGGACTGAGCGCCGGATTCGCGCACAAGGGCAGCGAATTGCGCGCCACCGTGGCGGCTTTCCAGCAGACCGCGCTGCTGTTCAAGGCCGCCTATCTGGCCGCGGGCCGCAGGCTGGCCGAGGCCGAGGCCGCGCACCGCGACGCCCTGCTCGCCGTCGCCGACTACCTGGACCAGCGATGAGCGGCGATCCGCTGCCGGCCCTACCGACGGCGGGGTGATCGGATGGTCGACCCGGTTGCCAGAGCCGCCGCCGAGGAGATGCTGGCGCGCGGCCGCGCCCTGGCCGACGCGGCCGAGATCGCGGGCGCGGACACCGATCCCGCGTACGCGCCCGATCGCGAGCGGTTCGCCGCCTACACCCACGCCGAGATCTGGGAGCAGGTGCACCAGGCGCTCGACCCGGCCGCGCTCGGCGAGACGGCCGAGGCCTGGCGCACCGGGGCCGATACGCTCGCCGAGGCGTTCCAGACCTTCGCCGACACCACCGCGCGCGAATTCGCCCGCTGGTCGGGCACTTCCGCCGAGGCGGCGAGCCTGGCCACCCGTTCCTTCGTCACCCTCGGCATCAAGGCGCACGAGGTGTGCCGGACGGTGCAGCGGCTGATCGAACTCGATCGCGATGTGGCCCAGACGATCCGGGCCGCCATCCCGCCGCCCGCATGCTACGTCCCGCTGGCCGACCCGGTGGCCGAGGCGGTGCTGGGCGGGCGGCGGCGGATGGAGCACGAGCGCGCCGCCGCCGAGGTCGAGGCGGACGTGCGCGACACCATGACCTACATCTACTCGCCCACCATGCCCGCGACCGGCGACCGGGTGCCCCGGTTCGGGCGTCCCGAGGCAGGTCCGACGGGTGGGAGCGCCCCACGGTGAGATGGGTCCTCACCCCGGACGAGTTCACCCATGTCTGGGAAAGCGAAACGAACCTCGACCGCAGGCCGTATCCGGTGAACATGATGCCCGCCTCGCTGGTGCGCACCGAGGCCGAACACGCCTCGCTGCGGCTGCCGCAGCGCTTCGCCCGCCAGGCCGACCCGGATCTGGCCGCCGCCCTCATGTTGTGCGCGCGCGGCGACGCCACCACCATCACCGTCTCCGGCGAGCGGCACACCCCCGGCCGCAACGGTGACGGGGAGAACCGGGTGCTCATCTTCGCCGCCGTCGTGCACCAGCACGCGGGCATCCTGATCGCGGGCAGGGAGAAGATGACGGTGCTCATGTGCCACGCTCGCATGGTGGGCGCGCGGCTGGTACAGGCGATCGGCTCGGCGCCGCCGGGCGGGCTCGGCATCCTGCGCGAACCGCAGGACCGGGTGCTCGGCGAGATCACCGGCGGCGCCGCGCCCGCCGACGGCCCTGCCCGCTTCCGCAACACCCTGCGCAAGCCGCTGGACGGACGCGGCTTCATCACCGTCACCATCGACCCGGAGAACCCGATGTCGCCGCCGACCAGGCACCGCAGCTGGCTCGACGTCGCCGGCGACGGCCGCTACCTGCTCACCACCTCCCACGACCTGATCCTCACCCCGGTCTCCGACGAGGACTTCGCCAAGCACCTGCTGCGGCTCGCGCAGATCCGCTGACCGGTGCGGTGGACTGGGGCAGGTCACGGCCGGGCGCCGGCCGGGCGCTGTGGTAGGT
>Ga0079224_100002164_pt1 | contig 23557 bp, 19 predicted proteins | sample Stecom2015_FD_80414 | JGI IMG/M metagenome (GOLD analysis project Ga0079224, IMG submission 80414) | Agricultural soil microbial communities from Utah to study Nitrogen management - Steer compost 2015 | ecosystem: Environmental > Terrestrial > Soil > Agricultural land | place: USA: Utah... | reverse complement strand
TGCCCCTTAACAAATTAATATCAAAAACTTAACTCCTAGACTTAAGAAATCCGAACGGAATAGCTATTTTTGTCTATTAACAAACTGGAAACATATTAACCTATAGATCACAGCTATGTTTAACAATGTCAATGCAATTCTTTTGGGATTGCTGCTCTTAGGAGGAGTGTCTGCAAAGGGACAGAGTAATGTATTTCCGACATCAGGGAATGTTGGGATTGGAACATCAAATCCATTAGATCTTTTCCATGTCAGGGGAGATGTCCGTTTTGAACGGTTGATCGGGGGGAATAATTACATTTCGATTTCCGGGACTAGTGCGGGGAATTATATTACTACTGACGACCCAGGCACTAATATGAAACACATGTACATTAGGGCTAGTCCTACCGGAGAGGATGCGACAGACAGGAATATATATTTTCAAACGGGTAAGAAGGCGGGAGCTTTCCAAACGCGCCTGACAATAACGGGCGGTGGTAATGTTGGTATTGGAACCTCCACCCCTAAAGCAAAGCTCGCCGTTGAAGGTAATATCCTCGCTAAGGAAATTAAAGTAACTAGTAACATCGCCGTTCCAGACTATGTTTTTGAACCTGACTACAAGCTTATCAGTCTCTCTGATATCGAAGCATATGTAAAAGAACATAAGCATCTTCCGGAAATACCGTCAGCGAAGGATATTGAGCGTGATGGACTGGACTTAGGAGAAATGAATCTATTGCTATTGAAAAAGGTAGAGGAGTTGACCTTGCATTTAATCGAGAAGGAGAAGAGGATGGAAAGGATAGAAAAGGAATTAATGGAATTAAAGAAAGGGAAGTAGACAAATAAAATAATTATTAACCGTTGCAAATATGGAAACACAACAAACTGCAAGCAAGCTTTACCCAAGTTTGCTTAGATCAATCTTTTATTTTTTGTTTTTAGTATCGTGTACCACTTCAGTTGTGGCGCAAACAACGTCCGTTGGTAGTGTACCTGCTGAAGGCTGGTACCGTATCGCTTATAATAACACAGGAGCAGGGAGAGGTTTTGGCAAAATAAGTATGTATGTTAATGGCGGAAGCTACACCCCACAGTATATAGATATCCACTGGTTTAAAGATTGGCAATATAAAGCTGGCATCAAGACGGAAAGCAGCGCTATTACCTCTTCATATTGGTCTGAAGTGCGCATAACGTTTGACAGCACCATTATGTATGTAGAAGTGTATTTTACACGTGAACTTGCTCAAATTCAGTTTATTTCAGATGCTTATGGTTGGAAACCCTGCTCTTTATATAGCGGCGCATTACCTATTGGTGGCGGTACTGTACGTGCTTCTGCAAAGACTAACGGCCACATGAATATTAACAACCATATGCTTGTGGGCTTCAATGGTAATGTAGGTATCGGCACGACAGTTCCCCGAGCAAAGCTTGCCGTTGAAGGTAATATCCTTGCCAAGGAAATTAAGGTGACTAATAATATCGCTGTTCCGGATTATGTATTCGAACCTGATTACAACCTCCCAAGCTTATCTGAAGTCCAAACCTATGTCAAAGAAAACAAACACCTGCCGGAGATACCCTCAGCGAAGGATATTGAACGTGATGGGTTGGATTTGGGAGAAATGAATCTGTTACTCTTAAAGAAAGTAGAAGAATTGACTTTATATGTTATTCAACTGGAAGAACGAATGTCAGACATGGAAAAGAGCAAAACCGAGGAATAACAAAAGAAAGCGACGAGGACAACCGATTTTTGTTGTTGATTTTTAGGAGAATAAAGATAAATTAATAAAAAATTAACGCCTGTTATGTTATTGTAATTTAGGTTATTACTGGATAGATATCAATTTAAGTTTTTAGGTTTTATAATTTTATCTATATTTAAGGATTAATTACCCTTTTTTAAGTTATGAAGTTTAAAACCCATCATGCGCGGCTGAAAGCGTATACCTTGACAGAAATACTGGTTGTATTGGTTATTATCGGTATACTGGTATTGTTGGCGCTCCCTAATTTGATGCCTTTGATCACCAGAGCGAAGAGTACCGAAGCCAAGATGCAATTGCAACATGTACAGACCCTGCAGAAAAACTATTTCTATGAAAGATCAAGGTATTCTACAGATCTGGAAGAAATTGGATTTGTTCAGGAAAAGCTGACCAGTGAAGGAAATGACGGTAAGGCCAATTATCGGGTAGAAATTGTGCAGGCAGACAATAAAGGTTTTTTGGCCCGGGCGACAGCTGTAGTCGATTTCGATGGTGACGGTACGTTTAATGTGTGGGAGATCGACCAGGACAAAAACTTAAAGGAAGTTACAGCGGACTAAGATGATCTGGCTGGGCATAGCAGTAATTGGAGCCTGCGGAATGGCGTTGGAAGACTTTAAGTGGCGGATGGTGCATGTAATATGGTACTTGATGTTGTCTGTAGGCCTTGCCGGAATGTCAATCACCGCATTGGGGGTGAGCGAAATGCTTTACACGGTGGCTTGGAACATGGGATTTGTATTCCTGCTCCTTTTTATCCTGACATTGTATCTCTCGGCCAAGGAAAGAAAGCTGGTGTTGCCATTTGATAGTTATCTAGGCTGGGGAGATGTCTTGTTCTTCGTCTGCATAGCGTTATATCTCGATCTGGGCGCTTATATACTGTTCATGATTTTTAGCCTTTTGGTAGCCTTGGTTTTGACGCCGTTTATCTATCGGTGGCAAGGAAAGGAAAAGCATGTACCGTTGGCAGGTATTCAGGCCATCTGCCTCGTGCTTTATCTACCACTTACATATTTTAAATTAGTTGATGTTTTCTCGCTGTTGCCGGAAAGGCTCTGAGCCGGATAAAGAGTGCGGAACATACGATTATTAACCGATAAACAAGTTGTCCATACAGATACCATACACCATTGACGAAACGACCGTCAAGCAGTTGCCACGACCGTTGGCCCGGCATTATCGTATTATAGCTGCTCGGAAAGAAGAAGATCATATACTGCTTTTGACCGATCAGGATATTTCGTCGTCAGAAGACGAGTTACGCATGGTATTGGAGTTTGAATTCCGTTTGGTGCCGTTGGGAACACCTGAAATAGATCATTTACTTCAACGGTACTATTACGAAAGTGAAAGTGCGGACGCCGAACGGAAGGTGAAATCGCTGGCTTTTGATAATAACTTCCTCGATAGTCTGATCTGGGAAGCTAGACAGCTGAAGAGCAGTGATATCCATATCGAAAGTTTTGAAGACCGCGGGCGGGTCCGGATTCGTATTGATGGGATGATGGTAGAACGTTACTCACTTTCCAAAGCTGATTATCCGGCTTTGGTGAATAAAATTAAAATTATGTCCAACATGGACATTGCCGAAAAAAGATTGCCGCAAGATGGAAGAATCCATTACGAAAAGCAGGGCGAGCGGTTCGATATACGGGTATCCGTATTGCCAACATTACACGGTGAGAAAGTTGTGTTACGCTTATTGAACAGTAATGCAGCCGATATCGACATCGAATCGCTGGGTATGTCGGAAGGCGATCTGGCTAATTACTTGCACGGTGTAAAAAAGCCGAATGGCATATTGTTGATCAGTGGTCCCACCGGTTCAGGTAAGACGACCACGTTGTATGCAACACTTAAATACCTCAACAAGGATACAACGAATGTCCTGACGATTGAAGATCCTATCGAATATACATTAGAAGGTATCAACCAGGTACAGCTGCGCGAGAATATTGGGTTGACTTTTGGAGCTGCATTGCGTACTTTCCTGCGCCAGGATCCGGATATTATCATGGTGGGAGAGATACGGGATCCCGATACGGCGAATATGGCCATCCGCGCAGCGCTGACAGGGCACTTGGTTCTGTCTACTATACATACGAACTCGGCCTGGGGTACCATTTCGCGTCTGATCGATATGGGAATTCCCGGTTTTTTGATCGCCAATACCTTGAACACCACGGTGGCCCAGCGCTTGGTACGGCTTTTATGTCCTGCCTGCAAGCGTACGGCGCCTATGGACAATGCCGACTATCCTAAACAATTTAAGCCTTATTACGAGGTAACGGAACGTGCGGTGGCAACGGGCTGCGGGCAATGTCATTATACAGGTTTTAAAGGTCGGAAAGCCGTGTATGAAATTATACCGCTGGACCGCGAACTGGCCGAAGAAATAAAAAAAGAAAATATGCAGGTCGACCACCTGATAAAGGAAAGAAACATCCGAACATTGGGCGAAAATGCTTTTGAGCTTTTTGCGCAAAAACTAACGACCATAGAAGAAATATATCCTTTGCTTTTCAATTATTGATAGATGAACTGGAAAAAAATTATTGCCATTTTATGTTTTACATGTTGCTTCACGAATTTTATAGCGGCACAACAAAATGCAGAGCAGCGTTACCGAGAGGTTGAAGACCGTTTGCGGGCACTTACGTATATGGTGCCGGGACTTAATGAGAAGGTAAAACTTTCGGTATCAGGGGTATCTCTGCAGGAATTTGTACGGGCATTGGCAGAATCAAATGGACTGAATATCAATGTGGCTCCCGACATCGATGCACAGATCGTAAACAATTTCCGCGATGAGACGGCCCTCAATGTGTTGCTCTTTCTGAGCAGAACGTATGCATTGGATATACAGGTGATTGGATCGATCATGTCCATCAGCAAGATGCAGGGAATCGAACCGATTCCACAACCAAAACAGATAAATGTAACATACAGTGCATCGGATGCTAGTTTAGGTTATGAATTGAACAACGATAGACTGGTGGAGGTGGCGCAAGCTATATCGAGTGTGTCGGGAAGGAACATTGTGATTCCGGTCGCTTTGCAGGAAAAGACGGTTAGTGGTTTCATGGCGGCTGCACCTTTTGAAGTGGCGCTGGAAAAATTGGCTTTTGCCAATAACTTGAAATATAATAGGACACAGGATGGTGTATATGTATTTGAAGCATTGATTCCGGGGGAGGAACTGTTTATCAACCAGCAAAAAGAGACGGCTGTTCGCTATCGCAGTAACATAGCGCAGCAATCGCCAGGTATGGAGGGTATGCAGCAACATATGGGAGCTCCCGGTGGTTTTACGGTATATGGGCAGATGCAACAGGAAGGGAAACGCTTCACCATCCAGGCAGAAAATACGCCTATTGCGGATCTGATCAAACGGGCAGCCCAGGACGCGGAAGTCAACTATTTTGTCTATTCGCCTATTCAGGGACAGGTGAGTGCGAATGTAAGGGATATTTCTTTTGAAGATTTCTTGACCACTATTTTCCAGACAACGGCCTATACGTTTCGAAAGGAAAAAGATACCTATCTGATTGGTGATCGAAAGATGGAGGGGTTGCGGGATAGTCGGATCGTGCAATTGCAACATCGGTCGATTGATACCGTGCTGGCCATGATTCCGGCAGACTGGCGACGGGATGTAGAAATCAAGGAGTTTAAGGAGCAGAATATGCTGTTGTTATCGGGCTCTTCTCCCCAGATCAAGGAGATTGAACGCTATATACAGAAACTGGATAAATTGGTTCCGATGGTGCTGATTGAGGTTACGATATTGGATATACAAAAAGGAAATACCGTTAAGACTGGGATTAGTGCCGGTATAGCAGACAGTGTCGTGGCGACGGGAGGTAGTCTGCTTGGACAGGGAATAGATTTTACCTTTGGTGCTGGCGGTGTCAACCGGTTTCTATCGCAGATTGGAAGGAACAACTCTTTCAATCTGGGAAGGGTGTCGCCTAATTTTTATTTGACGCTCAAAGCGTTGGAGGAAAACCAGAACGTGGAGGTAAGGGCTGTACCCAAACTCTCGACGTTAAACGGCCATAAGGCCAATCTGAGTATAGGAAGTACCCGATATTACACCACTGAGACACAGAATGTTATTCCTTCCTTCCAATCACAGACTATCGTTACCCAGCAGTTTACGCCTGTGGAAGCTAATATGGATATTGATATAAGACCTGTAGTTTCCGGGGACGACCAGATTACCTTAAATATTAAAGTGGATATTACGGACTTTATTGGGAATCCACCGGGTGATTCCCCTCCACCAACTTCTACAAGTAAATTTGAATCCATCGTACGGGCGCGAAATGAGGATATGATTGTTCTGGGCGGTATTGAACGTATGGAAAATAGTAATAATGGCAGCGGGGTACCTGTACTCTCTCGTATTCCGGTACTGAAATGGCTTTTCAGTAGCAGAGAAAAAACGGTTCGGAAAGTGGTATCGGTCGTGTTTATCAAACCAACTATTATTTATTAACCAGATGCTATGTTAAAACGTCTGCAGGAATGGTATAATGTAAAAGAAGTCATCGGGATAAGTTGTACGTTGGATGCAGGGAAACCGACGTTTAACCTTTGCCATCTCCAGAGGCAGGGCGACAGCGTCGATGTTATTTTCCAGAAATCCTACGCGGACCAAACAGAATTGTTTGGTTACTTGGAGGGAAAAAAATCATTGCCTATTTCGCTCCATATGCAGGGACGGGGTATACTGGTTAAACAGCTGGCAGGAGTGGAAGCCGTAACCTCGGAGCATATCCTTGCGGTGTTTCCAAATTATAGCGAGGAAACCTATGTTTATGGCTACATGGCCGGTACGGATGGGGGTTGGTTGGCCCTGATGCGAAAAGAGCTGCTGGAAGAAATATTGCAGTCGTTTTGGAATATGGAACTGAATGTCGTCCGTGTTTTTATCGGACCATCGGTCGTTGAGAATGTATTGGGGCAATTAAACGGTTACAGCGGAGACTATCTCTTCGACGGACATCATATCCGGCGGGACAATAGTACACAGCAATGGCAATCCTACCGATACGAAATGGGGTTAAAAGCAAGTTTTGCTATTAAGATTCAGGGGATGGATATAGCGGAGCAATCGGTAATGCCTTATGCGGCGGCATTTTCCATACTCTTGCATCGTTTCGTGCCAAATTTACATGTCGATATTCCTGCGGTGGACGATCGTTTTGCGGATATGCTACAGAAGCTCCGGTTTAAGAATAATGGCATCCTTATGCTGGCGGTTTTATTTGTGCTGTTGATGATCAACAGCCTCCTGTATGTTCACTACCAAGCGCGATACGATGAACTAGCGTATCGATCCCGCGAGAACTTTTCTAACGCTAATGAACTGGAACGGCTTTCGACTTCGGTTTCTCTAAATGATACATTGCTTCGCCAGCTCGGTTGGAACGGTGGCGTACAGAAATCTTGGATAATCAATCAATTGGCAAAATCGCTCGAAGGGCGACAGGGAATTGACTGGCAAGAGGTGGCAATCAACCCCCATGCTGTCAGCCGGTTTGGTGGGGTGGTATCCGAAAGTGACAACCGGTATAAGATTTCAATAATGGGGATCTGTCAGACCCTCGGCGAACTGGAGCGTTGGGTACGTACGCTGGGGCAGATGCCTTGGGTAGAACAGGTGGAGATAAGCCGTTTCGTTGACCAGAACAAGCCTAATGCGGTAGGAAAAGATTTTATGGTGACTTTACTTTATACGTATGATTTTTAAGGATTGGACATATAAAAAAAAGAACCGGGCACTTCTCGGATTGGCCATTATACTATTGTTGCTGTCGTGGTACCTGGCTTTTGGAAAGACGTATGCGCTAATAGCCGGCTATCGTCGGCTGGATACTGGCGCGTCAAGTACGGGAACGATGATGCATGCAGCAACGCTGCGTGAGCGATTCTCGCATCAAGATAGCCTACTTGCGCTGTATACTGCGGATTCGACAGGCTGGGTGTCGGGATTGTTGGTGCAGGTAGGAGAGGTGCTGGATGACTATCCGGTTGGTGTAAGTTTTGAAAATAAAGCGACAGGAACGGCCCACCAGATTGTGGAGCGGGAGCTGATCCTACAAGGTTCTTTTTCGGTCTTACAACAAACGCTGGACGCGCTGGAGGAAAAGTTTTTTATCAAGTCTGTTCACGCCTACGAAGAAAAGGAACAACTGCGGTACAAGGTGAAGTTGGCCGTGGTGAAGGCGAGCAGAGAATAAGGAATTGAAGATTTTACTAGTTAACTAATTGATCTATACTAATATGAATAACATGTTAAAAAAATGCGTTTTGACGATACTGCTCTTTTCCTTTTTTCTCCTCACAAAAGGACAAACATCTACTTTTATGAAGCAGATCAGTGTCAATGTAAATAATAAAGTGGAATTGACGGATTTGAATAGTCAACCATTGAAAACAGGGGGGCTTTACAGGGTGCAAATGTCTATCGTTTCGACCGGGAGTAAAACGGGCGCGGAGTATTTGGTTTGGTATGATAACGCTAATACTACCTGGAAAACAAGAATGGTAACGGTGAATGGAACAACTTCGAATCATCCCACACTGGAGGTGATTGATAATGTAGTAAAGGTTGCCACACAGCATGTTAATGCCTATCGAGTAAGAGTGTTTGTTGCATATTATAGTGCAGAAAACCCAAATACCGTTCCTTCTTTTTTTGGCGCCTCCTATCATTGGCAAAGGAATACTAGCAGGCTTTATTATCTGGACGGTAATGTCGGAATCGGGACGGCCGAACCAACAAGCAGACTTGCTGTAAACGGAAACATCCGAGCCAAGGAGATAAAGGTTGAAGCGACAAACTGGCCGGATTATGTTTTTAAGCAGGATTACGATTTGAAGCCACTATCTGAAGTTGAGGGATATATTAATGAACATGGACATTTGCCCGAAATTCCGAAAGCATCAAAAGTGGAAACTGAAGGTGTTTCGTTGGGCGAGATGAATAAGTTGCTCTTGAAAAAAGTAGAGGAGCTAACGCTGCATTTGATTGAGAAGGAGAAGGAGATGACAGATTTGAAAAAGGGAATGCAAGATATGAAAGAACGAATAGTTCAATTAGAATCTAATAAATAACGGACGAAATGAAAAAGTATCATGTTTTCGCTTTGTTAGTCTCTTTGCTGCATGCCACTCTGAGTTTTGCTCAGGAAACTACCCTCGCTTCTAACTTTAAGCATATTAGACTATCGGCACCGGGGAACGGAGCCTATAGCAAAGCCTTGATTTTACTTCATCCGATATATAACGGTGCGGATTTGGCTAATAATTATATTGTTGGACACTTGACAGCTAGGAGGGGGGGGATAAATGCGACAAATAGATTAAATACTGTTTTTATCAATTCTTCGTCAGCCTATAGAAGCGTAGCTGCAATGGTTTCTTCTTATGATCATACAGCAGTAGCATGGCGTTTAAAAACGTGTTACTATAATGGTGTGAAATATATTGCCTTAGATGTTCCATATCTAGCACAACATCACGCGCAGGGACTTCTGTTTGCTGGCTGGATAGCATCATCTGGCGAATACTTGAAATTCCTTATTTACGATGTCAACGGTGTCCCTCAGAATACGAGTGTATTGACTGATATCCAAGATTACGTTGCAAATATGAACAGTACTCAGCAGGTTAAAAATTTTAATGTGCTGGGAAAGGTGGGAATTGGAACTACAGATCCAAAAGAGGAATTGTCAGTAAACGGGTATATCCGAGCTAAGGAAATAAAGGTTGAGGCGACGAATTGGCCGGACTATGTTCTTCAAAAGGATTACGATTTGAGCCCACTATCTGAAGTTGAGGGATATATTAATGAACATGGACATTTGCCGGAAATTCCGAAAGCTTCGGAAGTGGAAACGGAAGGTGTTTCGCTTGGCGAGATGAATAAGCTGTTGTTGAAGAAAGTGGAGGAACTGACGTTGCACTTGATTGAGAAAGAGAAAGAGATACGGGCGATGCAAACGACAGCGAATAGAATGGCCGAACTGGAAAGGAAACTCGAAAAATTTGAAAGGATTTTGGAAGCTGCTGAACAAGAATAACCAGATGATCATTTATTAAAACTAAAGTTGGAACGATATGAAACTATTACAATTATTAACCGCGGGTACAATCTATATTTGGCTGAATCTCTTCCCCTCTAATACGATCGCTCAAACGACTTACACAGGGATATTCCGTTCGGCAACCAATACATCCACCTATCATCAATTCATCAGAACTGGTGGTGGAGCTGCGGTATATATCAATCAAGTGGCGGCTAATCAACCTATTCTAAGACTATCCAGTGGGACCGCCACGGCAAATGTGGGTGTGGTTATGACAGTGGAAAACGACGGGAGAGTAGGTATAGGCACGACTACGCCACAAGCTAAACTTGCTGTCAATGGAAATATTCTAGCTAAGGAAATTAAAATCAAAACAGATATTTCGGTGCCGGACTACGTTTTTGAAGATACCTACGCTCTTCCAAGTTTATCGAGTATCGAACGTTATGTGAAGGTACATAAACATTTACCGGAAGTACCGTCGGCAAAAGATATCGAAAGAGATGGTTTGGATTTGGCCGAGATGAATTTGCTTTTACTAAAAAAAGTAGAGGAATTGACGTTGTATCTCCTAGAACAGGACAAGCGTATAAAAGAGCTAGAAAATAAGAATGATAATTAATCATATTCAATTATAACGACATGAAAGACGTATTAAATAAATGGTTGACGCTCCTGTTCTTTGTGGGGATCGTGATCGCTTCCTCGCATCCAGCTTTGGCGCAAAGCAACGTATTCCCGGCTAGTGGTAATGTGGGGATAGGAACAAGTACGCCCACGTCTAAATTGCAAGTAAATGGTGGGCTATCTGTTAATGGATATAACCCGACTAGTGGGGTGAATAACTTTCGAAATGTTATACAGTTGATAAATTCTCAACATGCTGCAATGATCTATAACCCGGGACAAGAAACAGAGTTAATGATGGGGTTTCATTCTAACGGAAATACTTATTGGGGGAACAGTACCACGTATACGATGACTTTGACAAAATTAGGACAACTAAGGATGGCAGAGCTAGCAGTAGGCGGGACACTAAAAAATGGGAGCAAAATGTCCGTGAATGGAAAAATGTCTGCGAAAGAAGTTGAGGTTACTGTAAGCAATTGGCCGGATTATGTTTTTCGTAAGGATTATGAGTTGAAACCGCTATCTGAAGTTGAGGAGTATATTAATGAACATGGACATTTGCCTGAGATACCTAAAGCCTCTGAAGTGGAAACTGAGGGCGTTTCGCTTGGCGAGATGAATAAGCTGTTGTTGAAGAAGGTGGAGGAATTGACGTTGCATTTGATTGAGAAAGATAAACAGGTTGCCGATCTCGAAAAGAGAATGCAAAAAATGGAAAATGAAAACGGCAAGCCTTAAAAATACGAGGTAGGTTTATTTAGAAAACAAAAAAATATGAAAACTAATCGATTTTTAAGCATCTGCTTTGTTTTGCTTGTTACCATTGTTAATGTCGTAAATGGTCAAGAGTTTTTTTCAGGAACAAAGGGCACGAACACAATCATTTCCCGAACGGGAAGGACAACATTAGGATATGCATTGTTTCGGAGTTCGTCTGATGGGACACAAGTTTTGGAACATTCCAATAACGTTGGAAATTTTTATATCCGGAGTGTTGGCTATCAGATCGCGGATGATACTGGAAATCTCATTCTTAATGATATCGGAGGTTCTGTAGGCATAGGTACCGCAAATCCAAAAGCAAAATTAGCTGTTAACGGTAATATTCTGGCTAAAGAGATAAAAGTAAAAACAGATATAACTGTACCTGACTATGTATTTGAAGATACGTATAACTTGCCTAGTTTATCCAGTGTAGAAAGTTATGTGCGGGAACACAAACATCTGCCAGAAATTCCATCGGCAAAAGATATTGAAAGAGATGGTTTGGATTTGGCGGAGATGAATCTCTTGCTCTTGAAGAAAGTAGAGGAATTGACGTTGCATTTGATTGAAAAGGAAAAGGAAGTAACAGGCTTGAAAAATGGCATGTATAAAATGGAAGAGCGAATATATCGACTAGAAAACAAAAACTAAAACCTATATGAGAATTAACCTTTTTATATTGTTCTTAGGGTTTGTACTTAACAGGCTCAATACGTTTTTATCAATTCAGTCTACCGGACTGCAAGCGGTATAGGACCTCCTACGAAGATGACGTGGCTGTTTAATTTAACTAAATTATAATGATCATAAGGAAATTAATTCATAAGACGATCTGCACAAATCTTTTGAAGATACGCATAGGCAAGAGATATTCCCAGGAGCACATCGCATCGGTATTGGATATTAAACAACCATCTTATCACAAGATGGAAGGTGGCCTAACAAGAATCACCGGTGAACAGTTAGGGGTATTAGCTGAGTTTTATAAGGTAAATATTTGTGATTTTTATAAGAGGAATACCGATTTTAACGACATAAATAATCACTCGCTCCACGAGTCGATTAGAATCACAGAGGAATTAGAGAACCAAAGGTTGCTTGTGGTCACGCTTATAAGAAGAAACGAAGACTTGGAAAGAAAAGCTAGGGAAAAGGATCTTATGATAGATTACCTTTTAAATGAACCAAAGGATAATTATGAAGAAAATGGTTAATATATTATTGGGAACGTGAAATGCTTCTCTCCTTTTCAAAGACCACCTATAATTTCTTGGTCGTTGCAGACTCCATGATTTTGGGCAGGACGATATCTCTCTGTTTCTTTACTAATTTAATTTGCACCGAGCGATTCTCGGGCGATAGTATCTAGTTGCCGAATATTACCTTCAATTCCTCCGATATCAAATACATATTATCCGAGAGGCAGCCGCCTTATCTGTAGTAAGGTATCTTGCAGTCGTTATTGTTACTAGTTTGAAATTTTTCGTGAACATAGTATTTAACGATTAAATAAAAAGGTAAATCAAACAGGATTTGTAATGTAAAGCAGGTTATGAAAATAATAGCCGTAGGCTATTATTTTCATAACCTGCTTTAACTCAATAATTAATTCGACTTGCATAGTTTTATAGAAAGTTTCTGTTATAAAAACCGGAGACAAAATCGCGTTATAAAATCAAGAAATATGAAGAACCGGTTTCTGAAAGTAGGTATAATATTATTGTTACAATTGTTGGCGGATAAAGCCTTAGGGCAGATTCCAGTCCCTCCGAGTGCTTTGCCAAGTCCCAATGCGGCCTCGCTGGGACTTTACGGCGACTATCCTGTTAGTCATTTCACCGGGATTCCTCAAATAGGGATTCCGCTTTATGATCTTGAGCAGGGACACCTGAGGGTTCCTATTTCCCTCCATTATCATGCTTCGGGAGCTCGTCCTGATCAGCATCCAGGTTGGGTGGGTATGGGATGGTCGCTACGTGCCGGCGGTGTGGTAACGCGCTCAGTGAACGACCTGCCGGACGAATATAACCACAGCAGTTATCACCTTAACCAGGCAGGGTTTTACTACAATCATTCGGTATTAAACCGCTCAGACTGGAATAGTGTTAACTATTTGCAAACAGTAGCATCAGATCCCGATTTAGTTATAAAGGACACTGAACCAGATGAGTTCAGTTTTACTTTACCTGATGGTACAACTGGTAAGTTTTTCGTAACTCATACCGGAAGTTGGAACGTGCGTTGTGACCGTCCGGTAAAGGTAAAGCTTACTTCGACCAATCTATTGAGTGTTCCCTTTAATCCTCCCACTGGCTCTTATTTCCATGAATATGGTTATTTTAAGACTTTTAGTGGTTTTGTGATAATCGATGAGTATGGTGTAGAATATACATTTGGAACTCCAGCTGGAAGTACCTCGACAAACGCAATCGAGTATAGTACTTCATTTTTCCAACAATACAGAGATACCTGGACCGCGACAAGTTGGTTTCTTGTTGAAATAAAACATCCTTATAACGATGTAATAAACTTAACTTATGAGAGAGATAACTTCATCGCTCAGATGTACCTATCGCTTAACCAAAATCTGAGTACAAAAGTGGTCAGTCCGGGCGGTTTTCTAACCCCCGCCTGCGGCTCCTCGAGTTATATTCCAATTGATGCTTCCTATCAAGGTATGCTGGTGTCGCCTGTCTACCTTACCAAGATAAGTGCCGGCAGTAGAGATGTAAAATTCGTTCGGACTAATACAACTGAACTAAGGTACCAACAGCGGATTTTCCAATGGAAATACTGGGACTGGACAGAGCAAGATATATATCCCAGTTTCCTTCCTTTTTTGGAGGATAATATCTCGATAGATACGTATCCGAATTGTCTTAACAAACTGCAATGGAAGCAACTTGCCCAGATCCTGATTGAAGAGGAAAACCAAACCCAGAAATACTTCGTCTTTACTTATAGTAACAATATTGACCAACGGTTAACGTTGTATTCGTTAACTGAACGGGGAGAGTGGGATGGAGAGTTGAAGCCATATATTTTCAGTTATTATACTCCCACCAGTCTCCCTGAATATGTTTCTAACAGGACCGACCATTGGGGATACTATAACGGCACATTTGCTAACGTCGATAACATAAACAACTATTATCTCACTTATTTTTCATATAAGCAGCCCAAAGAAGAATTTTTGCTCGCCGGAACGCTCAATCGGATTATGTATCCCACCGGAGGGGTAACATATTTTGAATACGAACCCCATGATTATATGAAACAAGTTTCGGTGTATCGAGATCAGCCCCTTATTTCTAACCTCACGCCAATAACTGCTGGTGGACTAAGGATACAGAAGATAACGAGTTATGATCCGCTCTACCCCGAGCAGAAAATAGAGAGAAAATATACTTATAATGGCATGCCTTGGGCTGAGGAACCATTGTCGACCACTTCTTCGGGGGTCTTAGGTGGCGAGATTAAGTACTACTTTGATGATTATCGGGTAAAAGCATTTGGTGATCCTAACACGTTTTATTCGCAAGCAATGTTTTCTTCGCAATCCGTATACCCTGGTAATTACAGTAGCAATGGCAATCATATCGGATATTCTGAGGTAGTTGAAACGCTCAATGATGGTAGTTATACGAGATATCTCTACTCAAACTACGATTTGGCAGCCTATCGGGATCTTGCTCCCGACAATAGTCTGCAACCTTCCAGAATGGCGTATGAACCTTATACTTCAATGGAAATGAACAGGGGAAAACTATTGCGCGAAAGAAGCTATTCTTCTTTGGGAGTACTGTTAAAGGAGCGTGAATTAACTTACATTCAGACCGGATCGAGCCCAGAAGTTAGAGCAATGAAAGCAAGCTCCTTTACGGTATGTGACAATTTTAATATTGGTGTTATTGAGGGCACCGCATACCGTTTTCTTACTCATTCTTTTCTTCCTGCTACAGAGAAGACAACTGAATATGATATGTCCGGGTCAAATCCGCTGACAACTACTCGAACGATGAGTTACGACAATACTTATGGCAAATTGTTGCGAGAGGAATTAGTCACAGATAGCAAAGGTCTCCAGCATCGTACGAATTATAGATATCCATTCGATGTTAGCACAGGTTCGAGTAATGTAGATAATCCTTATTATAAACCTATCCTGGCATTAAAGAATGGGCACATTATAGGTAGGCCGTTGGAGGTCGTATGGAGTACTGTGTTTTCCGGAGGGGAGTTCGTCACGGGTGCAGAGATTACAACATATAAAGGGAGTCTCAACAATCTGGTGGTTACCCCTTTTCAGAAATATGTCCTGAAAACGAATATAAACTTGCCAAAATCATCCTATGTTTCTTTCACTGCAAATGCCAATTTTGAACCTGAGCTAAACACGGTGGATTCCCGTCTTACAGTAGTCGAGGAGTATATCTTTGGTGGTCAAGGCAGAACGCGACTGTTGGGAGTTTCAGAGTTAGACGGTCCGTGGCGCCGATTTATCTGGGGGTACGATCATCGCCATATAACGGCCATCGTTGAGAATGGTGATGCCAATGCTTCCTATACAGGGTTTGAGTCTTCTGATCAAGGGGGATGGGTCTACAACGGCACAACGTTTCCAGATTATAGCGCTCCTTCTGGCACTTGGGTGTACACTCTTTCCAGTGGCTCATTGAGCAAAAGCGGTCTCAATCCTGCAAAAAGCTATCTGTTGAGCTATTGGGCTAAGAGCCCCTCGGCCGGAAATATCAGTGGTGGCGACGCTACGGCGGTGCGAAGCTATAACGGATGGACACTTTACAAACGGAAGATCACAGGCGTACCCGTTGTCACACTCACCGGGACAATGCTAGTAGATGACATCCGTCTTCATCCTTCTGATGCAACAATGACCTCATATACATTTAATATCCCGGGGAAGATGTCCAGCGAAACCGACGGAAGAGGAAATATTCAATATTATCAATATGATCAGTTCCATAGATTGCTCACTACAAAAAATCATTTAGGAAACATTATTAAAACATACGATTACAAGCTTTTTAAAATGCCAGAAGAAGGTACGCGCAGAGTGAATCTTGCCTATAGGGAGCCGGCCGATGGCTATGGGCAATCTTTTTGTCAATCCGAAGACAGGGATTCATATTACATCTTAAATCCCGGTAATATTGAGAACTCTGCAATAGAGGTCGGCACTGTGATATATGATATATACGGACATATGGCTCCGTGGGGATATTATTCAGACGGAACTAGTATTTTTTATGTCAGTTGGCATGATGGCAGAGTAACTGAAATCAATACGTGTCAGAGTTATTGATGAAATTGAGCATAAAGAATTTATTGCAAATGTTAAATGAACCTTGATAGTTATGAGGAAAAATGGGAATAAATATAGCCTTCTATTTGCTTTTTGCGTATTTTACTGGTGCGTAGTCGTTGGGCAAACAGACACATCAGTCAGTGAAATACAACAGACTATTATGTTGGCAGCTTCCAAAGGTCAAACGTTAAAAGTGCCATCTGGATTTGTACAGCCAATGGCTAGTTCCGCTCCCTCGGTAAGCTATGGCAACGCAAAAATCTTTAACACGAATCAACCCGTCGATTGGTCTCCCATCAATAGCGGCGGGGAGGCGGAATTTAATGTCGCGGTGGAGCAGATCCTCACCGGCTATTACAATCCGCTGGGTTCGAGCAGCGCACCAGACGGCACACTTTATATAGCCAATACGGGATACCATTCCATCATGAAGCGTACCTCCGGCGGTGTGCAGACTGTCTTTGCCGGGGGTAACAGTACCAGTTACGGTTATGTGAACGGTACGGGCACAGCGGCCCGTTTCCGCCATCCCAGCTTTTTGGCCGTTGATGCTTCTGGGAATATCTTCGTTGCCGACCAGCAGAACCACCGTATCCGGAAGATCACCCCTTCGGGTGTGGTAACGACCTTTGCCGGCAGCGGCAGTATCGGTTCGGCCAACGGAATAGGTACGGCCGCTTCGTTTAATTATCCGATGGGGCTGGCCTTTGATGCCTCCGGCAACCTGTATGTGGCGGATGCGTACAACCATAGAATACGTAAGATAACACCGGCCGGTGTAGTGAGTACCTATGCAGGTAGCGGCGCTGCAGGGCTTTTGGACGGTACGCTGTCTGCTGCAAGGTTCAATTATCCGATCGGCCTATCGTTTGACGGTAACGGAGACCTGTATGTTGCCGACCGCTCGAATTTTGCTGTACGGAAGATCAGTGGAAACAACGTGACCACGATAGCGGGAAATGGTACAGGGGGCAGTATAGACGGTATAGGTGCGGCTGCGCGGTTCCAGGCAAACGGCCTGGTGGTGGAAAATGGAAACATATACTTTGTGGACCAGACTTATAATGGGCTGAAACATATCTCCCCCTCAGGTCAAGTGGTAACGATCTCCGCCAGCGGACAGTTTACCGGTCCTTTCTCTATTTCCAGGGGGCCGGACGGGAAGTACCACATTGCAGAGAATACACAGAACCGGATCAAGAAAGTAAATATACAGCCGGCATATACAATTAGTCCTGCGCTGCCATCAGGTCTTTTATTTGACCGGTTTACCGGGCGGATCAGTGGTAGGGTTACGTCCCCTCGAGGACCTTCGACTTATACGGTGACAGCACGAAACAATATGGGAACGTCGACAACCACTGTTACCTTTACAGTGGTTAGCACTAAGGAATTGTTTCTAGACGACCGTAACTACATCGCCTCGACAGTTTATCGTACGGCGGTCCAGAACGTTCTCGTCGAACCAACGGCAGAGCAAACGACTCGCATCATAATGTACTATGATGGGCTAGGAAGAGAGTTTCAGTCTGTGCATCGACAGGGATCACCGTTGAAGAAAGATCTGGTACAGGGTGTTATATACGATAATATGGGTCGGGAGTCACGCAAATACCTGCCTTTCACATCGACAGCATCGGACGGGCATTTCAAGACGGGCATTTTAGATGCATTGGTCAAGACATTCTATAGCCCCACTTCGCCCGGCACCGCTGGGATAGCCACCACTGCTTATCCATATTCCGAGACGAGATATGAGATGAGCCCATTGCAACGCGTGCTGGAACAGGGATTCCCCGACGCGGCATGGCAGCTCTCAACCAGCGGTGTGAGCGGGGCGGGGCACACACAGCGCATGGAATACCTTAGCAACAACACGGTGGCCTTTGCAACCCTGGCAACCACCAGGCGCGTGGCAAACTATACTGTTACCCTTTCCTCGGCAGGCGTGCCAAGCCTGTCCCTGGGCGCAGTATATGCGGCAAACCAGCTGAAGGTTTCCGTGGCAAAGGACGAGAACTGGACTGCTTCCAGCGCAAGGGCCGGAACACGTGAGGAATACACCGACAAGGAAGGCAAGCTATTGCTGGTACGGACGTTCAACATGAACGGGACCGCACTGGAGATGCTCAGCACCTATTATGTATACGACCAGTTCGGCAACCTCACATACGTCCTGCCGCCCATGACCAACCCCGATCGAGACAGCGGCGTGCCCACGCAGGCCGAATTGGATAATTTTGCATACCAGTACCGCTACGACGGGCTGGGCAGGGCCACCGAAAAGAAACTCCCCGGAAAAGGCTGGGAGAACTTCGTCTACAACCGCATGGGATGGGCCGTATTCGCACAGGATGCCAGAAAGACATCCGAGACCGACGCCTCATTCGGACCGGGACCCTACCACGGTTTTACAAAATATGACGGGCTCGGCCGTGCGGTAATCACCGGCATCGGTAAGAACCGCACCCAGACAAGGGCCGTCCTCCAGCAGACCGTGGACAATACATCCGTGCAGTGGGAGAGCCGTTCAAGCGCTACGGGTAACCTCCACGGATACACCAACCTGTCCCTGCCGACGGCAACGGCAGACCTGGACGTCTACCTGGTCAACTACTACGACGACTATGCAGGCATCCCGTCCCTTCCCCACAACGTCTCGGCAAGCTACAGCAAGATGACGCACGGACTGCTCGTGGCAACCAAGACAAAGGTGCTCGGTACGGCATCCACCTTCCTCTGGACGATCAACTACTACGACGAGGAGGGAAGGATCGTACGCCAGTACAAACAGCACTATAAGGGCGGGACCGTCACCAACAACTTCGACGACACCGAAAATACCTACAGCTTCACCGGAAAGCTCACCCAGTCCATCAGGAAGCACCATGCCGGAAATGCAACAACACCGGAGGTCACCGTCAAGACAGAGTACACCTACGACCATATGGACCGCCTGCTGGACACATGGAAGACCGTCAATACCGGTACGCGCACCCTGGTAGCGCGAAACGGCTACAACGAGCTCGGGCAGCTCGCGGGCAAAAAGCTACACAGCACCGACGGCACCGCATTCGGACAGGCAGTGGCCTATACCTACAATGCACGCGGATGGATAACCGAGACCTCCTCGCCCCTGTTCAAGCAGGTACTGGCATACAATACCGGCTCCGCGCCCCAGTACAACGGGAACATAGCCGCACAGACCTTTACACGTTACAACACGGCGGTCACTCCAGCGTTGATCACCGATACGTACAGCTATAGCTACGACCCGCTCAACAGGCTCTTGCAGGGAACGATGGCCTCCAACAGGGGGCGTGAGACGATGACCTACGACAGGAACGGAAACATCCTCACGCTTGCGCGAACCGGAACCACTTCTGCCCTCGTAGACAACCTTACCTACACCTACGCGGGCAACAGGCTCAGCTCCGTCGCGGACGCAGTGGCGACCGTCGACGCCAACTACCAGCTGCCGGGTACCACATCGTACACCTACGACGTAAATGGCAATATCAAGACGCGCGTGAACTCCGCAAGCACCGCCAACAACATCACCGCTGTTACCTATAACTGGCTCGACCTGCCGCAGGCGATGACCGCGGTGGCGGGCAACGTCAGCTATACCTACGACGCCGCCGGCCGCAAGCTGCGTAGCACCAACGGTATCGCAGGGCAGACAAGGGACTACGTCGACGGAATAGAGTATGCCGGCGGGACCATGGAGATGATCCAGCACCAGGAGGGACGTATCCTGCGCAGCGGGACAACCTACACCTACGACTACTTCCTGCGCGACCATCTGGGAAACAACCGCGTAGGCTTAGCACAGGGCACCAGTGTCACCGTGCCCAACTTCTCCACCGACTACTACCCCTTCGGTCTGGCATATAGAGAAAACATGCGTGTATCTTCCCCGAAAAACAACTATCTTTACAACGGCAAGGAGCTGCAGGACGGACTGAAGTTCTACGACTACGGCGCGAGGCTGTACGATCCGGTCATTGCTAGGTGGAATGTAATCGATCCGATGGCTGAGAAGTATGATGCGTTCTCTCCGTATGTATATGCGGCTAACGACCCTATATACTATATCGACCCAGACGGCATGGATATCATTGATTATTCCTGGGGCACACGGTATACCGGAATCGATGCGCAGAACAAGTTTCGTAGCCTGCAGATGCAGTACTCACCGATGCAGGACACTTACGGTGTGAGACTTCCGGAGGTGAAGGTCTACGCCAATAGGCTGACCGGGCCGATGACCTACGACATCATGCAGTCGAGCTACGATGCCTTCTGGGCAGGTACGAGCTATACGCGGTACATCGCACCGACACATCGGCACCTGTTCGGGCCAAACCCTTACAGTCCGTTCATGGGACCGCAGACGGCACAGGAATGGGAGCTTACGGGTGATATCCTAGGTGCAACGGAAGTTCCTGGGCTGGCTCAGCTTGGCGATGCGATATCCCTAGCAAGTAACGTATATCAGGGCAATTGGGGCGGCGTAGCCATGTCGCTTGCTGCATTTGCTCCGGGAGGCAGTCAGGCGAAGTTAGCCGTTAAGGGGGGAGCTAAATACTCTGATGATTTAGTAAAAGCAGCACAGAAGTTGTATCCTAGGAAGGCTGGTAAGATCGAATTGCATCACCCTACACCTCAATATTTAGGTGGCGCAAAAAACCAGACATTGACACCTCTCGATGCAGCATATCATCAGCAAATTACCAATGAATTTAGAAAACTATGGGGTTATGGAAAAAGTAAGCCGACGCAAACAGAATTGGATAAGATTATGCAAAAGGTTTACAGTAAATATCCGTTACCTAAATAAAAAAAAGACACAATGAAAGAAATAATAGAGTTTAGAATTGACAAAAAGTATGCTGGGCTGTTATTTCATCCCGAAGAAGGTCAAGATTTGGGAGATTATCAAGTTATTAAAATTAGTAAAGATGACCCTAAATATGAAAAAATAGGATTTCTTAGAAAAGAAATAGAAGAGAAATATAACGACTTCTTTTTTTTGTATTGGGACATCAAACGTAAGTATAGCAAGAAGGAATTAGATGTAGCTGATTTATTGCATCTAATAATAAAAACTACGTTTGAACCGACAGGAGAAGAATGCGGAACGTTGTTTGATGAAACAATGGCTTGTGAAATATGTGGGGCAAATAGGAAACAAGCAGGCCCTTTAATTCTTAAGCAAGGTAAAATACCAAAAAAAGATATCGCCAGGACGATAGGGGGCGAAGTAGTTGTCTCGGAAAAATTTGTAAATATGGTGAAGCAAAGAAATATCAAGGGCTTACAGCTTCGCCCAATTAACGTTGAAAACTATTATCAACTTACTGCAATCAAGGAAATTGAATTATCGTCTTCTACCCTAGTCGGTCTCAACCCGTTTGACCTATCAACAAGGAACGAAGACGAAATTTACAAATGTCCTAAAGGGCATACTATTGGCTTAAACCTGCTATCAGAACCTTATGTCTTAGACAGCCAAGCAATTGGGGAATATGATTTTTTGGCAAGCAAGCAGAAAGTAGGTGTAAAACGTGGGATGCTACGTCCAGAGCCAATTTACCTATGTTCGCAGGCTTTTAGAAAAATGGTAGAAGAAGAAAAACTGAGCGGATTTAAATTTGAGGTAGGAAATATTGAATTTAATTATGAACATCAATATAAATGAACAAAAATTAAGCGATTTTTATAATAGAGCTAAGAAAAAATATTATGAGTGTTTCAATCCAAGAGATAGTAAAAAAAATATTAAATTCTTTTGGTTTAAACTACTTTGAAAGGCATGGTCCAAATCACCAAGACGAACTAATTGATTTCTGGGATGCAGATTCATTTGCAGTTGGATTAAAAAAAGATCAAAAACTTGTTTATATATCGTCTTGGGATTATAGAAATAAGAAACTAGAAGAAATGCAATACTATGCCGAGTTTGAATTGATTGATGACCATACTTTTGAAAGCCTTGGATCAATAAAGGAATTGAAAGATCTTGACCCGGAAAAGCTTATAAAGGAGATGAAAGATTTTCTAAATTAGGATAATCGCTGATCATCCTGCAAAGATAAGTAAGTCGAGATTTGACATAGAAGATGACAACCTACCCTCTATTAACGAACTGCAAACGGCACAGAAATGGGAGCTTACAGGTGATGTTATAGGGTATCTGGCCTACTAAAAAAATCAATATTCAATACCTTAGACCCTGCTATCCAAAAAAAGGTTTTCTCCATTATTGAAAATGGATTGTCGCGCCAATCGGGCGACAAGGAATATTCAAACTAACTGCCTCCGAAGTAATCAAAAACTGGCCTTATCGGTTTATCTCGATGGATAGGCAATTTAAAACATATGGTCAATATAGAAAAGAGTTTGCTATTGGGAGAATGAAAGAATCCAATTTAACGACCCGACGTATGAAATTGGGGGGCTAGTTTAAGCTTAAATAAAGCCAAACAGAACTTTCAAAAGTTTGTGACCATTGAAGAGCGACTTAAGGATTATATAGGAAAACCATTTGAGGATGAGTTTAGTTAATAAGTCAGTTATTCTTGGGATAGTTGCAATTATTCTATCCGCCTCCCATACACAACCACCAGCCGATCATCAAAAAGTGTCGTAAAGTACAAATAATCATCCCCGCCATCTTTAATTTTAAACTTCTTACGGATATCATCCACTTTCAATGGAAAGTTTTTGGCGACGATATTCGCTTTGGTGATAGCAACATTCTTTTTAAAGACGGAAAATGGAACAACCTGTTGTATTTGAAAGCCGCGTCCGGGAAACTCCGCGACGAGCTCGTCACCGGTATAGAGATGGCTGTGCGGATGAAGTTTTTGTAAGCCGAAAGCGGTAGCAACAGATTTAAAGGCGCCGGCTTTGGTTATTGCCACATCCGGATCGTATAAAAAACTCCTAGGTTCGCCCATTACCGG
>Ga0079224_100002163_pt1 | contig 23565 bp, 18 predicted proteins | sample Stecom2015_FD_80414 | JGI IMG/M metagenome (GOLD analysis project Ga0079224, IMG submission 80414) | Agricultural soil microbial communities from Utah to study Nitrogen management - Steer compost 2015 | ecosystem: Environmental > Terrestrial > Soil > Agricultural land | place: USA: Utah... | reverse complement strand
TCATGCCCGGCAGAAGCCATTACGATGGTATCCGCAGAACGTCAAAAAGGAGAAGAGCATCTGTATCGGGAAGAGAAGTATGCCGCGGTGTACGAAATCAATATGTTGCGGTGTATTTTCTGTGGACTCTGCGAAGAAGCTTGTCCGAAGGAAGCGATTTTTTTAGATGGATCGCACGTTCCGCCTGAACAGTTACGTAAAGATTTTATTTACGGGAAGGACAAGTTGGTGGAACCCCGTTTTGATTATAAAAAGGAGCAAGAAACGATAGCGCGATGAGTGTTTTTTATTTTGTAGCCTTTCTGTCGATATTTTTTGCGCTGATGACCATCTTCGCCAAGAGTCCGGTGCATAGCGTGCTGTACCTGGTGATCACCTTTTTCACCTTTACGGTACACTACATTTTGTTGAATGCGCAGTTTCTGGCCATTGTCAATTTTATCGTGTATATGGGGGCAATCATGGTACTTTTCCTTTTTGTGTTGATGCTGCTCAATCTGAACAAAGATACCGAACCGCTGAAATCCAATTTGGTGAAAGTTATGGGAGCCATTGCGGGGATGTGTTTGCTGATTACGCTGGCCGGATCGTTCCGGATACTCGAAATCGGCGGACCGGATCATATGGAACCGACCGAGATAGGGTTAGTAGGAAATTTGGGAAAAGTATTGTTCAGCGAGTTCCTGCTTCCATTTGAAATATCCTCAATTCTGTTGCTTACGGCAATGGTGGGCGCAGTACTCTTAGCTAAAAACGATCCAAAGAACGCATAAATGGAGACAGTCGTACAACAGATACAGGGTGTTCCACTGAACCATTATATCCTGTTTTGCAGTTTAATTTTTACGATCGGCGTGGTCGGCGTTTTGATTCGCCGAAATGTAATCATCATTATGATGTCGGTCGAGCTGATGCTTAACTCCGTTAATTTGTTGTTGGCGGCCTTTTCTGCTTATAGCGGAGACCCTTCAGGGCAGGTATTCGTGTTTTTCATCATGGCGCTGGCCGCCGCAGAAGTGGCGGTAGGGTTGGCGATCATTGTCATGGTGTATCGAAATACAAGGTCGGTTGATATCAACGCCCTGAACCGGTTGCGGGGATAAGAGTACAAAGACGTTGAACGAAGATTTGAACTACTACTTAGTATGATAGATTTAATTTGGGTGATTCCATTGCTGCCGTTGATCGGGTTTTTGGTCAATGGGCTCGGTAGGAATGTATTACCAAAAGCATTGGTCGGTATTATCGGTTGCGGTGTTGTTCTGGCGGCGTTTTTAGTGAGCTGCGGCGTCTTTGGCCAGGTGTATGCATTGCGACAGGCTGGCGAGCCGGCGGCGTTTACCCAACCCATCTTTGATTGGATCCGTGCAGGAGGGCTTAAGGTGGCATTTTCTTTCCTTGTCGACCCGTTAAGCGCAGTCATGCTACTGATCGTCACCGGCATTGGCTTTCTCATTCATGTGTATTCCATCGGGTATATGCAGCACGATAAAGGATTTGCGCGGTTCTTTGCGTACCTCAATCTGTTCATTTTCTTTATGCTCCTGCTGGTATTGGGGTCGAACTACATCGTAATGTTTATTGGCTGGGAGGGCGTGGGCCTTTGTTCTTATTTGTTGATTGGATTTTGGTTTAAGAATTCAGCATACGCGGGAGCGGCAAAAAAAGCTTTTGTGATGAATCGTATTGGCGATCTGGGTTTTCTGATCGCTGTGTTTTTGATTTTTTCTACGTTCGGTACGCTGGAATTCGCAGGTATATTTCCCCAGGCAGCCAACATGGCCATGGGTGACACGACGCTGCTTTTGATCACGTTGTTGCTTTTCGTCGCCGCCACCGGGAAGTCTGCTCAGATTCCCCTCTTTACCTGGCTGCCGGATGCGATGGCGGGACCAACACCTGTATCCGCGTTGATACACGCTGCAACGATGGTGACGGCAGGTATCTACATGATCGCACGGTCAAACATCCTCTTTACGCTATCGCCGATCACCCTGCAAGTGGTGGCGGCCGTCGGTATCTGCACGGCCCTGTTGGCTGCAGCCATTGCCATTACACAAAACGACATTAAAAAAGTGCTGGCCTATTCAACGGTTTCCCAATTGGGGTATATGTTCCTAGGCCTGGGCGTAGGTGCGTTTACGGGCGCTTTTTTCCATGTAATTACCCATGCCTTTTTTAAAGCCCTATTGTTCCTGGGAGCCGGCTCCGTTATCCATGCCATGAGCGACGAACAGGATATGCGCAGTATGGGAGGACTCAGGAAGCACTTGCCTGTCACCTACTTCACTATGTTGATCGGTACGGTGGCTATTGCCGGTATTCCACCGCTTTCAGGCTTTTTTTCAAAAGACGAAATATTGGCTCACGCGTTTGCGCATAGCAAAGGATTGTGGGTACTCGGTTTTATAGGCGCCTTGTTTACGGCCTTCTATATGTTCCGGATGCTTTTCCTGACCTTCTTTGGCTCTTTCAGGGGATCTGCTGAACAAAAAGGCCATCTGCACGAATCGCCCGTTACGATGACGGTTCCTTTGGTGGTGTTGGCCATATTAGCCGTATTGGGTGGCCTGCTCAATGTGCCTTCTGCACTGGGCGGGAATCATGCATTGGCAAATTTTCTCGCACCGGTGTTTGCTGATTCGGCCGCTAAAGCTGGAACGGTTCATTTAGATCACACCACGGAATATGTGTTAATGGGCGTATCCGCTTTGGCAGCTTTGATGATGGCGTTTGTGGCATACCGATCGTATGTTGTGAAAGGAGTGGTGCCCGCCGTGGATACCGCCCCCAGGGGTTGGCTTTCCCGGCTTTCCTATCGTAAGTTTTATGTGGATGAGCTATACGATGCTTTGGTGGTGCGGCCGCTGAACCTGCTATCCGTATTTCTCTACCGTACGGTAGACCGGAAAGCCCTTGACGGTATCGTTAATGGCCTGGGAGGCGCTGCCGGAGAATCAGGTAAGGGGCTCCGCCTGTTGCAAAGCGGCAACGTAGGCTTTTATATATTTATGATGGTCATTGCGGTGGTAGCACTCTTGGCCTATGGTATTGTTAACGGTTAATCGAGACGAAGTTATATCGCGTACATGGACAATTTATTTATACTCTTATTACTTCCGGTCCTTGGAGCAATCGTGCTCGCTTTTGTAAAGCAGGCTAAGACAGCGCGGTACCTCGCGTTGGCCGTGTCATTGATTTCATTGGCGTTTACACTTCCCTTTCTGTCGGGCTTTGTTCCGGATGCGAGTTTTCAATTTGAACGGCGGGTCGCCTGGATTCCTTCATTGGGCGTTCAGCTGCACGTGGGTATCGATGGCATTAGCCTGCCCTTGGTTCTGTTGACAAATGGATTGGTGCCGTTGATCATTCTATCTACGTATAGGTATGCCTACAGAGGTGGATTTTACGCCCTTGTTTTGTTTATGCAGACAGGCTTGTTGCTTGTCTTTACGGCTTTGGATGCCTTCGTTTTTTATGTCGGCTGGGAAATCGCGCTGATCCCAATCTATTTTATCTGTGCACTCTGGGGCGGAGAAAACCGGATCCGTGTCAATCTGAAATTTTTTATTTATACGTTTTTCGGTAGCCTGTTCATGCTCGCTGCCATCATTTATCTGCATCTGCAGGTTCCATCGGGAGATTACGCGCTGACGTCATTCTACGAACTCTCTTTGGATATGACCACCCAACGCTGGATCTTTTGGGCTTTCTTTCTGGCCTTTGCCATCAAGATGCCTCTATTTCCGTTCCACACGTGGCAACCGGATACCTACACAGAGGCGCCTACCGCCGGCACCATGCTGCTGGCGGGCATTATGCTAAAAATGGGTGTTTACGGTGCCATCCGTTGGTTAATACCTGTGGTTCCGCTGGGTTTTGCTGCGTACGGTCAGATCGCTCTTATCCTTTGTGTGGCGGGCATCGTCTATGCATCCGTTATCGCGTTCAAACAGCAGGACGTAAAGCGCTTAGTGGCCTATTCATCCATCGCCCACGTAGGTCTGATCGGCGCTGGGATTTTTGCATGGAATGTACAGGGAGTCCAAGGTGCCATGATCCAGATGATTAATCACGGCATCAGTGTGGTAGGCCTCTTTTTTATATTGGACATTCTTGCGCAACGGCTGGGGACACGCGATCTCGGAGCCATGGGAGGGATTGCCAAGCCGGCTCCTGTCCTCGCTATTTTCTTTTTGATTATTGTGATGGGGGCGGTAGGCTTGCCGCTGACGAACGGATTTGTCGGTGAGTTTTTATTGCTCATCGGGGTGTATGAGTATGGCATTTGGTATGCCCTGTTCGGAGGACTTACCTTAATCCTGGGGGCTGTTTACATGCTGCGGATGTATCAAAAGGCAATGCTGGGAGAAACCAATCCACAGACATCGGGCTTTGAGGATGTTAAAGGCACCGAGTGGCTGGTTTTGGCGGTGGTTGTGGTGTTGATCATCGGCATTGGTGTTTACCCCGAGCCTTTATTGCATATTTCGGAAGCTGCCGTTACGGAGTTGGTCGGAAAGATAAATTTGATTAACAACTAAAGCAAAGTCAGGTCGAACGGCTGATAAGCCGTATTGGAGTTAAGAATACAAAACATGAGTGCAATCATTACGCTGTCTTTATTAGCCATATTGGTGCTGTATCTGGGATTATTTAAGGCCCGCGGCGCATTATTACCGGTATCCTTACTGGGGTTGATAGGGGTATTGACCTTGTCGTGTATACAATGGAATGAGGAGGCGGTTCCTTTGTACAGTGGTATGGTTCTTTTTGATCATTTTGCCATCGCATTCACGGTTTTGTGTACATCGGTGACGGCATTGGTGTTCTTGCTTTCCAAAAATTATTTTGAGAAAGGCAGTACACATGTGGCTGAATACTACGCGTTACTACTTTTCTCGCTGACGGGGGCATTGCTGGTGGTTTCTTTTCACAACCTGGCCATGCTGTTTATCGGCGTGGAAATCATGTCCGTGGCGTTGTACATCCTTGCAGGGATCCGCAAGAAAGATTTTGCTTCCAACGAGGCAGCGTTAAAGTATTTTTTGATGGGAGCGTTCTCTACAGGTTTTCTCCTTTTCGGGATTGCGCTCCTGTACGGAGCGAGCGGTTCTTTTGACCTGGCTGCCATTAAGGATTATGTCGTGTCCAATCCGCATACCTTATCGCCCTTATTCTACGGGGGCATTTTATTGCTGATCGTGGGGTTGGCGTTTAAGGTGGGAGCCGCACCGTTTCATTTTTGGACTCCCGATGTCTATGACGGGGCTCCCATTCTGATTACCACATTCATGAGTACGGTGGTAAAGACCGCAGCGTTTGCGGGATTCCTTCGGCTGTTTTATTTCTGCTTTGTCCCGTTACAGGATTTTTGGATGCCGGTTATCCTGATTATCACGATAATTACGCTGTTCGTCGGAAATATTTCCGCGGTGGTTCAGCAAAGCTTTAAACGCATGTTGGCGTATTCTAGCATTTCCCATGCAGGGTACATGCTGTTTGCCATTTTGGCCGTTGGACCAACCTCGGCCGGCGCAATCTTAGCGTATGCAGGAGCGTATTCGCTGGCTTCGGTAGTGGCGTTCGGTGCGCTGATTCTAGTTAAACGCGCAACGGGGAGCGATCATTTTGAGGCGTTTAATGGCTTGGCGCGAAAAAACCCTTATCTGGCCTTAGCCTTGACGGTTTCGATGTTGTCGCTCGCGGGTATTCCCCTTACAGCCGGATTTGTGGGTAAATTTATGATGTTTTCGGCCGCATTGGCCGATTATCAGGTGCTATTGGTAGTCCTGGCAGTCGTAAACGCCGCCATCGGTATTTTTTATTATTTCAGGGTTATCGTGGCCATGTATTTCCGGCCGTTGGAGCGCGATCTGATCGCGGTGAATGGATACTACCAGGCCGTATTACTGGTTGCCATTTTTGTGACTTTGTTGCTGGGTATCTATCCGGCCTGGTTGACCGACTGGGTTTAATCTCACTGTTGGGTACTTAGGTGCACGGACGCCTCGACCGCTGCAAAGGAGGGAAGCGCATCCTGGGTAACATCATTTGTGCTTTCGAAAACCTGTCCGTTTTCATAACCGACCGATACATACACCGATAAGTGTTGTTTAGCGTTTCCCCTAAACGTTCCCTTAACCGGACTGCAGTCGGTGAAGTCTCTCCCTACCGCAAGTTTTACGTGGGTATTTGTCACCCAAACGTTATTCGTCGGATCAATCCCGGCCCATCCGTACCCGGGGATGTAAGCTTCCACCCATGCATGCGTAGCGCCCTCACCACGCATCCCACTTTTGTTGGGGCATATATACCCGCTCACGTAACGACTCGGAATGCCTGCTGTCCGCAACACCTGTAACATCAGGTGCGCGAAGTCCTGGCACACCCCCGCTTTATGTTCCAATATTTCGTCAACGGTGGTCTCGATGGTGGTGATTCCTTTTACATATTTGAATCGCTTGTATATATACTCACAGCACCGTTCTACAAATGTCGCCACGCTCGGTGTACTTTCAGCCAGTTGGTTGTTTATGTGGTGGATACGCTCCTGGTTTTTGATCGGTTCAAAATACGATAATTCAATGAGCGATAGGTTGTTGTTTTTTTCTACTTCCAGTTGCGGGAAATCGCTATGAAAGTCGATTTTGAGCTGACTTGACTGTGTTGTACGTATGATGGATCTCGTCTCGATGGAAAGCGTATCATGTGGGATAAGGAGTGAAAATATACCACAGCGATTGCCCCAATAGTCCTCAAAAAGCTGCACATCGGGTGAAAACGATATATTCAAATCCATCTGCAGAACTTCCTGCTCAGCACAGGAATAGGGAAACACTTTTATTTCGTTGACACTGTCTACAACGGGGCTGTCATATTGATACCTGGTGATATGGTGTATTTTAAATATGGCCATTATGTTCCTTCTACTGATTAGTACGAGAAAAATACTGTTTCCAACTGGTTATGAACGCTCAGCAGGTCATTACGTAATTCAATAAAAAACGATTTGAGATCCATGGTTTCCAGACGCTGGGGCTCCATATACCGTATTTTGCTATACAACCTTCCAAAGGTACGGATAAGAGCTTGCTTTTCCGGGGTTCCGTTTTCCTTGGTGACGTCGCGCAGGTATCGGTCTATCCGGGTGAGTGAGAAGATCACCGAGTGGGGGTAGTCTTCATTAAGCAACATCTGGTGCAGGATGCTGTTGTTATGTTTGAACGATCTGTACGATTTCAGATATACCTCATACCCCGCCAGCGACATCAGTAGAAATCTCCAATGGGCAACGTCGCGTTCCTGCTGAAGGTCGTAATCAAAAAGTTGGCATTGTTTATCAGTAATGACGATGGTCTCCATGCTGCGTTCCATGTATTTCCCCAGCTTCATAAAGTCCCATCCAGTACCGCGCTGCATGGTAATGTCGGCAATCCCGGCATAGAATACGCTTTGACGCATGAAAAGGTCGATCACTTCAAGGGCTTCAGGGCCGGATAGCCTGGCGGCAAGTTGCGACTTGTTGGTTAGGTGGTACATGGAGTTGACCGCCTCCCAAAGTTCTTTGGTGATATGATTTTGTACCCCGCGCGCATTTTCACGGGCACGGGCCACGATGGTTTTAATGGAGTTGGGGTTGTTACGGTCGACAAGAATCTTCTTTAATACAGCACCCGGCGAACGTTCGATCCGGACCACTTCGCTTTCAGGAAGCTGAGCGAAGATTTCCAGGATCGGCTTCCATGTTGTACTGCCGATGGCATCGTTGTCAAGGGAAATGATGTAATGGCTGTGTACTACCCGTAAGATACTTTGGGTGCGTTCCATGTATCGGTTCAACCAGAAAAGGGAGTCGGCGATTCTGCTTAGCATTATCTACTGAATTGAAGGGGTTCATCAATGATCCAGGTATCCTTACTTCCGCCGCCCTGTGAAGAGTTGACAATCAAGGAGCCCTCTTTGAGAGCCACGCGGGTGAGGCCGCCCGGAACGAGCTGGACACCCCGGGGACCATACAGTGCATAGGGCCGCAGATCCACGTGCCTGGGCACCACTTTGCCATCGATGAAACAGGGGACGGTGGAAAGTGCCACAATCGGTTGCGCGATGTAGTTCCGGGGATTGTTCTCAATAATTACTTTGGCCTTCAGCCAGTCCTTCTCCGTGATCGCATTGCCCATGATCATACCGTATCCTCCGGACTGATTGGTGCTTTTGATGACCATGTTTCGATGATTTTCCAAGACGTATTTTCTGGCATCCGGATCGCTTAACTGATACGTGGGTATATTTTCCAGGATAGGAGCTTCATTTAGGTAATACTTGATCAATTCAGGTACGTACGCATAAACCGCCTTATCATCGGCTACTCCGTTTCCCACTGCATTGACAATGGCAACGTTGCCTTTACGATACGCGCTGATAAGGCCGGACACACCCAATGCACTGTTTTTTAAAAACACCAGGGGATCCAGGTATTCGTCGTCGATACGCCGGTAAATGACGTGTACCTGCTCTAAGCCCTTCGTTGTTTTCATATATACTTTGTGATTTTCTACAACGAGATCTCTTCCCTCAGCAAGATCGATCCCCATCTGGCGGGCCAGAAAGGAATGCTCGTAGTACGCGGAGTTGTAGATTCCGGGTGTTAGCAGAACCACGCGGGGATTGGATATCTGCGTAGAGGCTAGCTCCAGTAATATTTCATGCAAGATGACCGGATAACTGCTGATCCGGCGGACACGGTTGGCGGCAAGCATATCGGGGAAAATGCGTTTGGTTACCTCCCGGTTTTCCAGCATGTAGCTTACTCCCGAAGGTGTCCGGAGGTTATCTTCAAGTACGTAAAATTTACCGTCTTTACCTCTGATCAGATCGATTCCGGAAATATGGACATAAATATCATAGGGAACTTTAATCCCGAAAATTTCTCGCTTGTAGTGGGGACACGTAGCGATCAAGCTGGCAGGAATAATTCCGTCGTGTATTACCTGCTGTTCGTTGTAAATGTCCTTGATGAATAAGTTCAGCGCTTTCAACCGCTGGGCGATTCCCTGCTCAATCTGTTGCCATTCTCCACCTGTGATAATACGGGGGATGATGTCAAAGGGAAATATGCGTTCAATTCCTTCGTCATTGTTATATACCGTGAACGTGATGCCCTGGTTCATGAACAATTCACTTGCGATGTTGTGTTTGCTGATCAGCGTCTCCGTATTGATTTGCTGAAGGCTGGAAAAAACCGACGAATACGGTCTTCTTACTGCTTTGGAGTCGTACATTTCGTCCCAATATCTTGCATCACACGTGTAATTTTTTAAAAAATGATCATTTTTCATCAATTTAGGTATATTTAGTGAAGAAATTTGATGTAATGCACTAATATATTGCTATTATTTCATAGAAACACAAAAATATTTAACATTTTTAGATTAATTTGGAAAGAATTATTTGTAATTCACTTCAAAATAAGTTCGGCATAAAAAAAAATAATAAAATATTGGGTTTTCTGGTCAAGGTGGTCGTATACATTGGGCAGGAGGCGAATGGAGATCGCTTCCAATGCCCAATGCGTTGGTCTAATATTCTTTAGGAGCTGAGGAGCACCTATTTCGATTTATCCGGAAATTCCGGTATGGCCGGAACCCCGGAAGTGCCGCCTTCATTCAACTTCTCAAGCAGCACGGCTATCCCCCGGTTTAGTTGGGCGTCGTTCTGCTGATATTCTTCATAGGGATCGTTGTCCACTTCGATATCCGGATGTACTCCTTCTCCTTCGATGATAAAGGACGACCCATCTGCTGCAAAGTGTGCAAATTCAGGTTTACGCATATCGCCTCCATCAACAAAGGGAAGGCTGCCGCTGATACCCACGACACCGCCCCAGGAGCGTTGTCCGATAAGCGGGCCGATGCCATAATGCCGGAATTGCCAGGGAAAGAGGTCGCCATCGGAAGCCGAGTATTGGTCAATAAGGCAGACTTTTGGCCCTATATGCGCGTCAGGCTTAATGGATGCTGTCTTCTGATTTCTCCGCATGGTGCCCAGCGCTGGCTTGCGGAGGAGCCTTTCAATAATCATGGGCGACACATTGCCCCCACCATTGCCGCGGTCGTCAATGATGAGCGCTTCCTTGTCAAGCTGAGGGTAGAAATACCGTGCGAATTGGTTTAAGCCGTCCGGCCCCATATCGGGTATGTGAACATAGCCGATCCGTCCGTCGCTGGCGGCCGTTACTTTGGCGATGTTCTGCTGTACCCACTCGTGATAATAAAGAGCGGATTCATCGGCAATGGGCTTTACCAAAACTTTCCGCGCCCCTTTATCCGTTGGGGAGCTGTTGATTTCTATTTCAACCAGCTGGTCGGCTTTCCCTACCAGGGTTTCATATAGGTTGGCCACCTCTTTCATGGATTTACCATTGATCGAGATAATATATTCGCCGGTTTTGGCTCCAACACCGGAGGCTTTCAAGGGAGAGGTCAATGCAGTATTCCAGCTTTGGCCGGAAAGGATGCTGTCAATGCGATAGAAGCCACTCGCATGCCTGGTGAAGGTAGCGCCCAATAACCCTAAGGGGATTCGCTCCGCCGTGGGGCGGTCTCCGCTGTTTACGTAGGCATGGCCCACATTCAATTCGCCGATTAATTCACCGATCAAATAGGTGAGGTCATCCCGATGGTTTACATGGGGCACGAGGGAAGCGTATTTTTCGTGCATAGCTTTCCAGTCAACGCCATGCATATGGGGGTCATAAAAATAATCCCGCATCTGTCGCCAGCTTTCATCGTAAATCTGTCGCCATTCGGCTTTTAGATCAACTGTGGTTTTCATGCCTGTCAGGTCGACTTTGCTGGAAGGTGCTCCCATTTTTGATTTGCCCAGATCTTCAATGTAAAAGTCCTCACCCTGGCGGATCAGCATTTTTTTCCGGTCGGGGCTGATCGCATAAACCATGAAATTTCCGATTTCCGTTTCCTTTTTCTCTTCGAGGCTGAAGAATTTAAAGGCGCGGTTATCGCGACTTCCTCCCGAGTAATAGAGTCCATCCGTTGTGGCTACCAGGCCGAAATAAGAACCGGGCGCTACCGGCAGGCTTTCAATACGGTCTGCCAGCCCTTCTTCGTCCACGGAGACCAAAATATTCTCTTTGTCTTCTTTTCCGGATTTCTCCGCTTCGTCTTCCCGTTTCTCTTTGGGTAGGCTTACTTCGTCGCTTTCTGTCCGGAAGGGCGAAGGAGTATCTGCCCGTAGGCGGACGAGGTAGGGGCGGCTCATATCACTATATATGTGGTTCCATTCCGTATTGCCATATATCGGATTAAAGTCTCGTTCGGACACGAAATACAGAAACTTTCCATCGGGGCTAAAGGTTGGCTGACGGCTGTTGTACCACGCATCCGTAACGGCAATGGAGCGTTTCGAATCGATATGGTGAAGATGGATAACGGTGAACTCACGGGCTTTTCCGGGCAGGGAATAAGCAATCCACTTGCTGTCCGGCCCGAAGGTATAGGAATTGATGGTCCCTTCATCGGAATGGATGACCAGCTCTTGGGTGCCCGACTGTACATCGACCCAATAAAGATTTTGGTTGCGGTCGGCATAAAGCAAGCGCTTACTGTCCGGGCTCCAGACGGGGTCGAATTTGTACGAACCGCCGCCGTTGGTTAATTGATGGGCGGGTTCCGTGCCATCCTGCTTTTGGATATACAATTCGTCTTCACCGCTGCGGTCCGATACGTAACTGATCCATTGCCCGTCCGGGCTCCAGCCGACGTTCCGGTCGTGTGCCCCGCTGCTTTGTGTCAGGTTCCGGGTGACACCGCTTTTTGCGGGAACGGTAAAGACGTCGCCCCGGGCGCCAAACACGACCCGTTTCCCATCGGGGGAGAGGTCAGCGGTGTATACAAATTTAGACGCATCCACCTGTTTGGTTCGCCCGGAAGCGAAATCCTCGGCAATGGTAATACGAATTTTTTGTACCTGTTCGCTTTTCAGGTCCAGGCGATAAATGTATCCACCGTTTTCAAAAACAATGGCGTCAGGCCCCAGAGAAGGGAATTTAACATCGTAGTCTTTAAAATCCGTTACTTTCCGGGTCTGTTGAGTATGCCTGTCATACACAAAGAGGTTTGCTATGCGGTCGCGGTCGCTCACAAAATAAATTTTGTCCTGATAGTACATCGGGAAAACGTCCTGTGCGGGGTGGTTGGTCAGGTTTTCGGTGCGGCCAGACGCTACATCAAACAGCCAGATGTCGTCGGCCATGCCACCCCGGTAATATTTCCAGGTTCGGAATTCACGAAATACGCGATTCATCGCCAGCTTGGAGCCGTCTGCGTTATACGATGCCCACGATGCTACGGAGAAAGGTAATTCCGTACTTAGGTCGCCATTGAGTGGCGCCAAATAGAGTTTCCCCTTGAACGCATTGAACGAGCTGCCGCGTCCCCGGTAAATCACATGTTGGTCATCGGGCGTCCATCCCATAACAATATTATTCGGGCCCATTCGATCGGCAACATCATCCCGCGTGAGTGTAGGAGTAAAGGTGATACGCTTGGGTACCCCACCGGTGGAGGGGATGACAAAAACCTCGGTGTTACCATCATATTGTCCTGTAAAGGCAATGTGCTTGCCATCGTGGCTGAATCGGGCAAACATTTCATGGCCGGGATGCGAGGTTAAACGTCTGGCGGTGCCTCCATCCGCTGATACTGTATACAGATCGCCTGCATAGGTAAAAACCACCTGGTCATTATGTATGGTTGGAAAACGTAAGAGTCTGGCCTCTTGCTGCGCAGCGGCGGTTATGCCGGACAGCATAATTATCAGCGATACTATTGTTCTCATCTGGTGTTAATTTGAGCTACCGGTACGAAGATAAGAGAAATGCAGGGCATAAAAAAACCGTCCCGACATTGCCGGGACGGCCGCCCCAATGGGGTTAGGGGCTATCAACCTAAACCTGCCCTTTATTAGCGAAAACAATGCCAATTTTTAGATCAGGAGCCAATATTTATAGATATTTTATGAATAAAATTACATGGTAAAACACACATATTGTTTATGTGTATGATATACAGTTATTTGAGTTGCTGTTGTGGGGAGTTACGCTTTTTGCGGAAGGGTAAAAGAAAAAATCACTTCTTTGTCAGGCGAGCTTTCCAGTGCAATATTACCGTTGTGCCGTTTGATAATTTCTGCACAAATGTACAGTCCCAGACCCATACCGGAGTGATTGGGCATTTCGGAATTACACGCCCGGAAAAACCGGTCAAAAACCCGTCCGACGTAGGTTTGGTATATGCCGACACCCGGATTATGGACGGTAACTTCTACGTTGTCCTTGTCCTTTTTCCAGCTGTTCACGGTAACGGTTCCTTCGTTTTCAGTGTATTTGAGTGCGTTCGAAATTATATTGACCAACACCTGTCCGATGCGCTTCCTGTCGGCCAGGATCGGCGGAAATGATTTGAGGTTAAGTGTGAGCCTACGGTTGGAAGCGATGGGATGAAGTTGTGACACGCATTCAACGATCAACTCATTGAGATCAAACCATCGTTTGGAAAGGGTTAGTTTGTTCTGCGAAACGTTGGTGGTTTCCAAAAGATTATCGACGAGATTCGTCAACCTGTTGACCTGTTTACTCAACTTGTTTACCAAGGCGGGGAGGTTTCCTTTTTGCGTGGGCTGCTGCAACTCACGTTTCAGCAGATCGGTATATCCTTTGATTCCGGTGAGCGGTGTCCGCAGTTCATGGCTGGCGACGCTAATAAAGTCGTCTTTCAATTGCTCTACACTCTTTCTGCCATCGATATCTTTAAAGAGCACGGCAACGCGGTGTTGCGCCGGCTCGCCCGTTCGGAACGCATATACTTCATACCAATGGTTGAGCTCCTTGGCATAGCTTTCGAAGCGTATAGATTCTCCTGTCAATGCAACCTGACCGAAGATTTCAAACCAATATTCTTCGTGCTTCGGGGCGATTTCACGCATGCACTTTCCTGTCGCGTGGTGAATACCGGTTTGTCTTTCAAAGGCCGCGTTGACTTCAAGGAAACAATAGTCGACCGGACGATCACGAAGGTCAAAGAGAATTTCAATGATACAAAGTCCTTCATCTATTGAATCAAATAATGCTTTGTACCTTCTTTCTGTCCACAGTAACGCTTTTTCGGTAGCTTCAGTTGCCGGGTGAACCGAGTCAGATTTCTGGACATCCCTGAGGAAAGGCGGCGGGAAATGGTGAGAAGAAAGTGTGTATAAGGGCGCGGACGCCGAACTATAGCTCGTATATAGGGTTTTCATAGAGTTACATATGTCCAAATCAAATCATTCAAACAAAAAACAGGGCAATCGGTAATTTTGTTTGCCAATTTGGACAAATGTTACAATACCCCAAAAAAGCCGTTCGGAGGCCCCTAGTCCATAATTTTGAGTAGTTCCGCAGCTATGACCCGGTAGCCCCTGTCCGACGGGTGGAGGCCGTCATAGGTCTGCGCAACGGCGGGGACAGGATATGGGTACTCGTCCGATTCCGGGCGGAAGGGGATCCCAATATAGGATGGATAACGGAATTTACGGTATTCTCCTGTGGCGGGATCTTTCAACCATTTGAACCTGATTAATTTCGGTAGTGACAATTTCGGGTGGTGATAAAGATCTACAACGGGTAGATTTTCCAAACGGGCGATGGCACAAAGGGTGTCTACCAGTGCCTGAAGTGTCTGTCCGTTCCGGTTCGCCCTGTATGATCCCCACGCATTGTTCTTATAATCATTGATGTAGACGAAGTCGGATCTTTGCATAGGAGTAATAAGCACGACCTTCGCCTCTGGGTTTAGGCTGCGTAGCTTATTGAGAATGATGCGGAAAGCCCCGCTGGTGGTTCCGGAGCCCGTATTGTTCCGGAAGTCGGATACCGAGCCAGAAGGAAGCCCGGCCCACCAATCATTTGTTCCCAAAAAAACAGTGTACAGGTCGGCCTTTTCAAGTCCGATTTCATCAATGTGCTCAGCAATCCGTACGGCTGTCCACCCGTTGTATCCCCGGTTAATGTATCGGATGTTCGGTCGTTTTTCCGTGACAAGGGTCATGTAGCCTTTTGTAATGCGGTTCCCCGTTTCTTCCGGGTGGTCGTTGAGGTAGGTAATGGAATCACCCAGCGCCAGCCACACCTGTTGTTTTTGTCCAAATGAGCAACAGAAAAGAATAATTAGCGTACAAAAAAGGTTCGTTTTCATCGTTTGAGTGGTTTATAAATAGTTGCTTCGTGTGGCCGCCATAATCAACTCGGCCACGTTTTTTGCTTCAAATTTGTTCATGAGGTTACGGCGATGGGTAATGATGGTGAGTGGACTGATATGGAGTTCTTCTGCAATGACCGTGCTCGTCTTTCCATCCGCCAGCAGCCTCAGGATTTCTTTTTCCCGTTTGGTGAGCTGGGGTATCCCCTTCACATCATTGTCTGTGGGGCGGGTCATAATTTTTTGGACTTCATCGCTGAAGGTAACCTGGCCCCCGAGGGCCTGGTGGATGCAGAATGACAACTCCGAAAGCGAAGTGTTTTTCAGTAAGTACCCATTAGCTCCATGCTGCACGGCCTGCATAATGAAACTTCGTTCGGCGTGGTTACTTAAAAATAGTATTACAATGTCCGGATAAAGGCGTTTGATCTCCAAGCAGAGGTCAATGCCATTTGCATCGGGTAGAATAATATCAAGCAATATGACATCCACGGGGTTGAACTCCAGGAACGGCAGCAGCATCGAACCCGACGAAAAAGTCTCTATTATGGTGAACTCACCGTCTTCGGCCAATGCAGTTTTCAATCCCTGGATAACAACGGGATGATCATCCACTAATACGATTCGGATCGAATCCTTCCTCATGGTCATGTAGTTCAATATGAACGGTAGTTCCTTCTCCGGGTGCAGAGATCAATTCCAACTTGCCCAGGTAATAAGAAACGCGGCTCTTGATAGTTGAAAGGCCAATTCCGTCGTTTTTTTCAAGCTTCGTTTTATCAAAACCTATACCATTGTCCTCCACCGCAATGATAAAATCACGTTCGTTTTGGCTACATTGAACGACGATGTTCGTTGCTTTGCCGTGCCGGACAGCATTGGAGAGCAGCTCCTGTACGATGCGGTACACAGTGATTTGCAGCGGCCTCGAATTGGTGTTTGTTAGATCGAAAGGCTGGAAGTCAACGTTGATCCCTGCACGAGTATAAGCATCACATTGATCACGCAGGGCGGCCTCCAGTCCAAATTTAAACAGCGCTTCGGGCATCATGTTTCGCGCTGTCCGCCGGAGTTCAGCAACGGAGCTATCCAGTTGACGGATTACGTTATCCAACCCCGTACCGAATGATTTTTCCGGTAGGCTGGCCGCCCAACCGGAGAGATTGATTTTAACAGCGGCAAGCATACCCCCCAGACCATCGTGCAGGTCGCGGGCAATACGCTTCCGTTCCCGTTCCTCGCCGTCCAGAAGCGCTTTCGTTACGGCCAATTGCTTGTTCTGCTCCAATTCCTTTACCTGTTGCTCGTGATTGATGGCCATTTGTTCACCAAGGCGTTTTTCCTTGCGGTAATAGGCAGCCGAAATGCAAGCAATCACCAGGAGGGCCGCACAACCCAGACATAGCCCCCAGGTGAATATGCGGTTCATTTTGGCCTCCCATTCTGCTTCCGTTTTTTTAGCTTTTAAAAGTGCTATTTCGTGCTGTGATTCCGCGTGTTGGAACTTGGCCTCCATCTGGTATATTTTTTCCGTTAGGCGGGCTTCGTTCAGGCTGTCAGCAACGGTACTATATGTTTTTAGCCAACGATATGCTTCGTTAAAATCGCCCAGCTTTTCGTAAGTCTCGCTTAAGTTCCGGTAGTATATCATTTTGGTACGGCTGAATGGTGTATGACCGGCCTCCGCCAATGGCAACAGTACGTCTCTTGCCTCCTTGTATCTATTCAGAAAGTAAAGGGCTCTGAACTTTTCGTGAAGGAAAGATTCCTGTGTGAGGGAGTCTTTAAGCTGAGCGGCGAGCGCGCTACCTCGGTTTATGGCCACAAGCGCGTTGCCATAAGACTTTTGTTCGATCCGGAGACGGGCTTCGTTAAGCAGGTGTCTCAGATAATAGAGCGATTCCAGGTTGTCCCCGATCAGCGCGGGCACCTTCTTATGGTATTTTTCAGCTTCGTCCAATCGTCCCCGGATGGCGAAATTATCCACCGCCGCTATATAAATCGATAACCTGAGAACGTCTCTCACTTCCGCCGAGTCCAGCATCGATAGCGCGTGGCCGATATGTATTCCGGCTTTTTCGTATTCACTTTCGTTGGCAAAAAGTGACCCGATGGATAAGTACATTCTCGGTAATTCATTATATAAGCCCGCTGATCGGGTGTAAGGAATCACTTTTTCCAAAAAGATACGAATCACCGACTCCGTATCATCTTTACGCTGTAACAAAACAGCATAATTATACCAGATGGCCGCCCGTAAGGTGTAGGCGGTTTTAAACGTCAGTTTATGTACGTTGAGGATGGAGTCGGCGTCAAGAAATGCCTGTTCACTTTTCTCCGGGGCAGTAGTGAGGTAAACTTTGCCCACATAATATAGGTGGCATGCCCTCATATAGTGCGAACGGCCTGCTAATTTCCATCCTTTTTCTAAATAGCCCTTCGCTTTATTGCTGTCCTGATCGGCCCAATATTCGGCTAAGTGGTAAGCCGCCCGTGACCGCAGGCTATCAGAAGGATGGGTAGCAAGCGCGTTTTCTAAACTGTCAACCAATTTTCTGCTTTCCAGCGGCGGTTGGGAATATGCCATCGTGAGCGAAGCAAAGGTGCCGAGTATGAACACGAAACGCTTCATAGCCACAATGATACGAACAACTATTCGCAGTTTTCCGAAATTTTGGTGATTTTCGTTTATATTGCCTATTCTTGAGCCGAAAATTTATCTATTCATGCATCCTACCAAACATCATTTTTTGGTGCTCGACGGACTTCGGGGCGTTGCAGCATTAGCGATTGTTGTCTTCCATTTCATGGAGATTGTTCAAACGGACATCACCATGAATGTTATCGGTCATGGCTTTTTAGCTGTCGACTTTTTTTTCTGTCTTTCCGGTTTTGTCATTGCCTATGCGTACGGTAACCGGATGAAAGAAATGGGGGCACTCACATTCTTCAAGCGAAGGTTCATCCGCCTGCATCCGCTGGTGGTTCTGGGTTCGGTATTGGGGTTGCTGGCTTTCCTTTTTGATCCATTTAGTGCTGCGTCCGGCAACTATTCGATCTGGCAAATCGTTTTGGTTTTCCTGGCGTCCGTTTTTATGGTTCCATATCCCGTTATGGAAGACCGCTATTTCAACCTTTTCGGTTTAAACGCACCTGCATGGTCTTTATTTTGGGAGTATATGGCCAGCATATTATATGGGTTGATACTTTACAGGCTTACCAAACGGTGGCTGGCGGTCCTGGTGGTGATTATGGCCTCCTTGCTGACAATGGTTGCCTGCCGATCCGATGTATTGATCGGCGGATGGAACGGGGAGACTTTTTGGGATGGAGGTATCCGCATCGGGTTTTCGTTCCTAATGGGGATGCTGATCTATCGCGCCAAGTGGAATATCAAGAATCGCATGGGGTTTCTTGGGTTATCGTTGTTATTGGGATTGGCCTTCGTAATGCCTTTCTTTGCTTTAAACTGGCTGGTGGAGTTACTGATTGTCGTATTCATATTTCCTTTTATCATTTCGCTTGGAAGTGCCACCCGGCTGGAAAGCAGTCTGGCCGATATATGTAGTCTATTCGGTCGTATTTCCTATCCGTTGTATATGACCCATTACGCCGTCATGTGGATGTTTGGGAGCTATGTCGCTACCGGACCCGCGAAGGGCGAACTGTATGCCGTGGTTGTGGGCGGTACCGTCCTGCTTTTCGTTTTTGCCTATCTGGTAATGAAGGTTTATGATACGCCTGTCCGTAACTATTTGAATAAGCGGTTTGCTGGAAAAAAAAGGCTATCTTCGCCGGATTAACCTCAACGTGATTTTAATATGAACGAGCAACTGCGTATACGAAGCGGAAATAAATGTGAATTGTGCGGCAGAGAGGCCGAGTTGGCTGTATACAGCGTGGCACCTGATGACCATGCAGATAATGAGGTAGCCATCTGTAAATCCTTAATTGGCCAGATCGATGGCACGGAAACGCTGAATCCGGATACGTGGCGCTTTCTTCCGGAAGCGATGTGGAGTGAAGTGCCGGCCGTACAAGTGTTGGCATGGCGTATGTTAAACCGCTTAAAAGGTGAAAGCTGGGCGGCCGAAGCGTTGGATATCCTTTATCTCGATGAAGATACATTGGAATGGGCGAAAGCGGTGGATGCGCCTGAAGAACCCGGTGAAATTCGGGTTCATAAAGATGCATTTGGGAATATTCTCCAAAATGGGGATTCGGTTGTACTCACAAAAACGCTCGACGTGAAAGGAAGTAGTTTAAGTGCTAAGCTGGGGACCGTGGTGAAAAATATCCGGTTGGTGGAAGATAATCCAGAACAGATTGAGGGGCGTGTTGAAGGACAACTCATCGTTATACTTACAAAATATCTAAAGAAGCAGGGGTAATTCTTGTCGATCGAGTCCGCAGTGAATTTACCGGATTAGCCCGCGCTGCCCGTATGGATCGGTGTCCAGGGCCAGTGCGGCCACAGCCCGGGTAATTCGGATGGCATTCCAATTTTTATACCGTTGATATCAGTATGTTGATCGTATCGGAGTCCGTTGACTGTCCGATTCGGACACTGTTGTTCCCTCGCGGACAATTGAACCGTCCCAAAGAGTAGATGAGGGGGGGAATCGCTGGGGTTCCGTATCAGACAGAGCCTATTTGTTAACCGCCGCTACATGAACATACCGGCTGTCGGACACGGTTTCTCCACCGAACGACATGAAAAAGCCAAATAGCTCTACTTCCGTTCCTGCCCAGTCTTCGTCTGCTGACAACGTACATTGGGCGGAGCGGCGGGTCGTTTCATTTGGGAAAAAAATCCAACAGTCAAATTTTTGTGAATAGAGGGCGAAGGTCACTTGATCGCTATCATGGGCACCGCTTTCCTTGGAATTGTTATCCCATGTAACGGTCAGGTCACCACCTGACCACACCGTAGCCACTTTCGTTAAACCGGGTAAAGTGCCCTTACTGATCGTAAATTTGCTCCAGTCGATTCTCAATTCGGGATACGCTCCAGCAATCGCCATCTTTTTATTAACAGAAAGGGCCAGGTTGAATGCACTCATGTTCATCGACTCCGCTGCTTGACGAAAACTCTGGCGTATAATGATCTTAAGCGGTTTCAGTGATTCCATGATCAGTTTCATCGCTTGTTCGTTAGCCAATCGGGCTTCACTTCTGGGTTTGTGGCTTTTCCGGGGTAGACCGCGGATTACGTCTTTGTTTTTCCATTTGTAACCTACCACACTCCCCACTTTCCCACTAAACCCTCCATTCGGACCGTTAGTTAGTATTGCCATATCCTCTTTTTATTTTTCAATGTAAAACGTTATTTATCGAAATAAAAGTAACAAAAAATTATTCGAATATAAAAAGATAATAATAGGGATTTGCCCCTATAAAGTCCCTATGAAAACCCTATCATGTACGAATTAGATACTAATTTATAGTCAACTGTCACGCTTGGTATGTGCCGCTTCTGCCGACTTGCGTTAACGATTTTTACTTGTGCAAACGGTTGCTTTCCGGTAGCGTTTGTCAAAGCTCGATTTTAACTGTAAATTGTCTAACTAATTCAAAGTTGTTGGGTACATTCACGTCAATACCAATAAGCCGCATTTATGGAACAGGGGAAACTAAGTAATTACCGAGTTGCATCCGTAGATGTTTACCGAGGTTTTGTCATGCTGTTAATGATGGCGGAGGTGTTGAATTTCTCCGCTGTATCGGAGGCGTTGCCAGATAGTGCTTTTTGGCATTTGCTGGCATTTAACCAAAGTCACGTAGCGTGGCAATGGCTTAGCCTGCACGATTTGATCCAGCCCTCGTTCAGTTTTTTGGTTGGCGTGGTGCTGCCTTATTCCATTGCCAGCCGCAAAAGCCGGGGGGATACACCTGGATCGATAATGGCGCACGCCGTCAAACGTTCCATCATTTTGATTTTGTTGGGAATATTTCTTCGGTCCATGCACGCCAATCAAACCTATTTCACGTTTGAGGATACCCTTACACAAATTGGATTAGGATATACGTTTTTGGTGTTGCTTGCGTTTTGTAATCCCCGGACACAGCTGGTCACGCTGGGCGTTATTTTGTTTGGTTATTGGCTGCTATTCGTCCTATATCCCCTTCCCGGGTCGGACTTCGACTACCGGGCAGTGGGTGTTCCGCCGGATTGGCCCTGCAATATGGACGGATTTGCTGCGCATTGGAATAAAAACACCAATGCGGCCTGGGCATTTGACACCTGGTTTCTTAACCTGTTTCCCAGGGAAAAAGTCTTTTTATACAATGGAGGCGGATATGCCACACTTAGTTTTATTCCGACGTTGGGGACCATGATTTTAGGACTCATTGCCGGTAATATATTACGTTCGGATAGGGGAGCACCGGCGCGGATCCGGACATTTCTGTCGTGGGGGGTGATGCTGATGTTGATCGCCGTATTTTTCCATTTGACTGGAATCAATCCAATCGTGAAGCGGATCTGGACACCTGCTTGGACACTGTTCAGTGGCGGAATCTGTTTTTTGTTTCTGACGGCGTTTTACGGGGTTATTGATGTGGCCGAGAAAGACAGATGGTCATTTTTCCTAAAAGTGGTCGGTGCCAATTCGATAGCGGCATATGTCATTGCTGATGGCGGCATTCGAACGTTTTTCGACCGGTCGTTATATATTCACTTAGGACAAGATTTCGACCAACTGTTCGGCCCCGCTTATGCAACGCTGGTATCGGGATCGATGGTACTCCTGCTGGAATGGCTGCTACTCCATTGGATGTACCGGCGGAAGATTTTTATTAAGGTATAAGTGCTGAGGGAGGTGGGCCTGTCTTTTAAGAAGTAATGGCCAGCAATCTATCCCGTACCAGCAAGCAAGCGCCAACGATGCCTGCTTTATCACCCAGTTGGGATATGGTAAGGTGTGTGTCGTTATTGACCAGGCTAAGGGAATATTTGTTCAGGCTATTTTTAATAGGCAGCTTGATGTAATCACCGGTTGTCGCCAACCTACCACCCAGAATGATCAATTCTGGGTTAAACAGGTTAACCAGCGTGGCCATCCCTTTGCCGATTTTTTCTCCTGCTTCTGTAATGATTTCGATCGCCAGGGTATCGTCGTTGTTTGCTGCTTTGATGATGTCATCCAGTTTGATGTCATCCGGATTGGCACGTCGGTTGGTGACGATGCTGGTTGCTCCTTGGTTTATTTTTTCCTTGAACAAGCGGGTGATGGCCTGACCGGAAGCCTCGGTTTCCAGGCAGCCTTTTTTTCCGCAATGACAGAGAATTTCGTTGCCGAACATGGGTATATGTCCAAGCTCGCCGGCAAACCCGGATTTGCCGTAATACAATTGTCCATTCACCATGATACCCATGCCGATCCCATGGTCGAGGTTGACAAACAGCACGTTTTTTTCGTCTTTTACTCCGCCGCTACAGAACTCACCATAGGCCATAGCCCGTGAATCATTTTCCAGGTAAGTATGGATGCCAAGGGATGATTCAATGATTTTGCTGAGCGGATCTTCATGGAAATTAAAGAAACTGTAACTGTAGCCGGTGGTGCAGTTGATCCGCCCACTGAGGTTGACGCCAATCCCGAGGATTTTTTCCCGATGTACAGCACTGCTTTGAATGAATTCATCGATCACCGCGCACAATTTATTTAGCGATTCTTCGGTATTGTTCAACAAATACGGGACTCCCATCGTTACCTTGATCAGGTTGCGTTTGAAATCCATTAGACCGATGTTGATGTAGAAGTTTTTGACTTCGACTCCCACGAAGAACGCTGAATCAGGCTCCAGGCCGTAAAGATTGGGTTTGCGGCCTACACCGGCACCGGTCTTCCCATAGTCTCTCGCCAGTCCATCCGCGATCAGTTCATTAACCAACTCGTTGACTTTGGGGATGCTGATATTCAGTGTTTTGCTGAGGTCGGTCAGGGTGGTGTTTCCTTCATTCGCAAACTGTGTTAAAATGCGCTTCTTGAGTTGTATGTTTTTATAAGCCACACCCGAAAGTTCGGGACGGTGCAAATCTTCAAAAAAAGTAGCGCTCTGCTGCTCCATGTTTGATGATGCGTTCGAATGGTGTTAGCGTTTGCAAAGATATATATTTTTAAAAAAAATTAGAAATTAAAGGTGAGTTTGATGCGTATGGGCACTGAAATCGGCAAAAGAATGTACAGTTTTTAAGTACAAGCTTTGTTATAGCAGAATTTTACATAAATAAATGGTCAAATAAACCGCAATTAAAAAAATAATTTAAAATTTATTTGCATGATTTGAAAATATGTTATTATTTAGC
>Ga0079224_100002161_pt1 | contig 23572 bp, 13 predicted proteins | sample Stecom2015_FD_80414 | JGI IMG/M metagenome (GOLD analysis project Ga0079224, IMG submission 80414) | Agricultural soil microbial communities from Utah to study Nitrogen management - Steer compost 2015 | ecosystem: Environmental > Terrestrial > Soil > Agricultural land | place: USA: Utah... | reverse complement strand
GCTCCGGCGGTTCGCGCGGGTGTTCGAGGTCCGCGCGCAGATCTGGTACAGCGCATATCCCGAGCTGACCGTGGCCGACGTGCTCCGGAACCACCACCTACGCGAGCTGCTCGCCGGCGATCTGGACGCCGCGTCGGCGAGCGCGCTGTGTGCGCTCCTCTGACGCATGCGCGTCGATCGATCGGACGTGCAGGGCCTCGTGGCCTCGGGATTCGGAGCCCATCCGGCTTCGACCCTGCTCCTCATGCGCTTCGGACCCAAGGGGGCGCGCGACTGGCTTCGCCGGCTCTTGCCGTTCGTGACCTCGGCGAGGCGCGGCGAGCGGCTCGAGCCGGTTCACCTGAACGTGGCGCTCAGCTTCATGGGCCTCACACGGCTCGGCCTCCCCGCGGAGACGCTCGCGGCGTTCGCGCCGGAGTTTCGCGCCGGCATGGCGGCACGCGCGCCGGTGCTCGGCGACGTGGGGGAGGACGATCCGCGGCACTGGGAGTTCGGCAACGCCGAGCGCCCGGTGGACGCGCTGCTCCTCGTCTACGCGCGCGACGAGCCGATCCTCGAGGGGAAGCGCCGCGAGCTGCTCGGCCTGGCCGAGCGCTTCGACGTCTCCTGTCTCGAGCTCCCGACCTACCTGGATCCCGAGCACCGCGAGCATTTCGGGTTTCGGTTCGCCGTGTCCGAGCCGCGCATCCGGGGTGGGCTCGCGCGCGGTCGGGGCGGCGTGAGCCTTCCGCCCGGCGAGTTGCTCCTTGGCTACCCGAACGTGAGCGGGGAGCGTGCCCCGACCCCGCTCGCGCCCTTTCGGCGCTCGACCCGCGAGGCGCCGCTCCTCGGGCCGCGCGGGTGCGTCGATCTCGGGCACAACGGGACCTACCTCGTGCTCCGCAAGCTCGAGCAGCGGGTCGCGTTGTTCTGGAGTACGGCCCAGAAGCTCGCGCGCCGGGGCGGGGCTCCGGCGGATCCCGGGGTGGTCGCGGCGCGCTGGGTGGGGCGCTGGCCAAACGGCGCGCCGCTCGCGCGCTATCCGGACGGCGCGCCGGATAGCGTCCCCGAGGACGATCGGTTCACCTATCGGAACCTCGACCCCGAGGGGCGAAAGTGTCCGGTGGGAGCGCACGTGCGTCGGGTCAATCCGCGCGACGGGCTCGCCGAGTCCCGCGCGCACCAGCTGGTCCGCCGCGGACGGCTCTACGGGCCGCGGGCCCTCGATCCGGCCGTCGATGACGGCGTGGAGCGGGGCCTGGCCTTCGTGGCGCTCAATGCGGACCTCGCCCGGCAGTTCGAGACGGTCCAGCAGAGCTTCGTGAACGGCCCGTCTTTCGGTGGCCTCCGCGGAGAGCGCGATCCGCTGCTCGGCTGCGACGCCGAGGACGAGGCGGGCATTCGCCGCGCGTTCACCGAGCCCGGGTTCCCGGCACGCCGGCGCACGGGCCCGCTGCCGCGATTCGTGCGGATGCGCGGCGGCGAATACTTCTTCTTACCCGGACTGTGCGCGCTCGGTTATCTCGCCGAGGGGTGATGGGGCCCGCTCTCCGCCCGGGGGGCGGGCGGCCGGTTGGAGGCTCACCCGCCCTTCCTGAAGCGGGTGCCCGAAACCTGGGCAAAGGTCGTGCGGAGTCCTCCCAGCGTCGCACATCATGCCGGCACGCGAGCCGCGGGGAAAAAAGGCTGTCCGGAAGCTCTCCGGTTTTCGTCAAGGGATGATAGCCTGCTCTTCGCGCGCATGTCCTCGATCAGTCCCAAAGCGGACAATCCGAAGGCGGAAGTGCGACGGCGCCCGGCCAGCGCGCTCGCCACGAAACTCTGGGAGATCACCCAGGCGCTCGAAGAGCACTTGGCGGATCCCCGAGACGTCCTCGAAACGCTGGTGAGCTCGGTCGCCAAGGGCGAGCCCGCCGAGGCCACTTGGGAGCTCCTCCATCGAGCGGCCTCTCGTGACAAGAAGGTTTCCGAGCTCGCGCAGGAGTACGAGCAGATCGCGCACGACAAGCGCATCAAGCTCCTCGCGCCCGAGCAACAGGCGTTCATCTTCCGACAAGCGGCGGAGTTCTTTTCGTCCGTGTACGGGGACGCGGATCTCGCCGTCGGCTACGCCGAGCGCGCGTATACCGTCGCGCCCGAGAGCGAGGGCACCTTTGCGCTGCTCGAGTCGCTGCTGACGGGCACCGGGCGGCTCGCGCGCCTCGCGCGCTTGTACGCGGAGAGCGCGGAGCGCAGCGCGGATCATGAGGCGAAGCGTTTGTTGCTCGGGCGGGCCTTCGGCATCGCGGGCGTGCTCGATGACGGCGACGAGCTCGTGATCGACACGGGGCGCCGCATCCTCGAGATCGCGCCGGAAGAAGACTCGGTGCGGGACGCGGTGATGCAACGGCTGATCGCGGCGGGCCGTCACGCGGACGTCGTCGATCTCTTGGAAAAGGCGCTCGCGCGCGAGCCCGCTCCCGCTCCCGAGGAGGCGCGGCTCCACCGCGAGCAGCTCATCGACCTGTGCTTCACGGTGCTGCAGAGCCCCGAGCGCGCGCTGACTCACCTCGAAGGGTTGCTCGCGCTCGACCCGACGCACGAGATGGCGCGCAAGGCGGCCGAGGGCATGCTCGAGCACAAGCAGCTCATGCCGCGAGCGGCGGCGGCGCTCTCGGACGCGTATCAGGCCGCGGGCGAGCTCGATCGCGCCGTGAGCATGCTCACCTTCGAGCTCAAGCACGTGCGTGGCCCGCGCCGCGTCGAGGTGCAGCGACGGCTCGCGATTTTGCGGCAGGACGTGCTCGGCGACGTGAGCGGAGCGCTCGAGCTGCTCGGGCCGGTCGTCGCGGGCGACCCGGGCGACGACGCGCTTCGGCAGCGCTACGTCGCGCTGAGCCTCGCGCTCAATCAACCGGACCAGGCGGCGCGCCTCTTGTCGCGCGCTCTGTCGACCCACCGCGACTCCGGCGTGCGGGCGCGCGTCGGCGTGGACGTCGGCAACGTCTACGTCCGCTCGGGCGATCTCAAGCGGGCGCACCTCGCGTTCTCGAAGGTGCTCGAGAGCTCCGCCGACCCCGGGGCGTCGCTCGAGGCGGCGCGCCGCATGGCGGATCTCTTCTCGGACACGCTCGACTCCGCGGAGCTCGCTCGCGTGCTCGAGACGATCGTCCGCCTCGAGCCGGAGCGGGAGACGCGCCAGGCGGCGGCGCGGCGGCTCGCGCGCCTCGCCGACGGTGAGCTCGGCGACGCAGAGCGGGCCATCGTGGCCTGGCGGGCCCTGGTGGGCTCGCCCTGGACGGACGAGGCGCTGTCGCGGCTCGACGCGCTCTACGAGCAGGCGGGCGATCAGCTCGGGCTGTCGGACGTGCTCGCGTTTCGGGCCGAGCGCACGCGCGATCCGGTCGAGGCGCGCGAGCTCGCGGTGCGGGCGCTCGAGCTCCGGACGGCGGGCGCGCGGGACTCGGAGGCGTCCATCGCGGCGTACCAGAGCTTCGCCGAGCGCTTCGGGCCGTCGCGCGAGCTGCACGCGCGCCTCGTGCCGCTGCTCGAGCAGACCGGTCGCTTCGCCGAGCTCGCGGAAGTGCTCCTGCGCGAGATCGAGCTCGTGCAACCGAGCGAGCGCGGCGCGCTCTGGGCGCGGCTCGGGCAAGTGCGCCTCTCGCGCCTCTCCGATGCGCGCGGCGCGCTCGACGCCTTCGCGCGGGCCTTCTCGCTCGACGCTTCGGATCGCGCGGCGCGCGCGGGCCTCGAGCGGTTGCTCGCCATCGAGTCGACGCGCATCGCCGCGGCCGACCTGCTCGAGCCCGTGTACCGCGCCTCGGCGACACCCGCCGAGCTACTCAAGGTGCTCGAGGCACGGGCCGAGGGGGAGAGCACGGCCGAGGCGCGGCTCGCCGCACGCGACGAGGTCATCTATCTCTCCGAGAACGAGCTCGCCGATCCCGATCGCGCGCTCGAGCACGCGGTGCGCGCGCTTCGCGACGCGCTCGAGAACGAGCCGTCCGCCGCGGGGGACTGGTCGGTGGTGGTGCTCCGGCTCGCCCCGGCGTGCACGAGCCCGACGCGCCGGGCGGAGCTCTTGCTGTGGGCGGCGGGGTCGCTCGACGTGCTCTCGCAGGAGTCCTTCGAGCTGGCCCGCGCCGCGGGGGACGCGGCGGTGGCCGCTGGCGATATCGAGCGCGCGATCGAGGTCTATCGCCGCGCGCTGCAGTTCGACCCGAGCTCGCGCGAGCTCGTGCAGCGCATCGACGAGCTCCTCTCGCAGATGGGCGCTCCGGAGGAGCGGCTGTCACTGTACGCGGCCGCGCTCGCGCGCGAGACGGATCCGGCGCGCCGCCGGGAGCTCTTGCACGCGCTCGCGCGCCTCCAGCGGTTGGAGCTCGGGGATCGTTCCGGCGCCGTCGCGACGCTGCGGACCGCCGTCAGCGAGGACCCGCGCGATCTCGCGGCGCACGAAGCGCTCGTCCAGGTGCTCACGGAGGGAAGCGACCACGCCGCCGTGCGCACGGAGCTCGAGCGCGTGCTGCCGCTCGTCGACGCGGAACGCAGGCCCGCCGTGCTGGTCGAGCTCGCTGCCGCGACGGAGCGCGCCGGCGACGCGGCCGGCGCCCTCGCGTACTACCGCGAGCTCTTGGCCACGGTGGAGCTCGAGGATTCGGTGCTCACGAACATCGAGCGCCTGGCCCTCGCTGCCTCCGACGTGGCGACGCTCGAGACGGTGCTGGACCGGCGGCTCGCCGCCGCGCTCGAGCCGGCCCGGCGCGCGGAGCTGCTCGAGCGCCGCGGGGATCTCGCGCAGGCGGGCCGGAGCGACGTGGTGCTCGCCGCGCGGCTCTGGTTCGAGGCGGCGCGCCTGCTCGAGGGCCCGCTCGACGATGGACTCTCGGCGGTGCGCCTCTATTCGCGGGTGCTCGAGGCCGACGCGACGCACACGGAGGCGGCCGAGCGGCTCGTCGAGCTCTGCTCCGAGCTCGGGGACTGGGCTCGGCTCCGCGCTGCCTTCGACCTGCTCGTGGCGAGCGCTGGCGAGCGCGAGCTCGCGAACACGCTGCTCAAGATCGAGAGCGCGGCGCGCGCGAACGGCCAGGGACAGCTCTTCGCTGCGCTCTCCGACATCGCGCTCGCCCGCGTGACCGAGGCCGCTCGCCGGCGCGCCGTGCTGCTGGCGAAAGCCCGAGCGCTCGGGACCGTGCCCGAGGCCGCCGAAGAAGCGAGCGCCCTCTTCCGCGCGCTGATCGGGGAGCCGTCGACCGAGATCTTCGCCGCGGCGGCGGAGGGGTTCGCCGAGTTCTTGCGGCGCACCCCGCGCACGGCGGCGCGGGTCGACGACCTTCGGTGGCTGTTCGGCGTCCGCGCCGAGCGCGCGGCGGATCCCGTGAGCGTCCAGCTCGAGTGGGCTCGCGCCGAGGAGCAGGAGCTCGGAGACGCGGCCGCGGCGATGGCGCTCTACGAGCGCGTCGTCGCGCAGGATCCGGAGCAAGCGGAGGCGTGGACGGAGCTCGCGCGCCTGCAGGCTGCGGCCGGAGACGCCCAGGGGGCCTTCGCCTCGCTCGACGCGTTGTCGGCTCGCCTCGATCCCGATGCGCGGCTGCCCGTCGAGGTCACGAAAGCGGCGCTGCTCATGGACGAGCTCGGCCGCCCCGTGGATGCGCTCGATCTCGTCCGACCGATCCTCGCGCAGAACCCGAGCGACGTCTCCGCGCTGCGCATCGTGCACCGCGCGCTCTCGGTGCCGAGCACGCGCGTCGACGCGGCGGAGCTGCTCGAGAACGCCGCCGAGGCCGCCGACGACCCGGAGCAGCGGGTCGCAGTGATCGAAGCATTGCTCGCGATCAGCGCGGATGACCCCGCGCTCGCCGCGGCGCGCGGGCGCTGGCTCGCGCAGCTCATCGAGAGCAAGGAGAACGAGCCGGAAGAAGCGCTGCGCATCGCCCTGCGGGGAGCGGAGGCCGCTCCCGGCGAGGAGGAGCTCTGGAGCTTCGCGGAGCAGATGGCGCGGCGGCTCGAGCAGCCCCAGCCCGTCGCCGAGGCGTACGCTCGCGCGCTGTCGCGCGGGCCCGAGCCGAGCATCGCCGAGCGGCTCGGCCGGCGGATGGTCGAGTTCCACGAGGAGTGGTTCGACGAGCCGGAGCAGGTGATCGCGCTCCTCGAGCGCGTGCTCACGCTCTGCCCCGACGCGACGTGGGCGTTCGAGCGGCTCAAGCTCGCGTTCAACGCCGCGGGCCGCTGGCAACAGCTGTTCGCGCTCTACGATCGAAGGCTCGCCCTCCCGCTCGAGAGCGGAGAGCGCCTCGAGATCCTGCGCGAAGCCTCGATGGCGGCGCGCGACTTCGCCGACGATCCGGAGCGCGCGATCCTCTACTTCGAAGCGCTGCACCGCGAGGCGAAGGACGACGCGCGCGTGGAGGCTTCGCTCGAACGCCTGTACGAGCGGCACGGCAAGAAACGGCCGCTGATCGAGCTGCTCTCGGCGCGCCTGGAACGCCTCCAGAAGGCCGAGCGCTCGGCGCTCCGCGTGCGCATCGCCGAGCTCTGGCTCGAGCTCGGTGAGCCGGAGCCAGCCCTCGCGCTCGCCGAGGCGTTGCTCGAGAACGAGGAGCGGGTCGAGGAGGCCGTCCAGGTGCTCGAGCGCATCCTCGAGCTGCCGCGCGCCCGCGAGGCGGGCGAGGACGGCGGCCCGAGCGCGCTGCGCCGCTCGACGGCCCACCTCGAGCGCCACTACGAGGAGGTCGGCCAGATCGTCGAGCTGGTGCGCATCCTCGTGATCGAGCACTCCGTCGCGGAGTCGCGCGAGGAACGGCGCGGGCTGCTCGAACGGATCGTCAATCTTCGCCTGCGCGATCTCGACGACACGGAGGGAGCGTTCGAGGCCGTCTCGGAGCTCGTGCTCCTCGATCCCGGCAACCTGACGTACAGGAAGCAGCTCGGGGAGCTCTCGCGTCGCGTCGGTGCGGACGCGCGCCGGGTGGACGTCTTGATCGCCGCGCAGAACGCCGACGTTTCGCTCGAGGTCCGGGCGGCCGTGCTCAACGAAGCGGCGCAGGTCCGGCGCTACTCGCTCGGCGAGACGGACGGCGCCATCACGCTCTATCGCGACGTGCTCGGGCTCGCCGAGGCACCGCCGCCGGCGCTGCTCGAAGCCGCGCGCGCTCTCTCGGAGCTCTTGCGCTCGGGGGGCGAGGCGGCCGAGCGCGTGAACGTGCTCGAGCGGCTCGCCGAGCTCGAGACCGAGGCTTCGGCGCGGCGGGCAGCGCTCGGTGAAGCGGCCGAGCTCGCGTTTCAGGAGCTCGGGGACGCGCCGCGTGCGATCGCGGCGTACCGGCTGCGGCTCGCCGACGACGAGACGGATCTCGAGGCGATGGACGGGCTGTGCCGGGCGCTCGAGGCGATCGAGCGCTGGGACGAGCTCATCGCGTCTCTCGAGGCGCGCGCCTCGATCGTGTCGAAGGCGGACGCGCGGCGGGATCGCGTGCGCATCGCGCGGCTCCACGCCGACGTGAAGGCGGACCGGCCGGCGGCGATCCTCGCGTTCCGTCGCGTCGCGGAGCTCTACGGCAGCGATCGCGAGACGTTCGAGGCGCTGTCCGAGCTGCTCGCGGCCGAGCAGCGCTGGAACGAGCTCGCCGAGCTCTTCGTCGAAGAGATCGAGCGCGAGGCGGACCGCGAGCGGCAACGCGAGCTCGAGCTCGCGCTCGGCGCGCTGCACGAGCAGCGCACCGGAAAGCGCCTGGACGCGCTCGAGGCGTACGTCGCCGGCGAAGACTGGCAGAGCGCGATCCGCGTCGCGGGCGCGGCCCACACCGACGGCGAGACGGGGCGGCGCGTCTGCTCGCGGCTGCTCGAGCTCTCGACGTCCGTGTGGCTCGAGTCCAAGGCAGGGCCGGAGACGGAGCCCGCGCGCGCTGCGGACTGGGCGATCACCGAGCTGTGTGCGCGCTTGCTGGAGGACGGCGAGTACGGCGCGGTCGTCGAGCGCTTGCTGTCGGGCAGCGAGCTCCCGCTGCCGGAGCGGCGCCGGCGCGAGCTCCGGCGTGAGGCGGCGTGCTTGACGGCGGACCGCCTCGGCGACGCCGAGCGCGCCATCGAGCTGTTCCAGGCGCTGCTCGCGGAGGACCCGGCAGACGAGGTCGCGAGCGGCAGCGTGACCCGGCTCGCGCTCTTGCTCGAGGAGCAGGAGCGGTTCGACGAGCTCGTCGAGCTGTGGCGCTCCCAGGCCGAGGCGCGCGCTCGACTCAAGGACATCGCGGGGGCTCAGGTGCTCTGGGCGCGCGCCGGTGAGCTAGCCGAGACGCGGCTCGGCCAGCGCGAGGCCGCGCTCGCCGCGTACTCCGCCGGTGCGGAGCTCGGGGGTGAAGCGTGCCTCGAGGCGCTCGCGCGCGTGTACACGGAGAGCGGCGAGCTCGACCGCGCTGCCGAAGCGCTCGAGCGGTTGTGCGCGCAGTCCACGGGTGACGCCCTCGGAGAGCGCGCGCTCGAGCTCGCCGAGACGTACGTGTCGCTCGGCCGCGCGGGGCGCGCCCGCGAGGTGCTCGAGCAAGCGCTGCCCAAGGTGGTGGAAGGCGCGAAGCTCCGCGCGCGCCTGGCGCGGCTCTACCGCGAAGCGCACGATTACCTCGCGCTCGCGCTGCTGCTCGAGGACGAAGCGAACCGCGCCGTCGATTCGAAGAGCAAGCTCGCGCTCCTCTGGGAAGCCGCCGAGCTCCACCTGGATCGGCGCTCGGAGCCCGAGCCGGCGATCGCGCTGCTCGAGCGCGCGGTGGAGCTGTCGCCGGAGGAGGCGCGGCTTCGGCTGCGGCTCGCCCAGGCGTGCATCGCGTGCCGCCGCTACGACGACGCGGCGCGCGTGCTGCGCGAGCAGCTCGCGCTCTACGGCTCACGGCGCCCGAAGGATCGCGCGCTCGTCCACTACGAGCTCGCGCGGGCGCTGCTCGCGGCCGGGGAGCGCGCGGTCGCCCTCTCCGAGCTCGAGCGCGCGTCGAAGATCGATCCGGCTCACCCGACGATCTTGAGCATGCTCGCGCGGACGGCCTTCGACGAGGGCGACCTCGAGCGGGCCGAGCGCATGTATCGCGCGCTGCTCCTCGTTGACAGCCGGGACGGCGCTCGGACGAGCCGCGCCGAGGCGCTGCTCTCGCTCGGCGACATCGCCGAGCGGCGCGGCGACGCCGTGCGCGCCGAGGAGTTCGTGGAGAGCGCGTTCGAAGCGGCGCAGGAGAGCGCGGAAGAAGCCGTGATGCTCGAGCGGGCGCTGCGCGATCGCGGCCGCCCGGAGCTCCTCTCGCGCGCCCTCGCCGTCAGCATGAGCCACGGGCTCTCGGCGCCGGAGGCGGCGCGGAGCCTCTTGCACCTCTGCGAGCTCTACGCGGAGCTCGGCAAGCTCGACGACAACCGCGACGAGATCGCGCGGCGGGCGACCACCGCGCAGCAGGAGCTCGAGCGCCTCGAGTCCACGGACGACGGCGCGTGGGCGGCGCTCGGACGCGTCTACGAGCTCCTCGGCGACGCTGCGGCCGAAGCCGCCGTGCTCGAACGGCGCGTCCAGGGCGCGTTGCGTTCGAGCCGGCCGCCCGCGGATCCGGATCTGCTGCTCCGGCTCTCGCGGGCGCGCCTGTCGGATCCCTCGACGTTCGAGGAAGGGCTCGGGCTGCTCGAGCGGGCGCTCGACAGCGGCGCGAGCTCGCCGCGCATGAAGGAGCTGGTCGAGCTGGCGTTCACGGCGCACGCCGATCTGCCGCGCCCGGCGCGGCTGCTCGAGCGCGTTGCCCGGGCTGCCGGCGACGACGCCCTGCTCGCGCAAGCGCTGCTCGAGCGCATCGAGGCGGGCGAAGCGGGCATCGAGGACGTGCGCGCGGTGGTGGAGCTCGCGACGCGGCTCGAGGACGCGGCGCTCTGTCGGCGGGTGCTCGAGCGCGCACTCGAGGACGGCCGCTACGACGCCGAGCCCGCGGACGCGGCGTGGCTCCGTCGGGAGCTCGCGCTCCGGATGCGCGCGGCGGGCGATCTCGCGCGGGCGCGGTCGCTCGAGGAAGCGGCGGTCGATTATCTCGAGCCGGACGCGGCGCGCGCGCTGCTCCTCGAGCTCGCCCGCGAGGCCGAGGCCGAAGGGGACGTCGAGAGCGCGGTGCGCGCCCTCGAGAAGCTCCATCGCGAAGGGGCGCCCGATCCGGAGATCTTCAAGCCGCTGCTCGCGCTGCACCGGAAGCGGGGGAGCGCCGAGCGCCTGGTGGAGCTCATCGAGCAGATCGCGCCGACGCTCGAGGACGCGGACGAGCGGCTCGGCTTGCGCCTGGAGCAAGTCGAGGTGCTGCTCTCGAGCCTGGAGCGCTCCGACGACGCCATCCTGGTGCTGCGAGACGTGGTGCGCGAGGCCCCGGGCCACACCGCCGCCGTGACTCGGCTCTCGGAGCTCCTCGAAGGCGAAGGACGGACGGAAGAGCTCATCGAGCTCTTCGAGATCCAAATGGACGCCGCGAAGGATCGCGGCGATGCAGCCGCCATCGCGGCGAACGCCGAGCGGCTGGCGGAGCTGCTCGAGCAGCGAGGTCGCCTCGAAGCGGCGATGGACGCGTGCCGCGCCGCGCTCGAGTGGCAGCCGCAGGCCCCGCGACGCCTGCTCGGTCTGCTCGCGCGCTTGAGCGAGGCGGCGGGCGATACGGCAGCCCTCGCGGACGCGCTCGAAGCGCTGCTGGCGGTCGAGGAGGCCGAAGCGGTGCCGCCCCTCGCTCGCCGGCTCGCGGCCGTTCGCGACGAGGCGGGGGACGCGGTTGGCGCCGAACGGGCGCTCGAGCGCGGCTTCGAGGCGCGCCCGAGCGATCCCGAGCTGTGCGAGCTGCTCGCCCGACGCTACGAAGAGCGCGGTGACACGGAGCGCGTCGCTGCCGTGCTCGCCCGCGCCCTCGAAGCGCGTCCGGACGATCTCGCGTTGCTCGAGCGCGTGATCGACGTCGAGCGGGCCATGGGCCGCCCCGAGAGCGCGCTCGCCGCCATCGACCGACTCGTCGAGCGGCGCGATGCCGACGCGGCGGTGCTGCGCCGCCGGGCCAGCGTGCTCGCCGAGCTGGGCGAGCACGGTCGCGCGGTGCAGGACCTCGAGCGGGCGCTCTCTCTCGACTCCGAGGTGCTCCCCGAGCTCGTCGCCGCGCTCGAGCAGGCGATCCGGGCCTCGAGCGCGGACGCATCGGCGAGCTTCGCGCTCCGGCTCGTGGAGCTGCTCGAGGCGGCGGGCGACCTCGCCGCGGCGCGTGAGCGCCTCGCCGAGCGCGTGCTCGAGGCGCCGGAGGATCGGACGCTGCTCGGCCGGTTGGCGGCGCTCGATGTCCGGCTAGAAGACTGGGAGCGCGCGGCCTCCGAGTACGCCGCGCTCGCGGCGCTCGAAGACGGGCCTGGGCTCGTCGGGATCGCGCTCACGCTCTGGGATCTGTGCCAGCGGATCGGGCGCCCGGCGGAGGCGCGCTCGGCGCTCGAGCGGGCCCTCGCCGTCGATCCCACGAACGCCGAGCTGAAGGACAAGCTCGGGGAGCTGCTCGAGGCGATGGGCGCGTACCGCGAGCGCGCGGAGCTCCTCGTGCGTGAGGCAGAGCAGGCGACCGACGCCGTGGAGCGGCTCTCCAAGCGGCTCCGGGCGGGGGAGCTCTTCCTGCGACCCGACGGCGAGGTGGACGCGGCCGTGCGGGTGCTCGAGACCGCGCTCGAAGAAGCGCCGCTGAGCCCCGAGGTGGTGGTGCTGCTCGCGCGCGCGTACGCCGGCCTTTCCCGGTTCGAGCAGGCGCTTACGGTGCTCAACTCCGTGGTCGAGGCGAACCGGGGCAAGCGCTCGCGGGCGCTGGCGGTCGTGTTCGAGGAGATGGCGGACGTGCACCTCGCCGAGGGCTACCTGAGCGATGCGCTCCAGGCGCTCCAGCGGTCGTTCGAGATGGATTCGCGCAACGCGCGGCTCGGCATGCGCCTCGCGCGCCTCGCGCTCGAGAGCGAGGAGGAGGAGCTCGCCCAACGGGCGCTGCGCGCCATCTCCATCATGAAGACCGCCGCCGAGGACGGACCCGAAGGGGCACGCCCCGAGACGAAGGCGGACGCCAACGTCGCGCTCGCCTGGATGGCGCGCAAGGCGGGCGATCCGCGGCGCGCCCGCGTGCTCGTCACCAAGGCGCTCGCCGAGTCGCCGGAGCACGCCCAGGCGCGAGCCCTCCTGGCCGAGCTCGAAGCTCGCTGAGCCGGGGGGCCTTCGGTTTCGCCACCTCGCGGCGTGCGGAGGATCTTGCGACGCGCCCGCGGATCGGGCATTCGCCGGTGCCCATGAAACGAGCGAAGCGTCTCACGCGCAAAGAGCGCAAGAACCTCGACCCGACCCGCGCCGAGCGACTGCGGCGCAACGCGCCGCACATCCACTGTATCGCGTGCGGGCGGCACCTCGACCCGGGCGAGTTCACGAGCTCGCCGCCCACCGCGGTCGAGCTCACCTGTGATCACGGCACGCGTTTCCCGTCGTGTACGGACTGCGAGGTCACGGCGCGGTACCTGGTCTCCGAGCACGACCGCACCGGAGGCGCCGTCGCCCGCGCCCGCGCCTGGCACTGATCAGGCCGGACGCACGTCGGTGAACAGAAAGCCGTCGCGCTCGACGGTGGGGCCGACGTCTACGGCGAGCGGCGCGCTCAGCATGGGGCCGGCGATCACGAACGTGTGAAACTCGCCGTTTTCGCCGCAGGGATCGACCTCGGGCGGCAGGGCGTCGACGAGCGCACGGTCGAACCGACTGCCCGCGAGAGCCCGCGGCACCTTGCGCGGATCGATGCAGGTGAGGACGGCCTCGACGCCCGCGCTCAGCATCTCGGTCGCGAGGGTCGCCGTGGGGATGCCCCAGAGGGGAAACATCGGCGAGAGGCCCGTGCCGCTCAGGCGTTCTTCTCGGTAGCGCCGGACGTCTTCGAGGAACAAATCGCCGAAGGCGATCCGCTCGACGCCTGCTCGAAGGGCTCTGTCGACGAGGCCGCGCATCGCCGTCTCGTATTCTCGATTCGAGCACGGGCTCGGGATCTCGACTTCCCAGAGCGGGAGGCCCGCGCGGGCTGCCTGCTCGCGCAAGAGCTCGATGCGCACCCCGTGCATCGACACCCGCGCGAACGGCGCGGTGATTGTGGTGAAGAGCGCCACCACGTCCACCTCGGCGCGCTCGCGGAGCACGTGGAGCGCGTAGGCGCTGTCCTTGCCGCTGCTCCAGGCGAGAATGGCGCGCGGCTTCACCGCCAGAGCTCCACGCCCGTCGCGACGAGCCGAACTTCCTTGGCGCTGCCGTCGGGGCTCTTCGCGGCGAAGCGGGCGCCTTCCTGCTCGAGGTGGCTCACCATGGCCGGCTCGACCTTGGTCACCTCGACGTTCGCCTCGACGCGCGCCTTGGCCCCCGCCGAATCGGTCGGCACGAAGAAGCCGTAGTCCTTGAACGTGACGCGGCAGCCGGGCCCCTCGCCGGCCTCGGCGGGGGCAAGCTCCATCCAACACCCCTTGCGCGAGCACGCTCGGAGCACGCGCCCCTCGACGGTCACCGCCTTTCCGGCGTAGGCGTCGGGCCGCGTCAAAATCTCCGAGAGCGGCTGCGCCGGGCTCGCGCCGAGCTTGGCGCCGAACGCCTGCACACCGGGGCGCTCGGCCGGCTCCGGCGTGGATTCGTGTACCGGAGCTGCGGAGGCGCTCGCCGTCGGGTTCTCCGAGCTCCCGGTTTTGCAGCCGATTCCGAGGAGCAAGGCCACCCCGAAGAGGAAACGACGTCGCATGCGGGCGAGTATAGCGCGGGCACTCTGCTCGGCCTTGCCTTCGCCTCGTTTCGGTGCGTCCGGAACGGGCATCGGTCTCGGTGACCGGTCGCGATGCGCGACGGGCCCCCCCGGCGCTCGAGGCAAGAGCGCTGCAGCGCCTTGGAGCTCCGGGCCTCGACATGAACGGTCGTCGCGGGCCCGTCGACCCCGCGAAGGCTCGAGGATCGCCCTCGCGGGTCAGCTCTCCTCTTCTTCCTCTTCTTCCTCCTCCTCTTCTTCCTCCGCCTCGGCGGCCTCTTCTTCCTCCGCTTCTTCTTCCTCGGCTTCGGCTTCTTCTTCCCCTTGCTGGGACGCGTCGCCGCCGCTCCCGAAGAGGTAGCGGACGCCGAGCGTGCCGACGATGAACTGATCGACAGCGCCGCCGGCGACCTTGGCGTTGTCGTCCGGGATCGCGTTGAAGTCGAACCCGTAGCGGACGAGATCGACGCCCGCCAAGATGTCCATGGATTCGAAGAGCCGGAACCCGCCGAAGAGCCCGAGCTCGAGGGCGTTGCCGGTCGCACCCGGGAACCAGGTCGAGCCTTCGAGATCGCCCATCCCCGAGAGCAGGCGCACCCCGAGCTTCCCGCCGAAGAAGCCCTTCCCGAAGGTCTTCTGCACGTCCCCTCCGAGGCGGACGTACGAATATTTCACGTCCGGGACGCGCGGCGACATTTCGTCGCCCTCGAGGGCGAACTTTTGCAGGCCGTAGGAGAAGCCGAGGCCCGCCTCGAGGTCGTCGAAGGGGAAGCGAACCCGGCCGCCGATGAACCATTGCTGCGCCACGTTGCTGAGCTCTTCGCGAACCGTGCCCGACGCGTACGTGGACGACGTGCTGAGCCCCTGGTGCAGGCCACCGACCAGCCCGATGTTGCTGACGAAGCCGTCGCTGAAGAACGCCGCCGGATAGAGCTCGACGCGAATGAACCCTCCGGGTTGGAGCGGGAGGTGATAGTCGGCGAGGCGTCCGAAGGCGGCGCCTCCGGGGTGATCGGCGATCTGGTCGCTGTACGTGAAGTCGCGGCGCATGGCCTCGATCCCACCCGCGAGCACGATCCGGGGGTGCGGGCTCGTGCGTGAGGGACCGTCGTCCGCCTCTTCCTCGACCTCTTCCTCCTCGGTGCTCTCTTCTTCGTCGGTCGCCTCTTCGCCGTCCTCCTCTTCGCCTTCGGCGTCCGTCGCGGCTTCCTCTTCTGCCTCCTCCTCTTCCTCCTCGGCTGCGGCGGCGGCGGCCTCCTCGGCTGCGGCGGCCGCCGCCTGTGCGGCCGTGATCACGCCGGTGAGATCCTTGGAGAGCGAAGTCGCGATCGAGCGCTTCAATCGGTAGACGTTGCGGTTCTTGAGCTCGAGGGTGTCCACGACCGCACCCGTCTCGGCGTCTCGCACGGAGAGGGTGAGGTTGGCGCCTTCCACCGCGCCGACGAGGATGTATTGGACGCCCAGCATGCTTGCCGACTTGGCGAAGGCGTCGTCGGTCCCCTCCGCGGGGATCACCTCCGCGGCGTCGGTGATCACGAAGTTGCGCTTGAGGGCGTTGCGCACCCACGTCCGCACGGATTTCGCACGCTTGCCGCGGATCGGGCCGAGCGCGACGCTCGGGCGCACTGCCGGCGTCGCGCGGGTTTGGGCGGTCGCATCGGTCGCGTCGGTCGTGAACGCGGCGAACGTCGCCGCCGCGACCGCAATCCGGAGGGCCCAGAGTGCAGATCGGATCGTCATCTCAAACCTTCATTCTTTCGCCGCAGGGGAACTCGATGAACTCGCTCCGACGCGTCTCAATTCGAGGCGGCTACGGACTCGACCCAGGTTCGTACGCACGTCAGCTGGGCGGCGCTGAGCGCGCTCAGGCCAGAGGGCATCCTGGATCCGCAACTTTGAGTTCCATTCAGTCGTTTCAAGAGGACGCTGTTGTCCACGTTGTTCGGGTCGATCAACTTTTCCCCCGGAAGGCAGCTCTCCGGGTCTGCTACGGCGTCGTTGGTGGGAGGGACGTCCCTCAAGCGGGCGGCGATTTGCGGGCCCGTGCCGCTGAGATCGATCTTGCCGGGCGTGGCCGCGCTGGCGTGGCAGATGAGGCACTGGGTTCGGACGATGTTGAGCCAGCAGGTCGCGGTGTCGGGGCCGGACCCGCCGGAGCCGGCCGTGCCCGCGCTCCCGCCCGAGCCCGTGGTCCCGCCCGAGCCCGTGACGCCGCCGGCGCTCCCGCCTGCACCGAGCGCCGAACCGGTGAACCGTGCCGGATCCTCGAGCTCGGTCGCGCATGCGGCGGACAATGCCACCGCGAGCACGAGGGCGCCGCCCTTCATGAGCCCGGGGACAAGACTTCTCGCCTTAGCGCATGCAGCGCGGCGCGGGCGAGAGGCACCGTTCGCTGTCGTCACGTCGGTGGTTAACCTACCATCATTTCCGGCGGGGGCGTAAAGCATCAAACGCGCGCAAGCCGTATGCTGCGCGACGCATCCTTCGACGGAGACCCATGCACCGCTTCGATAGAAATCGCCTGCGCGAGTGTCCGGAGACGGCATTCCGCGAGCTTCGCCGCATTCGCTTTCACGACGTGGATGCCGCCGGCATAATTTTCTACCCGAGGATCTTCGAGCACTGCAACGATACGCTCGTTGCGTTCTTCGAGGCCACGGGTGCGCCGCTGCACGAGCACATCCGTGAGCCGACATGGCTCTCGCCGGTACGCCACGCGGAGGCCGACTACTTCGCGCCGCTTCGGTTCGGTGACGAGGTCGAGGTGGCGCTGGTCGCTGCGCACGTCGCGGAGAGCGAGGTCACGATCGGGTTTCGCATCGCGCGTGGCACGGAGCGAACGGTTTGCGTCGTCGCTCAGTGCGTGCACGTCTTCGTCGATCCAAAAACCTTCCGACGCGCGCCCGTCCCGGAGCCGCTACGGTCCGCCTTCTTGCGGATCGGGGCGTGAAGCGGGCGAGGACCACGGCTCGAGGCGCTCGGCGGCGAGTCGCTTCACGGCGACGCGATCGAGCTTGCCGTTGGGCAAGTGGGGCAGGCTATCGAACACGGCGAGGCGCCGCGGCCGGGCATGGGGCACGAGGCTTCGCTCGAGGAGAGCGCGCGCCGACGACGCCGAGAACCGCGCGTCTGCCGCGAGCGCGCAGGCGACGAGCTCACCGAAGCGCTCGTCCGGGACGCCGAACACACATGCGCTCGAAACACCCTCGAGGGTGTGCAGCACGGCTTCGACCTGGGCCGGATCGACGTTCTCGCCGCCGGTGACGATCCGCTCGCTGGCGCGTCCGAGGACGAACAGGTTGCCGTGCTCGTCGAGGCGGCCGAGGTCGTCCGTTACCAGGAAGCCGTCCGCGTCGAAGGGCGCTTCGCCGTCCAGGTAGCCGGCGCAGAGCGTCGGGCCACGTAGGCGGATTCGACCCTGCTCGTCGAGCGCGAGCTCAATTCCCGGGAGCACGCGGCCCGCGCTCACGCGTCCGTCCGCGATCACGGGCTCCGTCCCGAGCGGGGTGGTGGTCACTTGCGAGCACGCCTCCGTGAGGCCGTACGTGACGAGCACGGGCACGTGGCGGGCGCGTGCCCGCTCGAGCAGGCCCACCGGCGTCGCGGCTCCGCCGAGGAGGACGGCTCGGAGCGGGGGAGGGGGCGACCAGCGGGGCGACGCGTCGAGCAGCGCCCGGAGCAGGGTGGGGACGGCCGAGAGAAGGGTGGCGCCCGTGCGACGCAGCACGCTCGCGAGCTCGGGGACTCGCGCGAGCAGGCCCGCGCTGCCCGGGTCGTACGCGATCACGGCGGCGTGCGCCGCGAGCGCACGCGTGACGATCGACAGGCCGCCGACGTGCGCGACGGGCAGGCACAGGAGCCAGCGATCGTCGGGACCGAGCGGCAGGTTCGCGGCGCTCGCCCGAGCGGAGGCGACGAACGCCGAGCGCGACAAGACCACGAGCTTCGGGGCGCCGCTGCTGCCCGATGTGGGCACGAGCGCGAGCGGCGAATCGGGGTCGAGCGCTCGAGGCGGCGACGGTGCCGAGCCGCGCGCCCCCGGCAGCGGCTCCGCGTCCGGTGTGAGCACGGCGACCGCTCCGGCTCGGTGCGCCAGGGCGGCGCGGTCCGCCGTTGGCAGGCGCGGATGAAGGAGCAGCACGGGGACGCCGTAGGCGATGAGCGCGAGCAAGGGAACCAGGCTCGCCACCGTTGGACGCAGCACGAGCGCGACGGGTCGCTGCCCCGGAATCGCTCCGAGCGCGGCCAGCGCCCGTGCGGCGCCTTCACAGCGCTCGGCGAGCTCGGCGTAGGTGAAGGCGCGCTCCGGCGTGATGAGCGCTACGCGCTCCGGCACGGCCGCGGCGATCGCGAACACGTCGAGCGCGGTCATGGTGCGAGGACCGAAAGGCGCCGCAGACCGAGCCCGGGGCGGTCGTGGGGGACGAGGCGTGCCCCCGAGAGCGCGGCCGGCAGGGCTCCCCAAGGGCCGAGCCCCGAATGGGGAGCGAGCCCCTCCGCGAACGGCGACTCGGGCAGTGACAGCGCGAGCTCGCAGGCCGCGGCGTACCCCACGGGCCCTTCGAAGGTATGCGACACGATCGTGGCGATACCGGAACCCCGTGCCGCACGCGCGAGCCTCCGACACGCGAGCAGGCCGCCGAGCACGGTCGGCTTGAGCACGACGGCAACGACGCCGTACCGCTCGCGGAGCGCGCCGAAGTCAGGCAGCGGATCGCGCAGCACCTCGTCGAGGGCGACGGGCACGGGCGGCGACTCGAGAAGCGACACGCCGCGAGGCACGGGATCCTCGACGAGCTCGGGCTCGAGGTCCGCCAACGCGCGCAGCCTCGCGGACGCTTCGTCGGGAGGAAACGCGCCGTTGGCGTCGAGACGGAGCCGAAGCGCCGAGCCGTGCGCGCGCCGGAGCGCCCGCAGCGTCAGGAGCTCCTGCTCGAAGGCTCCGGGTTTCCCCACCTTCAGCTTCACCGTCGTGAACCCCGAGACGAGCGCGCCGGCGACCTCCGCCTCGACCGCTTCACGGGGGCCGGCAGCGACGAGCGCAGAGAGCGGGCGAGGCGAGGGGCCCGCACGATCGGGCTCGGCGAGCAGCGCGTGCAGCGGAACGCTCCGGCGCACCGCCGCGAGCTCGAGCAGCGCGGTCTCGAGCGCCGAACGCGCGCTCGGGGCGTGGCGCGGAAGGCGTCCCTCTATCCAGCGAGCGACGCGGTCGAGCTCCGACAGGGGCGGCAGGCCAGTGAAATCGACAACGTCGAGCAGGGCCTCGGCGCTCTCGAGAGCGTCGTCGGAGTATCCGGGGAGCGGAGCAGCCTCCCCGCGACCGCAACGGCCTCCATCCTCCTCGAGGGTGAGCAACGTGCCGCGGCGCTCGGCGAACGCGAGCCGCGCCGTCTCGAAAGCAGCCGCGAGCGGCACCCGATAGCGATCGCGGTGCGCGCGGAGGGTCATGCTGCGCCGAGCACGATTCCGGCGGCGAAACAGACGCCGAACGCGAGCAGGAGCCGCGCCGTCTGCACGAGGCGAGCGTTGAGCGCGCGGCCCGCTTCGCGAGCGATGCCCACGAGCAAGCGGATCCCGAAGGGCACCGTGACGAGGGGCAAGAGCGCGGGCGTCCCGAGCACGCCGGACGCGACGAGACCGACCGGGACGGCGTAGGCGAGCGTGAGCAGGAGCCCGTATTCGACGAGCGCGCCGCGGCGGCCGAGCCGGACCGCGAGCGTGCGCTTGCCGGCGCGCGCGTCCGTCTCCCGGTCACGAAGGTTGTTCACGACGAGGATCGCCGTCGAGAGCGCGCCCATCGGCAGCGACGCGAGGAACGCGAGGCCCGACAGCTCGCGCGCGTGCACGAACGCGCTGCCGACGACGGCCACGATGCCGAAGAACAGGAACACGAACACATCGCCGAGCCCGTGGTACCCGAGCGGGTATGGGCCGCCGGTGTACGCGATGGCCGCGAGGATCGACAGCACGCCCACCGCGACGATGGCGAGCCCGGCTTCGAACGCGAGATAGGTGCCGACCAGCAAGGCGAGCCCGAACACGACCCACATCCCGCGCCGAACCGCCCGGGCCTCGATGAGCCCAGCTTGCACGGCACGCGTCGGGCCCAGGCGCTCGGCGGTGTCGGCGCCCTTCTCGTAGTCGAACACGTCGTTCGCGAAGTTGGCGCCCACTTGCAGGAGCAAGGCGCCGAGCGCGGCGCCCGCGGCGGGTCCCGTCCGGAACGTGCCGTGGGCCACGGCGCAGGCGCTCCCCACGGCGACGGGGGCGAGCGCTGCTGCCAGGGTCGCCGGGCGCGCCGCGAGCACCCACGCGGCGAGCGAGCCCGGGCGCACGGACGGTGCGAGCGGGCGGCGGGCATCGAGGGCTTCGGTCATGGTCGGAAGGGCGACGGTCGGGCTTCACGCGGCGAGCGCACGCACCAAGGCGGCCGCCACGTCGTCGGGTCGCTCGAGGAGCGGATTGTGCCCGGTTTCGGGCAGCTCCGTCACCTGGGCTTGGGGGAGCTCTCCCGCCATCGTGCGCGCGAGCGCGGCGAACCGCGTGTCGAGCGCTCCGACGAGGATCGTCACGGGGATGCGGACGCGGTGGAGCGCCGGGAGGTAGTCCGGCATTCTGCCGAGACCCGCCACGGCGAGCGCATGAGCGAGCCCTCGAGCCGTGTGCGCGCGGCGGCGAGCGCGCTCTTCGGCGCGCTGCTCGGACGACAAGGTCGACTGCGTCGCGAAGAGCGGCTGGCGTTCCCAACGCTCGATGAAGGCTTCGAGCCCGCGCTGCTCGAGCAGCTCGATCCACTGCGCGTCGGCGTCCCGCCGCGCCGATCGTTCATCCTCGGTCGCGAGCCCCGCGCTGCCGGAGATCCAGAGCGCCCCCGAGACCACCTCGGGGTGCCGCACGCAGAGCCCGGCGGCGAGCCGCGCGCCGAACGAGTAGCCCGCGACCAGCGTGCGCGTCGACGCCGTCGCATCGCGCGCGAGCAGGCGCGATAGGCGGTCCACCTCGGCTTCGAAGCTGTCCACGTCGAGGGCCGCCGGCGGCGTGCCGTGCCCGACGAGGTACGGGCGCAGCACGGCGACGTCGCGGGGCAAGGCCGAGAGGATCGGATCCCAAGCGCTCGGGGTTCCGGTGAACCCGTGCAAGAGGAGCAGGCGATTCATGGTGTGCGGGTCTTCGCCTCGAGGGTCGTCGCCAACGCTGTCGCGATGGCCGCGCGCGCCGTCCGCGCGCTGTCGAGTTTTACCCTGGCGCGGATCACGGTGCATCCCGGGCGTGCGAGCGCTTCCGTCACCGCAGCGCCGAGAGCCGCGGCCGTGTCGGCCTGCGCGAACGGGAGCCCATAGAGGAGCGCCGCGTGGCGCAGCTCGTGCTCCTGCGGAGTGACCCAGAAGCGGGCGTTCTCCGGGTTCGCGCGGAGCCACGGCTCGAGCGGTAGGTGCTCGAAGATGCGGCCGCCGCCGTTGTCGATCACGACGAGCGCGAGGGGCGTCTCGACGGCGCGGGCCGCCGCGAGCCCGCCGACGTCGTGGAGGAAGCTGATGTCGCCGAGCAGGCAGAGGCTCGGGACGCGTGCGCTCGCGGCCGCGCCCGCGGCGCCCGAGACGAGGCCGTCGATGCCGCTCAGCCCGCGCTGCGACCACACGCGGACGCGCCCCGGGCGGGGCGGCACGAACACGTCCACGTCTCGGATCGCCAAGCTGTTGCCGATTCCGAGCAAGCCGTCGTCGGGCAGGCATCCGATCGCGACGCGGACCGCGTCGGCTTCGCCGAGCTCGGAGGGCGCCGCTTCGGGCACGGCCCGAAAGCACGCCTCGTCGGCGAGCGCGAACGCTCGCGCGAAGCGGCGGCGCTCCTCGAGGGCGGCGCTCGGCAGCTCGGGCAGCGCACGCGCGAGCGCCGCGGCGAAGGTGAGCGGATCGGCGTGCACCACGAGCCGCGTCCGGTTCGACGGATCGGGCAGCCCTTCGGGCGCGACGAGCACGCGCTCGACGGCGGCAGCCCCGAGCCAGCGCGAGCACGCGGCCGAGGTCGGCGATTGACCGAGGAGGAGCACGAGCTCGGGGGGCGAGAGCTCGAGCAGCGGCGAGGCGAACAGCGAGTCGCCGTTGCCGATCACGGTGAGGCCGTCCCGCTCGTTCGGCAGCGCGAACCGCGCCTGGCTCGTGGCCTCGGCGTACAGCGGGTAGCCGAGCGCCCGCGCGAGGTCGAACAGGGCGCCGATCTCGCCGGACCGCGCGGGCGCGATCGGGCCGCACACGACAAGCCCGCGCTGAACGCGCGCGCATCGACTCGCCACCTCCGAGAGCGCCTCCGGGCTCGGCGCCCGAGCGGGCGCGAACACCCGCGTCGGTTCGCGGGCGAGCCGCTCGGTGACGGCGCGCGTGAGCGCCTCGCCGTCGCTCGTGGTCGCCCTACGGGGCTCGAGCGGCTTGCGTGCACGCACGTTGAGGTGCACGGGGCCGGGCGTCGGCGCGAGCGCCTCGCTCACCGCCTGGGCGATGCGCCGCTCGAGCCCGTCGAGCGCCGCGAGGCTCCCTTCCGGATGCCCGAGATCGAGGAAGCGCCGGACCATGCCGCCGTACAGCTTGACCTGGTCCATGCACTGCAGGCCGCCGGCCTCCTGCAGCTCCAAGGGGCGATCCGCGGTGAGCACGACGAGCGGCGTGAAGCCGTACGCGGCCTCGACGACGGCAGGGAAGTAGTTCGCGGCGGCGCTCCCCGAGGTCGAGAGCACGACGCTGGGGCGCCCGCTCACGCGCGCTTGCCCGAGCGCGAAGAACCCGGCGCTGCGCTCGTCCACGATGGAATGACACCGAAGGCCCGGGGTCGACAGCGCCGCCCAGGCGAACGGCGTCGAGCGCGAGCCGGGGCTCACCACGACGTCCTGCACCCCGGCTCGTGCGAGGCTTCCGAGGAGCAGGCGCGCCCATTCGGTGAGCAGGTTCTCCGTCACCCCGAGACCCCGAGCGCGCCGAGCAGCGCGGCGAGCTTCCAGCGCGTCTCCACGAGCTCGCTCTCGGGCTCCGAACCGGCCACGATTCCGCAGCCCGCATACAGGGAGAGCGTGCGATCGACGAGCACGCCCGAACGCAACGCCACCACGAACTCACCGTCTCCGCGCGCGTCGAAGCAGCCGAGCGGTCCCGCGTACCAGCCGCGCTCGTCGGGCTCGCGCTCGGCGATCCACGCGAGCGCGCGTGGGGTCGGCGAGCCCGCCACCGCCGGTGTCGGGTGCAAGCGCTCGACGAGATCGAGCACGTGCTGCTCGCTGCGAAGCACACCGCGCACGCGGGTCCGCAAGTGCGCGACGTGGCGGAGCACGTGGAGCTCGGGCGTCGAGGCCGCGTCGAGCGAAAGAGCGAGCGGTCCGAGGCCGTCGAGGATCTGGCGGAGCACGATCGCTTGCTCGAAGCGATCCTTCTCGCTCTCGAGCAGGCGGAGCGGCGCTTCGCCTCCGGTCGGGAACGAGCCGGCAACGGCTTCCGTCTCGAACTGGTCGCCCGCCTTCTTGACCAGGCGCTCAGGGGTCGCACCGAGGAACACCGCCGAGCCCACACCGAGCGCGAAGCGCACGCACTCGGGGGCGAGGTCCCGCAGACGCTCGAGCAAGGCAGGAACGTCGGGGGTGCTGGGCAAGAGCGCGTCGACGCGGCGAGCGAGCACGATCTTCGCGATGTCCCTACGCGCGATTCCATCCAAGATGGCGCGCACCTGAGCGTGCCACTCCCTCGCGGGGCGCTCGCCGAGCGCGCGCGCGCGGTCGAGCGTCGGGACCGCGGGCGCATCGGCGCCGAGCACCGCGGGCGCGCGCACGCGCACGCGCAGCGCCTCCCCTCGCGCCGCCGCGC